>Ga0181612_149481_pt1 | contig 20605 bp, 12 predicted proteins | sample HoacroProtozoa21_FD_119630 | JGI IMG/M metagenome (GOLD analysis project Ga0181612, IMG submission 119630) | Hoatzin crop microbial communities from Cojedes, Venezuel. Combined Assembly of Gp0051906, Gp0051904, Gp0051908
AGAAAGAAGTAGATTTCCAATTCTTAAACTATGTGTTTTGCTGCTGAGGTTAGATTGAAACAGATCCACAGAAATTGCTGTCGATAGCAGCTGCTGGTTAGAAGCACAAGGTCAGTGGTCAAATGCCTTCAGACTCCCAAGATGCTCCAAAATAGCCCCGACTTCCATAACTTCTGTGCTAATGTTAGATCCGTTCTCTGACAACTTCGCTATAACTTGGGAAATTATATCAGTGATGCCAAAGTCTTCGTGAAAAACTGGGGAAACCGAAGATTTGTTACGCTCCTTGTTGGTCATAGTCTGTGCAGGATGGCTTCCTGCTCCATGCAGTGTGCGGTTTCCACACCATCCATCAGCTATTTTTGTTAGCAGGTCTTGAGGCTGAATACCTTGAGGACTAATAGGATTTAAAGCCTTCACCAGTCAGTTGAATGTGTCTGTGTAGGTAGTATAGACAGGGATTATTCTGGTGGCATTGGTCCCAATCCATTGGAAGAGTTGCTACCAGGCAAGCAAGATTGCTCTTCTTTGCAGTGCCAAAGAGAACTTGGGACATTAATGAATGATGGATGAGCCCTCCTATTAGTAGGAAGCCAATCCTTTTCTCATCAGAGCTGTGGCATGTTGGAAGTTGCCCTGATGCTACTTGCTGGTGTCTGTTGTCTCCACAGAGCCTCTCTGTCCAAGACTGGAACTTTCATCTGTTACAAAATCTGAGCTTTGTGGGGAGGTTTCTTTCTGCATTGTGCCTGCATTAATTGGTTGTGGTTTTCACCCCCCTGTGACACTGTCTGTCTGCCCAACAGGCCTCCTCGTGTGGAGATATTTCCTAGTATACTTGTGATGTTTCCAAGGCAATTTAGAGCTATTTGTCCTATCTAGACCTTCTCAGGCCAGTTTAAGTAACCTTTCTGGGCATCAGTTCTTCAAATCTAGGAACAAGACAAGTGGAAAACAGCGTGTTACAGTGATCTGAATATAGTACTAGAGTTAGCTCTGCTGATGATATTTGTATCTGTTGGCAAGAAACTTTCCTGTGGTTGTAACATCTTTTTTGGTTAGAGGCTATTGTTGGGGGCCTTGAAGAGTTGTTGAAAGGCTGTTAGAGACATCTGCATTCACAGAAGTGGTCCAGAAAGCCAACGCTTGTTATAATTAGTGTTTGTTACCTTTGTAATGTGGTGGAAGCAGGTAATGAAGTCTCAAGTTAGAATGGTGCTGCAATGTCTCGTGTATCTTCTTGTTTCTGAAGTTCGAGAAGCGCACTGCTCTACTGTGTTAAGCCTGGATGTGCGTCCAGAAATGCAGACAAAATTATTTTGACAATGCGTTCGCTCTTTGTCCCTGCTGAATGCCTGTTTGTCCTGTATAAATGGATTTCAGGACCAGCCAACCTCCAGCTCAGAATTAGTCTAATAAAATATGGTAGGTAGGGATGAAAGGTCATTTTGCAAGCAGCTGGTTCCCTGCATATATTAGGGGGAATGATTTTTAAAATAATGCTATTGGAAAGCTGTTGATTTAACTTTTCAGATATCTGTACTCTGTAAAATCTCAGCTCTTCTGCCTCTGTCCTTCAAGCTCTCTGCTTGCCCTCTGCCTGCTTATCTTTCTGTCATTTCCGATTACCTCTGCCCGTCTGCCTCTGCATCCGCTCCCGCTCAGTTTATCAGTCCACGTTTGCTGCCCACAAGGACTCCGGATTTGTTTTTCTGAGCAGATCATCCGTTGAGTTACTTCACTGAACTGTGTAACGGAAAGCTAAGGGTTGTTTGGTTCCGTCTATTAGTAAAGCATTACTACACTGTTCTTTTATTGGGGGACTGGGAGCTGTGAACAAGCACCACTACATCTGCAGCATTTTTGTGCCTTTGCAGGTACCTAGTTCCCTTCTCAGAATGAATTTAGCATTAGTGAAAGAAGATAATGAGATTTATTTATTGTTTGTAACTCCTGAACAGGTTGAAGTGCGCGCAGTAATCCTTCCAGCTTCCCCTCTGTGGAATGTGTACTTCAGTCCTGACCTGATCTAAGTGTTTCATGTGGAAATGGAGAATGTTTTTCTTCATTTACTTGTTCCTTAGATTCCTCTGTGAGTTTGCCAGTGAGGGTGATTTCAAGTGTTCTGTTTATTTTTATGCTGTGGACACGGTCTGAAAAACTGAAGGGAGCACCCACTTAGCCAGGTCATGGAAGCCTTTGGCAGGTGGCAGTGTCCTGCTGCCGGGTCTGAGATGGTACCTTCCCATTACGGTTACTTGCACCTGTACTGACTCCTGGATGTGCAAATCTCCTTTCTGCTTGTTTAATGTTTCATTCTCAATATATATCCTCGGGAAATCAGATAACTGAACAAAAAGCAAGCTTAAAAAAATTGGGAGATGATAGCAGCTGCAACATTTTTTCTCCTTTCATTCAAACCAGACGGCTGTAAAATTTTTACATTTGTCTTATTTTCTGAATGGTGCTTCCTACTCATGACTTGCAGTTGTTCTGAGTTTAGTCTCCTCTTTAGTACTGTGCGGTGCCCCAGCCCAGCTACCTAAGCAATTGCATTTCTGTCCAGGACACACCTTCCTCCTTTAGATGTTGTGTTAACAGTGCCTGCTTTCTGTTCTTGAGGTTTTTCTATGTAGCAATCTCTTGACTGTCATGGAAACAGGTAAGTGATATGGGACTGGAGTGGCTGGTGGGTTCTGTATGGCTGCCTGTTAGGGATCAGGCAAGCGGTGCCCAGCTGCCCGATGGTCCCCTGCACTGCTGCTGTCTAAAAGACACTCTTCTACGAGAGTCTCTTTGCTGGTAGGACTGTAAGCCTTTGGACAAGGGTTGAAACTGTAGATGGCAAAGTGGTTATCTGCACACTTCGGGGTCAGAGAGAGGTTCAGAAGAAAAGTATAAGTAAACACATCTTTGTAGTACAAACTTCAGGAAGAACTGAGTAAAGGAGTATATTGGCATAAGATTAAAAAAAATCAGAAAGTTTCTAAATATCAAAGAACTGAGTTTTTTATCTTCTGGGTGAGGCAGCAGTGCAAGTAATATACACTGATTCAGTTACGTACTTGATAACTTTATGAAATAAGTTCTTTGACAGAATAGAATTTCTGGTTGTAGGTATGATATGGAGACTTGTTGATCTCTCCAAAGCATTTGGAAAGGAGACTGAATTACTGTTTGTTTGTCCTGTATTAAAGCCTTCTTAATTCCATCTTTGAGCACTGCTGCTGATTCCTTTTCATGGGTGGAAGAAGGAAGAAAATGTATACTTCTTCTGAGGCACTGGCTGGAGCTAAACATGGTGTGTCAGTAAATTATATGGTTACTTCTGATGACCCTCTGGACTCTCTTGACACATGACTTCTCATGGATTCAGGTGTATAGCAATTGCTGAGTTTGAACACGAGGTTCCCTCCGGCCTTATCAGCAGGAACAGTTGAGAGCTTTTGTCTTCAGTAGCAATGAAGGTGACCTACTTAGGATGGTCATCATTTAGCAAGCTCCATGATAGTTCTGGGCTCTAGGATGTTGGCAGTACTGTTTAACTTCCCGTGGCACATCAAACTTTTATTTTGTCTTTTAATACCAAGCCTAAGTGTGTTCAGGAGTATTCTGCGGCTCAGGAAATCTTTTTAAGTCTTGTAGAAGTAGGCAGCCATTGAACAATGTATTGAGTGCTATGATCCAGATAGGATTCCTCCCAGCTGCGTGTACCTTGGGCTGGCATGATGAGGTCTCTGTGATATGGGCTGGAGTGCACTAAAGACATTTTTATGGAGAGCTTTTAGTGCACCAAAGACTGCCTCATGATTCTGCAAAAGCCAACCTGGAAGCATCTGTACAGACTCCAGACTGACCTCTCTGGAGCAGAGGCAGGTTCATTGCTGAGGACAGACAGGGTGTAATGTTCTCATGAATTCCACTGTTTCCAGCCTTTACCAAATGTCTGAGGCACATGGGGTCCATTTTGTTCGAGAACAACAAACATTTCAGAAGCTATTAAATGTGAAAGTCATACTTTGTTCTAGCTGGTGCTGATGGGGTGGTTATGTGCACGCGAAGCTGTGGCATGAACTTGAGACAACAGAATGCTCTGAAGTTGCTCGTTTAATGCAGTATCAAATATGTGCTGGTCTGGACATGAGCGAGAGAGATCCTAGGCTGCATGAGTCAGTTCCTAGCGCCTGCTTATTTTGCTGAGCCCTCACGTTTGCTGCAATAGAGCCCCATAAAATGCAGGAGAGTCTCTCCAATCGTGTGGGTGTATTAGCAGGTTTCTTGCACTGATGGATTAGAGCCAAGCTGTGTTCAGTAAATGTGGATAAATAATAAAAGGTGAGATTGTGTGCAGTGATCCCAGGTCTCCTTTCTCCAGCTGCCACCTCTGTCTGTTTACGGGGAACCTTTGAACAGGGAAACAGCTTTGCTTGAGAGAACAGGCTATGCACTATTTTCTGACATAGCCAAAGGTGGCTGACATGAAGCCAAAGGAGAGCTTCTCCCTCAGGGACTGAAATGTCAGCAAAGATGATGTACTCTTTTAGAGGGCCCTGACTTGCTTTTGTATAAAAACTGAACAGATGTTGGAAGGTCAGGAGCTTTGCCACATACAGAGCAGTCCCTGGAGAGCAGAGCAGAGGCTGCTCAGGTGTCACGGGTAATGCTGTTCTGGGTTTAATGTGCCAGCACTTCTCCCGAATGTATGGCTTCCCCCTAGCAGTGTCTGGAGTTTTACCCTGATTAAGGAAACGGGACTCACATAACCATGTCGTGTGTCTGTGAGCCTGGTGTCTGTCTCACTCTGCTTGCTCTGAACCCGCTGGCAAGTTGTGGTGATGTTCCTCAGAAGGCACAAAGGCTCTAAGGTAATAAGTTCTTGTATATCTTGTGAAAGAAGGCAATTAGGTGGAGGGAAGGGACCCCAGCCGTGCTTGTGCAGGGGGGAATGGTATTGACTCACCCTTTATTAGACATCAGTGTAGTCACTGAGGAGCTCAACTTCGAGACACAAATCTGGAGGAATCCAAGTGATGTCAGTTCATGAAACTGCTTATATCCACTTGAGGACCTGGCTTGCCTGAATATTTGAGGGTCTGACTTGTGCTTACCACTACGATCAGCTTCACTGGAAATGCTCAACAAGGGTGGCACTGCAGCAACTGAGAAAAGAGAGCAGCCTTGTTTTTGGGGATTGTTCTTCAGAATATGCCTTCCCTGTCCAAATATCGGTTTCGTTCTTTACTTTTGAGAAAAGGAAGCAAACCCCTAGTTGCAAGAGAGGGCTACAGAAAGGGCCCAGCTTTCACAGGTTAATGGCCTGATCCCTTAATGCATGTTCTCTTACTTTGGGATGAGATAAAAGATACATACTAGGTGTGAGTAACCTGGAAGAAGAAAAGAGCTCATGGATTTAAGGTAGCTTGTGATCTTGCTTACTGCACTCCTTTTTGTGTTGTTCAGTCAGATATTTCACACTTAGGGAATTTAAGCTCTCTGGGGACCAGAGCAACTGCTGATCCATGCTGGCGTGAGCACCTTCTCCTGCTGATCGGCAGGCAGGCAGTTGTCAGTTCCTTGGTAGCTTGTTTTTGCTGCTGCATGTTGAGTCAGGACAGCGGTTGAGATGAGGGAAGAGAAAACTTTGCAATGTTGTGCTCCCATGTCAGAGGACTAGTGCGACAGACAGCTGTGTTTGAGTGGGATAGCCTAAGATTTGTCAGCTCACGGGTGGGTACTCAGCGTGGGTCTTGGCTGTGACCTGGGTGGCTATTACGTCTAGGAGTCCTTGTGCAGAGCTTGGTCGCAGGGTCAATCGCTTTTGACCAACTTTTTCAGGCCCCGCTGGTCACCCTTGTCTATCGTGAAGCCCACTTTGCCATGAGTGACAGGAGCTTAATCCAAAGCTTAATGTGAGCAGGGTGTAGTAGTTGTGGGTTGTGGCCATTGAGGAATTAGTCGTGTCAGCAGGTCTGCATGTGGGCTTTGGACAGTATAGCAGGGGGCTGTATTTATGAAGTTTTCATAGGCCCTGTGAGTACAGTGATAGGCTTTGAAGTGTGGTTTCCTCTGTGCTCCACTTTCCCACAAAATCTTCAGGCATGATCCATCAAGGAGTGTGAAATATATTCAAAATCCCACTGCTGCCTTTTTCTCACAGTCAGCAGGGTTTTGCTTTCTTCTTCGGTGCCTTGTTTGCTGTTGAGAATAAGCAGTCTCTTTTCTTGTGATTCCTTACCTCTCTTTGGGACTTGATGCCATCAAGAAAACCAGCTGTTCCAGTCTGAGAGTCTGCCTCTGCCTTCGTGCTCTCTTGTCGATTGTGTTGAATCAATGAAGTGTTGCAATACTATAGAGAAAAGCAGGACGTGAAGAAATGAAGAGTGAGATGGCACAGCAGGAATGTATAGGAAAGGATTCATATCCTGTCACATAGTTCACAGTGGCTGTGTCTGGAACCAGGTCTGCTATAATAACAGAAATCCCCTCATGGAAACTTGAATCTCAGATCCAAATCCTTGCTTCACTTAGTTGTGGGATCTGAGGGTTCCCACATGGGAAAGAGGTTTGACTAATCTGAGCATCTGGGGAGACCTGACGGCAAGTCCTGGCTTCTTCTGGGAAGGTGGTGGCTTTGGTAGGTGTTATGGAAAAAATTATTTAAAGGAGAGAAGTAAGTGAGGTAATCCCTGGGTGCCAGCTGTAGCAGAAGGATAAGGTTCAAAATATTCTTCTTGTAAATCCTGAAAATGGCAGTTCTGACTCTCTTTAATATCTGGAACCACTGTTTCAAACCTGCATCAATGTGGGCTTTTTGCCTGTGACTGTCGAATTCAATGGCATCTCTGTTCAGCCAAGAAAACTGCCAGGTTGTGCTTTGACTTTGGTTCCAGCTGTTCAATGCAAAAAGCTTTCATTGCTGCTATGAAAAGCTTTTCTTAAGGGACAACATAAAGCAGCAGGAGTGTTGTAGTGCTCGAAGGTTGAAGTAGGCATCTTCCCTCGAGAAGAGTCTTCCAAAGCACAGCAGTCTAGTACACTGTCATGTGGATGAAAGGTTATAAGGATTGTGCGTTAATCTGTAGCTGTCTGCAGTTAATCTCCCTGGCAGGTTTGGATCTGACTGATGTTTGAACCCACTAGCCAGGTATGTAAGGGAATTTCTGCAGTGGCTCTGAACTGCTCCACAAGCTTCTATGCTGTAACTGTGGTTCTGGGTTCTGCCTGCTCTTCCTCATGATCCTTGGTTCTTGATCCGTCTTTATTCTTGTTTTGTTCTCTCTGTTGGTGCATTTCGTGGCTTCATCAGTTTTGATTTGTACTTGACCCTGGTACATGGTTCATCCCGGCAGCAGGGTGGTAAGTTCATGCCATACTGCATGTTTCGCTGCAGTCAGGCTTGCATTCTTCCTGATAATTGCCTCAGAATCAACAGTTGGAAGCATTTTGTGATCTTCGCACAAATTTCTCAAGTGCGACTGAAGTTTTGATGAGCTTCTGGAATTCTGTGTTGTAGAGCTGTAAGAACCTGTCCTGATTTCTGGCTTGGCATTTCTTATTTGCAAGTTTGCTTTTAGGTATGCGCTTGATTTTCTCTCTGTCTCTCTTTTTTCTTTCTTTTTTGAACGTACACCAACAATGTCTTAAGGTTTTCAAAATTGTTTCCTTGTGGTTAACTACCAAGAATCCTTGTCTTAAGCTTAAAAACACCAGAAATTTGCCAACCCTGTTGGGTAGGATCTAGAAACATGCAGCGTTGAGGAATCCCCATTTTGACCCACTGGCAACAGAATCAATTGCTGTATAGCACTGCCAAATTATTTTCTCTGTGGTATTTTTGGTTTTATTTTGCTTTGTGTCATGCCAAATTCAAGATCGTTATGAATGCCACACTAGCACTGGGGTGGGTCTCCATTGGGCCGGGACAGTACATAGCAAATGTTTGAGCTGTAGGCAAGGGTAAATTGTTCTAGGGCTCTGCTGTGATTGCAGCTCAAGCTGTGGGTGTTTCGCGTATATTCTAAGCTATGTGTGGCTCAGTGATGTCACTGTGAGTGATATCTTCCTCACTACCTAGCATGAGAACTTCTAGCCACCTATAGGATTTTTCTTGTAATATGTACAAGCAAGCTAGACATATGCTATTGCCTCATTTTGCTACCTCCTCCTCCTCTGTCTCTTTATTTACTCACCTCTTTCTAGAGTCTGGGCTCAGATTTTTCCTTTCCCCAGTCCTCACCTGTTTCCTTTGAGTGTCTCTGCACCCTCTCCCGCTCTCCCTCCCTCCTCTCCTCTCTTCTGTCCCCTTCATTTACATTCCTTTCATTTTAAAATCTGTATTGGAGCTGACACCAGGCTGCCTGTTCCCTGCAGCACTGAACTGGCGGTTTGGAAAGAGGAGGCTGCAGTTCCCTCAGGGGGTAAGGCAGAGTTCAGTGTCTGTCTTATTTTTAAATATGCATCTGAACATGGCCGATCAGAGGAGCAAAGAAGTCTTTGGGTTCTGAGTACTGGAAGCTCATAAGGACGTGGAGTAATCCTCTGTGTCTGCCAGTGCTCCTCATTGAACAAGAAAGCTGCTTGGCACAGGGAAGTTTGACTCCAAGAAACGTGGGTAAGATTCAGAGACTCCATGGAAGGAGGAGGGTAGGAAGGTGTGGGTGCTTGTGTAAGCCTTACACTTCCTTTTCTGCTTCAGCTTCTTTCTTGTCCTGTCAGATTTATGCACGTTTTTAAACTGTGAAGGATCCCACAGTACATTACCTGACTATACATCAATATGGCAGAATGCTGTTTGCCTTGGGCAAGTAAAAGACTGATAACTAATCATCACACTGGTATGGTGAGAGATCAGGCTGGGGATATCCCATTTCCACGTTCTTATCACAACCAGTGCCATGACAATATACCAGAGATGGATTTGCAGGTTTCCCAGTATGAGTAGCAGTTCTGCTAAGGCAGGTTATGTACCCAGCTGGTGAATTTCCTGAATGGTTTTGCTGTGCAGCTCTAGCTGCTGGCATCTGTTCAGGCGGCACAGTGATGTAGTCACCTAAAGGGCCAAAAAAAGGCAGGTGCTTACCGGTCCAACAGCTCTTGCCAGCAGATTAGGATCGGAAGTGAAGGAGAGCGTATTGAATTAAAGCTGCAGTCATAATTGTAGCTTGGGTCAAAAGTCTGGCAGAATGCTAGGGTCCTGACTCTCATAAAAATGTGTCACGGGGTCCCTCAGGATCATGGGAATGTCAAGACCTCTACTGGAAACCTTCTGTCAGCCATTTTACTTTCTGTGGCACAGGCTACTTGGTTTGGCATAGACACAGGGTAAGAACTCCTTTCTGCAACATGTTAGATGTTTTTGATCCTTAAAGTGGTCAAGCCTGGTCTATGTAGCTGGGGGCATTCAAGGTGATTGCAGCAAGAAGTGTGGAGGAGGCTGCAGGCTCATCCTCTTCATGTTTTGGGGTTTTTTTGTATCAGTGACTAATGAGCAGCCTAATCCATTAGAGGAGATGCCTGACAGCATCAGGACTCAATACCAGAGGATTGTCAACTGGAGAAGTACAACGACCATGTTCAGGGTAGGTTGAAGTAGGGTCTACTCTGGAGAGAGAAGAAGCGTACAGGTTGAGGAGGCTACATCTTAGTTCTTCGGGAATGCTCTAATAATGCTAGAATAACAAATTCTTTTGATTGGAGAAAAAGTCGTCCTGTAGGAGGATCTCAGTGTTTATGCTGTCTAACTTCTTTGACTTAAAAAAGGAGTAGTGAAGACTTTCCAGTTGGAGGCTGGTGAAATGATATGTGTGAATGATAGAAGAATTGACTGCTGGGGTGGATGGATTTGGCCTTCTGTTCTGATTCTGCCTTTTTGCCAAAGGATCCATGTTTTTGGACTCTGAGGTGTGTTCAGTTGCTGTCCTTGTAACAGTTTGCTCAGTATTTATGTGGAAGAGGTTGTGCATTTGAAATGGGTGAGGAACGGAAACAAGAGCTGGCACCATGCAGCTGATCTCTTCTTTGCAGTGCTACATATTCAGTTGTCAATTTTTTCTTTACTTTCTGAAAATTTTTGGTTGCTTGTTTTAAAATAGCTAGCAGGGAGAGAGGATTCACTGCCTATGAGGAGGATAGCTGGAGCCAGGTGGCAGATAGACCTTCCCCAGCTGTGTTCCTTCAGATCCTCCCTGCCCTGAAGATAACTCTGCTGGAGCTTTGGGTCCCCTGGATGTGTCTGTCCATGTGCCCTGTCCTGACGAGCGGTGTTGTGCGTGCCAGGGCTCATCAGCTGCAATCCTGACTGGAGTTATTCTTCCTCTTAGACCTTTTCTGAATAGTCAAGCCGCTCACGATAGACTGTCATTTTTTTCTGAAAAATAACGTACCACCACATCCTTGCCAGAGCAGGGTTGTGTGTACCAGGGAGCCCTGGATAACAGGGTAGTAAAATTGTCTAAACTGGCTGCTCTGATTGCACCAGTTGCTGCAGCCATTGAGGCTGTGCCAGTGCTGGGAGAATTCCTTGGGAAAGCAAACAAACTGCTGCAATAATTCCAGCGTGATCCTGTGTGACCTTACTTTTGCTGCGGTAGTGAACTGTTTCCAAAAAAACAGTAGAAAGGATATGCCCGAAGTCGCTTTCATGTGAGTATTCAGGATTTGCCCCTGGGTCCCTAGAGGTGAAAGGCTGCTGTGTTAACCCAACCACTTCATCTCTTGCCAAGTCTGAAAATCCAGGTTCTTAAGAGGAGTTGTTACTTGTATGACCTTCATGCGTGAAACAGTTTGTCTTTTAAAATGTTTTTTCCCCTTTATCAGTTATTCATTGAAGAGTCTCTCTGCATCTGTAGAATTTTGAAGGGTAGCTATTATTTTACCATTTTAATTTTCCCAGCTGTTCAGATAATTATTTTAACCTCTCAGTGCCTGGAAATGCTTTTCACATCATGGTTGCTCTGCATTGTATTTCTTCAGTTTCTCGTTTTAAATTACCAACAAATATTTTCCCCCATTCCAGATGGTTATTCTGTGACTTTCTTCTCTATAGCTTCAAGGCTACATTGGTCTGAACAACACTCTGGCAGCAAGGAACTTGTGAACTTTCACTTTGTGGTGCTGGGCTCTCACATCTTCGTTTTGGGGTTTTTTTGTTGTTGTTATTCTCCCCTCCCCCCCAAGAGGAGCTCAGTACTTGTAGATCCCGTTAGGACCAGAACAAGCTGTGGTTATTCTGATACACTGGTCTCTCTGGAGCTATAGCGAAGGGCCTCTGACAGAGACGACGAAGCCAGTGCAGAATACCTTGTCTTCACGCAGTTTTACAGGTGTTAAAGTCAAAGCATTAAATATGATAGTGGTTTCTCTAGCCCTGAGACAAGGCTGTGACAGCCAAGGACAAGGCAGAACTTCCCACTGCTCTGGCAGGGGAGGTTGCTAATTGAGCTGTGTGAGGCACTCCATAGCAGTGCGATGTTCCCAGCCGAGGGTGATGCTCGAAGGAGGAGGGATACACCTTTTGTGTCCCATCTGGAGCAAAACACTTTCATGTGGGAGTACTTGCAGAGCAGCAGTGTCTCGTTTCATAGCATCAGTTTTATTTTTGATTTTTTTTTTTTGTTTTTTGAATTTTCAGTGAATGTTGGTTTTTTGAATACATCTTTAACAGTCTTGCCATAGGGACAGAGGTGAAATTTGAAAATAAGTGATTGTATTGTGATGTTTTGCACATATTGCTGTAGTTTCTCTTGCATGCTCTTCTCGCGTGTTCCAGAAGTTGCAAAAGGTGATTTATAATTCATCAAACTAAGCATAAAACATCTGACTGCAAAACCTATCAATCTGATCCCATCTCTTTCTAGCCCTTTAATTAGGGAAGCCCTGCTGAAAAATGTACTCATCAGCTACTGAGAAATGGTGCTTTCCTGGACTCTCGGTATAAATCTTGAGTTATCCAGGTGCCAAAATGCTGTCAGAACTGACAGATCTTAGAAAATACACCCACAGGCAGAACATTATCCATTATACTAGCGCTGAGCAGTGGGCAGTAAGGAGAAATCAGCAGAGTATGTGTCTTTAAAAACTTTAATTGGCTTTTCCCGTTGATAAAAATCAGTGTACCTGGCAAGGAAGAGAACCTATCTAGCAGTTTGATCTTTCCATCCCAGAGCTGAAGGGTGCAGTCCATCTCCACTGGCGTGTGATGTGGACTTGTCTCAGCACAGTTCCCAGCAGCGTGGTGGAGTCTGCAACCCACAGAGAAGGCTGCCAGTCTGTCCTCGGTGAGTGACCATGTTTAAACAAGTGTGAAGAATGAATTACTCTGGAGAAGCTGGATTTCATCTGTGCTCTAGTTGCCTGAAATTTGCTTCAGAGAGAACCAAACTTAGCTAAACTTTTCTTCGTGTCCTGGCTTGTGAGCGCTGCTGGGTTACAGCTGGCTGGGCTGTGGAATCAAGGGTCTGGGCAATGGATATGCTGATATGAGAAGGAGACGGTGGACTAAGGAAGCAGCAGCTTTGCAGGAGCCGTGGAAATGGCACCTGTAGAGGTTTGGGGAAGAGAACAAGCTTCTTTTGGGTTGTTTGGTACTGCAGGTTGATGTGTAGCTTTACAGCAAAGACAAAGGAGACAGCAGCTGTGTGGATGTCTCCTGGGAGGGCTGTTTTGATGCCTTGTTGCAGCATCTTGCATTTACTGAACTATGTAAAATGTGTCAGTTTTTCCTTGGTGCTGCTTACGTCTATTGCTGTTAGTTTTATGACAGTTTTATTAAAGTAAATAGTACAGCAAAGGTGATTGCAGATCTATTACTATACTATTTTTTTTTCTAGTTGAATAATAAGAACAACAAGTTTCTTTATGATCAGTTTAGCAACACTTAGCACTTTTCTTGCTAGGTTCTGCAGGGTTTCTGAGTGTGGCTTTATTTGAAGTTTCTGTTGTGCTAAGTCAAACTCCTCTATCTTATTTCCATAAATAATGGAAAACAGAAGTGTATCTGCTCAGAAAAGACAGTTTAGTGAGTGAACTTTATTGCAAAGGTTTCCTTTCCATGGTCCCTGATGATCTTAAGAACCAGACGGCAAGACCTTCACAGTGTTGCAGTGATATAAATACTAGTTCAACCCTTGTATTTAAAACTTTGGAAAGCAGAATTTGTAAAGAATATTGTTCAGAAATGAAGGATCAGTCCTGTGTCCAAAGCCTGCTGCGCAGGGAGCCGTGCTGCCGTTGCTGTGGGTCTCTGGGATGCTTCAGAGCATGCGTGCCGTGCCGTGCCGTGGCAGCGCAGGTCGGTCTCCTGGAGATGCTCGTTGCCTGATCGCCGGGCGGCGTGGAGAGGCGAGGTGCAGCAGCGGGGCGGGCTGGCTGTGCGGTGCGTGCGGGACTCTGCCGGCAGAGCTCGGGGACGCCTCTGTGCACCCTCTGACTGCGGCGTAGCTGTCCCTGTCGCCAGGGCCGGCTCTGCCCTTGCCGGGGTCGAGGCCATGCCCGGCACACCGGGTTCCCTGTCGGGGTAAACTCTAGAGCCTGCCACTGTACAAGCTGTAAGAATATGATGGACCTTATGGAAAAAAAAGTGTTGATTGTGTGGTTTGTAATGTTGTCATTCTGCTTATCATATGGCTAGGAGAAATATAGTAGCTTCTTGTGTTCAGAAGGTTTGTTCAGAAACTTGTAGCAAGTGGGAGGGAGGGACAACAAAGTCCATTCTGTTCCTCTAATTCAATCTGCCTATTTACGAGCCCACCCCATCGAGTATGTTGTCACTGTTCTTTGCAGCAACAGGAAGACTGAAGCTTTAAAAGACTTCTGAAGAATAAATACAAATCCACGTGAATAGCCTAAAGCAGCACAACTGACGTGGTTTCCACGGGTGCTGGCCGTGCTGCAGTCAGGGCAATTCTGTTGTGTTGGTCCAAATGCCCCTGCAGTTTTATAAGGACACGATAGTCTTGACTGCTGCCCGAAACTCTGGTGGGATGTTGCTGTCTGTTGTTAAATAGCTGTCTCATGCCGGTGTGAGAGAAGGGATTCCTGCATGCACGGCTCAAAGATAGGGTAAAGAATTGCAAGATTTATTACACGTTCTGAAATAATAATTCCAGATGAAATAAAACTGCGGAAAGAGATAAGGGTTTTGACATCTTGTTTGGAGATGGCAAAAGGCTTCTTTGGTGGCCTAGAGTTATTCAGGTGTTGCCATCCTTGATGCTTATTTTGCCAAGTGCACAGTGTAAATGCGGATGGACAATGCCTGGCTCTGGAGCTGTGTCAGTCATTCCCTAAATGCCTGATGGTACCTGAGGGACCAGCTCCTCAGCTGCCTTCTGCTTAAAAGCAAGGCTGCAGGATTTTTCTGAACCATTTGCTCTCTTTAATCGAGGGCTGTGAGCCATTGTGTGCGTAGTGACGCAGGATCCTTGTCGTGTAAGGCCCTTGATAAATATGTATTGTATTGTCAAGTATTTGTAGCTACTCTGCAGGTAGCGGTGGAGAAGCAAGCTGCATACAGCTGAGAGTTGTCGTGGCTCCGGGGTCAAGAAAAACAAGATGGCACAGGGGATTGTGGGAAGAGGGGCCAGGATAGCTGCCTTCAGCATCACCTGCTAATAAACCAGCTATTTATAGATCAGCTGAGGCTTTGTCAACTAGATCGTTAAATTAATATTTACATACTGGCTTCATTGTCTTTCGCTGAAAATCTCGTTTGCATTAGTCCTTGAACAGAATTGCGGCTTCCTCTGCTCCAAATACAAGAGTGTGTTTGATCAGAGTCTGGGGCTTGCGGTGTGTGTGTGAAACCATGTCTGACAGATTCTTGCCTTGCAAATCCTCTCCTCCCTGTAGCAGCGTTTTCCCATCTTTCTGTGCCTCTCATTTCTTGCAGGAAAGCTCACCTTTGTTCTCAAATGTCCGCGACTCATCGTGAGGCTGCTCTCGCTGGAGAGAGAGATGAGCAGCATTTCTGCATAGCAATTCCTAGTTAATCTCTGCCTCTCAGAGAGAGACTTCAATTGTTGATGGCTCATGGGTAATTTAATAACTAGCAGACAAATAGGAAGCGTAGATTGTAGTAACTTAGCCCAGATGCAAAATCCTCCATCCCTTTTTGCATCTGTTTGAATCATTTTTGTTACAAACGTTTGGTTTTTTATGTTTTAGCACCAGCGAAACAGCAGCGAGAAGAGTTGCTGCTCAGCGAAGCTGTGTTGATCACAGCAGGCTCCACACCTGGCTAAGCAGTTTCAATCCCCTGTGCGTGCGTGCGTGTGTCTGTGTGCCTTTCAAAAGGAAGGAGTAATCTGCTTGCTAGACGTGTGTGTCTCTTGTAGTCCTTGGACGACCTTGAACAGTCATTTAACTTGTGTTTATTTGTCCGTCTCTAGCTGGGCAGATATTACTTCTGTGGTTTGGAGTGTCGAGGTTGAACGGATGTCTCGGAAATGTCATGGATGAAGAGTGTTACTGAAACGTAAGGTATTCATACCGTCTCTTCAGACAGCTGATCGGAGTTCAGATTCACCTGCCTGTCTTGCTGTTTCTTGCTTCAAAGCCGTTTGGACACTTGGATTGTGCAGAAGTCGGAAGGCAGTAATAGCAGGGCTGCGATGCGGACAGGTGTCACAGCCTTCGCTCAGCTTCCACTTCTGAGCACTTGCGAGGCTGTTGATAAGGTCCTGTTATGCTGGTATTGTGCTATTCTTAATCTGCCTTTGGCCTGCAAAGGGCCTAACAGCATCTGTTTCTCTGACACCTCTGCAGGCTCTCTGGGCACCTCATTACTCTTTTCGGGAAGAGAACATTGCAATCTGGTTACTCTGTCCGCAGAGAGCGAGAGCTCATCTTCCCATGCCAGCCTGGTTACTGTAAAGTTAGAGCTCGGAGAGCAGGTTGCAGTTTATTTCTCCAGGTGCATGAGGCACATAACATCGCAATGATAATACAGTACATGCTGAAACCATTCACCCTTTATTTATTCTTTTTAAGATATCAAAGTCTCAGTTTCTTCTCCTTCAAGATATCTGTTCTCTTGGGGAGAGAGGGACAGGCCAGCTGTAGACACGGGTCTGGAAAACCTGGAAGTCAGTTCCTTGGTACTCCCAGTGCGGTGACTTGGCCTGTGCTCGTTTCACCACTGCCTCTTCCATTTTAACTTCAATTCTTGCTGAAGGCACCACCCGATTCTTACATTTTCAGATCTACCAGGTTTTTCTGCCTTCTGCTGATATTCGGGGGAGATGGGGATGTGGTTTTCTGCAAAATGTCAAGGTCTCTTCCTGGAGAGCTGACAGCATAGGTGTTTTATATGTACACGGGCTATCAGGATTAGACATTCTTACTCGGAAACATTGGCTGAGACAGACAGGCATTCCTCCTGCCACGGAGAGACAGGCAGGCACTCACTGTTGCCAAGCCTTGAAGTATTTGGCATGTTTTCTGTTGCCCTAGTTTTGTGGAGTTGTTCCTGAAGTTTTGCAAGTACATGAGAATCTTCGCTCTGTGTTTTTATTAAAAAAAAATAAAAAGGAAGGAATAGATAAAATAGAATAATCTGGCCCTCCTGCCTAGACAGCAGTGGTATGAGAATGTGACTCAGGTGGCAAGGCACCAGAACCAGAAGGCAAATGAAATAACAGCAGTGCATTTCTAAACATTTTTGCAAGTGAACCCTGTGGTTTTTGGGGAGTTTCTGACTTCTCTCTTGGATTTTGAATGTGGGAAGAATGTGCAGCACGGCTTGTTTTCTTGAGTGAGGGAATATTTGCAGCTCTGTAAGAGTTCACACATCTGCAGTGTCCCCTGCAAGCAATAATGAACCGACCAAAACAATCAGTCTCCCCAAATTAGAAGAGCTCTGCATTTTTCAAATCTCATTTGCATTCTAATTTGTGCTCTTTCGGTTGTTCCGCTTTTCAAGTCTGCCTTGCAAACGTGAGGATCTCAAGCTCTTTAGTTTTAAGCGGAAGCCAAGATTTCATGTAAGAACATGATTCGAGGAGGTGGAGCTTTGACATTTTCATAGTTACGTCATAAATCCTCAGGCTCCTGTATGAGCCGGCATCACTGTTTATGCAGAGATGAACATAATTATTCACGGACGGGTTCTGTTCAGCTTCGGACTCCCTAGTAGATCTATGGAGATGACTGACTGGCTCTGTTGGCCCATATCTGTGTCCTTCCAAAGGCTCGCAGGGACACGCTGGGCTTGCGGGCAGCTGCCCACACGCTTTCACGTCGGTTCTATAGGCAGCCGCGGAGGCACGTGCTCCTGAAACCACCGCTGAATTCGTAGGCACACTCTCGCACCTCTGCGTTGCCTGAGCGGAGGGACACACGCAGTCAGACTCCCACAACAGAAAGGTTTCCAATAAAGCTGAAACAGAGGTATTGTTTGTCCAACTGCTGGCAAATGCACAGAGCCATTGTGTGGGTCCTGAAAGCCTTGGCGCTTTATTCTCTGCAGACTGAATGGCAGCCGCGGGTAATAATAACACAAGATTAAAAAAGCCAACATTATAGGGGCATTTACAACCCGCTGAGAGAGTGAAATCTCAGCAAGGCTGAGCTGTGTCTCTAGTGATCCTACGTTTGTACTGCTTGATAAGGAAATGATGGGCAGCTCTGGAGAAATGGCCACCACAGAGCACATGAAAGGGGAGCGGGTTGTCTGTTCGAACGCTGCAGTAAGTAAGAGTGGGACAAATGCAAAAGCTCCCTGCAAATCAAGGGACCGGCCTGTCCCCCCAGTGCTGGGAGGGCAAGGGGCTGTGGATGTGTGCTCGCACGCCTGCGTTTCCTTCCCAGCCTGCTGAAAAGCTGAGGCTGGCTGGCAGCAGCAGGGCTGGGCTCGGTCTGTGTAACTCAGAGCGTCGTGCTTGGAGGCATTTGGTCGGCAGCGTCCAGGGGTGGTACTTTGGTAACTGTCAGTAGATCCACACAGGACCGTTCATGTGTGAGAATGTAGCTGTGGACCGATCGTGGGTAAGAGATGCTAGGGTTATCCTTCCGCCTGCAGGAGCAGCCAGTCTCTGGGAACGTAAATTTTGGGAGACAATAAATACTGAACTTTCGGAATGCATGTCTGAGTTTGAAGTCACAGTAATGCAACTACCTTACACAGCTTAAGCTCAACTGACTGATACCATCTTACATGTGTAATTTCATTATTTTCAAAACAAACAAAAACCCTACCTTGCATGTGAAGGGGGAAAAAAAAGATTTTTTTTTTTAAGGGACAGTTTCATATCTTGAAAGTCAAGTCTTTAATTCAGTGCTGGTTCTAACAGTTCTTCAACACAAATGTCTTACAAAGCTCTTTGTGTACATATAACTATCTAAACAGCTTTAAAAGGCCCAGCTTTCCTCTGCACACACATAGAAGTTGTATTCGGTAAGCCAGAGGCAGAGTACCAGCCCATAGAAGCATCCTTTCAGGATATGCCCAGGCTGCAGAACAGTGGTGACATGTCAAAGCCAGCCCCCAGCCTTGCTAGCTTGGGTATTACCAGCAGGCTAACCCTGGCAGTGCTGAGCCCCTGCAATACGCACCTGCCTGTTCAAGCAGGTTTTGCAGCTCTGCTACTCAGCAGTTTTCTGGGGCAGCGTCTTGCAGCTGTGACCTTGGTCTTTGGTATTAACGATGCAATGAGTGAAATGGTGGGAGGCATTTTAAAGTAATAAAACATGTTTTAATAAGAATGTATACTTACCTTTCTAGGGCAGGTGTGGTTAATGACTGCACTTTCCCTTTCTCAAAACATTCTTATCCATTCGAGTTTCTCGCTTTGCTTCTGCCAGGCAGCATGGCATGGAAATTGCCTGGCCCTGGTGCTGTTTTGTGTGTGGGACATTATGGGGATTCAGAAATCCAGGCGACTTCACAAGATTCATTTGTTTGGATTAATGAATCTGTCCCTGCCTCCGTTTCCCCAAGAGTAATGTGAAGTTACTTACGTCACAGGGATTTATGAGCTTCTTTCTATATTGGCCATTTTGCAGGAAGTGAAATTCAGCTCAGAGGGCTCTGCAGAAGGACGAAGTCTTTGAGTTCATTCTGTTCTAATCCTGGTTACAGAAAATTGGCAAGTTCCTGCTTAAAGTCTCTTTAAACGCAATATATAAATACCCTTTGACTGCCTTTTTTTGTCCTTTCTCTCTCCCCTTTTCTCTCCCTCTTCCTTTATGTGCTTTGTTTTTCTTTTAAATGTTACCTGTCTTAAACGGCAAACTGTTCAGGTTGGACCTCAGAGCTCCTCTGCACTGGCACAGACCTGTGGAAGAAGGCTGTGGGCTTGCTTTGTTTCCACAGGTTGCAAGTGTGAAGTGAAGCATACATTAGTGGTAAAGTCTTTGTGGGAAGAGCGTGGAACAAGGTGTTGAGTGACACTAGAAAAGAATGGTCTGGAAGGGGGGAAGAGAGGATGTAGCTAAAACCAGATATGATGCTTGCTTTTTGCCAGAACCTTCCGAGTCGACAGATCCCTCATCTCTGTTTCCTCCTCCCTTTTCTCTCTCCCCCTCTGGGACTACTGTTTTGGGATGAGTTGGTTCCAAATAGACAATAGTTTTCTAGCAGATGAACGGACACCTCAGCAGCTGCACTGGTATCTATCATGAACAGACATGCTGCATAGTGAGGGAAATTACAAGATGGGACCAGCATCATTTGTCATATTTAAAAAAAAGAAAGCTCCCCCTCCATTTGAGCAGCGTCCACAAGACAAGTGAACAGCACACTTATAAACTGTCATTTTCTTTTCCAGAGTCTTAATACGTTTTCAAATGCTCCCGTTAAACATTCCACCTTTAGGTCCTCTTTGTAAAGGGTGTGTTTTGGACAGATGGACGCAGGTCTCTGTCCTGACACAGATGCAGGACTGTAATAAATTTGTGGTGGAGAAGATGGGAGGTAATTATTTAGGAGGCTTCTGTGGCTTATTCCAGCATCTGGTATTCTACCAGGGTGCCCTCTGAAGGGGCAAAAGGACAGGAAGGAGCTAGAGAAATGCTGAGCTTGTTTTTCATTTGGCAAAGGTTTTTAATCTTGAAAGAAGGATTTGAAATTTACGCAGGAGGAGACATTGAGAAATAAAGATGCATCTCCCAGTGTTCACCATTCTCCCTTTGTTTATTCAGATCCGTGTTTCAGGTTGTAGGGCATCTTATCTGCTCTTCTCTTAATTGCATTGCTTATGCTGGGCGCCGGTGGGCAGTTGCTCAGAACAAATCCGTCTTGCTGAAGTACCGACTACGATGGCTTCTGTGTTCAGGGCTGAGCATGCAGCTTCACGCAGGTTGCTGCCTGGGTGTGCCTGTGGTTGGGCATCCACATGTAATCGCATAACTGAGCATCTCCGTGGCCTCCCGATCCATCCACAGCCTCTCCGTTCCAGTCTGTGTGTTGTGCCCGGCAGGAACGCCCAGCGCTCTCCTTCCCGGACTTCGGATTCCATACCCAGTGCTCATGAAGCAGTCGGGGCTTCCTCGCTCCTCGACTCCTTGATGGTGTGAAAGAGGAGTATCAGAGTGAAATGTTTAGGGTTTGTTGGGTGACTTCTGACACCTCTATCTAAGAGGTGTGGTTGAGTCATTTTGACTGTCTCAG
>Ga0181612_120295_pt1 | contig 20603 bp, 18 predicted proteins | sample HoacroProtozoa21_FD_119630 | JGI IMG/M metagenome (GOLD analysis project Ga0181612, IMG submission 119630) | Hoatzin crop microbial communities from Cojedes, Venezuel. Combined Assembly of Gp0051906, Gp0051904, Gp0051908
ACAATCGAGGACGCCATAGAGTTATACAAGAATGGGGTAAGCGAAGATATAATCGCAAAGTCCCTCAAGATCACATCCGAGAAATTGGACGATATCCTCAAAGATGCCGGCCTGAAGCCTTCGGATGAGGCTCCTGAAAGCTAGGCCATACATGACATGTGAAACGCCCGGTCCTGTCTTTGGAGCCGGGCGTTTCTTGAATGGGGCTCAGTTATTCCAAAGTGAAAATCACGCTACGGCTGGAATCCTTCCGGACTTCACCTAGCATGGTATCGAAGACTTTTCTCTCATCTGATTTGACATACCCTATAGGAGTCGCCCACTGGCCATAAAATCCTCCTGCGGACAGACACAGATAGCCATTATTGAATCCATTGAAGTAGTAAAGGCCGCTTCCGGAATAATTTCCGAGAAAACCATGCACTGGAAGGCTTGGAGTAAATTCCGTTACGATTCCTTCCACGTCATACCTGTGCGACAAGGAAAAATCCTTCGCAAACTCATCACCGGATGATGTGACAATGTAGACATGTTCCTTGAAAGCATCCATGGTGTTGGAATCTCCTTCGAGCAGAAAACGGCTCTCCCCTATTGTCATGACCAGGTCCATTTCATGGATTCTTTCCACAGACTGAGCTTCCTCACCTGAAAGTGAAGCCTGGGTACCCGTCAGAACACACTCCCACTCGCTCCATGACGGAGTGGATTCAACCACGCCAAGATCATCACAGTCGTAGTAGTCTTCTGTTTTGGATAGGGAAATTTCGACTGAACGTGTTTTTCCGCTTGTATTGGACGGGATGGATATATACTCTCTGCCAGAATAGGTCGGGCAGTATCCAAGCCCAAGTTCCTCGCCATCCGCAACAACCCTGTAACGGACGAATCTGCGATAGGAAGGGATAGAAAGCTTGGTCCTTACGTAATCGATATCTATTGCCACTGTCTCCCCGGAAGGAGATATGCTTCCAGCGTTCTCCTTTTCAGGATACTGGGCATCTAATAATTCTCCTTTGCATGAAGGGAGCATCAGCATTCCAATGACGGAAAAGGCAAGAGCCCACAAGATACGGCGTTTCATGGACAAATGGTTTTTATGCAATGTGTTTCAAATGATTTTCAAGACGTTCCCGAAGGAGTATTCATAATAGAATGATGCGCTGCACTGCACTGGCGTTGCAACGTCCAATCCTCAAAAAGCAAAATCCCTAACCCGCCAAACCTGGCAAGATAGGGACCAGCCTTTCAAAGTGCCTCGAGCGGGACTCGAACCCGCACGGCCATTTCTGGCCAAGGGATTTTAAGTCCCTCGTGTCTACCATTCCACCATCAAGGCCCGCAAAATGCGATTTAGACTGCAAACTTACGCAAAAAATTTCGTTTTTTCCAGACTGTCAGAAGTTAAGCGCAGTCCCAGTCCGTTCCTTCCAGATGATATGCTCACATAAGGGGTCTCCGAAGAACGCATCTTTGATGAATTGTAGTCATCCGCAACCCACTGCAGGCGCTTCTTCCCTATTATTGCAAGGGGTATTCCCGCATCAATGCAGAGAGCACCACAGAAAACTGCCACGTAACCGCATGCTCCAAGCACGGCCCATCCTTCATCTCCCTTGTATACATGGGAATCAGGAGTCAACCAGAGCGTAGTTGCATATGCCGACGGTAGCCGCTACAACACCTGCTACAAACACAGGAGCTCCAATCTTTACCAGCGTCATTCCGTTTCTATACTGCTTATGGGCGCCACGATAGGTCTCATTGAATATCTGCTCCCTATGACATCTATTATCTCAGGTTAAGGAATCAGCCTTCCACTCTGGTCGTAGAGGTTTCCGTGGCTGTAGGACAGGCTTCCTGGGAGTGTCTGGGCAAAAGATGAAAAGGAGCACAGACAAAGGGTGGAAAGGACAAGAATCAGTTTCTTTTTCATAGTTGGTCGGTAAAAAAAAGTGTTAATATTTAGACAGTTCTCTATAGGGTTGGAGTAGATTGAAAGGAATATATTCCTCAGGACATCTGGCTCCTCCACTTCGTACTTTGAAAGATGATTGAGGTGACGCATGAAAGAGTCCTTCTGCTGGGAAGAATACCTGTCCGAATACTTGCTCTGCCCGTAACGGATGTCATGGGCGATGAAATTGTTGGGATACAGCATGTAGGAAGGATTATCCTTGAATCTGTAAGGGCTGCCACACTCTTGTTGAACTCTATGCTTGTGCATCCGCGGAACGGAGCGAGGTCGAACTTCGTCAGCGGAGCGCATACGTGGAAGTTGACCCGTCCCTTTTCCTGGACTATTCCCTGCACTATGCTGTTTAGGTCCTCTCCGGGCTTCTTTACATACCGCTCAAAGCGGCTCTGATACAGCTCGAGAGCCTTGAGAAGTCACACGACACCCACTCGTAAGATACTGATACGGAAACAATTCCAGTTTCCACAAGGGCATTTACCTTGTCTTTCATTCCGCTCATCCCGAACATCTTGACAATCCCCGGAGCTGTGGCGTCGTTGCCATCCTTGGTCTTTCCGCTGCGCTGCGCTATCCAGACGCTCTGGTGTTCCTGGGTGATAGTGTAGCGAATATACTTTGAAAGGTGCATCGAACTCTCATAGAAGGCCCTCGGCAAAGGAAGCTTGAATGACAAAAACACTCAGATAATTTCAATTAGGCAAAACGCACTGGCCTCCAAGGGGCCAAAATAGCACACCGGACCCATCATAGAGCCCGGTGCGAAAGATTTCCGATATCGGTTTGAAGGAGTGTTCCCTACATGTTCATTCCGCCGTCAACCTGGATTACCTCTCCGGAGACATAGGAGGACATGTCGCTGGCAAGGAATGTCGCGACATTTGCGATATCCTCGACAGTACCGCCCCTGCGAAGAGGAATCTTCTCTATCCATGCCTTGCGGATATCCTCGGGAAGAGCCTGCGTCATTGGAGTGTCAATGAATCCAGGAGCTATTGAGTTGGCCCTTATGCCCTTTCTTCCCATCTCCTGCCCGACGCTCTTTGCAAGGGCGATAAGACCGGCCTTGGAAGATGCGTAGTTGCACTGAGCCGCATTTCCGTGCACTCCTACAACTGATGACATGTTGATTATCGAGCCACCCTTCTGACGCATCATGATTGGAACGCAGGCGTGAATGAAATTGAATGCGCTCTTCAGGTTCACTGAAAGCACCGCATCCCACTGGGCCTCTGTCATCTTTAGGATGAGCCCGTCCTTGGTTATTCCGGCGTTGTTGACAAGAACGTCTATCCTGCCGAAATCAGCGAGTATTTTCTCCACTACAGTGTGTGTCTGCTCGAAGTCGGCAGCATTCGAGGCATAGCCCTTTACCTTGTGGCCGAAAGCCTCTATTTCCTTTACGGTCTCCTCGGCAGCCTCGTTGATCACGAGGTCGGTGAAGGCGACATCAGCCCCTTCCGAGGCGAACTTTAGCGCAATCGCTTTTCCGATTCCGCGGGCCGCTCCAGTGATGAGGGCCACTTTTCCATCCAATAGTCCCATTTGAATTCCGTTTGATTTCTTGTTTTCAATACCCTGGAAGCTTTTCCAGAGTGCATCGCAAAATTAAGGTGAATCCAATCAAGGAGCAAATATTTTCGGCGATATTTGGTAATTTTCTGATATTATGTGGTAAATTTGCAGCCCGTAAATCGACACCCTCCCCGAAAACCTTGAAAAGAGGGCCACAATGCAGCAGCAGAGAGAAAAGGGGGATTTGGGAAACGAGTGTTAATTTAACGAGCATAAAATTAAAACACGCAAAAAGGCTTTGCAGCATACTGTAAAGCGGATTCCGGCCAGTACCAGTAAAGGAAGTGACAAGGCACATACTGGTCGGATGATATTGACAGGCAAAGACACAGAGAGAAACATAAAAAACAGTTATTTAGCCATGGCTAGTGAAATCCGTGACCCCCAGATGTGGGAAAGCGGCGAACTGAAGATTGACTGGGTTCGCCATCACATGCCGCTTCTGGAGGGCCTGCAGAAAGAGTTCAGGCAGACAAAGCCATTCAAGGGACTGAAGGTGGCCCTTTCAATCCACCTCGAAGCAAAGACAGCGCACCTGTGCGAGGTTCTCGCTGACGGCGGAGCCGAAATGTACGTTACAGGCAGCAATCCCCTCAGCACACAGGACGACATCGCAGCCGCCCTTGCCCACCAGGGAATGAATGTCTTCGCAAAGTACGGCGCAACTGACGACGAGTACATGAACGCCATCAGGAACGTCATAAAGGTCGGTCCGAACATCATCATCGACGATGGTGGAGACCTTGTCAACATGATACACAAGGAATACCCCGAGCTCATTGACGGAGTCATCGGAGGTTGCGAAGAGACCACCACGGGAATTCTACGCCTAAATGCCATGAACCGCGCAAGGGAGCTCCGCTTCCCCATGATGCTAGTCAACAACGCAGCCTGCAAGCACTTTTTTGACAACCGCTACGGTACAGGCCAGAGCGTATGGGACGGCATCAACCGCACGACCAACCTCATTGTTGCCGGAAAGAACGTAGTAGTAGCCGGTTACGGCTGGGGCGGAAAAGGTGTGGCGATGAGGGCAAAGGGCCTTGGAGCTGAGGTGATTGTTACCGAGATTGACCCTATCAAGGCGATGGAAGCCGTAATGGACGGATTCAAGGTCATGACAATGGAGCAGGCCGCCAAGGTAGGAGAGATATTCGTTACCGTCACTGGATGTGACGACGTGATAAACGAAAAGCACTTCCCCCTCATGAGGGAGGGCGCTATCCTCTGCAACGCAGGACATTTCGATGTAGAGGTGGCTGTCGCCAAGCTTAAAAAAATGGCCGTATCCGAAAAACCGGCAAGGCACAACATACAGGCTTACACGCTTGAAAACGGCAGGACAATCTACGTAATTGCCGAAGGAAGGCTTGTAAACCTCGCAGCAGGCGACGGACATCCCGCCGAAATCATGGACATGTCATTCGCAATCCAGGCCGCAAGCGCAAGGTATCTCGCAGAGAACAGGGACACCCTGGTCCGCGAACCAGGCAAGATGCTCAACGACGTTCCCGAAGAGATCGACCGCGAAGTGGCACGCAGGAAACTGGACAGCTGGGGCGTCGAGATTGACACCCTGACTCCCGAACAGCACAAATACCTGTACGGAGAATAATCTAATCGTTTACATATCATGAGACTGATTCCAATGTACGCCTGGAACAAAGGCGTAAGGAACTTCAGGGTCAGAAACGAACGGTTCATCAAGCAGCCGTGGGCGCAGGGAGTCGTCCTGCTCGCGTGTGTGGTTGTGGCAATGCTGCTCGCTAATTTACCCTTCACAAAAGAACTGTACAGAGGCTTCCTTGAAACAAGCCTTTCCTTTACCGCCCAGACTCCGTCCGGGAACACTCTCACCTTCCCCAGGGACATGACCGTGGAGAAGTTCATAAACGACATCCTGATGGTCGTTTTCTTCTTCACCGTAGGTCTCGAAATAAAGAGGGAGGTCATATGCGGAGAGCTCTCCACCCCCAAAAAGGCCGTCATGCCGATTATCGCGGCATTCGGAGGAGTAGTGGCCCCCGCGCTCATCTACACAGCCATCAACCATGGCACTGCAACCAGCGGAGGATGGGGAATCCCAACCGCGACCGACATAGCGTTTGCTGTCGGCATACTTTCAATACTGGGAGACAAAGTCCCGATATCACTGAAGGTATTCCTGACGGCTCTTGCTATCGCGGACGACCTCATAGCGATCCTTGTCGTAGCCCTGTTCTACGGAGGCAAGATAAACTTCGTGCTCCTTGCATGCTCCTTTGTTGTAATAGCCCTCATCCTGGTGCTTAACAAGATAGGAGAGAAGAGGCCCTGGTTCTATTTCGCCCCTGCGATACTTCTGTGGATACTATTCTACTACTCCGGAATCCACGCCACCATGTCTGGTGTAGTAATGGCATTCCTGGTACCCTCAAAGGCTCGTTTCTCGGAGCAGTACCTCTATAAGAAAGGGAAGAAGTACATAGCAAGGCTGCTTGAGAGCGGCGGAATTGACGAGGAGCCTTTCCCCAACGGCCCTCAGAGGCACTGCCTCAGGAAGCTGTCAGCCGCCGCACGCGACAGCATGCCCCTTAGCTACCGCCTTGAGCACGCCCTTGGAAACTGGGTCAACTTCCTCATAATGCCGATATTCGCCCTGGCAAACGCAGGTGTCGAGATTGCCGATCCTTCCTATATCAACATATTCCACTGGAATCCAGAATTTGGAAGCGTTTCGATGGGAATCTTCTTCGGCCTGCTGCTCGGAAAGCCTATCGGAATCTCCCTTGCAAGCTTCATAGCCATCAAGAGCAAGGTCGGCGAAATGCCTTCGGGCGCATCATGGAAGATGCTGATTGCCGTGGCCTGTCTCGGTGGAATCGGATTCACGATGTCAATCTTCGTTGATCCCCTCTCTTTGGGAGGACTCGACCCCGCCACTACGACTCAGCTGCGCGACATGGGCAAGATTGCAGTGCTGATGGGATCCCTCTGCGCAGGAATCCTGGGAAGCATCCTTATAAACATAGTAAATGCGATAGAAAGGAAGAAAGCCTAGGCGATACTTCCTCTGTAAATATTGAAAGGACCGTCTCACAAAAAGGCGGTCCTTTCCCGTTTTACGTATTTTGGCACCCTACAATACCCTACCCTGTTCTTATTATCCGGCGGTAACTACCCAGAAAAAACATGGTTAGCGCCAAACAATCTCATGAAAATTCAGCGGTAAGTATGCTTACAAGGACACTTGGCGCTATTCTATCTTTCATCTATTCCGCATTTTGGCACCCGGACCAGTGCCTATATCTGGAACAGGTCATCCAGGACCACCTCGCTTTGAATCATGCCTGAGTAAGCATTCGGTTTCAGCCCGTATGTTGTCACCATGGTAAGGTACAGGGCCTTGGTGGTCTTTGTATCTGTGCGGAATATCTCCATTCTCTCCAGCATGTGATTGAGATAGGATTCCGTGAGTTCATATGGACTTTGCGAGAATTTCATTTCACAGAGGTTGATTACCTGGTCCCTGCGGTCGATGAGAAGGTCAATCTGCGCTCCATGGACACCTTCCCGGGCCTTGGCACTCCATGAATAGATATCGCTGGACACTCCGGATATGCCTAGCTTGGATTTTATCTGTCTTATGTGATGCAGGCACATCTGCTCGAAAGAATATCCGCTCCAAGCCCTCCTCGAAGGAGAGTCTATCATATTTGACCACCTGTTCTCATCCTGCCCCTTGTATCCTTTCACGAATTTAAGATGAAATAGTATGAAAGGATCCGTCAGCTGATACAGGACATCCCTCTCCTTCTTCCCCATGGCACTGTAAGCCCTCACAAAATCACAATTTTCAAGATTATCGAGCATATCGCTGAAGGATCCGCCATCTGTTACTTTCAAAGAATCTACCAGCTGCTTGCGTGTCATCCCTTTTGTGTTTTCTGCAAGCGTCTCCACGATATCTCGGTATAGGGTGGAATTTTTGAAAAGAGACTTGAACAGGATATCATATTCTCCCTTCAATTCTGCATTTTCCTTGAAAAACAGGATGTCCACATTTTGAATCAGGCTATATTCTTTCTGCAGTATTTGCAGATAATATGGTATACCGCCAAAAATCATGTAGGCTTCCGCTATCTGATATCTGTTCCAGGCAAAACCGTTCTGAGCCAATAGATGTTCACACTCGCAAAGGGAAAATGGAGAAAGCTTTATTTTTCTGGTACTTCTATTATATAAGCCCCCCTTGGCATGTATGAGATTCTTCAGCATCCACGTGGTGGCGGAGCCGCAGACTATGAGCTTGATGTTTCCCCGCATTGAAGCCCACTCGTTCCAGAAAAGTTCGAAGTTCTTCATGAAACGGGACTTCTGGGTGTCTAGCCATGGAATCTCGTCGATGAAGACAAGGATCTTCCGCTCACCAAGAGATGTCAGATACTGTTTCAGTTGTTCAAAAGCTTCCGCCCAATCTTCGGGAGTGGGATATTCCTCGCCGGAATGAAGGCATAGTCTCCTGTTGAACGTAGCAAGCTGCTCTCTCTTTGTCCCATCATAGATGCCCGTCAGAAAGAAATCAAACCTGTCGCCAAAGAACTGCCGTATGAGGAATGTCTTTCCTACTCTTCTTCTGCCATACATTACGACGAGTTCGCTCCTAGGGCTATCATAGCAGGATTTGAGTATGTTCTGCTCGAATTTTCTGCCGATAATATTCTCCATATTCTCATTTTTCTTTGGCGGTAAATATATAAAAAAAGACAGTTACCGCCAAATAATCGTATGATATTTCAGCGGTAAATATGCTTACAAGGACACTTGGCGCCAAAGTATTTTTCTCTTTGGATATCAAATGACCTTCGAAGATGTGCACACAAGGCATGAAGACAATCAGATAAGCATAGCCACGTGCTCTGCCCCCAGCACGCCATTTTCTTTGCCGTATGGGAAATTTTGAGTAAGTTTGTGAAAACTAAAAAAACACAGCAATGTTTTCCAAAGACGTATATATAAGAAGAAGGAAGACCCTGCTTGCAAAGATGCATGAAAAGGGTGCGAAAGGAATTATCCTCTTTGTCGGCAACACCGAGGCGGCAGCCCAGTACAAGGACAACTGCTACAAGTTCCGCCAGGACAGCTCATGGCTCTATTACTTTGGTCTTGACGAGCCTCTAATGGCAGCCGTGATAGATATCGAAAGCGGAAAGGAGACTCTATACGCAGATGACGTGGAGATAGGCGACATCATATGGATGGGGCCTCAGCCAAGCGTTGCATCAAAGGCGGAAAGCGTAGGAATAGACTCGTCAAAGCCCTACGCAAAACTAGATGGCGATGTAAGCAAGGCTTCAGGCAGCGGCAGGGACGTCCACTACCTGGCCCCTTCAAGGTACTTCAACACAATGAAGATATCCTCCCTCCTCGGAAGGGCGGACGCCCCTTCAAGGGCCCTTACGGAAGCTGTAATATCGATGAGGCTGGTAAAGGAGGAGTGCGAGATTGCGCTACTTGACGATGCCGCGGACATCGGAATCGAGATGCACGCTGTGGCAAGGGACAGCATCATCCCCGGAATCATCGAGCAGGAAATAGTCGGAAAGATGGAAGGGATAACCCTTTCCAAGGGATGGGGCGTATCTTTTGCCACCATTCTAACCCAGCATGGGGAGACTCTTCACAACCATCTTCACGACAAGATTATCGAAAAGGGCAGGCTTATGGTAATTGATGCCGGAGCCGAGAACAACGCCCACTATGCATCCGACTTCACAAGGACATACCCTACCGGAGGAAAATTCACCACAAGGCAGAGGGAGATATACCAGATTGTATGCGACTGCAACGCCCTGGCCTTCAGCATGACAAAGCCGGGGGTTGCCTACAGGGACGTGCACCTTGCCGTTGAAAGGAAGATGCTCGAAGGGCTCTCCTCCCTTTCACTTGTAAAAGGTGACATCGATGAAATGGTATCGGAGGGTATCGCCGGAATGTTCATGCCACACGGCCTTGGACACAACATCGGGCTTGACGTCCATGACATGGAGGACCTAGGAGAGGACCTCGTAGGATACGACCCCGATCAGAAGAGGGCTGCAAGGCTAGGACTTGGAAGCCTGAGGATGGCCCGTCGCCTATGCCCCGGACATTTCATCTCGGACGAGCCTGGAATATACTTCATCCCAGCATTAATCGAAAAGTGGAAGAACGAAGGTACCGGAAAGGATTTCGTGAACTACGAAAAACTGAAGAAGGAATACTACAACTTCGGTGGAATCCGTCTCGAGGATGACGTACTGGTAACAAATGACGGAGCGCGCCACACAGGTTCAAGCCGCCTTCCCATCAATCCTGACGATGTGGAGGAGGCAATGAGAAAAGACTGATGAGCACAGCCCTCGTTGTCATCGCCGTAATACTGGGAGTCGTCGGAATCGCAGGAGCCATACTGCCGGCGCTGCCCGGTCCTCCGCTCAGCTGGCTTGGAATGCTGCTGATGTACTTTTTCGGAGGGACCAACGCCGATGGCGAGAGGATGAGCCTGACACTCCTTCTTATCTGGCTCGGAGTCACGATAGTGGTGACAGTCATAGACTACCTTGTCCCCGCATGGTTCACAAAGATGACCGGAGGAAGCAAATGGGCCGGAAGGGGCGCACTGGCAGGACTGCTTATCGGGATGTTCATTCCGCCGGTCGGAATCATCCTGGGCTCCCTTATCGGAGCATTCGCTGCCGAGCTACTGTTTGCGAACAAGGGAGCCGCCGACTCGGTACAGTCTTCTCTCGGAGCATTGCTGGGGTTCCTTTGCGGAACCGGACTGAAGCTCATAGCCTCCGGAATGATGATGTACTACATTATCGTATACATTTAGGGAAATAATTGAAAATAAACGAATAACCACTTTAAACACACTCTATCTATATGAAACTTGCAGAAGCGCTTTCAAAAAGAAAGGACATCCAGGACAGGATCTCCCAGCTACAGGGCAGGATCTGCAACAACGTCAAGGTGCAAGATGGCGAGCAGCCCCTCGAGGATCCGGCAGAACTCATGAAAACACTCGAAAGCTGCCTTAGCCAGCTTGAAGAGCTCATCGCCAGGATTAACGCTACCAACATGAATACTGTTGTCGGAAAGAGGACGCTGACAGAGATGATGGCTGAAAGGGAGGTTCTAGGAAAGAGGATCAATACCCTGAGGGCGATATTCAACAAGGCTACCGAATCCGAGGACAGGTACTCCCGTTCGGAGATAAAGAAGGTCACCATCATAGATGTCAAGGCGCTGTCAAAGAAAATAGACTCCCTGTCGCAGAAGATGAGAAAGCTCGACATTGAAATCCAGACGGCAAATTTTACAACCGAGCTTATATAAAGACACTTTTCGGATGTCCTTAGGGCATCCGGCGTAGAAGGGAAGGCAGGGCGAGTTGAAACCCCCAAATTGTCTGGACTGTTCGGAACAGCAGTCATTGCTTGTCATAGAGCATCATTGTTTTGTTCGTCAGAATTTCACGGGCCATTTATGATCCATAACGACGCACTACCATTCAGCTGACTGTTTTTTCTTCGAGGGCGGGTTGCGGGAATATTGCGGTATGCCACTGCGGCATGCCGCTTTTTTTTGAAGTAATCCGGAAAAAATGCCTACCTTTGTCCCTCGCAAGGATATAAGGAAAAACACATTTGCAAAATTTAGAAGAAAAATGAAAAAGATCTTGACAGTGCTAGTTGCCGCGCTCGCATTCGTGGCAGTTGCATCCGCCCAGCCCAGGGCAATCGGAGCCCGTATAACCTACGGTGCCGAAATCTCCTATCAGCATTCCCTTGGCTCGGCCTCCTTCGCAGAGCTTGACCTCGGTGTATGGCAGCACGGATTCGACTTTACTGCAGCCTACGACTTCGGACTGTACAGCAACAACGGATTCGGAATCTACCTTGGCCCTGCCGCAAGTGTCGGAACCTGGAAAGTAAACGATTCTGCAGATTTCGTTGCAGGTGTCGGCGGACAGCTCGGATTCGAGTACATCTTCGACTTCCCTCTTCAGCTTTCCCTTGACTGGAGACCAATCTACTACTTCGGAGACAACCATGGATTTCACGGAACAAGCATAGCCCTTGGCGTACGATACAAATTCTAGGAATCGAGACTGATACCTGGAGGCCGGACTCAGCAAGAGAATCCGGCCTCTTTTTTTGTTTCATCGGCCATGAAGCGGATTTTGGAAATGGGAAAATTTCCAATTTTATTTTTGGAAAGTGAAAATCACGCCAAAAAAAATTTGGAAAAAGGGCAAAAATTTGCGGATTACGTATTTATTTGCATCCCTCCTGCGAAAAGCCTTGACAATGTGGAGACGGCTCCATACTTTTGTCCCTGTCAGCCGAGGCCCCCGCATCCGGATCCGGATGCCACGCCCGGAGAAAGTCAAACAAAAACCATTAAACTTAATCATGATTAGCAAAAATCACAAAGATCAATCCGGCATGAAAGGCATGCCGGAGGAAGGAGCCTTCAACCTCATGGAGGAGGCGAGGAGCATCCTCTATTCAGAGGACGAGTTCAGGGACCTGAAGGACGAGCAGAGGGAGATGCTCCTGGAGGAGTTCACGGGATCGGACTTCCTCGACATCAAGCTGGACCCGGTGTTCAAGAGGGTCTTCAGGGATCCGGTCAACATGGCGGCCCTGCTCAGCGACGTCATAGGCGAGACGATAGACTCCGTCGAGTACGTCCACGCCGAGCTCCCGAGAAGTACAGACGACCAGAAGACCATTGTGTTCGACCTCAGGTGCACCCTATACGACGGCAGGGAGGTCATAGTGGAGATACAGAGGCACTACCGCAACGACCTCATGCACCGCTTCGTGGTATACGCGTCAAGGCTGCTCTCGGAGAAGATAAGGAAAGGGGACAGCTACCTGTTCAAGCCGGTGTACGTCCTGTGCATCTACAACTCCACGTTCACCGGCAGTAAGGAAGAGAGGGAGAGCCTCGTTGACATGCCATCCGAAGGCGAGTATCTTGGAGGGAACCTCCTCAACACGTACTCGCTCAGCCAGGACGAGGTGGGGCGGCGTCTCAACCTGGTGCGCTTCTTCATCGTCGAGCTGACAAGGCTGGAGGATGGGCCGATAGCCGCGATGTCGGCCGTGGAGAAATGGGCTTACGTCTTCAGGAATTGCACAAAATTTGCAGGCAATCCACCAGTGGATCTCCCAGACAGGTACCGGAGGGTCCTTGAATCTGCAAGGAGAATCCACATAAGGGACAGAAAGGAACTAAAGGAATATCTTGCCGCTATGAAGAACGATGAAGACTGGGAGGTCTACAGGGTCTCCAACATGGAGCTCGGAGAGGAGATTGGCTTGAAGAAGGGTATCAGTAAGGAGCGAGTAAGAATTGTCAGGAAAATGCTAGATAATGGCTTTGATACTGAGACAATCGAGAAGTGCCTTGACGTGCCGGAAAGCGAAATGGGCTGGATACTTGAGAAGGCAAAGTCGCTTGATGAAAACAACCGAGACGTTTCCGAAGATGTGACGGAAAGGAGTTCCGAGAAGCAATAATGATGAATTCCCAACTGCTATGAATAACGATGAAGACTGGGAGGTCTACAGGGTCTCCAACATGGAGCTCGGAGAAGAGATCGGCTTGAAGAAGGGCTTGAAGAAGGGCAGAGAGGAAGGCAGAGACGACGAGCGAGTGAGAATTGTCAGGAGAATGCTAGAAAAGGGCAGGGACATTCATGCCATAATGGATGAACTGGACCTTCCAGAAAGTGAGATGGACTGGATACTTGCAATGATAAAGGCTCAGGACAAGAACAGGCGGGACATTTTCGAAGATGTGACGGAAAGAAGTCCCAAGAAGCAATAATGATGAGTTCCCAGCTGCTATGAAGAACGATGAAGACTGGGAGGTCTACAAGGTCTCCAACATGGAGCTCGGAGAAGAGGTCGGCTTGAAGAAGGGCTTGAAGAAGGGCAGAGAGGAAGGCAGAGACGACGAGCGAGTGAGAATTGCCAGGAAAATGCTTGATGATGGTCTGGATGCCAAGACTATCATGAAGTATATTGACGTGCCGGAAAAAGAGATGGACGGGATACTTGAGAAGGCAAAGTCGCTTGATGAAAACAACCGAGACGTTTCCGAAGATGTGACGGAAAGACGCTCTGGGAACCAGTGACATAATTGATTTTCAAGGAAAATCATTCCTGTAAATAGAAGGGGACGACCATTGCGGCCGTCCCCTTGAACGTGGTATTGTGTTTTTTGGGTTTTTATAGAGACCTCTTGATCTCTACAATCTGGAAGGCTTCTATTGTGTCGCCGTCCTTTATGTCATTGTATCCGTCGATTCCGATACCGCACTCCATTCCGGCCTGGACTTCCTTTGCGTCGTCCTTGCCCCTCTTCAGGGAGCCTAGCTGGCCGGTGTAGATTACGATGCCGTCGCGGATGAGCCTTACGCTTGAAGGCTTGGTCATCTTTCCGCTCTGTACAAGGCAGCCTGCGATGGTGCCGACCTTGGAGATCTTGAAGGTCTGCTTTACCCATGCGGTGGCGGTAACCTCCTCCTTCTTCTCAGGCTCGAGCATGCCCTCTATACCATCCTTCACCTCGTTGATTGCGTCGTAGATGATGGAGTAGAGCCTTATCTCGATACCCTCCTTCTCTGCGGTAGCCCTTGCATCGGCGCTAGGCCTTACCTGGAATCCTATGATGATGGCGTCAGATGCGGTTGCGAGCATGACGTCGGATTCGCTGATGGCACCGACAGCCTTGTGGATTACGTTCACCCTGACCTCTTCTGTGGAGAGCTTGATGAGAGAGTCGGAGAGAGCCTCGACGCTACCGTCTACGTCACCCTTGACGATGATGTTAAGCTCCTTGAAGTTGCCTATCGCAATCCTTCGTCCGATCTCCTCGAGGGTCATGTGCTTCTGGGTCTTTATGCCCTGGATCCTCAGGAGCTGCTCTCTCTTGTTGGCTATGCTCTTGGCCTCCCTTTCATCGGCCATGATGTTGAACTTCTCACCTGCAGAGGGGGCTCCGTTGAGTCCGAGTACGGATACCGGAGTCGAAGGTCCTGCCTCGGTGACCTGCTGGCCCCTTTCGTTGAACATGCTCTTGATACGGCCGTAGTAGCTTCCGGAGAGCATCATGTCTCCCTTGCGGACGGTTCCGTTCTGTACGAGCACTGTCGCCAGGTAGCCCCTTCCCTTGTCGAGGGACGACTCGATTACGGCACCCTGCCCAAGGCGGTTGGGATTTGCCTTGAGGTCCATCATGTCGGTTTCGAGGAGCACCTTCTCAAGCAGCTTGTCGACGTTGATTCCCTTTTTGGCCGATATCTCCTGGCACTGGTACTTTCCGCCCCAGGCCTCGGTGAGGATGTTCATCTGGGCGAGCTGCTGGTAGATCTTCTCCGGCTGCGCTCCCGGCTTGTCTATCTTGTTGATTGCAAATACCATGGGGACACCTGCAGCCTGGGCGTGGTTGATGGCCTCGACTGTTTGCGGCATGACCGCGTCGTCGGCTGCGATAATTATGATCGCAAGGTCGGTCATCTGTGCTCCACGGGCCCTCATCGCGGTAAACGCCTCGTGTCCAGGGGTGTCGAGGAATGTGATCCTCCTTCCGGAAGGAAGCTCCACGTTGTAGGCGCCGATGTGCTGGGTGATTCCTCCGGCCTCTCCGGCGATGACGTTTGTCTTCCTTATGTAGTCAAGCAGCGAAGTCTTTCCGTGGTCTACGTGGCCCATGACAGTGATGACAGGCGGCCTTGTGACCAGGTCATCTTCCTTGTCGGCCTCGGCGTCGTGGTTGATTTCCTGGGTGAGCTCGGCAGTTACGAACTCCACCTTGTATCCGAATTCCTCGGCTACGAGAACGAGAGCTTCAGCGTCTAGCCTCTGGTTTATGGAAACCATGAGTCCGAGGTTGAAGCAGGCTGTTATGACCTTGTTTACGGGAGTGTTGTTCATCAGGGTGGCAAGGTCGTTCACGGTAACGAACTCGGTTACCTTCAGCACCTTCTTCTCAGCCTCCTCCATCTCCATCTCCTCTGCCATCCTGGATGCGGCGGCCTCCCTCTTTTCCTTGCGGTACTTGGCTCCGAAGTTGCTCTTCTTCCCCTCGTTCATCCTGGCGTAGGTCTCCTTGACCTGCTTCTGGATCTCCTTCTGCATTTCCTCGGTCTCGGCCTCGGTCATTGCGGGTTTGAAGCGCTCCTTGTACTTCTTTTTCTTGCCGCCTTCCTGGGAGTTCCTTCCACCGTTGTTGGCTCCTCCGCCGTTCTTGTTCTTCTTCTGCCCTCCGTTTGATGAATCGGAAGTGTAGACCTTGTTGACATCAACCTTGCGGGAGCCGTCCTTGCTGATCCTCTCCCTCTTCTTCTTTTTCTTGGGGGCCTCGAACTGGGTGAGGTCTACCTTGCCTACTACCTTGAGGCCTCCTGTGGTGTCTTCCTTGGGAGCGGGTTCGCTCTGCTCTGCCTTCTCCGCAGGCTTCGGAGCCTCGTTCGCCGGGGTCTGGGCGGGTGCTGGCTCCTCCTTGGGAGATGGTGCAGGCTCTTTCTTGCTTTCCTCAGGCTGAGGTTTCTCTTCCACGGGCTGCGCCGCTACGGGCTCGCTCTTGGGAAGGGCCTCCTTTGCGGGAGCTTCCGCTTCAGAGGGCTTCTTCTCCTGTGGAACTTCCTTTGCGGGCTCTTCCTTCTTCACAGGCTGCGATTTCTCCGCAGGCTCTGCCTTTGCCTCGGCCTCCTCCTTTGCAGGGGGCTCGGGTGCGGCCTGGGGTGCCTTCTGCTCTACGGGAGCCTCGGGGGCTTTCTCCACTACGGGCTTCGGCTCCTCCTTCGGTGCGGGTGCGCTCTCCTTTGCTGCGGGACGTGCTTCCTCCTTCCTTGGCTCCTCCCTCGCTGTAGTGCTGGACAGGGAGTTCGTCTTGATGATAGTCTCCCTCTCGGGCTCGTACTCATCTTCGACAGTCTGCCTGCGCGAGTTCTTTTCGATGATCTCCTTCATCTTTATGACCTCGTTGCTGGCCTCCAGGGAAGCCTTGAGATCGCTTTCGAACTTCTTTTCAAGTGCGGGCAGGTACTCGTCCGACACCTTGGCGTTTGGATTGGTCTCCACACCGGCACCCTTCTCATTGAGGAAATCCACCAATGTCTGCAGTCCGATGTTGAAACGCTTTGTAAGCTTGCTTAATCTGATTTCTGCCATATTGACCCCTTAAATAGTTAATTTTCCAAATTTCTAGTCTTCGAACTCGGCGCGGAGTATCTCCATCACGTTGTCCACTGTCTCGTCCTCCAGGTCGGCCCTTTCGGCAACGTCCTTGGGAGAGAGTGCAAGTACGCTCTTTGCGGTATCGCATCCGATGGACTGGAGCTTCTCGATAATCCACGGCTCGATCTCGTTGGAGAACTCGCTCAGAAGGACGTCCTCCTCCTCGTCTCCCTCGGGTAGCTCCCTCCATACCTCTATCTCGCGTCCCACGAGCATGCTGGCAAGGCGGATGTTGCAGCCGCCCTTTCCAATGCCCTTCTTCACTTCCTCGGGCTGCATGTATACCTTTATCTTGTCCTCCTCGCTGTTTCCGAGGTCGATGCTGGATATGCGTGCAGGGTTGAGGGCCCTTGTGATGAGAAGATGCGTGTTGCTTGTCCACTGGATGACGTCGATGTTCTCGTTCCGCAGCTCCCTTACGATACCCATGATCCTAGAACCCTTCACACCGATGCATGCTCCGATGGGGTCGATGCGGTCGTCATATGACTCGACGGCCACCTTGGCCCTTTCGCCAGGTATGCGTACAACTTTCTTTATGGTGATGAGACCGTCGTAGATCTCGGGGACCTCCATCTCGAAGAGCTTCACGAGGAACTCGTTTGAAGTACGCGACAGCACGATGTAGGGGGTGGTGTTGTTCTTCATCTCAACGCTCTTTATGATCGCGCGGATGGAATCGCCCTTTTTGAAGTGCTCGCCTGGAATCTGCTCGCTCTTGGGGAGGCGGAGCTCGTTCCCGTCCTCGTCAAGGATGAGAACCTCCTTGCTCCAGGTCTGGTATATCTCGCCTGTGAAGATCTGTCCTATCTTCTCTGTGTATTTGTTGAACAGGTTTGCCTTCTCGATGTCCATGATCCTGCCCTGGAGGTTCTGGCGTATGTTGAGGATCCCCCTGCGGCCGAAGTCCTTGAGCTCGATCTTGCGGGCGTAGGTCTCTCCGAGTTCGAAGTCGTCCTCTCCCATCTTCTTAAGCTCGTCCAGGGAAATCTCCGTGTTGGGGTTCTCGACCTTTTCGACAACGTCAAGCTGCTGGTATATCTCGCAGTCTCCCTTGTCAAGGTTGATCGTGACGTCGAAGTTGTCAGAGGATCCGTAGGTCTTTGCCAGCTGGGTCATGAATACGTCCTTGAGGACACCCATCATCTTGGTCTTGTCAATGTGCTTTTCGTCCTTGAAAATCGCAAACGCGGTTTTAAGGTCGATCTTCTCTTCTGCCATTTTGGTGTGCTATTTTTATGTTTCTGATTTTTTCCTATTCAAAAGTTATGTAGGGGATTACGGAGTTTATGCTGTCAAGCGGGAAAGTCTCCTCCCTGTCAACGAGGACCTTCTTCTTCTTTCCGTCTACGGCCTCGCGCGCCTGGTATGAAAGGGTGAGCCCGTCAGGGGAGTATGCCTTCAGCGTGCCGGTAAGCTTGCGGGAATCGCGAAGACGCACCGTGACGGGGGTGCCAATGGCCTTTTCGAACTGGGCCGCAACCTTGAAGGGCTGGTCCAGTCCCGCACTTGAAACCGTGAGGGAGTAGTCCTCCTCGTCCTGGTTGAAGATGGCGTGGAAGGCGTCGCTCAGTTGCACGCAGTCGTCCATCTCGACAATGCCCTCCTTCTTTTCGATAGTTAGGGTTATGTCGTTGTCGCGGCTTACCTCTATGTCAACGATAAAGCATCCCCTGGAGGATACCTCGTTTTCCATCGCCTTGGCTATTTCACTCTTGTTCATACTACAAGTTCTTGACAATAAAAAAGATAGGAAGCCTTGCGGCTCCTATCTCACTCATCTTTCTCCCTAATTGCGTTGCAAAGATAGCAATTATTGCCCAATTCGCAAAATATTTGGTCCCTTAATCTATTATGAACTCTTTCCAGCTTCCTATATTGCGCACACCATCTCCGTAGACGAAGGCTATCGCAAGGCGGTGAAGCGTGACGCCGGCCTTTCTTGATGGGAGTGCGTACTTCTGTGCGTATTTCCTGGATTCTATCTGCTCCATGGCCTTCTCTGCGCTCTGCCATATCTTGAATTCTATGATATAGGTATGGGCTCCTGCTTCAAGGACGCCGTCTATCCTCCCGAGGTTTGTCTGCTCTTCTGCTGACATCCTCATGCCGCAAAGGCGGAAAAGGATATATGCGATGGACTGAAAGTATTTCTCCTGGCCGATCTGGATGCCGTAGGGAATTGATGCGAACACGGTCTGCATGATCTCTATCATGAGCGGAGTGTCTCCTTCCATGGCGGCTTCCCTCAGTTCATCGGACACCTTGTCGGGATTCCTCGAAGTGTAGGATGTGAAAAGGCTGGAAAGGAAAGAGTTCTCGACTTCCTTGTTCGGGAACCTAAGCGGGATCGTGGTGGCTCCTTTCGAAGTGCCATCTTCAAGAGTCAGGTATCCGCTCTGGTACATGAGCTGGTATATTGTTCCGTTGTCTGTAGTTGGCCCGGACAGCTCTGCCACATCGAATGTGTCCCTGGATGCTGAGGAAATGTATGCTGAGGAAATGTCAAATAGCGAGATGTCATTTCTTGAGAGGAGCTTTACGAGGAAGGAAGGGGTGGCTGTCGAGAACCAATAGTTGTCTAGCACGCCTCCGCTTACGAAGAATGTCCCGACGGATACCGGATTGTATACGGATGGTGTCGAAGGAGAGAACCGGAAGCCGTCATACATCTCCTTCAGGGTGGAGAGAAGCCTGCTCCTGTCAAGGTCAAGCTTTTCCCCGGCAAAGGTCGATACGCCATCTATTAAGGCCTTGTCGATATGTTCGGAGAAATCCCTCTCCAGCTCGTCCTGGGTGTATCCAAGCATGCAGGAGTAATCCCGTCTCATGGTAATGTCGTCAAGATTGTTCAGTTTGCTGAATATGGAGACCTTTGAGAATCGGGTGACACCTGTGATGAATATGAACCTGAAGAACTCCTCGTATCCTTTTATGACCTGGTAGAAATTGTCCATGAATGTCCTGAACTTTATTACCGTATCTTTATCCCTGTCATCCAAGTGGTCAAGGAGCGGTTTGTCGTATTCGTCAACAAGCAGCACTACATCGCTTTTGAACTTGTCATGTAGTGTGACAATGAGGTCGGAGAACATCATTTCAGGGCTGTCTTCAGCAATGCTTGTTCCGTAGGATGACGCTATGCGTGAAAGAATCATGGAAAGCTTCCTTGACATGGTCTCAAGGGAGTTGGTGGGAGTCCTTGCAAAATCTATGTGGATTACCGGATACTCCTTCCAGTCATAGGGCGCAGAGTCGATGTAGAGCCCATTGAAAAGGTCCCTCTCGGCTTTGAAAAGAGATTCCAGCGTGGATACGGTAAGACTTTTCCCGAATCTCCTTGGACGCGCCATGAAAAACTGACCGTTAGGAACGCTCGCAAGCTTGTGAATGTACATGGTCTTGTCGACATAGAGACACCCTCCTCTTATGAGCTTTGGAAAGGAATAGGTCGATATGCTGATGTCTTTCATGGGCTTATTTTCTTGATTCGGAAAGTTAGGGAAAAAATTCGGGTTGTGCAACTATAAATGCCTACATGCGCACCTTTTTCCTGTCAGATAAGTCCAGTCATATAAGCCGGAAGAAGGAGTATGTCGGCATCCTTTCCTGGCTTTTTGGCGTACATGAGGTACTTTTCATAAAATTATTAGGCGCGGAAACCCACTTCTCTTGAGAGGTGGGAGGAGCGCCTTTTTTTGTTATACTTGTTTACTCAATATGCTTTTGAACAGCAGGGGCTGACATTTCGCCGATGCCGCTGGCAAAATGGCCGC
>Ga0181612_132290_pt1 | contig 20603 bp, 8 predicted proteins | sample HoacroProtozoa21_FD_119630 | JGI IMG/M metagenome (GOLD analysis project Ga0181612, IMG submission 119630) | Hoatzin crop microbial communities from Cojedes, Venezuel. Combined Assembly of Gp0051906, Gp0051904, Gp0051908
GGATTCTTTTTACTTTGACGACTTCTCTTCATTTCTATTCTGACAGCTTAAGTCTGGATGGAAGAATTTCTTTCTCTAGCTCCTACCTTTTCTCGAGTTCTGCAGTAGCTGAAACAAAACACTTGAAACTTTTAATGTTCTTAACAGGTGAAAGAAAGACTTCCTCTGTCACTTCTGCTGAAGGCCTGTACTTCAGGATTCCAAGAAGAGTTATTTCTGTGCTACCATTATTTTTAAGATTCATGGTGCCCTCTTGTCTGTATCTCTTTGTAGACATACCATTTGTGATAATGCAGCTTCTTTCAGTCTTGCCCTGTTCATATTTTGATAGCGAAGTGCTAGAACAGGTATGTACAGTAAAGAAGGAATGGAAATTAGCTCTACCTGAAGCAGGGGAGGAGGACAGGACAAACCCCCAAACTTTCAGAGAAATGAATGGCTTTACTAGAGTGCCATAAGCTCTCCCTTTTGTCACTTTGGCCCCAAATCTTTGAGTAACAACATGAAAACAGTTTTTAGTTCTGCTCTCTGCAGAATCTGTTCCTAAAGGAGGGAAGAAAATGAAAAACACAAATGCATTTTTAAATTGTAGTTTTCTGAGGTAAAGTGCCAGTGTCACCAACCACAATCAACAGCATTATTAGCTGGAGCAAGAGAGGTAAAAGCAAAATAATAGGGAAGCATTATGCCTGTTGCCCCTCAGAGCACACAATTACTGACATATGCTAGAAGGAAAACTTGTGACATCTTAAACAAGGTATAAATTAAGAAGTAACACCAATTATTGGGAATCTGATATAACAGAAAATGTTAATATATATGAACGTTTTTCATATTGAGATAAGTGGGGTGTTAGCAAAAATGACACATTAGTGTACAAGATGTGCTCGTGACAAACTGTAGTCTTTGAGTGGTTTTTTTGTTGGTTTTCGAATTGTTGCTCTGTCAGAGTGAATTTTGGGAAGAGCTCAACTGTTTGTAGTGAATACCATTCTGTTTCTTGTATCATTCGATGGGTTGCAGCTGTATTATATTATTATCAGTGAGGAACAGTTTCTGTTGTGGATAGCATGATGTTGTATTATAACGGAGTAAGAGCAAATTGACACAGGCCAGATTAACCCTTGTTCTGAAGCACCATCTAGAAGGCCCCCTTGGAAATGCTAGCAAAGGCTTAACTCCTCATTCTGTACAGACTAATCTTAGAATGATCCTTCTATAGGAAAGGAAATTGTTTTGGGATTTCAGATTAACTCAATTTTTTTATGCCACGATTTTTCACCATCGTGTTTTTCATACACAGGTCTCTTCTACTCGCTGTGCTTCCCAGCTGATCTCTCTCTGCTGGCCTGATAGAGTACAAATCCATAAAACACGAGTTATATTAGCAGAAGTAGTTTTAATTTGAAAATGTGTGTTAAGTTGTATTCTTCTGAAGGTATGAATCAGGAGTACATGGGATGAAGCTGTTACTGTTGCAGAGTTGAGCCAAAACTTGGGCTACAGTTTCTGCTTAATGTTATACTTTGGTTTCCTGTTGAGCCTGAATGACAAATAGTATTATCTCTACTATGATCCTGTTATCTCAGCATTTGTGTAGGCAGTCTTCCTTGAGTAGAAGATAGGGAGGCAGAATACAAAATAGCCCTAGATGCACAAGCAAAATACTTTTTGTTTTCAGAGTATCCAAAAGCCATGGCATCTCTTCTTTTTGAGTGAATTTTCTATTTCAGGAGCACTATGAAGAGGCTTAATGGCTTTCTGCTTGTTCTGTATTGTACAGTCATATAGTTCTTCCCTCCTTCTTTCCCTTGGCACTAGGTAACAGCTCTTGCTCTCTGCGGAGGTACTAATCAGCGGGTTGCATTAGCACAGCATTTCTTTATATATAGTGAGAACATTTCACGATGTGTATTCTGTTTCACCACGCAGAGTGCGTCACAGAGTGTCTGTTTGAAATGCAATTAAGGACTGACTACAAAGCCTGATAGATCAACTGCCTGGGGAAAGAAAGTTTACTTTGTTAGAAAGCAAAGAGAACATTGTGAGTGGTGTGTTCAAAGTGAGGATTTCTTTTTTAAGAAGAAATAAGTAAACTTCAAGTACAGTTGAACACCTGCCGAGCAGAAGAACTGTTTTCAATCATTTGGAATGTTATCAGCCACTGCTAGGGTATTGTCTTAGATCTCCAGTGCTTTGGTAGTGTTTCGCATCTGATTTAGGCCATAAACATATACAAATTGATACTGGTACTTTACAAACTGTAGTCTAAGCTTTTAAAGGTTCCCTGTTAGATTGACCAGAATTACCCACCCTTCATTTTGTGGTATGTTTACATTTTCACTGGAATAAGCTTTTCCATTCTCATTCTCTCTCTCTCTCCCTCATTCTCTTCCCTGCCCTGAAAGAAATAGATTGCATGTGCTTTGTGGTACTGAGACCCTCTTCCTTCTGCAAGAAACAGTTTTGTTTTGTTTTTTCTCTTAACAGACTTTATATACTTAATCATGATTATAAGAAATAACGTAGCAGAAATACCTGGCTTGTGACTCTGTGAGACTATTGGCCATTTTCCATGAAGGTTAGGGGAATGGAAAATCCAATTCTCTTTTCTGGAGTCTGCCCTTTGTTAATGCTGACAATTCTGCTATTCATATGTCATTTGTTTCTTCAGGGGAAAAAAAAAAAGTTTTCTTTGAGAGGTGGTGATAACTGGCACAGAAGATTATTGGCAATGCTTGAGGAACACTTCTTGCAAGGGTTTGATTAAATGCTTAGAGAAGAAAAAAGTTATTACTGCTAAACCTGTAATATATCATAAAAAGTCTAGATGTTTTAGATGAAAGACTGTCTTGTAGTTCAGTAATCTCGATTATAACATGATGGGAAGCAGATCTGAGATACTGAATTTATTAGAAACTGGATACTCTGAGCTAACCATGATTAGCTTTTAATGCTTTTGGTCAAGTCCTAGGTGTTTTTTGTAAGAGTGACAGCTGGGATAAAACTTTTAACTTTCTGACTGAAGTCTACTTTAATGATTTCTGTACACACACAGAATGAAATTTATGAAACTTTTTTCTACTTTTTCCACAAACTACTTGTTCCAGCAGACATTTTTCTATGCCTTTTAACTTCCTTTATAAATTGCCTTTCTGCCTGATTAATTTCCTCAGTTAAGACAGCCACATATTTTGTGAGCATTATTGTATTTTCCTGTTAGTCTCACCTAACTATGTTATTTTTATTTGTTTAGGGCAGTCACACAATAGGCAAAGATGAATAACAGTAAAGATAAAATTTCTGTTCAGATTTTAGCTTTTAACTGCATTAACTTACCTCTATTTTTCCTATGTATTTGACAGGTTGGTGTGGATCTTTTATGCAAAGTGTACTTACTCTTAGCTGTCAACCTCTTCAGCTGATTTTCCAAAGTTTGAAGAAGTATGATAGCAAAGACAGAAGAAAATAAAAAGTTATAATTGTAGATGAATAAAAGGATGCATGATTGGAAGGCCATTAATTTATTTGAAACAGGAATCATCCCTAGGTACATTTAAATCCTCTTTGTTACTTATTTCTTTTGCTTCCTTACTTGTCTTATTTATTTCATTACTTTTTTTCTATTACTTTAAAAAGCATCTTGAATTAGTTAAGAAACCTGTGCTTTGAGAAAAGTCTTTGTATTTAGCTTTCAGCTCTCTAAGTATTTCTAGCAATTGTGCTAATGCTTTTGCTGAATAAAATGTCTTGGAACTACACCTCCCTTACAGTAGCTAAGCCTCTGTCGTCTTGAACAGTCCCAGGTAGTATGTTACATAGCAGGGCATGGACAAGGCCATATTTAAATGCAGAATAACTGTGGAGAAAACATGTCTTTTATTAGTTAATGATTAATGAGCTGGAAGATTTGCCAGAGCCGAGCTCTGTCAGCAACGCTTCTCATTCCCACTGTAGGTTAACATTTTCATTTGCTCCATTTTACTGGCACACATGAAACACCTAAGCATGGTGCCATCACACCCCTCCTACTATACTAGGATTTTTTCTACCACAAATTACAGGGTCGTGACTGACCAAGAAGGGCAGGGCTTGGTCTCGTACCTTTTTATGGCATTGCAAATAGCTATGCAATCATCCTGCAGTAACAGTGCAAGAATACAAATTACAGACTAACCCAGTCTGCTGGTGTCACAATGCGAGCGCTTGCTTGTGTCAGCTTCACTCTGCTCATTGTTTCACAAAAGGCATATGGACATAAAGGGAATGCTGAAGGGTCAAAGAGGTCTTGTGTAGGTGTAAGGTGCATTTAGTAGGTATTATTGAAGTTCCTAGTGAAATAAGCTACCTGAGAATAAATCGCTGGTATTGAATTGGTGTTCAGCCGTTCAAAGATGGTAGAAAGCTCCTTCTCCAGTTAGACCTGCAGATGAGTATGGGGAAGCAGACAGTAAGTAATGGAAGTGAAATTTAGTCAGAAGAATCATCCGTTTCCAGAAAATGCCAGTAAAGGTGTGTGTCGTCTTTCTGATCCAGCACAGATGAAAAAGCATCACTTTGTTAGAGTCCTTAAGTAGTTATTAAAGAGGTGGGAAGGAGAGGAGCACAGATGCATGGGTGAAAGTTCACATCAGTGTTGAGGTCTGCTTGGTAGAGGTAAGACTTTTTTAAAAACTGACTCACAGAACACTAGATACAGGACCAATCTTAAAGGAAACTGGTTTCTCAGATGGTATTAGTAGCCATGGTCTTCTGATATTTGGTGTAATAATGATTGTACATCTCTATGGTCTTTAACAGCATACATTGTGTAGGAAAGTCAAATTTCACTCTTAGGTTAGTTGGAATGAGAAGGTGCTCTTTTCTGTCAGCCATGGTAAAACCAGAAGGCCTGATTTTTCTTTAAGCCCTTGGGAAAATCAAAAGCCTATGCATGAAGCTTAGGTAGAGTAATTAGCACCAGTTTGATCCCCCTGTGAATGGTGGAGTGGAGGACTCCAAATCAAAGATACAGTGTTGTGACACTGGCAGGGATGATGCTCATTTTGAAGTCTGAAGCATCACAACCCAAACAATCACTTGAGAAGAAGCAGCGTTGGTTTGGTACAAATCAGAAGTTTTCAAATTACTCTCCTTTGAACATCCTGGTGAGTTCCATCTCCTGTCATAAGACTGCAAGCTGGTACAATATGTGCTAGTTATTTTTAGGATTAATACAGCGCAAAGGTTTAAAGCATTAAAACTTTCTTACGTGGGTTTAAGCTCTGTGGAGAAAAAAACTCTCTTCTCCTGATTGTGAATCAAACTTTGATATCAAGAACAGACAGGCAAATAGCCGTATTTGGAGAGTGGGCATTGAGTGTGGGGTTACTTCTGGTTTCATTTAGCTGTATGTTAGAAATGCACATTATCTTTTTGATTGCTTCTTTGGATCTTCCTGTACTGTAATGGGCTTGAACACACAGAACTACAGCATTTTGCCCATTTCTCATGTAAACTGAAGCCTTGGAAGTTTGAAAGCACAGCTCTTATTCTGTAAAGTAGCAGTGCATGAAACATTATCCAAAACGATTTACAAGGGAATTGGCATTAACTGGAAGTTGCAGTTAGAAGCTACTAACTCGACCCTATATTTAAAATCTCCTAGAACTGGAGAGGAAGAGAAAATGATAGATATTATTTACACAATTGAGAAGAATAAAGCCTTTTACTACTAGCATTTTGCAAAAAATATTTAAATCTTTCATCTCTGTCTTTCCTCTTCTCAAAGCGATAAAAATAGATCCGTTTTAAAGCTGTGCATACAATAATAATCTAGATCAGAAGCTTTCCTGAAGCTTATGTTGTCTTATGTCTATGTAGAGCTTCTGGCAAGGGGTGTGCGGGGTGCATGTGTGTGGAGAAAGTTGTTGGTATTGCTTAGAAGCACACTTAATTCTGATGTGCTCTGTGCTGTTCTTTCCTAGTTATGCACCAACTTTTTAAAAAATCTCATTTTATGTATCCTTTTCATAAGTATCCAGCTTCAGTTTCTCCAAACTTGTGAGTGGATCGGCATTCTACTTTGAGCCTCCAACCTGGTTACAGTCACACTTAATTCTGAGATAATTTCTGCTGTAGTGCTTTGGGAGTGTTCCAGTTTCTTGAAATTACATGAAGACATTAATTCATAATTCTGATGATGCCAACAGTAAATGTTTCATTTGTTTGGTTGGAGGGATAGGGAACAAAAATTGCCTACAGAAGTGTAGCCAAGCAGAGAGAAGGTTGAGAGATGCAGTGATTTACAGCCTTGCTAGAACAAAATTATGTGAGGCTCCATGGCCTTTAATAATATCAGATGTATTGCCTTGACTGTGACATCATTTTGTTTTAGATCACTCTGTCCCTAATTTCTCAGTAAAATGTACAGGTGTGTTGTCAGTAGATCTTAGTCCATTCTGGTTCCACTGGAACACTTTAGCAAGATTTCACTGATCACTACCATAGGAAATGGTCTATTTTTAGCTTTTAGCTGAGTTATTTCTGAGAACAATCATCCTTCTTTAAAACACAGGTTTTACGTCTTGTTACTATTCTCAGATACCAGTTTTCATAGAATTCTTTGTGGGGCTATACAAATGCTAGTTCAAACTCTGAGTACCTTGTCTATTTATTCAGAACTAAAGATTTGTGGTAAGACTAGCTTTTTTAGGAGCAACTGTACATCTTTCCTTAAAATCAGCTATTTGGCTGCTGTGTGAGAGTTGAGCTGGCCCAAGCTGATCTGGGTGAGGTGTGGCCTCTGCATGTGTCCTGTGTTTGATCGCTTCTGTCCAAGTTTTTTGGATGTTTACAGCTATGGTAGGATTTTAATACCTAGTTGCATGTCTGCTGGCTGCCTGTGCCTTCACAATAGCATGTGTTCCCATACGACTTTTCAGGACTGTAAGTGATGACTGTGACCTTAACTGCATCATGTAGAGGTGAAAATCTGAGGGGAAACAGCTGATCTTATGAAGTATTTGGTCCTTGTCTGGTACAGTTATGGTCTTACATCAGTTGTTTCACCTGTCTACTTCCAATTTCGCCATTGTGAAGGAGGCTCCCTTGTGATACGCTGAGATTGAGAAGAATAACATAGTAAAGAAAGCTAATTAAGACTTTTTAAAAAAATATTTCTAATTTCAATAATAAAACCCCACATTTGTGTAGAGCTTACAATAGTAAGAGTCTTATTTACATGAAGTACATGTACTGAAGGAAGAAACAGAGTCACTTGCTGATTTCATTAGCTTCAATTCATCACTGTGTGTTAAATCACTGATATATAGCAGTTTTAGAGGCTTGAATAGTATTGATGATATGTGATAAGGGAGGAATGCTGCAGTCCTTATCAAGCGTGTGAGCTTCTGAGTGACTGTTAGGCTAGAAGATACTGTATTCCAACTGAGAAACTAAGAAGGTCCTAATAACTGCAGTCATCAGTGCTGAGAAGCTTCTTAAAAAATGACAAGTGTTTAAACCAAGGCATCTTGAATAGCTATTAATATAGACCATTATCTTCTTGCTGCTTTTGCATTTTCTGGTTAAATTACAGCAGACAACAAAAACCATTACCATTAAAATAACTGCATAGTTGCAGAGCAATATTTAACAACTGCTCTGTTTCTTTTGACTGTTCAAGTTCTTGACCAGCTCTGTTAGCACAGCACTTCATGATTCTGTTGGATAAGGTTTTAGTACATACACAGAATTGTCAGTGCACAATAGCTAATTCAGTATCTCCCACAGCCTTGTTCTGGTAACTGATGTGGCTGCTGTGCATAATGCAGAGCAATCGTGTGCCACACAGTGCTGGAGACTTTTAGTCAGTGCAATTTAATAGGATAAATGAGCCATTCTTAAGGCAATGTGCTTGATGTTTGGTTCTTTTTTTTTTTTTTCAGTTGGTAGCTCAGAACCCTTTGGTAAAACAAGAACTAATTGTAGCATTGAAATTTACTGAGTAGTGTTCTATAAGGACTTCTTGATGTCATTCCTGTCACAGTATGGGGAAATCTCTCTATATAAAGCTTATTGATGCTGTTTGATTCCTGCAGTTGGTACGTTACCAAATGTTGCAGGGTAGGTGGCAAATACCAATCTGCCATACCAGGACTATTCTGCATATCTCTGAAACATGGAGCAGCAGATAGCCAGGATGCTTTGCCGATGTCTGTTTGAAGAGGAGAATTTTACAGTGGTGAGTTAAATGAAGTTAGAAGTTGTGTTTTCTCCAATGTCTCTGGGATGTTCAGGTGTGCTCGTTTTCTTGATCTAAATAGTTCTTGTACTTTTTTGAAAGATCAATGTTTTTATTTCTTCTGTAAACAGTGGATTCTGCTAATAGTGTTTCTGCTCTTTCTGTAGGATTTTTTTTTTCTAGCCAAAATATTCATAAGATGTATCTCTACAAAGAAGTGCACAAATCAGCTGAGGAGATGAAGGAAACTGGTAGTGCTCTCTTAGTTGAGGACACTGATCTCAGTAGTTTCAGTTCTAGCAGGGGTAGCAAGGCAGGGGATCCACATCTGAGAAGATATCTGCATTCCAGTGACAGTTTCTGTACACTGCCAGACTTGGGAAGTTTGGGTCCAAATGACTAAATAGGCTCAAGTAAGCAGTTAGATGAGTGATTGCAGTCAGAACCATGACAGTTACCAAATTAGTCCTGTTTCCTTTGAAAAAAGAGGAAGAAAAAAGGTCTGATATTATGTTTCGTGACTGATCTCTGATGTTTTCAAGGCCCACAAATGGAATATGACTATAAATGCAAATTCAAACTTTGTCAATCAGCCCAGTCCCCAGAGAGAAACAGGAAGGCATTGTGGATCACTTATACTTCATCCATCACTGGTGCCATTGCTGTCACTTCCTTTTTGTTTTGTAAAGAGATATGCTCAAGAGGTAAACCTGGAAAACGAATTTAAGGCAATGATTGGCAGCATGGAGGGAAACCAGTGCAGAAGGAGGTCCAGTTGTCCCACTCTCCAAGTCCTACTTCAAAACCAATAAGTTTTGTGCTACTTTTGGGCTGCAGAATATGTAACGAATTCTGTGCTGAGCCTACCGTGACACACAGGATGACTTTTAATTGTTGTTCTTGTAGTAGCTGTGCTTTAAGAATCCTCAGAAAGAAATGTTTTCTTATCTATCTTAAAATCCAACCATTTATAATAACTATGAAAACTCTTAATCATTCCGTGAAGCAGTTAGGCAAGAACTGTGGTTTCCATTTAAGAAGAAAAAAAAAAAGGCGGTTTGCCCAAAAGTAATGGAGAGAAGCAGCAGACTCAGTAGTGGAATACACCCACCAAGAGTGCTTTCTTGCTAGGTCCTATAAACTTTCTTTTAAAACAAATGTTTCTACATCTTTTTAAGTCAGTAAAATATAAAGCAATACCAAGTTTACTTGGCATACTTGTTTTTTTTTTATGTAAGTCAGATTTTTCACCTTCATAACTTGAAGGCTATGGGATTGTTTCCAAACAGTCTGGTGCTTTAAGGGTCAGGAGCCTTATAAAAAACAAACAAGAGGCTAAATTTTGCTTTTGCTTACACTGGGTTCGTGCCAGAATAACTCAACTGATGTTACTGAAGTTACTTACCCTTGTGCAAATTCAGAGTAATAGAAGAAACTGAACTCTTTCTTATCTTGCTTCAAGGATGCGCAAAAAACAAGTTTGTCAGATGATTTTTCTTTTGTTAAGCTAGGCAACAATGCAGCTGCTCTTACCTGCTGGTTTTTCTCTATCTGTAGTTGTCCTTCTGAATTTGTGTTGGTGTTCCTTGTGAATACCAAGACCTCAGAGTTTAAGGAAACACTCTAGAAAAGGGGGTTGGCATGGCTAAGATTCTTCAACGTTGTGGGAAAACATCCCTAATGAACAAAATGGGTAAATCCACTTAATCGCATAATCTTTGACAATCACTTGCTTACCATTTGCTCACATCCATTTTCTTTTACAGCATGATCCAGAACAGAGGAGGCTCTTTCTCAGCAAGCGCATCTTCCTTCTGGTGCTTTGTCTAGGATTTTAAGTATAGGTTCATCTCATGGTGCAAATACTTCCAGCTTGTGACTGGCTCATAGGCTGACGTTCCCTATTTTATAATGACCCCTTGAAGCAGGGTCCTAGCTGGCTGCCCACTGTAGTTGCTATGTCACAATGAGTAAGTGTGGCTTCTGCTCTCACCCCATTTCTGCAGTAGAATTTGGGTGTGAACAAATGAAATGAAATTGTAGAGTCACGAAGCAAATAAACTTCTTACTGTAGGAAGGGTACTTTGGTCATATGAATCCTTTCTTATCCTGCAGTTTCCAGCCATTTTGAAGTTCATTGCTAAGGGGATTAGAATAAGAATAATTAGGCTGGTAGGGAGATCAAGTCCAACCTCCCTCTTGAAGCAGGGCCAACCTCAAGTATCTAGGATGTGGGGAAAAAATCCTGTGCTTTTTCCGTGCCTGAGTTGTGTGTGTGGGGGAAGCGTACATAAACTTGGATGTTTCATTAGAATGAGGACATCTGCTTTTACCCTGTTTTCACCCTGTTGTATTTCATCTCACATTCAAACTCTTTTACTTTTCCTGGCAAAGAACATCAAAGATGATGTTTAATTACAACTGTTCAGATTGCTGTAACTTTTTCATTTTAGCAGTACTGAAACTGTTAGCGAGAGGGACTGTTGGGCTGAAGACTTTATGTTGCTTTTTGTTTCCCATATCTTCGAACCAGTGCACTTGAGAAAGCATCAGTTTTAATTATTATGTAAATGATAAAAGTACAAGAATGAAACAAAGTTCAAATTTAATTATGTAAATAGTGGAAGCTGTAGAAAACTTTAAAAATGACGCTGTCCTGTACCCTTTAACGACACCCCTTGGCATTTTTCCAGTTGACAGCTGACTATAAAATTCAGTCAACATGGTTTAGAAAATGCGTACTTACATATTCAACAGCTGTAAGGAATCCAAGCTGACAATGTACATCTACATAGGTTAATAACTCTTAAAAAAACCAACTTCAGTACAGTAGTTCTGGACTTAACTTTCTAAAAATTGTATAACTGCCTGGGCAACTAGAAAATTTGGCTGGTATGTTTAGACTAACAATGGAATATGTCTAAGAAGCAGAGCTACAGAAACAGAAATTTGTCGTTTCAAAGTTTTAGTTGGATCATGAACAGTTTAAAAAGTTCAGACCTGTTTAATTTCAGAGTTACCCTAGCACATAAGCTGTCCAGCCCTCCCAAAGACACCAAAGAGTGTCAGTCAGAAATAGCAACACCAGTAATTTTTGCTGGAAGAGCTGCATGGTCTTGGAAGAGTTGCTAAAGCTCTTGTGGCAGTTCTCTTCTGCAGTAATGAACTTGTCTACTACCACAGGCTGAGCTTGTTTATTTATTAAAAGTAGATATGAGTGTACATGCAAAGAGATCTTGCCATTATGCAAAGAGAGGTCCTTAACTTTGCCCATATTTAAACTGAATAATGAGGGCTAGCTGTCATTAACTTTACTGGCCCTCCTCTCTGAAATGGTTTCTATCTAAAGCTGAAACACATCAGTAGGCAGTGGTATCAAGGCAGGAGCAAGGTTGTGGGTGTTGAAAACAGATGCAGCCTGCAAAAATATTTTAATAATATGTTTTTAATTTTGCATGGGAGCTGGCTACATATTTGGACTTTATCTTGGGAGTGAAGAGCCCCAGGCTCCCATCCACACTTGTTTATCACAAAACCCTTTGACATTCTCCCCATAACATGGCGGGGACAGGGGGGAATATTTTGTGGGGCCGAGGTGGAACTCTAAGCAGCATCTCAAAGGAGTGATGCAGGTGAGGGGCTTGCTAAACCTCTAAGAGTATTTTTTGCCACATCTCCAGTGTGGCGGTATCTGTACAGATTATCAAACAGTGAAGGAGGAGAGAAAGGGAAGGCTGTTTTCAGAGTCTTCAAGAACTTGCTTAAACAGCAAGTGTAAGACATACATTTTTATGGACACCAAAACAACTCCAAAAGCAGCTGAAGAGCAGAAGGTGGATGGGATTCTGAAGGGATTTCTTACTGCTCAAACCTCAGGTCAAACCCATATGCCAGCAGCATCCTTGGGGTCAGGCAAATGGAGATGTGGTTCTGTGTACCATTTCCTTATCTTCAAAGCTTATGATGGTTTATGGATATCTAAAAGGGATATTAATCCTAGTGACACTGCCTAGAATATCTAAGACCTGATAATAATACATTCTAATTCACAGTTCCTACCATCATTTGGTTTCTAATGTTCTAGTTTAATGCACCATTGTTTTTGATGGGATGCCATCAAATAAGGCATGTCAAAAAGATATTTAAAAATACACAGTGCTCAGGCAAGCTGTTTCATAGCACTTAAGAGATTTTTCTATCTTGTCCTGAATTAGAAAGCATAAATTCCATTTATATCTAAACATGGTCAAATTTGTATCTGATGTCTTGATTTTGTTCCATGGTTGTTTTTTATTTAAAAATCTAAACAGAAAGAAAGGGTTGTTTTCGTCCAGGAGCTGTCTTGGAAAAATCAATACCAAATGTGTTTTTAGCTGGAAGCAGAAGTTTTGTGGACTAGGATGAGTAACTCCAGAACAGTGTAATGTAATCAGCTGTGCTGAGCATTTAGAGTTTCTCCATGTGGATCAAATGCAGTCTTATGTCTTTTAATTCAATGGCCTGTGTGTAGCCTGCCAGTCAAGACTGAAAATATGGTATGTGTTTGTTCCTAAGCAGGATTAATGTTAAACTCATAGGCTTGCTGAATCTATGTATGATACTAGGAAAATAATTTCATAGAGAGCGTTCCACAAATGGCACTGTTACTGGTACCCTTATGAATGACAGTATGTTACTTCGGTTATGAAAATGTATGATATTCTAAGTGAAACTATTACCTGTTGATTTCTAACTGTATGCTCTGTCAATGGAGCAATTGCAGTCTACCACTTGAGAAATTTTAGAATAACGTAGCCTGCTGTATGCCTAGAGTTAATTCAAGGCATTCTGTTCTTTGATCACTCACTAAGCTCTCCAGTGGCATATTGATAGTCCATGTTGGCAAGCCAAATAAGCTAGCAGTATTAGGTGTTTTATACCATATGAGAGTATCGACTTATGATTTATATTCTATCATTAGGATAAAAAGTCACACGCTTAACTGACTTAGAGCTATACAGTCCTCAACAGTAGACCAGTCTTCAGAGTTTTAAGATATCACAAAAAAGAACAGAAGAAAAATTTGAGGAGCAAATACAGTCTTTTACCAATCAGCAGCAGAAGTGGATGGGGTAGGATTGCAACTGGAAAAAAAACTTCACAAAAAAGGGTTGTGTTTTTTTTTTTTTTTTTTGCTACTATGTGATTATTTATTAGAAAACCAGTCATTCTCCTGAACTGCTGCAATCGAAACTGTTCCTACCTTAACTGGGTGCAGCAGTCAATTCCATGCCCCTCACATATTTGTGGTAGCTGGAACTAGCATGTCAGGGTGTCAATTGAAGGTAATAGAAGCTTTGGATGGAAAAGGAGCTTTTTGGATCACAATATTGGGTTGAAAGATTAAAGGTGTTTAAAGACTTCCCTCTGGGATCCCTAAATCCATGAAAACTATGCACTGAAATGTTTTAAAGAGTTAATGAATTATAAATAGGTAACTTACCTCATTCATTAAATGTAAGTTCGTGCTCACTCTTGGACACAGATACTCAAGTGAATGCTACAAAATGAATGTTATAAATGTGTGACAAAACTACAAATATCACCCATATGCTGCTTCTGGTGGGGGGAAAAGTTGTAGCCAGGCTGTGAAAGATGGGAAGTCTAAAATTTCATAATGGTGATGTGAGTTGAAAAGTTGGGAAACCATGAACAAGTTAACAAAAATAAATAGCTGCTCTGGTGTTGATCTCAGTTCTCAAAGCCCCGATCAGCACTGTTCTGAGAGTTCAGGCACTGGCAATGAATCAAATATTTCTTCCTTCTCCAGCACCAGTAGTCCTAACATGCCTCTTCAGGGAAGAAGTGTTTTTTCACTTTGACCATATGGCATTATCTTGAGCTAACTGACTGCTTTATGGACATTTCCAGAAAGGACATGTCTTATATCAAAGAAGGCCAAGAATGCAACTTCATTTCCTCTTCTGAAGTTTAATCTAAAAAATTTATTTGCTTTTTTGGTACAGATTTAATTTGGAGCACATATGTACGACATATGTAACATCATTAAATAGTTATCTGATGCTAATCAGAACAGTGGGAACAAAATAAAACAAACTAATAACTTCAGGGTATGTATGGGTAACTGTACTGACTGGTATGAATTTGCATCCAGAGCTCCTTGGTTTAAATCTTATAACAGTAGTGTCTGTTAAGAGAAAGAGCCAGAGTAGTGCCTTTGAGATGGAGGCCTAGATTTTATGAATACTCGTATCACCCTTGTGTATAGTGTATAATATAAGCATCTGAAACCTTAAAATGCAGTTACTCTTGTATGTATTTTACATACGGTTATAAACTAGCATATTTTCTTGTGCCACTGGGTAGGCATCACAGTGTCATACATCATATTTGCAGTGAGCACACTGCATTTCTCTGATTGCAAACCATTGCTGTTTTCTCTTTTGGAAAAAGATAACCACTGAGTTCTGGTGAAGTGATCTTTGTGCTGTTGTGGGGATGCCATAAAAATATCACTTACTGAAAAACAATGGCACCTTAAGTGGCTTGGTATTTGTATGCTACAAACTACATATGGTAAGTAGGTGGATTTGCGAGTTCAGCATTTAATGTGGAAAGCTATGTGTAAACAGTACGTAGTCAGTGTGCTCCATAATGTTAGTGAAGGAACAGACTTACAGTAGAACAGCTCTGCAGGTAAGGCTTCTATTCCTGACTGCTGTTTTCAGGTCATCTATTCATCTGTTTATCTCACAAAACAAAGTACTCAGTTGTGCATGCCTTGTGAACTTTAAATAGCTTGGGACTGATTTTTGCCTGAAAATGAGGAGTAACTTTATTGATTTCTATGGTTAGCAGTGTAAACAAAGTAGTTTCTGATCCTGTGATTTAGTTGTGTTTTTTCTTTTCTTCTTTGAGGTGGTTAAATGCAGTTTAAGAACAATGATTATGTAACTCTATGACGCTAAGAGAAAACTCTTGTTGTGGACCCACCGCTCATTACCTAATTGCTCAGGTTAGACCAAGGGCTCAGAGAGAAAAGCTCTAGTAGATGTACTTATTTGAGATTTTGTATGTGAGTTCTGCTCCTCACCATATTTTGGCCAACTCATTCAAAGCTTTAGACGAAAACAAATCCATTCCTGTTTGTGTACTAGGGCTTGCACAACAATAGCTGAGGCATAGGCATACGTGGTTTTGCTGCTTTGTTGTTAACCTCTGGCAAAGGGCTAGTGTGAATATCTTGGGACAGTTCTTTCTGCAGTCACTTTAGCAAAGCCCGCCTAAGAAAGGTGATGTAGGAAAGAAACTTCCTGGATTACTGTCAAAGAGAATCTACTGACTTTTCAGCTTAATTCTCATAGCAGGTGGCTCCCTGCATCCAAGACTGCTGTAAAATCCATTGTATTTACTTGATATCTTTAATTTTACTTAAAATTACATGAAGAAAGTAAAAATGATCCTTTTGTTTTTCCAGTGCATCTGTTTAGAAGCAGACATTTTCACTTTTTTTTTGGCAGTGCTCTGAGTGCTTTGTTTTATTTTTAATGTAATGAGAAGTCAAAGTAAACTTTACAGAATTGCAGGCCCAGATATCTGAAACACAATCATCCATCAAAAGCCCTCAGTGGGACAATTACAGCCCCCACATCCTCCCACAGCAAACCATGATTATAGGAGAAGAATGCTTGAGGGCTGCAGCTGAGATTAGACAGTGAAGTATTCTTGCTTCAGCCTTCAAAAAATCACCTGCTACAATTTTAGTAATGAGATAGGTGAGTTTAGTTGCATGTGTATGTTCTACGTTAGTACTGATTTTATGTATTTTGCAACTTGTTTCAGCATCTGTTTTAATGCTGTCTGATTAAATTAGATCCACATCTCTTATGTGGTCTTTGTGTTCTTTACAGAGCAAATACAGCTTTAAATACTCCTTTGCTATACAATACCGTGCATATCCAATACCTGCTTCTCACTGTCGAGTGCTCTGAGCTTTGCTTTTCTACCTGACTCTTGTTTTCTCTCCTTCCTAATATCCTCCTTGATTCCTGAAAGCTAAGAAGACCCCTAGAGTCATCATTCCTTCCTAACATTTACAGCAGTTGTTCCTGCCTACCTCTATTTCCACAGCTCGCTCTAGGATCTGATTTTCAGGTGATACACACCATATTGTCACTTAATAATGCATGTGAAGCAAGGGTAAATTATGTCTAAGATGTTACTGTGGTTTGAACAAAGAGCATTGTGATTGGTAATGCTGTGCACAGACTGCAGAGCCCTAAGATGCCGGAAAAGATCCTCAGCAAAAAGGGATCAAGTCCAGAATCTTGCTGTGCCATACACAGACCAGTCACACTAGTGATGCTTCTGTGAGTTTCTTTTACAGGAAATGCTTTATGGGGAGCCTGAGCTCTGAATCAAGTTTTTCTGTGTTAGTTTAGAAATTCACTTACAAAGGTGTATAGAAGAAGGTAACAGTTATTTGTTGGGGGCAACAGTGTTACTAATAATGACAGAATCCTTCAGGCACTTCAGTGAGAAAGTGCATGTATTTACTCCTCTGTCTTAAAAGTACCTCAGATGAAAAATTAAATTTTAGATGTATCACATGGAAAACCATATGGCCACATCCATGCTTGGTAAGACATTTGACTTGGCTAAACTAATTTCTCAGCAAGCTTGTCCTTGCTGACTGCAGGATTTTGGGGATTATAACAGGAATGTAGACAAGGCTGTCATGTCCTTCAGCATTTTTATCATGATGTAGGTATGAGCACAGGTGGTCAATTAAACACTTTGTGCTTCATTTCCCACTGGGTGTCAGTTATCATTTCACTCCCACAATTGGAAATAAATATCAGTGATGATGGAGCACCCTCCTCTACATTTCGTAGTCAAACGGAGGCAGAGCAGCATCTGAAAATGCTGGAAATAATTTTCTTTGTCAGGGATGTTTTGGCACTTTTTTCCTAGCCCAAAGATAAAGTATGTTTAATCCGTGCTTATTGACATGTATTTTTCCTCAGAGCTGCACTGCCACATCCTTAGTGATGTGGATATTATTTTTGTTGTTGTATTGGAGAAACTTGGGGACAGAAAGTAACATGTTGTCCTCTTGTGGAAGTGGATGCCTGAATGAACAGAGAAGTCTCTGCAGAGAGTAGTGAAAGGTAGCAAATGGTGCTGAGTAATAATGCCTTATTTCACAGAAAGAGTTCAATAATGAAAATGTAAATCAATTCTGGTACAATAGGGAATAATCTTGATAAGAAAAAAAGCAACAGCTCCAGAAAAGATATGAGACTTTGGGTGATCCTACAGATTTTTTTTTCTCTCTCTTTTTTTTTTTTTCAGAGGGTATGGATGCTGTTTTAGGGAGTTTTAATATAAAGTACTGTTTGTAGTAGAATCACACAGTTCTCTTGTGTTCTGAGTCTAGATTTTCATTTATAAAGCACAATTGTATACAGTAACAGAGAGACTAATTTAACATGACCAGTGCAGATAATTTCCATGCTGTGCTATAACTCATAAAGGATAGTAAAGTCCTGGTTTGCTTATGACTCGGGCACAGAGTCTCCAGACTGACCTTTGAGTGTCCTTCAATTCAACTGCAAGAAACTGACCATTTCTTATCACCCCCTCATTTTCATAGAGGTAGCCTGAAACATGGTTCTGGAAAGTAAGAGTAAAGATGCTCTCCCCTGAAAAGCTCATTCACCTAGCTTAGTATTGCCCAGCATTACTTAGCTCTTGTTTGGCAAGGTTTGGTCAGTGGAGGAAGGGAATAGGGTTTTTCTGAGATTTTCAAGGAGCTGAATTTTATATTAACTTCATAGTTTATTTGGTTTTATTCCTGTCCAATAAAAGTCTGCTTTTCCACGGGAGCCTGAGGAGAGCTCACTCAAGATGAAAGGAACTGGAATGCATCTGAAAGAGGAGCCAAATCTTGATGGCTTTTTCTTGCAGATGGTATGAGCAGTTAAATCCTTTAAAAAGGCTGTGTTGCTTTCCTCATAGCTTTATCGGTTGTGCAACTCTTTTCCATCCTTTGTGAAAGTATCATACATGATCGTCTGCCAAAACCTGTTTGTTTAATTAAATTCTTTTAAGAACAAAACACCCTTCTACGAAGTTTGAAGGATCATGTGCAGCTTGGGTTTCCCCTGGTACTTTCAGGTTGGTTTTGATCATCACCTTAGCATACTGGATTAGACTCCCTTTATGCGCTGCGTTGTGACACAAGGGGGATGCAGCAGCCTTGTATGGCTAGTACAATAGTCATGCTTCATTACATGCAGAACCTTTGATTGCTGTTGAATAACCCGATTGACCCGTGGTGTTGTTTTTTCCCCTTAAAATAGTCACTTGGCTCCATGTGCTTGAAGTTCATAGTGTCTCATGTTTGTTTGAGTGATCTAAAATAGGAAACATGGGGAGGACCATGTGCAAGTCAGTTTGTGAGTCATTAGCAAAATCCATCTCATGCTGATGTGAATTACAAAACTGATAGCGTTAGGCTTCCTCAGTACATTTCTAACGAATGTTAATGTATGGCATGCTATCTGCTCATATTAGTAATATTTCTTACCCATTAAAATCTGTTGGCCCATGCTAAGTTCTGGACTGCCGCGTGGCCCATGCTGAGTTCTGGACTGCCACAGCTGACCAGTTCTGGTGCCTGACCTCCATGGTTTGCATAAAAAAGCTTCTTTCAGTAAAACACACAAATTTGTAGTCTCTGAATCCCTTCACTGGTAGACAGCTCAGGCTGTGGCAAAGGAACACGCAGTTCAGTGTTAACTTAAAATCATTACCCTTGAAAGTATATCAGTCTGCTTCCAGAAGATAATGCCTCATTATAAATGAAGTGTGTTTGTTGCCGTTCAGGCCTCGTAAGGTGCGAGCAGAAAGAGTATTTTAATCTTTGTAGCAGTTTAAAGCACTTTCTGAGTGAGGGCTGTGGGGAAGGAGTGTGCACTGTGTGTGGAGTGAGGATATAATTTGTTCAGTAATTATATCATTTAATCAATTTAGCCATGTGTTTAGATGCATTTATGCAGTATTTAAGCACAGAAACCTTGGAGTGGTAGGGGAGGTATTCTGTTTCATCTTTTCTTACCTAAATTGAAGTGTGCACATTTTTTGTAGCTGAGCTTCTCTGTGTTTTGCAGTAGTCCGTTGTGACTTCTCTTGAACAAGAAAGCAATGTAGTTGTGAAGAGATGTTTATTATTATCTAGTGCTAAATGGCCTAATAACCCAAATCATCCAGACAGTGGTTACTTTCAGTGGTTGTTAGCCAAGGAGTCCTTGGTGGCATGAAGGTTCCTGATAGCTGTAGCTCCAGTAACCTGTAGTTGTCCCTGGAATGTCACTTCATAAAGGATTTTGACTGTCTTGCATAGGAAACCAACAGAGTATGCTTAAGCATCTCTCTTATTGATAATGTTTATTGGCTAGAGTTGCTCAGGAGTTGCTCATGATCAAATAATTGAAGCTTCTTGAAGTTTTTGGCAGGTACCCCCACAGAAGGATCTGCACTGACTTAGGTTATCTGGGTGTCAACAGTTGCAGCCAGCTGCTGTGTCTGCAGTCATCTACCCTGCTTTCCAGCCAACTGGAGCTGAGGAAGGCTGCTGTGAATAAATGACCCCCTGCCTTGGCTCTCAGTGGTTGAGACTGAGACAAATTTGCCATTTGATGTGAACATACAGTCTGTACTACTAGGAAATTGACTTTACAGAAGCGTTTACTACTTTGTACTGTAGATGATCAATGGAGTCAATGGCACCATGTATATGGCATCAATTAGCATAGAGCTCAATGAGAAGGGCTGGAAAAGCAACAAACAGCTCTTTTTCTATTTCTTGCATTTCCTTCTCATCTGTTTTAACTTTTTTTCTTGTTTTGTTTTCCAGAAATGGGGTTTTTTTTGTTGGGGTTTTTTTTTCACTTTGCAGATATCACTTGGTAATGTTTTTTTTCTGCTTTAACTCCACTGACAGTGATTTCAGCACAGTAAAATAACTGAATGTGTTTTTTGCTAAAACTGTAGACTTTGCTTACAGAGGTGATAAGTTCTAGTAGTGAACAGACAACACTGGGTACGAGTTTGCTTCAGTACTGTGGCCAATTGTCACTTCTTAACAGAAACTTAGTCTGTTTTGCTTCATGTGTCCACCACCTACAGTTTCAAAGAATACTTCATGCATATATTGTATCACTAGGGATGAGCCTAGGCTTGGCGTGCCAAGGCCAGGGGTGAGATTGACAGCCCAGCTCAAGTGTGTCTACACCAATGCACGTAGCATGGGCAATAAACAGGAGGAGCTGGAAGCCATTATACAGCAGGACGGCTATGACTTGGTCGCCATCAC
>Ga0181612_110835_pt1 | contig 20596 bp, 5 predicted proteins | sample HoacroProtozoa21_FD_119630 | JGI IMG/M metagenome (GOLD analysis project Ga0181612, IMG submission 119630) | Hoatzin crop microbial communities from Cojedes, Venezuel. Combined Assembly of Gp0051906, Gp0051904, Gp0051908
CCGGTAAAATGGAAAGCTTGGCTTTACTTGCTAGCTTTACTCTGCTGTTAAAAGCAGAGAGAGGTAAGCTGCCTGAAGCCCTCTTCTTTCATTACTGTATTGTTTTAGACCAATAATAAGTTATTTATTGACACTATTGGAACAATTTTTTTTTTTAAATTCATTTTGTGCAGGAAATGAAATTATTTTAGGTTTTGTGTTTCATTTGTTCATTTTTATTGCTTTACTGTTTGCATTTTTTTCCTTTGCAATGAACTCTTAATGAAAAGTAACTCAATTGTTTTAAACAGCTCAGCAGATGATCTATTTCTGATTTAATTTATCAGTCCACAAACTCTTGTACAGAAAACTGAAATCTGGATTCAGTTTTGCAAACAGGAGGACTGATAGCTTAGTAGTGTAGCAAAGCTTGGAGAAGATCATAGTTCAAGAGCTGTAAGATCATAGTTCAAGAGCTGTGTTGTTAGCCAAAAAGCCAAATCCAACATACACCCCATTTCTGTATAGTTATAATTAATTTAATGTAAGAGGTGTTTAAAATTAGTCTGTTTAATCAAAGAAGCATGAAAAGGCATCCTTTAGTTTTACATTTTTATTCTTTATTGTTTTGTGGAAAGTATGATCAAGAATATATTTGTTTAAAATAAGGCGAGTTTAGGGTTTCAGATAAAATTTGACCTGCCTGGGAAGCTTTAAATTCCTAGCTAAAGTCCCTAGGAATAGAAGTTTGCTCATCTGCAGTGACTGCTGTAAATCACCTTTATTTCACTGCACGTATGAGATAAGTACCAACCATCGTAAGTAGGACGTGCTGCTATAGAAAACATTATAAATTATCACCCATTGCAGGAAATTTGTCTTGTTGCCCTTGTATTCTCTTTTGAAACTCTAAAGATAATGTAAACCTTGACAAGTTCGTAGGAAGCTCTCATGAAGACTTACTTTTCTGTTCTTATATCAGTTCTTTTTTGTCTCCTTTTCAGTGCAGATGATAATCCAATGTGTTGAAACAGTACTTTGTAGAAAGAGTAATTTCTTACTGCTTTTGGGCATCCCCTGCATTCAAGTAGGTGTCGTCCTTCGCACAAGAGGGTGAGGAATATTTAAATGAGTGACTGAAAGGTTATTTTTTCCCATTACTGAGGGAATGGAGACCACAGAAATCCCTCCATATTCATGAACATATGTGCATAGGAGAGCAGGTAAAAAAGCTATATTATCTGTAATTTTATTTCCTGATTTAATAAGCTGGGAGGCTCAGCTTTAGTAGATCCTTTATGGAGGCAGGACACAGATGTCATCTCTTTTGACCAGAAGCTTATTTGCAGTGCTCCAGCCCAGAGGGCTCTGGCTTGAGGATGACCCCTGCTACTTGCAATTGAGATGGAAAGGACAATAACCAACTAGTTCCTCCTCTCTTTGCAGTGGTGGTGGAGGGTTTCTTGGCAGCTTAGGCAATATTGAATTGTGGTTGCCCTTGACGTGAGGATGCTGCATCCCCAGGGCACCAAAGTTCAGTCTCACGCTGTCAGCGGCGCTGGTCAGTGACAGCTCTCCCTCTTTCCTCGTTGATAAGCGAAGTCGGAAGGTCAACAGCCCCCAGCAGTTTGCCGCCTAAGGCGACTGCCTACCTTGTGCCTAAAGGCAACGGTGTCTGTACATGGCATCAAATGTCTTTTGGACGTGGAGAACTGGGTAAGCTAATGTGTCTGCGCTTTCCTCTGGCTTTGCTCTGTTTTTATGCCTGGCATAGGCAACCTGTCCCTGGACCTTTTTGGTCTGAATCCAGGGGAAGCCTTCTTGTATCCATTTCCTTTATCAGCCCATGGAGGAACATATCACAAGTGATTCTGCCTAGAACTGAAAGGAGTCTGGTTCTTCTCCAGTAGCTGTTATCAAGAAAATCTCATTTGTGTGATATTCTGACAGTGATGTCCTACGTTTTGTGCTTAGAATTGCTCTTTTTCCCAGGCTTCAAGAAAAGATCTATCAGCCAATCATTTTAAGGAATGTTTTCATCGTTTTATTATCAACACATGGTGTTTGTTCCGCTCTTTTGTTTTATCCTATACATACACAGTCCCTCTGGGTTATATTTAAAATCGAAATGCTCATATTCATATGTTTTATTAAATTCTGATGCTCAGATGGGATTGGTCTGCTGAAGACTTCTTTGAAATGCTTTCTGCCCATCTGTTTTGCTGCTCCACTTCAGTAATGAGCATTTACAGACTCCTCCCTCCCCAGTTTTTATCGTATTGGACTTTCCATGGAAAATGTTGTTTGGTAAGTGGCAGTTTGGTAAAGCAACAGCCTAAGTTGTAGCTACTTCGTGTTTTCTGCTTCTGCATTGCTTTTTACACTTTTGAATCCTTTCTTTACTTTTACAGTTTTCATTTGCCTTCAGGATTAAGAATCTTTTCCTTTGGTACTTTTCTTTCTTAGATAAAATGCTTGCTTAGTTTGTGCAGTTTTAATCTTATGAAGGTAGGAACCCTGTTGTCACAGCTGCAGCTTGAGTCACATTTTTGCTTGAGATGCCCCCATTTTTACTTGTTACCAGTCTGCACTGCCATCCGCTGCCTCAGATCTATTCCAGGTTTTCCTTTGCAACTGTTCACAAGTATTCTTCTGTATCACGTTTTGTGACTGATTGTTCATTGCTGCTGCTGATTGTTCATCAGCTCTTTAAAGTTGATCTTCCCTCTTTGTATCTTCAGTTCGAGGATGGAAACATTGCGAGTGCTGCTGACATCTGTTCTTATGCCCTTGATCTGGACAGGTGATCTGACTTGCCTGCGGATGACGGTGTGGCCAGACTGGTGTTTTTGACCTTTCATCTCATGAATTCTGTGTTTTCTGAATGCATTTTGATGAAGGCAAGCAGTGCCTCCAAGAATTAAGTCGAACATTGAGCACAAATCAAAATGAGCCACTTGCTCCATTTTTTTTCATAATACCCAACTCTCATTTGCATTTTCCACTTTTTGGTTGTCACATCTTTAGTATCGACGTCTTCTATTGAAAGGAATGACTTGTATTTTGATATTTTGACAATCCCGTTTTGGAGGCAGCGGTACAAACCGTTTGTCATGGTTCCTCTGTCACAGTGCAGTTCTGTGTGATCGACAGCTTTGTGAGTCGGATGAAAAAGATGTGTTAGTTGATAGATTTTGAACGGATGAATGTTATTCCTCAGAGATTCTGTATCATGAACATTATTCCTGTTGAATTAATATCTTCTCTTTAGCTGGTGCGGATGAGCTATATTTTTGCCTTGCTTCCAGTCCTTCAGTTGTGCTTAGTGGCTTACTGTCACCAGTGTGCAGGAATGCAAGATTATAATTGACCATGTTGCTCGTGATCGGAAGAGCTTGGATATCAAAAACATAGGTCTTGCATTTCAGCAACCAATGTTGATGTGCTGTCTTGCTGCTAGACTTGGATTTTGAGTTGCCTCGTGTGGTTTTGACAATGTTTTTGAGCCACTGAGGGCTTCTTTTTTGGTTATTATTTTAAAGAACTGTTGTAATTTTTATAGATTATGTAGCTAGCCTTCAAGACAAACTATTGCATTTTGTCTCATTGTGGGATGCAACAGAAAGGGTGGAAAGAATAGATCCTCTGTCAGTGCACAATATCTGTATGTTTCATATATGTTTCTATAGGTCTTTGCCACTAAACTATCCCTATTTTTTGATTTATTTTTTTTTTAATATTAAGTCATTGAAGACTAGAAACAGTTGTCCAGCTTTTTTGAATCAGCTACTGTCTCATTTCCTTGTGGTCACCACACCATGTGCATTTAATGAATTCTTACTGATTTCATAACTAAAGCAGTCTGTGTCTAGATTCTGCTGTGATTCAGCTGACAGTTTCTCAGGGTAGAAAGTATGGCAGTAGGTAATGGCTCGTCTATGACAGATGATGACTGTGGTGGTCTCTGTCGTGGGAGGGCTGCCAGACGGACAGAGAAGTGGTGCAGGGGTGGTGTTCCAGGGGCAGACTGATCTCAAATACACCTGATGCAGCTTTTGAGTGCTCTTTGTTATCCTTTTGTTCAGTAGCTGCCTCCAAGAGAGTGGCAGCAGCCTCCATCTACTCCTCTCCATTACTAGTTTCAAAGTGTTTCCGTATTTATTCTGCCATTGAGGACTCTATAAAATATTGTAATGGTAGAAATTCTGCCATTAGTGTGGTAGAAATAAAATAGCGGTATAGTTATCAGATAACTCATTTTAAAACAAGCCTTCGAACTACTGCACAAAAAGAATTCCTCACCGCCATTTCAGTCCAGTGAAGGTGGTTAAACTGTTACGTCCTGTCCTTATCATAGGAATGTGCCAATGCCAGACGTGTGGAAAGCAAACTCTTTCAGGAGATAAATATTATGTGTTGCTGATGCAATGTGCATAAATGCTGTAGAAATTCATGCCAGGCGCAGTGGAGCTGGGCAGAGCCCAACGTTCACAAGCCTGCCTTGCTTCCTTGGGCAAACCCCTGTGAGATGCTATCACAGCAGCTTCAGTGGCCCTGCTAGTCAGCAGTGATGGAGGAGGACATCTCTTCAACTTTCAGAATTGAAATATTCAAATGATTTTTTTTACCTGATTTGTATATGTGGGGTCAGGGGTTACTTTCAGGTGTATGCAGAGCTTCCTAGGATAAATATGTGGTTCTATAAGACAAACTGCAGCCATTTTCTTATGCATGGTGTTGGGACTTTAGAAAGATCCTGGCAGAGGTGAGTGCCATGGAAGCAAAGGAAACACTTCACTCTCTTCAGAAAACATCGATCCTGTTTTTACTTGCTCTTCTGTTCTCATATTTCTATGTACAATTATAATTTGGAGCGTAACAGAGGTGTTCAGAAAAGGCCTGAAGAGCATTTACTGACATTATTACTATAGCCAGAATTACAGCTACACACATGGAAATGTACTGATAAAAAAAGATATGTCTGTTAAAATTTTTTTGGCCCACGTGCAATCCTTGCATCCTGTGCGGAATCCTGGGGGGACGGGGACATCCTTTCAGTGGGCAAAGAAGGGGCTCCTGTGCTGTAGCTCTGCCGCAGTGGCTTGGTATGAGCCCTCCCATGGCCCAGTATGAGGTGAGTCAGCAGCACCGCACACTCAGAACACACATTTTAAATTCCTAAATTCCAGCTTGGTAAGAAGCAGAGAACTGGAAAGGATTTGCAGGGTTTTCAAGTCCTCTGCTGCTTCACATCATATAGTTCCTTCCATAAACTTACCCTAAGATAAATGCGGCTTAAAATGAATTAGAATTCTTGCCTGAATACCGTTTTTTTTTTTTTGTGAAATTGTTGTGGATCAAACTGATTGTCAGAGTAGCCTAGAATCAAGTGGGTGGTTACACATCTTGTAACATCCCTTTCACTTGGCTTTCAGACAGGTTTGCCATGAAGGTGTTCTTTCTCTGAAGAAGGACATGGTCTCTGATGTTTGTGGAAGGACGTGTAATGTCCTGTGTTTTCACAATACTTGTGCATTTGTTATTACAGAGGAATATAATTCTGTTGATGTATGTTTTGTCATGGAATTTGTAGGTTTATTGTGTGTGTTTGTATATATTTATGACATTGTAAATTTTAGAATGTAAGATACTGTTTAAATGTTTTTTCATTAATTAGAATTTTTAATAATTTCTCATTGCAGAAATGCATTAGATTTAACCCAGAAGCTTCAGTGTGGGTTGCAAAGCAACGAATTTTGTGCACTTTGAATCAGAGTTTGAAAGATGTCCTGAATTATGGACTGTTCCAGCCTGCAAGCAATGGTAGAGATGGGAAGTTTTTGGATGAGGAACGACTGCTTAGGGAATACCCACAGCCAGTGAATAAAGGAGTTCCTTCACTTGAGGTATTTTTGGATCTAATCTCTGAAACATTTGTATTCTGATAGAAATTATACAGTAAGCTGTATCTGAAGGTTCTACACGCCCCTGAATTGCATTTGGGAAATAGTGATCAGCAAGTCTGAACTTGAACCCTTGCTCACGGAAGTGCTGACGTTCACTTGCTCAGTGGAGCTGTTCCGTGTGTTATCCTCAAAAGGCTGCAAAGAATCAGCCCCTCTGGGAGATTTGTTTAGGTTAAGCTTTTGGGTCTCTGATTAGGTTTGCAATAGTAGGGCAGCAGTTGCTAAATAACCAGCCTTTCCTTTCTTCCAAAGAGAAGGTCTTTCTGTCATGGTGAAGCTGCGTTTTTTTTTTTTCTTCCTTTCTCCATCTAGTTCCCTCTGTGCCCTCCTGCAGAATGCACAGATTTCCTCTGTCTGTCTCCTGGGAGAGCAGTAATGGAGGAGGGGGTGTGTACATGTGAAGGGAATTTCCCCCCTCTCTGTTGCTCGAGCAGAGGCTGTGCAGCTGGGGAATAAACTGAGCAGAGCTGTTATGGCACTGGGCGAACATGGAACAGAGCCAGATCACACTGAAACACAGTATAGCAGGAAACTGGGGCATGAAACTAGTATTTAATTAATTTTGGTATGGCTTGTATGGTGGTACATCAGCCACTAATGATCTGCAGTTAATAGACTTGACTATAACACAGATCACGAAAAAAGAACCAGGGTCCAGAGACGGTTTCAAGTCCTAGCTTTTCTATCAGTTTATTTCAGAGATTCAATCACTGATGTCCATATTAGAGCCATAAGCAAATTAAATAGCCACTTTTTTTTTTTCTGTCATGTTGTTTCATGAGCGTTCGCTGTTTGCAAAATTCTCTCTGCAGCTAAAGAACTGCAATTCAGGGGTTAAAAGTGATCTTGTGAAAAGCTGGTTTTAAAACCTCATTCGGTACAGTCTTCCTTGTCCAGCAGACATGCTGCATTCTTTGAATTCTGTGTAGTACGATTAGTAAATTAGAACTATGTAACCCCCATGATTTTTGCCATAGATCTTGCTAGTCTGGCCACAGGGTAGCAAACTGTTCAGGGTAAAATGTGAGTGAGTTTCAGCCTGAAAAAGAGGTGATGCTCTGAACCCACTTCACAAGACCAGCGCTGTTAAACATCAGAACTGTTCCCATGTGTAAGTTCTGCCTGTGTTGATTAAGCGCTTTCTCAGGAATACTTATTTTTATATATTTCAGAAATGCGAAGCTGGTATTTTGAAATATGTATTTGTTTATCTAATGTGCCTTCCCAGTTCTTCTTTCTGCCTGAGACTGTAGACGAAAGTACAAAGATATCCTTAGGAAAAAGCTCTTTTCACTGTAATTCTTGCTTATTTATGCAGATTCAAGAGACTGATCTCATTTCCCATACACCTTCACTGATTTCACTATATTTATACAAGATATGATTTTTGCTTACATGAACTGTAAAACTATGATGCCCCTATGTTAAGCAGAGTGCTGATTATTGGTGAATATTCAAAATGAAATACTAAGCCTTTCAGTTTTGCCTAAATCTACATCATCATGGATGATCCTTTCCAGTAAGGTCAGAAAATTTTATTTTGAGTTTTGAAGCAAAGTAGGGCATTTAAAATTTATTCTTTTTTTCTCCCCCAGTTTCGATACAAGAAAAGAGTGTACAAACAGTTCAATCTTGATGAAAAACAGCTGGCCAAGATTCATACGAAGGTATGCCCAATTTACTGGAGTAGTTAGCAATTGCCTACTTAGCAGAGTAGTGTGTCTGAGGAAATAAGTAGGAGTTCATTACTACCTGGGCCAGTTGCTGAACAACAAACAGTATGTGCTGCCAGCACCAACAGGGATGTGTGAACTGTGGTCTGGGAATTTCTTTCGTAGAGAAATTCCTGTGTTTGGCTCTTCCATATGTATACTAGTAATTTTAAATGAACCTGATTTCGTAAATACAGCTTGCTTTCAGCACGCTGCAAAAATGCTGATCTGTGTCTTTAGACTCGTTTGCAGGTCAGGATAATAATAGTGATCAACGTACACCATAATGATTTCTTTCTGAATGACTCTTTCACTTATTATTTCCTGAAAACTATAAAACCCAGAATCTTCTTACTGTGTTTGACGTTTGAACATTATAAACTGTAGGGTTCATGCCTTCAGTATAAAGTCAGGTTCTCCAGGAATGCGATTTAGCTACTGTTCAATGATGTCAATGGATAATGATGTCAACTGACAGAATATTTTACTTCATGTCAAAATTTGATTTTTAAAATCAGACAATGATTCATTTGTCACTCTTTGTTTCAGGCTAATTTGAGAAAATTTATGGATTATGTGCACCATCTCTCAGTGGAAAAAGTCACAAAGATGTTGGACCGAGGACTGGACCCAAACTATCATGACCTAGAAAGTGGAGGTCAGAACAATAAAACTAGCAGCGTGAAGTAGTAGCTTGGGTTTGTGCAACCTAACTTGATTCATGGGCTGAATCTCACATGTTCTTTCTGTTGCCTCATAACTCTAGGCTAATGGAATCTGTATGGTTTTGCTGTCTGAAGGAGAAAACTGACAATTTAAGATTTTTTTTGGGCGCAGCTTTTTTAACATTTTGAAAGCAAATGTGCTTTATTTTATAACTTTTCTCATCTTTTTTCAAATGCGTGCTATTCTCTGCTTTAGAAACGCCCCTAACTTTGGCAGTTCAGCTGGACAATACAGTAGAAGTGATAAAAGCTCTGAAAAATGGAGGAGCACATTTAGACTTCAGAGCCAAAGATGGAATGACAGCTCTGCACAAAGCAGCCAGAGCCAAGAACCAAGTAACCCTCAAGGTAAATACTTTCAGTAGTAAATTATATATTATTTTATAGAAAAAGAAAATATGTAAAGAAGAAAGTTTTCAGTTAATTACTGTATTGTCTTCAATGGATCCGTTAGTATGTGCTTGTGCTAGTGCTTTCTTGTGGCTTTCAAATCTTAGGATTTGCTTTCAAGAAAGGGCCTTTTCATTTCTGTTTTATTTTGGTAGAAAGAAAAAGTGGTGATATTTAACCTTATTTGTTGATACGTTGGGAAAGATCTGTCTGAGGAAACAGGAATAGCGTTATTGTTGCTTATCTCTTTGAAAGCAAATGCCAGTGGCATGGATTACACATTATATGTTAACACAGTCCCTTCTGTTTTCTTTTGTATTTTAGCAGTTATTCTTAAATCACCTTGATAGTCTAGATGAAGTCTTAGGTTTATGGCTTTTGCTTGTTTCCTTTTGACAGATATTCAGATTGCATGACATTTTTGATAAAGCATCTTGTAGCTGAAGAGGTGAATGCATTGCAAAGGTGATGCGGCATTTTTGGAACTGAGATTTCTGAACTTAATGAGAGGATGGAAATTGGACATTGCCACTCATCCTTTCTTTGCTATCCCAATAGACTCTTTTAGATCCTAATTCTTCCAAGGTCATTTTGTGCTTAACTTAGTCTGTGCCACAGCCCATTCTATCAGCTTTTAAATAAGTGAGCAAAAATATATGTTATGGCAAGTATCAACCTTATAAATACTTTTTCAGGTGAAGTCCGTTTATAGTTAGAAGTCCCTCCAAACTATATTTTTCACAGTTTATGATTGCTTTCAGACCCTTTTAGAGCTTGGAGCATCTCCTAACTACAAGGACAGCTGTGGCCTGACACCACTGTACCACACTGCTGTTGTGGGAGGGGATCCGTACTGCTGTGAACTCTTACTCCACGAACACGCTACAGTCAGTTGCAAAGATGAAAACGGATGGCAAGAAATTCATCAGGTAGGAAAAATTACTTTTTGTTTGGAGTTGGATTTGCGTGAGGAATTGTGCCACTTATGTTCTATGGTTAAATGCTGAAGGCTGTTTGGATATGTTTAGTCCATGCACATACGAGTATGGAATCTCTTCCTTTTTCTGTTTGCTTATTACTTTGGATCCTGCTGTGGTGAGAATGAGAAGTGGAAACTGTTCCAGTGGAGTTCTGTAACTTTGAAATTCTATGATTACTGTGGATTTTGCTGCAGAAATTGCGCTAGCCATGTTTATGTAATGAACTCTTCGAAGTTTAGCATCCTATTAGTGGCACTTCTGTAAAAAAATGTAACTCTCTTTTTTTGTTACATACCAATTTTGGTATCCTTAGTAATGCTTCTTGTGTGTTTGTCAGAGTTACTTTCTCCTTTCTCTCTGGTGGACTTTACAGGAAGATCTGGGTTCAGGATCCTGCTGCTAGGGTCCTTCAGTATGTTGCACTAAAGGATGTTAAACTCTTACAAACTCACAGTTTGAGTCAGTTTTCATTCCCTGCATGTGTGGAAACTGCAATTCTAATGATTTTTCTTTTGCTGTTTGTGCATGGGTTTTGCTTTCCTCTCCTACATATTCGGTGTGTGGATAAAGGTGGTAGCGTGCTCTATAAAGAAAAATGATTTTAGAAAAGTAATCTTTTGAGGTTCATGGTGCTTATGATACCTGCAGTCAGCTATGGTGCCAGAATTCACCAGACGCTGGCACATCTTGGTCAGCTTCACCATAGCTATTGGAAAGGTAGACCTCCTTCCTCACCAATGACCTAAACTGTATCTCTTAACAAGACCTATAACGTTTGGTAAGGCATCGTTTGACATGTTTTTCTTTGAACTCTTTTATCTTGTCTTCTGCAGAAACATCTGAATATTGTGCAACAGTTGTGCAAGAACACTTTATTTAAACTCAGTATTTTACAAAGTGTAAAGTTTCTAGCAGTTCTAATGTCATTGCAGCTACTATATGTCTTTCCTCTGTGTGGATGAGTTTGAGTAATCATAAAAAAATGGAACTGATGTATAAATATAAATATAAAGATACGAGTAATCAACCTGACAGGCCTGCTTAGGTTATCTAGGCTCACTTTCTTTTCTGTGCACTAATCTTCTTTTCTTCTGTTCTTTGAAAGAAATGGGAGATAGCTTCCCCAAATTTGGGCAGGGATCTGAGCTTTTTCACTGTAAGTGTGTACAGGTCAAAATTGTTTGGATCCATCTCTAGTAGGGAAGAAAAAGAATTGATTTACTACTATTGTTTTTGAGGATGTGGAGGAAATGGATCGTCTAGATCAAAGTATTACCCCATCTGGACTCCCTGAAAATACAGAGGAAAAATTCCCTACTTTGAAAACCCAGGCTCATACACATATGCTTATTATTTCTCATAATAAAACAGAGCTTTCCAAACCCGTTGGACTGGTTGTAATCCTAAATAAATCAGTGTTTACATCTGGATTATGGACAGTCTGTTTTCAGTAATCAGTAATGCAAGCATTCCTCAATGAATTAAGAAGGACGGTGATGTGTTACAATCCCATACGTTGTCATCTGTGTGAACAAGGCAAAGTTACCTTGCATGGCAAGGGAAATAATCAGTAGCAATTATATTTTTCGTTTTGCTAAGACAATCTTTAACTGTAGAAGTTACTCCTCTAGGTTACCCTTACAGTAAAGGGGAAAAGCTAAGGTTCATGCTGTGCTAGGGTAGTAATAAAAAGGATGGATATCCTCTGGAGATGCTTGTCTCTCTCTGTCGACCTTATCGGGGAGCTCTGATGAGTGGTTTGGACCGCTCACCCACCACTCAGACCCCGTTAACAAGGGAAATGCATCTCCGCTGCCTTGGCTGTCTTCCAGCACCTCCCTGTAAGCTGAGCGAGTGTTACTGCCTGATTGGCAAAGAGAAGGCAAGTCCCGCTCCACCAAAGGAAGCAAAGGGGAGAAAGGGCCTGGTTTTAGTCCAGGTTATTGTAGTAAGGACAAAAAGTTGCAATTAGTTGTTGTATTTTAGGACTTATCTTAATAATTACATCTGCACATTCATACCTAGATGTTGAGTGACTTTTAGAGACTAGGCAGACTTGGTAATTTATGGCTAATTGTGCATTTGCTCGAATCTCCCTCAGTCGGAAACACATTTATGGTTTGGTGCTGTTTATCCCTTGGCTTGTTGTTGAATGCTTGCTTTCTGTTGCCTAGCGTCAAAATGTTCCTGTTCTAATAACAGCTAGCGTGAGGTCTCCATTATTTTGACAAATAATTTGTATATTAAGAAACTATGTAATAAACATTTTTTTCCCCTTTATGTGTGTTGAAAATGGAAAATGGAGGAAGAAAAGATGTGATGGTTTAGGATACTAGACTGGGATTTGAAATGTGTCGCAGATTGAATTTGTGTGTTGAGCAGTGCACTTAATTTTTGTGATCCAAATTGCAAGATGTGTATGTTTGTAACTCCTACAGGTACCGAAGACAGACTGAATGACTTTGTATACCTGTATCTCTCAGCTTAAATTCCATATTATTGTATAGGAATGATACTGATCTGAGATGATACGAAGTTAATAACATTACAGATTGGGAGGTGCTCAGCTGGTGTGCTATAGAGAAGTTAGTCAAGTAAATGAGACTGATGAATGGAAATACTGTGATTTTTCTCAAACTTATTTAGTAATCAGGAAAGTTTCTAATTTCAGTGAGGTCTTTTGTTCGTAGAGGTTTATTTCTGAGTATTAGGGGTCTAACATTTTATTTGTGTGACTGATAAAGTAACTCTTGAAGATGTTCTCTGCTTTGGATCAGTGCCATGTGTATACCGTGTGTCTACTTGACAGTGCAGAATCAAGAGGATGATTACTTGAATTTTGGCCAGATTCCTCCCAACTGTTTTCACACCTTAAAAGCAAGCTTTGGCAGTCTGATCATCTTCAATGCCACCTAGTGGGCAACAGTCCGAAGATTAGCAGGACAAAAAAACTTCTGTCAGTCTGCGTGTCACATTTGACAGTTGTGAGTGTTATGGATAAAAAGTGTCAAACTTTCTATTTTCTTGATACCTTAAACTGCCGTTCCTCAAATAAGCAGATGCTTAAACTTATGCAGAGACTTTCTGTACCTGAAGCGCACACATTGGTGTTTACGGGACAGTATGCACATCTGGAAGTGAAATAGCATCTTACCTGCTAAAAATCTTTACCTTACCTGCAATGCTTGCCTAGATTGTATAATAACCAGAACATGAATGCATTTCTTGACAGGCTTGCCGATATGGGCATGTCCAACATTTGGAGCACCTCCTCTTCTACGGCGCCGATATGTGTGCACAGAACGCCTCGGGAAACACGGCGCTGCACATCTGTGCCCTGTACAACCAGGTGAGCTGGCACACGCTGCCTTTGACGGCAGACCCAGCGCCGCAGGGTTATGCTGTCCTGCATCAGGGACATGAAGGACCCCGGCAAAAGCTGAGAGGTTCTGGGGTCTCCTCTGTGTGGCTGTGTGGGGAGGGATGTCTTGCTTCACTGGAAGGTGGGTCTGCAGAGACTGGAAACCAGTGCTGTGAGAGAATGTCACGTACCCAGGAAAAAAAAGGCATAATTGAGGTATAAATGCTAAATGTTTCATGCCCATCCACAAAAACAGAGGCTTGTTGAGTTTTCTGCTGAAGAATTTTACTGGTTTGGTGTTAGGTTTTCCTGAGGTGCAGTTTCCTTGCTTTTAATAAATACATTTTGGGATAAATTTGCCGTTATTATTGATCTATAGAGGCAAATTACACTGAAGAAGAATGTAGCTCATTATTTTTCATTTGTTTTATTTAAGCAATGAAGCGTTGCCGGTTTTAAACAGTGATTTAAGAAACTAGAAGGAACTTAATAAAAAACTATAGTATTTTATTCACTGATTACAAATTGGGCTGCTCATTGTAGGTAGCAAGAGTATACATGTTAAATAGAGAATGAAACAACACCACGTTCTACGAGCTTGTATTTTTTTATCATATCTAAATATTTGCTTCTTACTCAGAATTTATTACTGTTTTGCTAGAAGTTATATTAGTGAGAAATACTTGGAAAATACTCTGGAAATGTATCTGTAGATCGTACAGTAGATACCGGAATCTATGTGGTTTACAGCGTGTGTGGTAATTTACAACTAATAGAACAATTTCATTTGATACTCTTTTTGCATGGATGGGATGGGGAGGGAAGAAGTTATGTTAACTATGTTAAAAACACAGTGCGTATAATATTACGTTGAATTAGGAAAACACAAGTCATGAGCTGTGACTGTAGTGAAACATCTGTTAAAGCATCTGCTTCTTAATTAACATCTTAGTTTTTTTCAAAAGTCTTGTCAAGACAAATTCCTCAGGTCTAAAATACCCTCAACTTCTTAAAAACCAGAATTTTGGGAATAATTTGACATTTTTGAAGACTCTTGACTTGATGTGTATTCATGAAGAGTCTGGTTGTACCGATCTTCCCCGTTAATGCTGATTATTTGAAGTATGCAGCATATCAGTGGGAGCAGCAGTACCTCTGTGGTCTGCTTCCCAACCACCTTCAACAGGCTGTCGGGTACCTGCCTCAACTCGTTTAAGGTTAGCAATAGTTTCTTTGCTCAGCTTGGATGGATTCTGCCTAGAAAATTTTGCAGAGAAAGTAAATTCATCTTCATCTCAACAAAAATTTTGTATGTAGGCTTTACATCAAGAGCTGAGCATGTGTAACTATAAACACTTCTGCTGAAAAAAATATTTTAAAATACTCACTTTAACCTCAATTACTTCACTTTTCCTGAGTAAGAATTTTGAAGTCTGGACCTTAATGCACATAAAAACTTAAAAACATGAACTCATCTCTGTTTTTTTGTAACCATTTTATTGCAGTGCTTTCATAGCTACAGTTGTTTACAAGATCATATGCTTTTAGCAAAGGTTACGCAGTACGGTGCTGAAGTTAGAATAATCCTGTCGAATGACAGTGTTTGTCATGTAGCGATGTGTTTTCCTCCTGACCCCAGCGAAAAAAATTATCTGTAGAAGACTTAGAGACTGAAATTGCATCTGCAAATTTGCAAACATTTTCTTAGTCACTACGCCTGGCTTTGTGAATGGAAGTTTAACATCTTGTGGCTACAGTGTCATGCTTCTGTTTTCCTTAATCAGGTGTATGTGAAAATAAAAAGTTTTTCTCAGGGTGCTATGAACTGTAACCTATGCTGATTTTTTTTATAAATGTCCCTTTATTGGAAGTTGTTATTAGCTAATGTGGAAGGAACAGTGTTGGCCTTTTCTGGATGGAGAGGATGGGAAGGAGAGCAGGATCCTTTTTACCTCCTGATTCCTGTAGATGGAGTCGTTACCCATTTGATTTTCCTTTCCAGTCTTCCCTGGGGAATTGTCTTGGGATACTTTCTGAAGTTGGTAGTTGTGTTTTCCAGAGTTTCAGCTAGGTGCTGATGTGAATGAATTACTGTTTTTTTAAAGTTATTTCATGGCCATCCAGTAACTCAGTGAAATCTAAACAGATCTTACGGCTCTGTGTTTTGCAAATAACGACAGTGGGATGAAGTGTGCCTGCTTCCAGGCAGTGGGTTGGATTCTATATGAAAACTGCTGTAGTATTAAATCAGGTAATTTAGCTCTCAGACAGCAAATTGAATCTAATCTGCTGACAAGCCCCCACTTTTCTGTGAAATTCTTTTTAATCTTATGAAGTCTAAAAATATGCTACATTTCCAGTTTATGTATGATATAATGAGTGAACAATACTAAGCTCTCAGTATCACAGGTTCTTACATTAGCAGAGCTAAAATACATGCAAACAGGAGTTATGGCATTCGTAGGCAGCACCTTAAGAACAGAGAGCTCTAAAATGTGGAATTTCCATGGAATTAACAAAGGGAAAGTAATCCAAATAATTTCTGGTGGTGACTTTTTTTACTTATTCTCCCTGGTTTGTTCCCCTTAACACTGGAAGGAAGGAGAGGAAATGAAAGGGAGAGAGGATGAAGCTAAGAATGCTTCTGTTTGTTTTAAGTTAAGAAAGAAATAAACAAAAAAATTGCAGTACTTCATCCAAAACAAGGTCTCATGAAAATTCTTGTGTTGAACAAATCTGACCACTTTTGTCAAAACTTTTCTTATCAAACCCATTTAATAAATAAATCACTTTGCGTATTTTTTTTTACACTGCAGGCAGCTTGGTTAAATTTGTATATCACGTAGAGAGTTTTAAAATGTGTAATTCTTTTGATTTAGTAGTGTTGGATTATTTATTCTCATAACTAGATGAATAATAAGCCAATAAATACAATATGTTTCTTGATATCATTATTTATATCCTCAAGTTCTTCATCAAAACTGGGCATTTTAATGCTAAAGGGTTCTGCTAACATTTCTAGTACGTTTACTAAGCAGTGCCTGGTGAAATAGTGGACTAGTTGTTATTAGGTGACTACAATGTAGTGTGCAAACCTAGAATCATTTAGGAGTCAGTGAAAATGGAATTATTGGAAAAATAAACCTGAAAAGAATTTTTAACCTGGAGGTCTTAATTTAGGTTGCAGCATATTTACTTCTTTGGATGATTGCTAATAGAGAACGCAGAAAAATGGGAAAAACATTTTGACATTTTACACGTTGCTCTTGGTCGTCCTATATTTAGAGATACAGAGAACAGTGCAGATTTCAGTACAAGCAAATGAGACTATTTCAATTAGTTATAGATCATTAAAAATTACCATCTATGAGAGGATTCTTAACATACCATCTTGCGATAGGATCCATTCTGTCGTTTCAGTCTTATGCAGAATGGGAAGCGGGGGGCCAAAAGGATATCTTTTTGGAGGTTTGAATCTTGGGGTGAGGGCAGGATAGCCTCCTCTGCAGATATATTTAGGACAACCCTGTGATGGAGGATACTTAATGGGATCCAGAATCCAGTGTGATAAATTAGAAAACACAATGACGAAAATTATTTTCAGTTGTAATTTCTGCACATTCACTTATGCCTCAGCATCTAGTAAATAAGCTTAATTTCTGTCACTAAAATAGCTAAATCAGAAGATTGTTTTCTCTGGCTGCAAATTTAATGTTGAAAGTGAAAGGTAGCACACTGCAATAGCTCATTAGGTAGAACTCCATAACACAACATGACAAGAAGTCTGGAAAGCACAACAAAATTAGTAGAAATATTGATGATGAGGAGACAAAAACATTTTGAAATGTGTACTGGTTTGCATAAGATCCTAAGATGAGCATTAAAGATGACAAATGGGAAATATAGTCTATATATGGATCGTCAAGAAGTCTAGTATTCTGAGAACTGTGCCAGAACCACTGAGGTTTTCTAGCTGGTTATGGTCAGTCATGTTTCACAGCAGTGTGCAGCAGTGACTTAAGCAATACACTGTATCAGTCTGAAAAGATTGTTTTTAAGGGATTTCATTTGCAGATTTCCTTCGTTCAGAGGGTCTGAAGCCATACTTTTCTCTTGTTAGAAGGGCTGTATTGGGTTTGGGCTGTAACTGTTAGCATTTTTCAGGGTAAAAGAGAGAAGGTAAGACTGGTCAGCCTTATTTAAAGTGCTAATTTAAGAACTTAATTTCTCAGATTACTTATTCACTTCTTATCTATGGAAATATACCAAACAGCAACACATCTCATAGCCACAGTGTCTCTTTAGTACCTAAGGACCCTTATTAACAGATTTACTCTTCCTGTTTTCAGGAGAGCTGTGCAAGAGTGCTGCTGTTCCGGGGAGCCAACAAGGAGATTAAGAATTACAACAGCCAGTCTCCATTTCAGGTAAAACAGAAATACCCGTTCTCCCTGCCCCCCAGAAACATTTGCGAGAAAATCTCATGTGAACTTGGTTTTCTGGAGAAGTTACACTGCACAAGGCTGAAAACCGCTGTAGAGTAAGCGAACTATAGTTTTGAAAATTGTGGCTTTTGTGTAATGCAATGAGAGAAAATAGCCTGGAATAATTAGGAAAGAGAGAAAAAGGTGCTCCCTCTTAGCTGGTCGTGGCACTGTCGATGAGTTTGAGAGTTACGAGCTGTTGATAACAAGCATGAAATCAGTGTTGTCCTGCAGTCGGATGTGCCTTGCTTTGTGGTTGTCTCCTGTCCCACGTAAGAGAGATGCATGAGTCCAAGTAAGAGAGGTCCAGGGAGTGACTGGGCAGCTAAGCTTTGCTTGGCCCCTGTTGACGTAGCCAAGTCCTTCCTTGGACGTGAGGCCAAAGAGCTGGGCTAAATTTCAGGGATGGGGCTGATTTGGTGCACTGGTTGGACTAGATGACCCACAGAGGTCCCTTCCAACCTCTACCATTCTGTGATTCTGTAAAAGTTGAAGTAGTCATGTGTATCTCCAAAAGAAGACGACGTCTTTCTTTGGGTTAGTCAAAATTTACTAGATGGTTTTTCACCATTTTCTTATATTAAAGTACTTGCAGAAAGCTTAATTAAAAATCCAAACGGAAGAAAATTGTTTGTCCAGAGGGTTGTCAAGTATGCCTGACAACCTTAAGCCCTTATTTCTAAAGCAGTCTTAATTAGCCTGGATTTCAGAGAAACATTCATAATGTGAACTGACATGTGAGAAATAAGGATGAAAGCTGTAATGCTTTAAGAAAAAGGAAAAGCAAGAATTTTTTTTTAAGTTACAGAAAAGAGCGCTTCTGGATGAATGATGGTGTAGTACCATTAAAAGGAACTGTCCTGTTGCATAACGTGAGAGGGCTGTTTCCCAAAACCAAGTAGTCTTTCAACCAAAAGAAATCCTGATTTACGTTAGCTTGTTCTATCTTTCCCGTTACGTTCTCAACCCAGTTTGGATAATGCTGGCACAGAATTCAAGGAAGACTGCCTTTTCTCTCATGCTGTGCTGTGACAAGTGAAATAGCTGGTTAACTATGTCCACGTGGGTCTCTTGAGTTGGCTCCTCAAAGTTTGCTTGTAGATAATGCCTCTGAGATTCATGCTTTTAAAAAAAACTCAGCCAAAGATTTCTATATCAGTTTAATTATCTGCATGTTTTGAAGGTTTTCTGGACGTAAGTTGGTATCTCAAGAGCTTAAGAGTTCTGCCTGCAAATCCCAGCCAAATCGTTGTTTACTTTTGGGACCATTTTTCCAAAACTGGGGAAACAGTGCATGAATAATTTAATTTTAGGCACCATTTTTGGACTGCAGATAGTTTGCCATCTAAATGTATGCTAAGCACAAATTCACTGAGTACTGGATAATGCTTATCACTGCACCTTAGAATGATGGAGTGAATGAAAAATGGAATAAGAGAAAACCCTAATTATTGGAGGGATGGGCTCCAGCGTCATATCTTTACTTTGAGAGATTTGATTATTTTATTACTTTATGTCTTTGAGATTAATTTTTTATTTTAGGATTTTATGTGGGGAGAATAAATGGCAAGTAGAATAGTTTCTGTTTGCCTTCCTCTTTGCGCTGACTGCTGCGACATTCTTGTTCCTTCTCTTAAAACAGAAAAATACAGAGGAAGAAGGCAGAAAAGAAAAATGTTTGTAAAAGCTAGCATTGATGGTTGTAGGGCTTCAAGGAGTGAAGGATGACTAGTCAAAACTGAATAAAACCAAGTGAGCACAGGAGACAGAAGAAATAATTTAAAGGGGAGGGCACGGCTGTGGAAGTGTGCTTACCGACCGGTGAATTAACTCCTGTCCCTGTGAAATAAAATCCTATTTGTTATCATTTATTCTGTGTTACACTTGTGATGCTTGAGCTTTTGACTGGTCGCTCTTCCCCTAGCATGGACAGAAGGCCTGACAGTTAGGTTGGCTTTGTTTTATTCTTTCTAGATCCACATACGTAAAAAAAAAAAAGGAAGTTTCTTTCCATCTTGTTACTCTGTCTTACGTATAGGGAATGTAGGAAAAGTTCTAGTTTTTCTGAGTGGAGCGAGTAGAGAAAACCCTGACGCCAGCACTGCAATAAAGCAGCATTAGAATTAATTCTTTGCCATCTGTCTGTTGCTGACCCAGTCGATCAAACACCACGAGTGGAGCTTTATAAAATTATGCAGAATCCCCTTGAGTTAATAGGATTTTGCATACTAAAAATGTTTACTCATGTAATCAGTAGCGAGGAACATAGAAGCATCTCATATGTACATAATGAGAACAGTTGTAGCTGCAGCGTCTATTCCTTTGAGTGACCTCCATGATGTTCTTTTCTCAGCAAGATAAAAGGACGGTTCTTCTGAATTGCTGCTTAGAAAATTGATGATATGAAAACTGTGCTGTTCTGTAAAACAGAAGTATCGAGACATGGAGAAATTCGTGTGTTGCTTTCAAGGCCTGCCAAGGCTTGATTTATTTTGATGAAAATGAGCAGCAGAGTTTGTATCTGGCATTAATGTCCAATGAATGTAGTGTAACTTCACCACCAAATAAGAGATGTGTGTGTGTTCACTTCTTACCAAATCACAGTGCTTATTAAAACAAGCATGGGTTTACTGGATCGTACAGAAAGAAGACTAATCTGGGCTGAACTCTGTGCCCCTTAATTCAGGTATCCCACACTGTGTACACGTCTCTGCCTGGGGTCTGGCTGTGCTTTTTGCCTTTTGGTGTCTAGCAGAGTTCGTGTTGGAATGGCATTGCCAGGTGTCGAGGCCGTGAAAAGGCTGGTCTGTATGTGCCAATTAAGGACCAAAGCTTTTATTAGCTACCTTTGAAGGAATGTGTCTCATCCTGACTGATTACTGGGGTCCGTTAAGTTAATCAGTGTTGAGCACAGCTGATGTCACCTATAGCTGAAAGTCCATCTGTGACTCTCAAGCAGAATAGATTGTGCTGGTAGGCTGTACTCTGTGAGAACAGAA
>Ga0181612_164573_pt1 | contig 20591 bp, 9 predicted proteins | sample HoacroProtozoa21_FD_119630 | JGI IMG/M metagenome (GOLD analysis project Ga0181612, IMG submission 119630) | Hoatzin crop microbial communities from Cojedes, Venezuel. Combined Assembly of Gp0051906, Gp0051904, Gp0051908
ACAGTATTTCCTTTGTTGTCTTACTAAACTGTCCTATTAAACTGTCTTTATCTTAACCAACAAGTTTTCCCTTTTGTCCATTTCTCCTCCCCATCCTGCCGGAAGGGGGAAGGGGAGGAGTGAGCGAGCAGCTGCCTAATGCTTAGTTGCCGGCTGCCATGACAGGCATTGTACACATGGTACAACCATGACAGGCAGTCTTTCCCAGATTTGGACAATGTAGGGCAAGTGTGTTAATCTTTCATCAAGCAGATGGAAGTAATGCTCTAGAGTAGAATCCATTGATTCTTTTTTTTCAGGAAAGTCCAGTGTTTTGCATTCATGTTTCCACCATGCATTGAAATAAGTTTTTTTTACACAATTGGGCTATGCAATTGTTTTCATATTTATTGTATTTTATATTGTAATTCCATGCAAAAGTCAAAACACTTTAACTTTCATGTATTAGACTGTACCTCAGAACAAAGGAATGAAGTTCTATGATTTCTATGATTCTATGATTCTAAGTTGAAACAAAGGGTTCTAACTTTACCAAAACTAAATATATGGATTTAATGAAAATGAAATGTTTTCATTGTAGTCCATTAAAAAAAAAGAAGTGTTAAGAAAATGTTGTTGCCAGAAAAACGTTGAAATTCTAATTATTGTTCCTCTGTTGTATAGGAAAATGTTTACTTGGCAATTTTGAATTTAGCTTTCTCATCACTCTAGATGCAGCAATCCCATAATATTGATTTTGAGTGACTCAGATAACTTTGAAGACAGAACAGAACTGACCTGAAAATTCTTGATGGGAAATCTAACAGAAAACTTACCAGTGAATGCAGTGGGACTATGGAACAGACTTCAAAGTCTCCTATGGAAGTATGCTAGAAGCAAAACATCATAAAGTATACAGTAGGAGGAAAAAAGGGAAGCTTTTTGTGGAAATGGACAAGTTTAATAAACCCTTTCATCTTTCATGTCTGTGATTGAGTTCTGTTTTATTTCAGTCTGAAATAAATGCTTTATTCTTCAAGGGCAATACAGCATGTTTTTTGTAACTCCTTAGTTTTCAACAATAGAGTTTAATATTTTGGTGCACCATTGTGTTAAAACTGCAAGTGCTTTTCTGATTTCTTTGGCATAATAATTTATTAGTGTTGACAATCCAGGGTTGTTTGTCAGTAGAAGTCAGATACTCAGGTTTTGCTCCTTCTGGAAGATTACATATAAATTATGTAAATTGCTGTAGTGCAGGTTATAACCTAATTATGTTATACATCTTGAACATTGATAATTTCTGTAAGGGGAAGCTGTCTAGCATTTTAGTTGCTAATGTCTTTTTTTCTCCTTTTTGTATTGTACAAAAGAAACCACATTAAAAAGTGATAGTATGTGTGCAGGTTTTGCTGCTGTGCACCTTAATCTGCTTGTACTGCTAAAATACATGAAAGCAACATAGCAGTCAAATTGCCTATATTTATATGATTAGTGACTTTTCTAATGCAAAAATGATTTTTTTCAGGGCTTTAAAGATCTGTTCCTAGTAATTAGCAATAAACTGTAACTTCACTTATAGAATTTCATAGAAGACTAGAAAAGATTAATTTTTTTGTGTCCAGTTAAATCTAACCTGCAAATTCAAGATACTTTGTAATCTTCTAGCTCATTTTTTTATATGCCAATTTATAGTCTATTTGCAAGTTTGTGTTTTTTTTATAAATAAAATATGCATTTTAGGAATAAGAACTTGGTTAGTACATTTTTCTCCAACATTTTCGTTTAGGTTTTGCTTCAAGTGAAATTATTCTTTTTAATGTATTCATGTCTCTCAGTTGCATTAATAAATGCTCTTTATGTGTCTGTATTCCAGATTCAAATCAAGGCAGCTCCACATAGTTCCCTGCTGACCTCAAGAAAGTGTTGATTCTAACTGTGGAATGAGGGCGATTTCAGTCCAGAAATCATTCCTTTGACATCAAGTGGCTGAAATTGCCCAATGACTCCTTTTTTTCTGAAAAAAATAATAGTATAAATTTTGGCTTAATTCCTCTTTTTTTGCTATAGATATTTGTGTGCATATATATATAGGTAAGCACGTGCATATACATTATATTGGCCAGCACAAACACTGTATTAACAACAGTGATTAGACTTCTGTGTTTACATACCTTGAGACAGACTTTCCACCTGCAGAGTTACAGACTGAAATGCAGATCAAGTCAATCAAGACAAAGTTCACATACTGAAGAACGAAGTCTGATTCATAGTCCGCAGAATCTACAGCCTGAAACCACTACTAGCCTGACACAGTTGGTCTCCCTGTTAACTGTGTTTTAGCACAGAATAAGGACCAAACTATCAAAGATCAGTCAGGGTTGTGATGTGGTTGCTGGCCAGTATTGGGAGTTGTGCTTTATCGTATCTGATGTTTGAAGAACGACCTCTAATTTCAGGACTGTCAGCACTTCATTTATATACATGCAGGCACACTTAAGGCTTATTTAAAAAAATAACCTTCGTATCACCTATGTGCCACTTTATTTACATGTCAACAGGAGCTGAGAAATCTAGCTACATTTTTAAGCTTGTTGGTTCTTGTTATATCCTGCTCACTTAATTAAAGTTTTTATGCTGAGTTTTACATAACATCTCATAATGATCTAATAGAAATATAAGCAGTGCTACATAGTTCACTTGGGCTGCATGTCCTTGTGTTTTATTGCTCACACCTTATTAGTCTTCTGCAAATGTTCCACTTTTCTTTAGTTTTGGCAAGCTGCTCAGAACACCATTTCCTTCTTTTCATTCTAGTGGAGTCCAATTGTTCTTTGCTTATACTACATTACCCATTCCCAGAATTTAGCCTGGAGTTTTTATACACTGGGGAGTTTCCAGTGTGTTTAGATTATAAAATTATTTCCTAGTGTGACTGGGACAGAACCAAGCTTTCAGATAATGCTGTCAAACTAGATTTCAGTGCTGGTTTTCTGTGTTTCTTTGCAGTATTTTGCTATGTAAAAATGAGGCATACAACCATTTTGTCTCTTGAAAGTGATATTTTTCGTAATCCTCCCAAATAGTGAGGATTGTCCCAAAAGTTTTTCTTGTTCTGTTTCTCATTAGGTTTGTGTAGATCAATTGGCGTAAGCAACTTCCTTATCAGTCATCTTGAGCAACTAAAGGAAGACTTGTGTGATTACTCCACAGGTTAATCGGGTGAGTGGATAAATATATTTAAAGTACCTGAGTTGGAGTTTTTGCTTTGGTTTTTTCGGTTAATAATCTCCTCCCCACGCCTATGCCTGAAAGACTACATCCAAACTAGCCTTAGTCATACAATTTCTTCTTTCATTTCTATATACATATTGAAAACCATTCAGGAAGATGACCTGAAATGGGGTGGGGGGTAGGTGGGGGAGTCCTTCCTCCTTTCTTTTCCCCAGCTTCTCCCAGGCTACTGGTTTTAAGGTACAAACAAATGGTTTGTGTATCATTTTTTGATGATAAAACAGTTTAGAAATAAAATTCAAGGAGCACTGGACATTTACTATCTCTGGAAAGGCTTTGGAGAGAGTCTGTGTTCAAATACAACACTGAAAGCCTCAGGTGATTACATATGCATGCAAGGGTGCTGTTTCCCTTGCTCCTGCCTTATATCATAGTAATATTTCAAGATCACATTGAATTCAGTGAACTTCTCATTTAGGAAGGTGCTGCGAGAGCCCTGACAAAATTCTTTTGCTGTCCTAGGCAGATAAAAAATGGCCACCTACATACCGGCAGACTTCTAGGACTCTGACAACTATTCCCTTGTTGCAGTTTTCTGCCCACAGCTGTGCTGGAAGTTCATGCTCCCATTCCTACCACCTCCTGCAGTGAAAGTGTGTGTATGCTAACATAGAACTGGGAACTGGAATGGATGAAGTGCAGGTGTGCGCTTTTCCCCTTTGTACAGGTGGTGAGGATTTTGGGCAGCTGTTTGTGGTTTAATGTCATAAACAGCCGTAAAAAAGTTGCTGAGAATGTGACTGTCATAACCTAACATCCCTGATTTTTGCTGTCCACTAGACTAGAGGTTACTAAAGTACAATTATGAGTAATTTTAAATTAACCTAAAACCATGTAAAATATTTAAGTTCTGTTATTCAAAATAAGCCAATGAAATATGTCTCCAGATGGGCAGGTTGATGACTGTTTAAGAATCAGTGAGTTTGCCAAGGTTCAATTGTGTCTCCTTTTCAAAAATACACGTCAAAGTCTTACTAGAGTTTGGCTTAAATTGTTACTGTCTGTTAAATGAGGATAGCCTTTCAGTGTCCTACTAAATCACTGCAAGGCAAAAAAAGTAATTTTGGATTTGTTTTGAAATTTCCTCTGACCTACAGTGTCAAAATGTTACCAGTCTTATTGTGTCAGTAGTATTAATGGCGAAAAGTTGTTTCTTGATATTATTTGACAGCATCTGTTTTTCTGTGGCTGAAAAAGAGGAGACAAAAAGTTGAGATGGTAGTGATATAGGGCGGTTGGAGGGTGGCTCTGCTGTATTCAGATAGTCCTATCTTTAAAGTGATGCACAGTGTTGTTCCAGATTAAAACAACAATGAAATATCTGTGCCACTGCAAACTGCCCCACTTTGAACAATTTTGTTATAGCATCAATTTACTCTTTGTAGAGTTACGGGAATCTTATAAACCATAGTTCAAGTTATCATCAAAAGAGTATTTATTCTGTTTCTTGCTTACTGTTGGAGAGTTACTGAGTCTGATGGTGAGATTACTTAAGCATTACCAAATAACTAATGAATTCCTAAATTGAAATTAGGAATGAAAATGCTATACTGAATTCTTATTTCACTGTCCAGAATTTGTAATACAAAAGATCTTTGTTATATATATGCCTATAACAGTGTCCTCTTTCAGTGAACTGATTTCCAAATACAAAACATTAGCAAAAAATCATTGTATACAATGTCTAAATTTTTAAGAAACAAGTGAAGGAAAATCACTTCCCTCTTAGCTATTGTAAATTTGCATAAATAATTTAGGGTCGTGTTACAATTTCAACAGTTCTTATGATGTTAAAATTGGAAGTTATTTTTTCTGTGAAGAGGAGGAAGGCAGGACAAAGGAGGTTCTTTATTAGACTTTTATAGTCTTTGCAAACCAGGTAGTAAGCAAGGCTTCTATTTTACAAACGAAGTTGTAAGTACTGCCTTTCTTCTTGGTTCCTGGAAAAAACAATATCATCATGGCTTTTAAAGAAGTAGGAAAGGCCTGTCTTTTCAAGAATATAGTATTGTTAAGATATTTAGTAGTAAGTAAACACCTTTTACAATCTCCTATTAAAAATACTGTCCAACACTGTAAAATGATGATAAATATTTTATTCTAGCATGTGAAGAAGTTATAGGTTTGTATTTCAGAGTTTGTAATTGACTTGGCAGTAATAAGCTTAGATCTATACTCAAGGAATTCTGAAGACTCTTTGAAGGCTCTTATGCCTGTTAGTCATTAGGAAAAAAAATTACATTTTATAAGAATTTAATTAATATATATTTCATAAAGCAATACACTGAAACCAAATATAAACTGTTCCTCTCTTAATTCCATGTAGGAACGCTTATCAGTATTTTTTCTGCTTTTATAGAAGTACAAATTACTGTGTAATGACGTCAGAGATTTAGTAATGTTGTTAATATTGCCATTAATATTGAGGTCTATTATGTAAATTTGTACAAGGTAGAAAGGTGTTTTAGTATTTTGAGACATTAGGAAACAACCACTTTGTATATAAACTCACCTGAATTGGTCCTCTATAGATAAAACATTTCTAGACTTAAATTTCAGTTTTATAAAGAAAAATAATTGTAAGACCGTGCATGCCCATTAAGAAATTGACTGAAGTCCAGATGCAGGAAAACTTTACCAGATGAAAAGAACCTGCAGCAGAGTGGAAAGAGTAAGGCTTTTGTATTCCATCATCTGAGGTATGACTTTTTAGGTCCATGTGTCAGGATTGTTATTAGGCTCAACTTTTCCCTATTGTGCTATGACTGTTGTAAAAAACAGCGCTTACTGTGGCTGACCAAGTAGCAGCTATGAAGAGTTCTGTCATGTGAACTGCAAACCGTTTAATAAAACAAATGCCAATTTTTACACGCAAATCACTCAGGGTAGAGTGCCAGAAAAGATCAAGATCTTCCTCTACCATATGACAGGCATCCCTCGCCTGAGAAAAGTTTGGTGACTAAAATAGCAAGGGTGGGGCAAGCCGGGAAGTAGGAATTATTATTTTGAAGGGAAGTACATGCTGGCCACTCACCCTATGCCTCTTCTAGCTCAGGATGCTAGTCCCTTGCATTCAGATGCTGCTAGAACCTTCCAGAAAGTTTTCACAAGAAAAATACATTCAAAAGTGCTTATTTTATGCATTTAGTTATTTTAGCATTATATTTAAGAAGAAAAATACTTGCTGCTACCAACACACAACTGCATATGCTGAAATTCAGTTCACAGAATTTGGAGTCTCTTGATTCAGTGAAAGGCACAAAGTATAATCTTCCCCAGTGGGAAGTAGTTGTCGCTGTGTATTCTGCGTGTGAAGCAGGCAGGTGACATCTCAGCATGCTGTTCTTGCCTTAAATATTTCTGGTGTAACCTGGAGCTGTGCTGCCTAGAAATCTTACTAGACCAGCAGGTAAATTCTGCTTGCAGTTATATTGGTAATAAATGCTGAATAAGTCACCTGATCCTATAGGCGTACTGCAGATTTTTCAGCGTTTGATCCTAAATACATCATTATTTAATATTTTCTATGCTATGTTATTTATTACACTTAGTGTAAAGAACATCTACTAAAATTACATATTACTGTTGTAACAATCAAGTAATACACCCTGCTTGCTCTTTCTTTTTTCCCCTTGTAGCTTTGCATGGTTACAATGGTTATTTTCCAGTCAGCTCAGATGCAAACAAGTGTATGACCTAAACACTGGTCTTACACATATAAACAAAGGCTACTCAAAGGTCAAGAAACATCCAAGGTTGAAGACATGGATGTGTCTGCTGCCTGGACCTTGTTCCCAAGTCCACCTTGTAATTTAGATCATAGCAGCTTTAGGCTGACTCAGCCCAGCCTTTGAGGGGTACAGTTTTTTTCTTAGCACATACTGAATGACTGCCAGCCTATTGTTCCTGACTATTGTTGTCTGAAAAGACAACATGTACTAAAGATGAGAAACAGGAAATGTTCATTTGTCCTCTTTGTGGCAGAAGAAATTTTCCAGATTCCATGTGTTGAGGTAATTGTTCAGAAAAGTATTTTTTTCAAAATGCGTAAGAGTTAGATCACTGGAACAATGGTGATGGCTAGTCACAAAAATACACCATATGATTATGTATTTTATAAAACGCTACCTATTTTCATCTGAATGCAGAGGAAGGTATGCTTCTTACGATGTATTAACTATGAAATACTTATTTAAATAACATAGTAAGGAGTATTACAGAGATTCTCTTTTGGCTTTTTTTACATGCCAGAATACATGGCTTTTTTGAGATCTTTACTTTCCAATAACTTCTGTTTCCTTTTGCTTCCAACAACTGTGGCTTTGTAGCTTGTTACTTTTCCTCTTTTATCTGGTTCTTGGCAATTTGTGATCTTCCTTCCTACAAAGCGTTTCCTTCACACTTCATTCCACAGCGTGATTGCTTCCCTGCATAAGCTGTTGGTGACACCACACACAGAGTACAGGATTTTCCATGCACAATCCATGCCAACAGGCTTTGCTTCCAAGGTCAGGCCCTCATCCTAAGGAAATTGTTCTGGTTGGTCTGTTGCAAACGCAGTCCCTGCCCAGCCCCCTCCCCTTGCCTGTGCAACTCAAAGATCATTAGTGAGGAAACATGAAAGGCAGTAGATCTGGGGAAGAGAAGGTAGTCTCAAATCACCCAGTACAAATGACCTGATGCTGACTTCCACTATGCATTTGCCTATATTTCTCAAACACTGAACAGAGCGAGAGTGCAAGGCCAACTGCAGGTAGGGCAGACAACTGCTCCATGCACTGTACTTCTGGGGGAAGCATAAAATACATAGTAAACTATTGTACCAATCAATGCCAAAATGCTTGTGGATTAATATCCTTCACATGTCTTCTAAACCTGATAACTTGCATCTATCTCCCAGAAGCAGTGATTTCACTCATGTTGTATTTTTAAAACAAGAGAAAAAATATTTTCATTTATCAATGATGCCATCTGCTAAATGTACTCTCAAGTTTTTTACTAGAAGTTTATTTATCTAAGGTTGAATACCACCCTTTCCAAAGACCTCAGGAGCTGATGTATTATTGTAGGAGCAGAGATACTGTTTTTGAAGGCTACTGTCCTTTAGCCAAAGGTGAAGCACTCGCTCATCCTAGTGTCATTCAGCTGGCGAAGAAATATGACAGAACTCCAGCACAGATTTGCATACACTGGAGTATACAGGTAATGGAGGATGGTAATAAAAATGTATCTCCTCTCAGGAAAAAAAATGCAAATAGTTTAGGTTTATACAAAAAGTATTTTTGCCTTCAGTATGTTGATATTGCATGAACTAACTGTGCTGTCCTGGAAATTTAGAATGTAGTACACAAAGCATGGCAGTATTTTAAATATACAAATAATCTGATTGTAGAGAATAAAAAGAACCACCAATAAAAGAGATGTTTTCAAACTAAATGTTACAAGCAGTATGAGGCATCATTCAATTTCTGTCACTCAACATGAAGTACTAAACAGTGAAATAGTGTATGAAGTTGACATAAACCAGATAATCTGTGTTGGAATTTAATGCAGTGTATGTAACAGCAATTAAAAGAAGTATATAAAAATGTCAGTGTCGTTTGAAAAATTAAATTAAAACTTCAGAAAACATAAGGAATGTCTTGAAATGTTTTGAAGAGAGATTATTTTCTTTGAAACTGTGTAAATTTTAATGATGAGAAGTATTATGTTTTTCAGAATGGGATTGTCACTATTCCAAAATTCACAAAAGCAGAAAGAATACAGGAAAACTGCAAGGTAAGATTTGGTTATGCACTCAAGTCTAACATGTGAATTACTGCTTTTAATACTTAGGTTTGCCTGCCAGTTTTCCTATACCCGTTTTATACTGGGGCAAGTCAGTTAAAATTGGCAGAATTACTACAATACAGTAGAGAACCAAAATTCACAAATGTGAAAAATCAACTGGAGAGCTAATCACTGTGTCTATACCCACAGAAAAAACTTTCACACTTGATTTTTATTATTAACATTTTTATTTATTGCCTGTCTGATTGTAGCATCATCTTAATCTGGTGATGGTTAGGTCCTTTTTGTGATAGGCACATAAGTCCAATGGAAGGAGTTTGTATGCTATGTGTAACACTTTATGAAAGCTGTAAAACTCTCTTGGGGATATCCCTGATATTCCAGAGTCACAGTCCTGCCAGAGTTGACTCTTCCTCTGCCTTCTTCCTTCTACTCAACTTGCAGAGAAGGTCCCAGTGTCAAGGGGATGGACAAAGAAAAGTGGGGAACAAATGAGGATTGTCAGCGTGATTCCCCCCACCCTTTTTTAATTTTAATTTCCTTTTCATACTGAATGTTTTTAATTCCATACTTCATATTTCTCTAATCTGAAAGTGTGCTTTCTTTGGGGGAGGGGAGAGGAAACCACAAGAACCTTATTGTTACTTCCAGATACATCATAGGGGTATGAACTGTTTGGCAAATCGGGAAGAAAATTTGCAAAAAAATAGGAAACTTCTGTCTGCTACTTAAATCACTCTGTGTGTGTGTATGGATGTAAATCAACGTACATATAATGAGGATTTCTCTTGGTGGCTGTGCCTGGCCTCCTGCCTTGACTATTCATTCTGACATTCATGCTGCCTTCTGTGATAGAAGCACAGCTGTTTGTGGTACTGTATTGTGAACCAGATCAGAGAACAAAACCAGGTTAAAAATTGTTCCTTATTTTATTTTATTTTCCCCTATGATGTTTTAAATCCAGATTAATTCTATTTTTTACAGAGTTTATGCTATGGCCCCACCAATTCATTTCGCACAACTGAGGGAAGGCATTGCAGCAAAACTTAAAACACGATGGAGAGGAGAAGGGGAGGACTGGCACAGTTGTCAGATGTTGTTTGTCACATCCCCCTTTTTTTTCTTTCCCCCATTCCTGTGTGTTGGCCTGAGTCTCTACCACCTCTAGTCAAGCTGGTGAAAGCATGGACCGCATTAAGCCCTCAGTATATAATACAATATATACTGTTTCTAGTTCTGTGACTGGTCTCTGGTTTAGGTTTAAAAAGCTTGAGCACTGAGATTTCACTACAAGGGCCATTCCAGCAGACAGTGCATGCTGGATAATGCAAGAGGGGAAGAGCTCATTTGGCAGCAGTTCCGGCTCCACAGGATCTTTTTACTGAGTATGGAGGAGCTCTGACAAAGACAACAGACCAACTTTAAGCAACTTCTGTTTTGAAGTGATAATGTCTGAATAAGACAGCTGCTAAGAAAACGCTGACACCATCATCCATGTAGCAGGTCTCACCACAGGAGAAGTTGGTGGCTGTAAGAACCTGTACAGGAAGACAGGTGGTTGCTTTCAAACTCAAGTTAGTACTGAGGTACAATAGCACTGTATCTGTTTCTGTATTAGCTGATCCACGAGTGTTTTGTACACATAGAAAAGATAAATATAGCCTTTGGTTTCATAGAATCATAGAATGCTGGCTTTGTGAATGTCCTGATACCTTGTAATAATTCTCTTCTGCTGAAGTTCTGAGGAAAAGAACTGTAACACTCTGAAAATTGGGATATAAGTGAAACAATGAGCTCAGGTTTCCAGAGGGAATGCAGTCACGGTATTCATATACCTCTGGCAGTGACCATAAAGAGTGCTGTCAAAAACAGCTTTGATACTACCATTATCTTGAACCCTTGCCTGAGGCCAGAGTGCTACAATACCATCTTAACAGAGTCTACAAATAAAAATGAGTCACAAAAGCAGAAAAGGACCCAGTGGAGCCTGTTAGCTTAATGTCTATTACAAAATATAAGAAGAATTTCCAGAAGGAAAAATACAGAAAAATTACGCCTCGCATTTAAATGAATCATGGTCAGTTTATATAACAGAAACACTCCTGATTCTCTGTGTTTGTGATGTTAACTTTATGTGCATTCCCACACGTGTTTGATTTTACAAGAGCAGAAAACAATGTTGAGATTCTGAATAGAATGCATGATGGGAGACCTGTTTCCTGGGACCCAAGCCTTATCATGTGAATGAAGGTTTGAGCTTTTTCCTTTGTCAGTGATCAGTGAGTCACACCATGTAATTTAAATTCAGGGAAGGTGACAATAAGAATATAATCGTAAGATTAATGTCTGTGATGAATGATAACTGTCTTAAAATCCTTAACATTGATAACAGACAAAAGATACTTTTGTACAGAAATCTTACATTTCCATCTGAAATCCTGATCTGTAGTTCATTGAAGCCTATGCAAAGCCATATAAATGGCATATTTATGCCACTGACCCTGTATCAGGCCATTTAATCAAAGAGCATGAGGAGATATCCCTTCTTTAAAAATGTAAGAAAAAATGCTACCTACGTGTTAAGTATTAAATAATTTTTCAAGTACTTTTAGAGGGATACAATGTACAAAGAAGAGAAAGCTGGGCAAAAAAAATGTTAATATTATTATTACAGTACTTATACTGTACAATATACTGCAAATCTCCATCAAAAACATAATCTCACTCTAATAAGCAATCACCAAAAAAAGTTTTGTGCATATTATTGCATAATAATGGCATTGACCCAGAGAGTTCTATGCATATTATTATATGTAGGTATAACAAAATAGAATTTTTCCAGAGAAGTCCATGTACAAATAAACTATCTGCATGGCTAAGCACTGAGCAGCAAGCTCTAAGAGCCGAAGAGGCATGTTTGTTATTACTCGTCTTTTACTGGAAATTCTGGTGAGTTTTGTGTAGTTTTTAATGAGAATTAGTTTAGCTTTCAATTTGGATTTGTCAAGGAAATCTCATTAAGACACTATACTGTTCCTCAGATTTTTTTATAAAATATGTATAAAGAGAGATAGATGTAAATAAAGATATATGTAGTTTACAGATCTGTTTTGAGAAATATGTCTGCAGGGTCTTTTATCGGCTGAGTATTCAACTTCTAGTCGCATTGGTTTGATATTTCAGGAGTTCCTGTGTCTAGAAAGGTATGGAAAATCTGACTGATTTATATTGTGTATGGACTTCCTGAGGCAGTTTTCCCAGTGCTGTTCTGCTTTATTCATATCATGAAACAAAGCTCCTTAGCTTTTTATCAAGTGACTTACAGCAATCATATTTTCTAGTCTGCATTGTTTGTCCTCAAAGTAGAGCTTGGCTAAAATACAGACAAATTTACCTTTCTGATAACAGGTCCCCAGAATAATTGACTGGTTTTTTCTGCTAAACATTTCTGCCAAAAGTTGTCTAGATTTGTCTCTGGAATCATTAATGTATTTTTAAAATCATTTTAAAATACAAGATATTGTATGAAATCCTGTTCTTACTAATATCAGTGCAATATATTGTTCCAAGAAAGATATACAATCTCTAAAGTAAGGTTATTTTCTAGAGTTTCAAGTGTGGCCTGTAGTTTGGGCACTTCAGTGTCTGGGAATACCACTTTATGTGTCCAAGAACAGCTGTGTACCTGGCTTAACTGTTGTGATAAGGGGTAGGGGTTCAGTAGTTCCAAAAAGTAAGGCTTATTTATAAAATTAAGGTAATTTTTAGGCTCTCTTTACCTTAGCAATATGAAAAAACCCTGTTACTGTACTGTTGAAGGACTCCTTGCTTCACAGTGTATCTGAATTCGTAGAGCAAGGGCTGGAAGTGAATCATGTGCCTGGTATTCACTCAATGTGGCTTTTTGGCAGTGAAGACTTTCTCAGAAACTACAAAAGAGAAGTTGGAATTTTACCTCTAGCTCTCTCTAAAGAAACAGATGTCACATCAACACACTGTTTCCAACACAAACGATACGTACAAAGTGAACCAAATCTTTATGTATGCTAGCAAATTCTACCTTCAGTATTATCAGAACAATAGCAGTTAGGACTAGTTACACGGCTAGAAGTCCCATGTTGGTCAGAACAGCTCTGTTTTTTCTGCACTTAGTTCTGACTGATTACCCCTCTGTTCTGAGCTAAACAGAACTAAACCAGATTTTCTTGCTAATCCCCCACATAGATGACTTTAGGCTACAGTGAGGATGGCTTCCTTCCTTCCTTCCATTGATGTCGTTCATTTTTCCCTCTGTCAAAGAGATTTCACCACCATTTTCTCTGTTCTAGATCATGATGTCTAAGCAGTACAATGAGTAATGAAAGGAATAATCAGACAGAAATAGTAGTACTAAAAAGCATTCTTAAGGAGCAGTTGTGTCATTACAGTTCTAATCTGATACTTTCCTGCCTACCTTCAGACTTAATTATTGTTGGTTCAGGAATTTTCTCGGGATTTTTTTGTGGGTGTGTTTTTGGGTTTGGGTTTATGTTTTTTTTTAATCTTTCCTAGCAATTCCTTTGCTACCAGGTAGTGGCGTAAGAACTGCGGAAGAGTTTAATTTTAACTGTGTACTAGGTCGAATGTAATCTGAGGCAATATAAGTTTTTTAAGTGCCAGGACTCAGCTGACCCACACTATCTTTCTCCCAGGTGTGGTGTGCAGTTTTGCACATCGTGCCATCACTAATAGCCATTGTTTTCTGCTAGAAGCTGTAATTGCCCCCAGAGACTGGAACCCTGGTATCTCTTGTGTACTTGGGATATATCACTGGATCCTCTTCCTTAGAATATGGCATTCACAAGTTTTATAACATGTTAGTTAATTTAGAATAATTGAGCAAATTCTTTTTTACTTCTGACCAGGTTGCGGAGGGAAAGACAGTGGATTCATATTTTATGCTCCTCTCTACAATTAAATTGACATTACAGATGTGGCAGATGGTTTTCTTTTTAAGCAAAGGCTGCTACAGATTAAGTCCACATCACCTTACCTAAATGAACATTTCTAAAGTACCAACAACTTTGATCACAGTATAAAGAAATAAGACAACTAACAAGAAATTGGAAAGTGAACAGTAGTGAGATTTAGGGGTAGCAGTGAGGAGTGATGTTCTGTAATAGAAGCAGAACCTAGAAGACCTAAAGGATATAAAAGTGCTGAACATAGAAAATCAGAAGTTTAACTCCATTTTTTATTTCTTCTTTGGTCGGTCAGCCTAGAGATGCTCATTTTTTAAGGGGGGGGGTGGGGTTCTTTTTTTTTTTCAAACTCAGAATTCATCCCTCAAGTCAATTCTTGGAATTATATGCATATTCTTCCCCAGGACTGAAATTCCTCCTCTTGTCCATATTTCTGAAAGACAAGCTTTCTCTAGAGAGAAAACTTTTTCACCTTTCTGCAATGAACATTTTTATGATACAGCAATGCATCCATTTTATCAGTGTAACCTATCATCTTGCCAATAGGAACAGGGAATACACCTGAAAATTGAAGGCACTTTTTTACCATGTTATGTAGGTCATTTATGATAGTGACTTATTGGGACACTCCTTTCTGGTTGAGATAAACCATTATTTAAAATGATACAATTTATCAGTGTTATCTACCTAAGTGCAGTCAGCTGCCTTTGCAGGAGCACTGTGACTCCTAATGGAAGGGAACTCTCATGAAACAAATAATGAAAGAAAAAACTGAAAGTCAGTGGAAAGGGTGAGGCCATTTACTGTGCAGCCGAGTAGCTTCCTGTCTGACTCTGAGTGGCTTCCTCTCTCCTTTTTCTTGGCTATTTCTGAATTTCATCTTTTATATTACTGGAGACAGAGGCACCTAAGAACATTTTAATGGGAATGGTTTTGTAAAGTGCATACTTCAGGAAATTTTTTTTTGTCAGGCTGCAGAAGTGTTTCTACCACACCTGTCCCCCAATGTAACTTTCAAGACATTATTTTTCTGACTAGCATGTTTAATACAGAAACTATACTACTAGTAAGTTCACAAATCCACTAAGCCAAGCAGACTGCATAATATTCACCCCTCTTTTTGCACTGTGGTTAACACCAGCTGATTTTCGATAGCAGTGCTGAACTGTTCTGACAGGAAAGTTGGTGTTAACCCTGTGTTTTTGAAAATGGGGACAAAGGTGGAGTAGCTCTTGCTGACACTAATTGAATCCAGGCAGTTAACTCTTTCCACATTGCCACACCCCTTCCACAGCCTTGAAGCTCATTTCTGACTGTAGTGCGTTGGGTAAAAATAACAGATAAGCCAACCTCCTGGCAATTTTTTGTGTTGCTGTGCTGGGAGTCTTTCTGTACTTAATCTTTAGGCACGTTTTGCAGCATCCATTAAGATGTCTGCACTTTTGAAATAAAATGTTGAGTATTTACACTGTGTTGTAGTGAGCCTATGTTATATTTATGATATAAATGATGCAGGCTTACTATTTGTCTTTGTGAATAGCTGCTTATCCATCTGCAGTATCACATAGGACTAATTACAACTGCCAGGACATTATAGAAGAGTGATGACTTCTAAGGGACCAGAGCACGAGAGCTATCTCCAAAACTTGCCACTACCAAATGGGGGGGGGGGGAAAAAGCACATAGCCTGAAATTAATTTAAATCAATAACGCTGATACTATTTCTCAGTGATATAACACGTATCTTTCTATAAACCATTGTAGGCATGGCCAACATTATGGGATGTGCTTCTCTAAAAAACTTTGCACAGATCCATCCAATCTCAATCACTGTGCCCAAGAAGAGGAATATTCAATAGTGGCTTTGCTAGCCAGTACCCTTTGAGAACCTTTCGGTAACTGAACTACTAACAGGAAATTCAAGAGTATGTTAGCAACATTATTATCCTGTTAATGATTTCTCTATTTTATTTTCCTCCAGCAAAATAGATTTCCAGGACTTTCTAGATAAGGCTTTAAAATTCCAGTATAATAAACTGTTGCTAAGTTCATAATCTGGCTGTGCAATTTGGAGCAGGGAAAGGGGGAGTGTACAATTACTCTCACAGTTTCCTGGTAACAAGGAAAGCAAGAGATTGTTGGGTTATTTTCTTCTGTTTTGTTTTTTCTTTTTTCCATGAATTCAGTCTTTCATAATGGTTCTTCATGACCTGGTTTCATGCCATTGAATACCCATAAGTATAATATTGTCAAGATGAATTTACAGTAAATGACTTCCTTTGGGTGCAGTATAAAGGTGGTGGAAAATTAATCTGAAGCATAGCTGTCAAGGTCATGCATACGCTGTGGTATAAATTCAGTTTCCTGATGTTGAAAAATATATATTTAATGGACTCTTTATATTAATGAAACAGAAACTAGCTATTTAATCACATAGTTCATATTTGCATCATTGTAATGAATGCCTTTATTATCCAGAAATAAGTACCTTTACACAGGTGTTTTTGCTTTGATGTGGGTTTTTTTCAGAAATAGTTATTTTACTGCTTTCCCCTTCACCCAGTATCACAGATAAGTAATAGCTTTAACCTGCCAAATAATTGCAGATTTTCCATCTAAGACTTCTGCTTCTTCAGAATAGGATGTGAAGTACAGTTATCATGTCCATTAAATGTCTTTAGTTTAGCCTAGCAGAAAATGTACAGTGAGACTTCAGTTGACTGATCTATATCACTGGAATAAAAAATTAACCTTCAAAAAGTTTTCTAATGCTGCATTATACAGTTTCATTACTGCAGAATTTCTGCTATGTTTTCATACATATGAAAAAACATAAATCATGATTAGATATATTAAAGTGTGTTATGGTTTTAGGTGTATTGAAATCCAGTAAAACTATTGCATGTCACTTTCTCAACTATTTTAATTCTTTGCACTTGGACTTAAGCTTTTCCTAGCGTTATGTTCAGCTTATCGATCTAAAAATAAAGTACACATTCTCAGAAAAATGAATACAGCAAACTTTTTACAATAGCCTTTTAAAACAAAAATAGGCCATTTAATTAATTATCAATATCAATAACTTAAAAACAGACCACCTAAATTATATAATGCTAATAATGAACATAAATATGTGTGCTTTAATCTTTACAATGTTCTCATCACTTTATTTTTTCTCCAAACCAGGTTTTTGATTTTAATCTGAGGGAAGAAGATATGGAATTTTTGAACACTATGAGTATCAACAGAAAATTAATTAATCTAACCTATCCCTGTGGAAAGGATGATTTTAAACCAGAATGTTCTCTACTGCAAAAGTGGTGCAACTGAAACATCAATTCATTTAAAACTGAACTATAAATCTGAATTGTTGTCTTGGGTGCTCAGAGAGTACCTAATATATATAAATCCATAATTAAAAATCAATATCAATGGCTTGTATTTATTGTTATGTTAACAAATTAATAATGTAATTTAGTTTACTCTTTTCTGTGTTGCTTTCTTACAGATACAGAAATGCTTACTTCCAGCATTTTGTCTGCTTTCTGAGAACTTCCTGGCATATTCTCCCAGTATGGGCTGAGCTACCTCACAATATTATAACTAAGTTTCTTCTGCCTGCATGTTTTCCATTTAAGGTGTCATTTTAACCCATTTTAACAAATTAGTTCGGGGGTTTTTTCCCTTACAGATTTTGAAAAGTATTAGTTACTTAAAGGCATAGATAAGAGCATGCTACAATGCATGTAAATCTTGAAAAATTATTCAAAATATGGAATATTTGTTCCAGGATTGCAGCAGAAAACTGAATCTGACTTCTTACGCTGTTTTTTACATTTCTTCTAGTTCTGAGAATTTTGGGGGATTCTGCAGGCCACTCTTGGTACTTTCTTGGTGAGCAAATCTGTTCTGTTGGTACTGTTTCAAGGATCTCCTGTCTTGACCTAGCACATCAGGGAGGAATGGCTCTGGTTTGTGGCCTAAATTGCATCAAAATGAACAAAAGAACTTTTTGCTTATATAGATAACGATTTTTGAAGATGCAGAAGAGAAATATGTTGGAGAAAAATCCTTTGCTAATCTGTCTTGCAAGGATTTTCTGTATCTTTTAAAGATGGATAATGTTCAGACACCCCTCTGATGCAATCGTGAATTGTCCAGCAGTGCTAGGACTGAGTATGGTCTTCTGCTGGTGTCAGAAGCCACCAGTTTGTTAGTATGCGGGCTTTGGGAGTACCCCAGCTTGCAATTTCTTTCAAAGCATTTTCCTGTAAGGAAATTGCCCTATGACTAGCCAGGTTTCTGAAATCCCCACCACACTAAGTTCTGATAGGAAGTTCCATAAGAATTTTGGTTGTCACAGGCAGTCTCTCTTTTTTTTTATTCTTTTGTTGCTATGGCCTAAAACATGAGTTTCTGCTCATCCTAAAAACTCAAGTATCTAAGAGCGTATACGTATTTAGGATCCTTGTGAACAAAAGCATCTGGCTCTTTATGCTTGTGGACATGTTGCAGAAACTTTTTTTTAACCAGTTCACCCCAGTCAAGCAGCTGTTATGTATCAGTTAGGTGTCCTGATGTGCACAGCCCTCCCGCTGGCATTTGACAGAGGCCTGCATTCTAGTTGTTTCTGAAATGGTACATGAATAACATTGTCCTTTCTCCTTATTCTGACTGTAGGCAAATCCAGAGTCGAGTTCTCAAAGGAGCTATATATACCCTGGATTTCTGTAGTGTACTTCGTAGAAGTACAAGCTTTCTTGACGCTGGACTTCGCAGTTGGGGAGGCACGAAGAAAAGAGTTCTGGTTCTGTTGATGGGGATGGAGTTCTAACCCTGGTATAAATCACCTCACTAAACACTTACTAGCTTACTTTTGGTAGAGTTGGCTGCACCAACCTGAATTTACCTCTGTATTTCAGCCCTTCTAAGCAGGCTACAACCTGTGCAGCTGAACCATGTTAACCTATCATCTCTAAGCTTTTAGACAGCCTTCAGTACAAATCCATCTGATCTGGTTTCATTTCAGAAGAATGAAGCTGTATTTCAGTTTCCTCTCTGCTGAGATGTCAAGAGGGCTATGAATGTGTGTGGTCATCTAGTTTTAATGATGCTTTTTGTGATACAAATAGCCAACTGTTTGGAGTGGAACTGAAATTGCCCAGGTATTTTACACAGCCTCTGACAAATAATTTGTTGGATGTCACATCTCTGAGTTGGAGCCCTCTCAGTTGGTCAACCAATAAACATCAAAGCCTGTGCATCTGACTACTGAAACCCTGAGTCATTCTATCCTTTAATTAAAGTATGTTCCTTTAATATGTTCCTCTTGCTTAAAATTGTGCAAGAATTATTCTACCTAGAGGACAATGCCTAAGGAATGCACTTCTATTTAGTATTTTCTGTAAATTGGCTAAATAAGAGGGAGAGCTTGAAATATCTAGGGTATGTCAGGCAGTTGCAGGGGATGCATATGTCAACCTCAGACATGATTTATCTTACATGCCTTTTCTGACAGTTTTAATTTAACGGCTGTATTTTCCTCCAGGCTGTCAGGAGGCTAAACATCTTTTCAAGTTTCTAGCTTTGTGGTGGAAGAGTAAATGTCTGTTTGCCAGTGTAATTTATCTGAGTCATTCTGGGAGAGGCGTGGAGCAATTGAAGCCTGACTATTAGCATAAATGAGAGAGGGACCTTCTTCCTGAGGGTAGAGTTACTCTTACCATCTTTCAGAGGAAAGCTGCTTCCCCCCAACAACTGCTACTGCTAATTGACTGGTGCAATGCTATAAACTAGAAGACCTAATATATTGAGCTCCAGTCTGTGATATTCTTTTGCATTTCAATTTGAAGTGGAGTTAAAGAAAACAGTGCAATGAAGGAAGAGGAAAATTTCTGCAGTAAGCGCAACAGCAGATTACCAACAGGGTTAGCGTACAGTAGAGATGTTTTGTCTTTTAAAAGTCTGAAGACAGAAGGAATTACAAAACCTAAACTCTTTATGTAATAGTACTGTTATAACTGAAACAGTTGTCATTGCTAATTTTGTTTTAAAAAGTGAATTTAAAACTTATCTTCATATTTTCAAACAGGTAGGTGTCTTACACCCTCCTCTAACACTCAAAGACGTTTTTTGCATGTGGAAGCAGGGCTGTGTTTGACAGCGGCATAAGGCGAGGCAGCCGTGGGCCAGTCCTGACTTGTGCCTCCCCGCTGCGCCGGCCCCGGGGCTGGTGGGGCACCCAGCGCCACAGCCGCGGGGCCTGCCGCGACACAACCACATCGCTCCGTGGCCCTAGCTGGGTAAAGTGGGAAAAGGGAAGAGCCTCTTCCAGGTATTCTCTTAAGCATTACTTACACTGTCCCGCATTACTTACACCGTCCCCCATGAGCCAAGACTGAGGTGGCACACGGGATGCTTCCTTTGGCCTTAGCCCCGCTGTGCCTACTCAGAGGGGGACGAAAGATTGGGGGGGGGGGGGCGGCGAACCGGCACCCCCCAGGCACACGGCCAAGCGAGGGTGCGGGCGGGGCCCCCAGGAGACACCGTTCACCACCCTGCCCGCCG
>Ga0181612_181078_pt1 | contig 20580 bp, 12 predicted proteins | sample HoacroProtozoa21_FD_119630 | JGI IMG/M metagenome (GOLD analysis project Ga0181612, IMG submission 119630) | Hoatzin crop microbial communities from Cojedes, Venezuel. Combined Assembly of Gp0051906, Gp0051904, Gp0051908
AAAAAAAAGGGGGGGGGGGGGAAGGAAAGAAGCTTTCTTTCAAGACCAGATTACTAAATGTGGAAAACTTTATAAATCAGCTCCTGCCTTTTTTCAGTCTTTCTAAAAATATATAGTCTGGATTTCAAGAGAAAGTAAGCACTTTAGAGTGATTCCAAGATGTGAAAATAAAACTTTTTACCATCTTTCTATGTAATTATGATTAGTAGGATATATGTAGTAGGACAGTGTGAATACTGCTCTAGAACTTAATTGTTTTATAAGGAGAAAATGAATTGTAAATCCTTTCCCATCACAGTTTTTAAAACACAGAATCTTCTTTTACAGAGAAGTTTTATATGGGGTAGACCTAGCAATATCTTTTATTGTTTCTTTTAGGTCAGTTTTTGTGTTTCTCATGTTTCATTTTTCTGCTAACTTCAAGGCTTTCCTCACTTCCCAGCAAAAAAAATTTCGTTTTCAAAGCCTGCTTTCAATTTAAGAAAGTGATTCCATCTCTGTAGATGGTCAGATGTTTTGGTATGTAGCAATTCTTGAACTTGAGCAAGTTGTCATGCCAGCACCTGATGCCTGCACGTGCTTTTACTCTCCCTGTACTCTTAAGTTTCAGAGACTAACAATTAGTTAAAAGCAAAATCTGTGTTTAAGGGTAACCTGGAACTGTTTAAAAGTCAGCATTGGACAGACTGGTTTCCTTAAAAATCGGTAGTTAGTTGCTGCATTTTGCCATAACATTTGCTTTTTTTAATGGACTTGTTAAAATTGAACCCTTACATAAGACTCTGGTAAAGTTAAAAATTTAAAAAAAAACCTACTTAGAGTGAAAAGTATATTTTCACATTGAGCAGTTTTTACTGGTGAAGTATGAAGTATATTAGGTGGCACACTATAAGATTTGTCTGCATGCGTTCAATTTTAATGTTACCTGCTCTCTGGGTAATCTAGTTGTTTTGCCAGGACAAATCCTGAAGTTTTGTAGCAGCGTTGCAAAATAAGAGTGCAAAATTGTGGTCGTACAGGAATGCAGCTGGAATCTCTTAACTTGCTTTCTCTTTAGCTGGTTTTCTTTGGGGATTAGGTGGGAGAATTTACTGCATCTTAAGAACAGAAAGAAGGACCACACTATTTTAACTGACAAAAGCTATCCTAATTTATGAATATGCTGTCTGTGACAGGAACTAATTTGAGATTTCAAAAAGCTTTCATGTGCAACAAGGGTACAGATTTAATGTGAATTCTGATTGCCTGGAATGCAGTCAGCCTGACAGCATGTGAATACTTGAGTACTATCCAATAACTGCACTTGTTCTGGGAGATCTGTCTTGTTGAACTTTCAGCTTTTCCTCTTGGTTTACTATCTAAGGCTACCTGTGTAAAACCCTTCTCTCAGCTGGGTATGTATGCAGCCCTTGAAATGGCTTCATAACCTTGTGTGACCTGGATCGCTGGAGATCTCGGCTGATAGTGTGCGTTGGTTTGCAGTCCCCTTCTAGCTGCTTGCCGATTACCGTGATTTATGTGATGCCCTTGTGGTGCATTATCGTGCTGTCCTCTGATGAAGTAGCAATATGCATCCAGTCTTTGTTGCCTTGGCCCTGCTATTGAAGACTAAGACGTCTAGAAAACTTGTGATGTAAGTTACTATCTTACAATAGTTTATTCTGACTTGATTCTGCAGAGCAGGGGAGTGTAGCCTTCTAATAGTGACTACAGTGTAGAGAATTCCTTTGTGCTTAAGTCAGAACTGATAAAAGGCCTGCTGTAGGAGCTGAGTGGTCATACAGAAGACTTTTTCTGGTTTGACACAATTCAGTATAGACTGAAGTCTGTCCGCATGTGGGGTTTCTACCTGAGCTCTGTTAAACCCTTCTAAAAAATTTGAAACAAAGTGTGAAAGAGTGGAATCTTTAACTGCGTTTAAAGTGTGTCTTAAAGTAGCTGTGATTTGCACCATCGCATGCTGTAAAAGGGAGGGCTTAATCTTTTTTTTTTTTTAATTTTTTTACTCTAACCCTCTACTCCATGTTGCAAGGCAGTGCATTTGACAGTCTTGAAATACCTGGAAATTTTTGCTTTGGAAATGCGTGGGCCATGGCTGAGAAGGTCTGACGTTAATTGGAAGGAAGCAGTAAAACCTGTCACTAAGTTTAAATTCACACTGGTAGAGCTGGCTGATCAGATAAGTCGGAAGCTCATTTACTGAATTAATGTGCTAAAAATTCAGGTGACTTACCTTTTGTCCTGCTTTATTTAACAGTCTGCTTGTTTACATAAGTCATCTTTCATTGTTAATTGGTGTCAGACCTTTAATACATTATGGGATTGTCTGAAAAATAAGTGGGAGAAAATGGCGTGGTATGAAGAAGTTTCACAGAAGCACACGTTAATATATATCTCTATTGTGTCTGATTTTTTTTTTTTGGCCAAAAGTTAATTGTATTCAAATGATCATTTTAAAGGCTGGGAAAATCAAATGTTGTATAGCTGTATGACTTCTAAGAAATGAGACACTTTGTTGTACACATGCCAAGTTTAACTGCTAACTGGTTACTGACAGCCGGTAGTAGTGCAAATACAGTGCAGGAACTGTGTAGGAATTGTGCAGCTGACTACAATGTTTAATTTATACTAACTAAAGAAATAAAGAACATTTGACCACTGAGGCCCTTAAAATTGGATAAACTGTTTTATAAAGTGTGAGACAAATTTATAGTCTGTAATAGAGTAGAGGATCAAGTTTGCATGTATTCTAGTTATTTTCGTATTTTTAAACTTGTGTTAAAAGCAGTGTTTTGGGTTAAAGGCTTTTACCAGCACTGGCACTCTCGGACATGTTTCCTTATGCTTAAAGTTTGACACTTTCTGATTTTATGCTAGTGGCCTGCCTTCTCTCTGCATAGCAGTGTTCAGCTGTGTTTGAAGGCACAGTGGCGGCATGAACTTCCTTCAGCAAATAGGCTGCTAGCTTACGCTTGTCAAGAGCAGCTGGTGGGCTTTATTAGTAGTATTTATTTTCTACATTCAGCTTTGATTTTTTGACTGACCTGAAGTTGACAGAACACCAGTCCATGCTCGGTGATATGGACAGTATAAACAAATGCGAGTAGCGTGGTCTTCAGGGTTTCGTATGCTTGGTTGTTGGTCATTTTTGCCACTTAACTGCAGCTTTGACTATGAAAGGATGGCAGGTATGATGTCTGTGTTAAGAATTCGTTAACAAATACATCTACAGATAATATTCTGGAAAATGTGAGCAAATCAGCGAAGTTGAGTGGAGAACCTTACAGTAAGCTATTGATTACTTGCACAGCAGTTGCCTCAGTGATGCACTTATTTTCCTTCTCCTGTTTGTGGAATACAGTGCACCGCTTTGAGAGGGTGAAAAGTAGTCTTAGTAAAACACTTGTTTGCATATTTACAAAGCTGGCCTCAGTGACTACATTAAGCATGGCTTGTGCTTCAAGACAATTCTGCTGAGTCTGCTGATTTTAAAAGTTCTAGAACAGGGAAAAATCAATAGCCTAAATTAATTGTTTAATTTATTAGCTAAAGAAAGAAAGCCTGTATTCTGAAGTTTTGTGTTATGACCAGTGACAACTGGCTGTGCTGCTGCTGTTGTACATGCAAAATGAGTCTCAGTTCCTCCATTGATTTAGATTGTAAACTAAAACCTTGCAAGCTGACTACAATTAGTGTGTTGGGGATAAAATATCAAGTCCATTATATTCTTCATCTGTGTACGGATTTAGCGTAGCTATATTACACAGAAGCATGAAACTTCAATTTTGCGGCTTCTAGAGCAGAGGGATAAGGATGATGTAAAGTGTGTAGCTGTTTTTCAGCTCTCTGTTATTGCGAGCAATGATATGTGAGATTCATCATGTAGGTTTCCTGGTCAAATCTAAATGCATGAATTAATAGAGGTGACTTCAGCTAAATGTGCTACTAGTAATGCATGAATGGTAGGCAGTGACTAGGAATGGGACCTGATGTAGCAGACGCTGTGGCAGTCTGATGGGATAGGGAAGCTGAGAATAACTTGATTAGTGCTACTTAAAAATCTTAGAAGCAGCGTAGCACTTAGTTTTACTAACAGTTTTCAGCGATGAAACTTTACATTGTCATGTAACCTGGCAATAATTTACAGGCTTGATTTCTAGGTAGTCATGTAGATGATAAATTTAAGTGGCTGGTGGCAGGAGTGAAGGAGTGTTTAGGAGTAAACCAGTTTGACTCATTGAATAAGGTGTACTTGAAAAGAGCAGTATTAAAATGCTGAGTTGAACTTTGTAGGTGAGAGGCTAGGAAGAGAAGTGGGGAAGTGGTGGTGCCTGAGCTAAGGTAGAGGTCAAAGACCACAGCAGATCCCGGAAGAGGTGTATTTAAGGAGGATGTAGTCTGAATGACTACTCCCTCTATATGATCTACTTTCAGTGGGTATTAGCGAAGTCAAGGAAGCTGGTAGATGCTTTCCTACAAAATGAAAAAAAGCCTTCAAAATGGGAAGTGGGCTGGTGAACTAACTTAGGTGTCGTGTAGCTTTTGAGACTGTAAAATAAGTTTAAAGTTATGAAGTGGGGGTTCTGTCATTCTTTTTTCAACCTTATGCCCCAGTTCCAATTTTGAGTAAGATGTATGTGATGCACAAAGGAAATGCTCCGTTTTCCAGAAAGTACGGACTTTCTGTTCATTTAAAGAGTGTTTGTTGGATTGTACTTTATCAGAAGCTATTTCTGTTAAGTCATGGTGGAGGCTCCACCATTAGTGGTAAAACCAAATCACTGACTTCATTTTGTACAACAGTTTGAAACATTTATTTATAGAGGTTAAATGTGCATTGGTAAGACCATAGAATACAATTGAGTTTCATTTACTATAAGTCAAATTGTGGTTTAATGCTTCTCAACAAGGCAATAGATTAATTTTAAAGCACTGTATATTGCAAAAAGGAAACACATTTTCTTATATTTTTTCCCCACAGTAGTGAGTATTTGTCGTACCCCAGACTTGCGAACAACAGAGATACTTCCCCCACCTCCCCCAAGGATATATATTGTGCTGACCTGGGAATAAGGATGGGAGGTGCAGTGAGGAAAGACAGGAATCTGGTGAGGAGTGATGCACAGCTTTATTAGGCACTTATTTGGACAAAAGTAGGAAGTAAGAAGGGGGAAGGAGGAAGAGAACTGTCTGTGTTCCTACAGTGGTGATTGGAAGGACTGGAGAAGCTTTTCCTGTGGATAACAGGCCATGTGGAAGGCAAGCCTGATGTTGGTGGGGGTAGAAGATAAATGGTGTAGGTTGGAAACTCATAACAAATGCGAGCATTGTACGCTAAGTAGCCAAGAGATCCAAAGTTTTGTTGGGTTTAAAAGGAAGGACTTGTATATGCATGAGAGGACAAGGAAGGGTGCTGATGTGGTCAGAAGAATGAATGCTCCCAGCATGTAGACTAAGCTCGAAAGGAGCAAGATGGCAGTAAGATCAAAGCTCCTGCTTCCTGGTTACTCAAAGTGTGAAATGATAGCACATGAAATGTTAGGCTAGGTGAATGGAGAGAGATGTGAATCATGGACATGCACTGTAGTGAATCCTGCCTGTTATGAGGTCCATCTTCCCCTCCCTCCTTGAATAACAAAAGGAAGTTAAGAAGTAGCGATAAAGTGTTGAGAAACATCTGCTGAAAGGAGGAAGCAGAGGAGGATGACTGTGCAATGAGACACACTAAGCTGTGATTTTAGGAAGTAAAAGGAGAACCACAAAAGCCAATAAAGGTCAGAAGTTCTGGGAGAGCAGTCACTGATTTATAGAAGTGCTGAAAGATGAAGGAATCCAAATCCTGAAACACATCTAGAAAAGATCTCCACTGGGGATCTTGGTGAGAGCCATCCCAGTGTGGTGCACTGCGCTGGAACCAGTAAAGGCCCAATGGCAGAACCACATTCCAGGCAAGGGCCTTGGCGTACTCAGTGACTTGGCCGTGGGAGCAAGAAGATGGTGATGTGGGACGGGTGATGTGATACAACCCAAGCACCTCAGGCAGAAGTTAATGGGTGAATGAGGTGGGAGAGTCAGCAGTGTAAGAGTGCGAAAAGAGGCCTGCATATTGGCCTAGCAGAACGTAGCTTAGTTGGTAGGCACTGGGGGTTATCTGTGGCTGTGTTTTGGGCCAGGCAGCCTGGGAGGGATAGTATTGCGTTCAACCTTGGAGAGGAAATGAATGTCCTGAGCCTGGGGGTGGGGTGGTGTGGTGTGAGCGGAATGAGACAAAGTTGGAGGAGATACACCTGTATTGCGGCTGATGCTGGTTTGAAGTGCCAGAAGTAGAGTGAGAAGGGTATGTTTACAGGGTGGGCTGGAGGTGGGACTGCTGCAGAGGTAGCCTGCAGTTTAATCTTCCATCAGTGTGTGGGTGCAAGTAGTGTAAGTTGCCAGCAGCATGTTCAGCACGGGCTGGAGGACCTTTGACGAGCTCATCCCCTGCCGAGCTTGGTGCCCTCGCACCCTGCTCTCGGCGCCGAGGAGCTCCTCTTCCATGGCAAAAGCACTGCTGGGCCTTTGGTCGGTTTGCTTTCCCGCAGGAATGAATGTATTTGTGAGCAGGGGGCTGCTGGGAGGTGTGTTAGCGGCGCGGTGTCTGGTGTGGTGGTTACAGCTCGTTAGCCCTGACATGGGCGTGCTGCTGCAGTGATACGCGGCCGTCGTCAGCGTGAGCTGTGCTTGTCGGCTGTTCAGAGGTTCTTGTACCAGCCTACGAAACCTGGGCTGCATCGTAAAGGTGGTGTGCTGATCAAAGGCTGAGCCTAGTAGTCTGTGGTCTTTGTAAATACAGGTTTAAAGCTAAAATACAAGCCTTTCTAAGCCGAGTAACCGTAGGTTGTCTGACAAAGATTATAAATGACAAAAGCCATAAACCTTTACTCTGTGAGAAGTTGAAACTGTATTTCCAGTTACAATTTAGCAGTGTTATCACTGTTGCCCCTCCCTTTTTCTAGGGAGTGGGCACATTCCTGGCTGGCCGAGCTTGCTGCCCTAGGAAAGCTGCTGATGCAGCGGCGCAGCGTGGCGGTGTGCGCCGGAGCCCTTCTCCGAGGGCCCATACCAACAGGCTTGCTTCCTCTTCTCACTCAGTGAACTCCTCCAAGGACAGACTGTGAAACAGGCCTATCAAAATAAATGTTTCCTATTGTGAAATATTCTAGTCATGAATATGGTAAATGAAATAAATGACTCATTTGCTGTGCCGTGACTCATTTACTGCTCTGTGCCTCATTGTGTAACTCTTAGAACAGAAAATGCACATTGCTATGCTTATGAACTTGTATTTTGGAAAGGTTTTTTGATTGTCATTTGCAAACTTCACCCACTGTGAAGACCTCGATGTGTTATTCACCATGAACGTACGTGGTTGCTTTAGGCTGACTTAAGTGCAGGCTGGTGTCAAAGGGACGCTGCAGTTCTCCCAGCTTCCAGCTAGTGTCAGGGCTTGTGGAGCTGCGTGGTGAGCCAGAGAACTGGCCTGCTTGTGAATTCAGATCTTGCTGGGTGAGTTTTACCTGGTTTATTGGCTAAGAAAATGCTACTGTTGGTTCAAGGGAGAGGAGACTGTCGGAGGGGATGCTGAGAAGGGCAGAGCTCCTTTCTGTGAGTTACGCTTACACCATCTTAAAGGGATCGTGAAGCCCTGACTGCTGCCTGGGGAAAGGAGGTGGATGCTGTGCTTAGGAATTCACTTGTGGCAAAAGGCAGCCTGTATGTTCCAGAAACAGCAGCACAGGCCTTTCGTGAGCCCAGGGTGTGTATTGGGCCTGTATGAGTGAGCAGTCTTCCACATCTCTTCATCCAGAGTGTTTTTCTGTGTTGCAAAACCATGGCCAAGTGATGAGTACGCCTCCCACACTCCACCAGTGGTTAAAAGAAAGCCAGACAAATATTTACTTTAAGAATACAGGAAAGGGGAAGGAAGAACCTAACTATTTACTCCAGTTGAATGTGGTCATGTGTCTATCTGTATCGCAGTTGCAAAAGGAGTTTTTTTGCCTTCAAAGTTCATACCTTTCCTCTCCTATTGAGATGGTGCTGAGCTTCAGCATACTTATGTATAACACAGACTTTTGAGGCAATTTTTCTGCTTGTTATGCAGTTGTTTGGTGACAAAATAATGTGTTCTCTGTTACAAATTTTCATTCATAGCTGTTGACTTCAGTTGCTAAAGTAAGTGTTCACAGCTTTTTGTCTGGTTAGGCCTGCTGAGCCACCATAGCTTAGAATGAGCTGGAGTCTCTTCTTTGCTTCTTGGACTTTGACCTGTTGCCACTCAGCAGTCTCACTGGAGACATGGTGGTATAGCAGAGACCTCGATTGTCTTGCATGTTTTTTATTACTGGTAGTAATGCCTGAGAAGGAAATGATGGAGCATAACTTGAAGAACTCAAGCTGAGTTTGTAGGGCTGGCACGTAAGGTGAAAAACACTTATTGCTTGTAAACTGAACACTTTCAGTATGGACTTCACTGAGAGTCTAAAATGGCTTTGTGGGGTTCCAGTGTCATCACTGCTTCCCCAAGTAGAACAGCAATTGAGCAGAATGTTCGTGCTTTTGTGTAACTTGCTTAGTGTGGAAGCTAAATGACAGACAGCTGCTCCGGTAAGTGAGGCATATTTACTGAAATGATCTGTTTTCAGGACTCAAAGCTGATGTGTGATCTGTTCCAGATGGACCCAACTAACACAGAACTAAGTGTGCCCATAACTGGTGGAGGGAAGACATGTATTGGAAGCCCTGCTGCACACTTCACAGTGCACATGAGTCTGTTTTCAGGGCAGAAATGACTTACCTTTACCATGAAGAGAGATTTCGTGGGGCTTTGTGGGCCTGTCTGAGAGGATGCTTCGGCTTTCTCAACTGCTTGCACTGGGGGAGATTAAAGCTTATTACTGTCTTGCTTTCAGCAGTAGCCCACTTCAGTGTGGAAGGATTGATCTGGGTTGCTCACTTCCTAGAGCCCTCCTGCAGCTCTGCCTAGATGAACGTGGCTGTCAGGCTCTGCAAGGCATGCTTGAGCAAGAGGCTGGGTCCTTGCCTCTTCTGGTTGTCTCCAGCTGGAAGGCAGTCTGCATGACCTCCAAGCCCAACTGAAGTGTCTAGTTCCTTCCTAACCTCTGCTGGTGGTGTTTATTGTACGTGTTTGTCCAGGCTCCTAAACTACATATTTCTTATTTGAGGAAGGTGGAGTTACTTAGTCCTGTATCTTTGCTGCTCCATTGCTGCACTGCTAACAGTCTTACAAAATTAGACGGCTCCTTTCTGTCAGGTTGTGCTTTAGGCTGATCACAGTTGTTTGAAGTGATGCTTTCGTAAGATGACCATGATTTCTGCAAGCCAGGCTTGTTAAAAGAAGCACTATCTTGAACTCTTCTCCGCTGAGGAGAATGAATAGCAGTCAGATACATCAGTCCTTCAATTTTTGTACCAATTAGTGTGGTTTCATGACTGTCTTCATTTTAACCCCTCCACCTCAATCCTTGCTTCCTCATTGCTATTTTGAAGACAAATACAATCAGGGGAAACTGCCTGTTGAGAACAGGGTATTGAGGTATACAGCGATGTTGCTCGAATGAAGCTGACAAATAGGAAAAAGAACAATCCCCATGAGTAACACAAGAGGTTCTTTAAAAACAGTCAGATGAAACAGAAGTGTTCAATTTTAAAGCTTGGGTAAGAAGCGTAAGAAGTATTGTCCCAGGAAGGATGAGGGCTTATGGGACTTGAGTGGGGGCAGAGGAGCAGTGCTTGTAGGCGTCCTTCGTCTTCATGAAATTCTTAAGTTATTTCTTCTGCTGTGGGTGGATGTGTGTACTTTAATTAAATATATTTGCATAAATCTGAGATTGTGACACAGTTTCAGGTTACTCTAGAAAAAGTATTTTAAGTCACATTTTATTTGTAACTGAGTATGTTTTGTCTTTAATCTGGGGAAAACTTTTTTGCCTCAGTGAAAAACGTTATTTTATTGGAATGGTACTTAAAAGAGGGTTAAAAACCTGGGATTTTTATGCACTGCAGTTGAGTGAGCCTCCTCAAACCTGCCAAACGTAAAATTTACTGGGATTGATAGTTATTAATGGAACAGACAGCTCAGAGTGGATGTTCTCATCACAGCTCTGGGGTTTAGAGAAAAAACAGTCTACCGCCAAAACCCAAAAGAACATACCTTGCTCTTTGCATACTGATTTGCTCACAAGTTCAGAATTTTGCAAAACTGGTTCAGGAATCCTGACTTGCACTTGCCACCCTTGCCAGAGCCCTCCAGAAGCGTTATGTAAATACCTCCACATCAGCTGGAGGTGAGAAAGCTGCCTGTGGGTGCATGGCCAGAAGCTGCTGCACATCAGCTGCTTGCTCTAATTTCCTCTCTTCAGACCTTTATCTTGCACCTTCCTGAAAGACAGCTGACTGCTTTCCACCAAGGGGTAAAGTCCTGTGGATTACTTTCCAGTCACTGTTGGAAGACTGTCCACAGGGCAATTTCTGTGGAGCAATGAATGTGCCAGCAGCTGTCTGTGCCTTTACATAGTTTTTGTTGCTGCAGTAGGTGTGAAGTTATACAAGGGTGTTTGACCTAGTAGAGAATTCTAAGACAACTCTTAGATTTTAAATGTTGAAGATATGAGGAAGGGGTCATAATGGGTGCAGAAATGTTTAGTTTAGTGAAACTAAAATTGTTTGTGTAGTTTTATCCACTTCAGTTGCGAATGCCTGGTAAATTGAGAAATTGAAAGTAGTGTTTCAGTTTTAGAAATACTGGCACCCTTAAAAGAAGGAAAGATTTGTATGGAATGATGAATTATGGTGAATATAGAGGTCCACAGTGTGCTTCTCATTAAGCCTCGTGATGGTTTAAGTTCATTTCCTTCTCCTTATCCCTGTCCCATGTAGAGAAGCAAAGACAAAAGCAAACCTGAACCCTGTACTGTTTGTTGTGAAGAGACAGTTGAGATTTAAACCATGAATTTGTAAGCAGAATGTGACATTGACCTCATTAGATGCAATGGATGTGAACCTTTTGAAGTCCTTCAACTCTTAATTGCTAAAATCTTGAAGTACATTCCTGATGATTACAAAGTTTTTAATATATTTTTGCATTCTAAATGCAATTTGGCACATCTTGATTCAGCCTGCTTTAATTTGATGCATACAGAGAGTGAAGAGAACACAAAGGAGAAACCTCAGCTGAAGGCTGGAATAGCTTCACTCAGCCTGGTCACTTAGGAAAATATGTATTTGCTCAGAAGACGGGATAAAGTATCTGTGCTGTATCTTGGTTGTCGTTTGAAGTTTATACCTGAAATAAAATATGAAACTGGGAGCTGTACCATGATTGCCAGGTTATTTTAGGGAGAAAAACATAGCAGATGAACGGAATCAGTGGCTTTCAACCAGTTCACTGAAAGTTATGAAATTCTTGAGCATTCCTGGAAAGGTAATACAACTTTTTTCTACTGTGGACAATGGTCAGAGTTGATACACGTCTACTTTGTTATATTTATGTTGGCCAGCCTAGTGTTTCACTAGGAGCAGGAAAAGAACCTGTAGGAAAACCTTCATTAACCCTGTGTGCCGATGATGACTGCTGCCCTGTTGCTAATGCTCCTGCATTTCACATTAGCAGTTAGCAGGGCAGTAGCCTGTTTTTGGCACTCTGAGGTTAATTACATTTATCATGCTGTTTACACAGGCTAATTTTGAAGGCTCATGCCAAATAGGTACAAGAGGGATGGGGAAGAATCTGAGTATGTTGAAATGCTTATGTGTTTTAGAGACCTACTTCCATTGTAAACACAGAAACTACTTGCGAGCTTTCATTTTATGCCAATGATAACAGGTTTTCCATACGTACGCAGCTGTTTATTATGTGAACAGCTGACAAAAGCTCAGGCTTTCAGGGGTAAGGTGAGCTGGCCTCTGGTTAGAACAAAGACCTTTAGTAGAGGGGGAAGGGCTTTTTTCCTCCAGAAGAACAAGTGCAAAGGCAGCTGGCAGCATAACTGTAAATCGGAAACATGTCTGGAAACTCAGTTCCCCTAATTGTGGTGTTACTGAAGTGCAAGGATTTATTTTTATCATATTGTCTTTAAGGATGTTAATATTTAGCAAATAAAACTATTCTTTTGTCTGCTGCTTTTGAATTGTAAAATGCACAGAGAATAATTTTGTTAAAATAGAGGGAAGGAAGCGCTTGCACAAGTGGTGTGATTTGTCTTGTGGTGAGGAATGGGGGGGTCCCTTGGGTTAACCTAGAGTAAATAAATAAACCCTGTTGGTCTGGGAGCTCTTGGGTTTTCCTGAATTCAGCGTTATGTGGGAGTGTTATGGAAATACTCATTCAAAATAAGCAACCCCTGATGTTTGTAAACACGTATCTTGATGTGCTTGCTTTTGTAATGTGCCTTCCACAGCCATCATACCTCTTATTTTGCATATGTGTTACTACTTAGATAACTTTAAAGGAATGCTGCTCATCTCCCCCTTAGTTTTTCTTTATTTTTCTTTTCTAAGCCATTATCACAAAGCCTTGATCCAGTTCTGTGACTGCTTTAACTCTGCAGTTGTTTATTTATTCTGCCGTTTAACCCTACAACTTGGCCAGCAGTGCTCAGAGAGAACTTTTTAAGGAGAAGTGCATGCTCCGCTGTGAAGGGTAGTTGCTGCTAACATGTGTGACTGGGATGGAGGAGGACTGTGCTGGCAGAAATCAAATCAGGTTCTCCAGGCACAAAGAAGAGGAACTTGAGTGCAACAGCACGATAACAAGAAAGCAGCCCAACTGCACTGTAAAGGCTAAATGACATAGAAAGTACGCTCTTGCACAAATGGAGCAAGGCAGTGTTGCGCAGTTCAGCTTGTTCATTTGCTGCGAGTAAATTGCTTTGCCTTGAAGAGCAAAATAAAAAAAGGTTTTATTACAGCCTTCATAATTGGCAAACAGATGTTTTTGTACTTCGGTTTATAAACTGTTATAAATCTACCAGTCTAAAGCCAACAACAGAGACTACTTTCCTCTTTACTTTCAAAAGCATTTCTAATATGATGTGCTACCTCTTTTAAAAGGTGTGCTGTTGAACACTTTGGGAGGCTTCCTGGAGAACAGAGGTTTAAACCTAGCTGAGTCATGTGATCCCCCAAAAAATAACATTTCCATGTCTAACATTTCATTGGGAGCTTGAACGGACACTGAATATTCAAAATGAAAATATTTAGGTAATTAGAATAAGTTATTGTACTGTATTAGTAGAAGTGCATTTTTTTATCTTGTTCAGTTCTGTGCCAGTCATAAAATCTTAAAAATATTGTGGTTTTAAATTCCATGTCTTGCATCCAGTAGGCACTGTGCTTAATTACAGCAGACTTGAGTGCTTAGGCTGCTTTTACAGAGGGTAGGATGCGGTGTGTTCAATGAACAATAGAAAAAAAGGTGGCTGTAACCATTTTTTAAATTGATTTCGAAGTTCTTTACGCTGTTCTTAAATCTCTCTGCTTTGCAATTCAACTATGTTGTCTGTAAAGAGCAAGAGATTGTCAGATTTCAGGATTCTTTTCTTAAAGGGCATAGTGCATATTTGAGAACTGTTAAGAACAGTTCACTGACTTATGTATAGGATTATCAAAACACAGCATGCTCAAGACTAAATGATATAGCAAATTATACTACTCAAAATGTCCTTCTGTATTAGAGACAAGGCTGAGCAGACTCTGACATGGAAAGATCATGGATGGCAATCAGCCTGTTTGCCCCACCAAGCCAAAATGACCTGTCTCTGTTATAGACTTGACACGCTTTTTTTTAAAAAAAAGTCTCACTTGTGGTAAGCTCTTTGTCGGCTGTTGAAGGCACCTTCTGTGTTATGTAGAGCAGCATTACTGGACCTCAAGATGTCATTTTGTATCAAGATACTCCCTTTCCTGCTCTGCTGCCCCCCTCTCAAATTTTTGTTTTGTACTGTGTTCCTCACCTGTTGCAAATGAAAAGTAAGGTGAAGTCTCTTGTCCATGACCCTCATTGATGTAGCTTTTTCTTATCTCAAGTACTTTGAACACTTGGTTGTGTTTTATTGTAGTTTGAGACAAAGATCAGTTCTTTTTCTTGCTGTACTTATTATGGGTTGTGTTTTTGAAACTTTGTGTGAAAAGACTTAAATTTTTTTCAAGAGGCATCTGCAGTTCTTGAATTGTGGTTCAGCCTGTAAAGAGCTGTATGCAAGAAGGCTAACTAAAAGTGATGGTTTAGTTTTTGCTTTGTTTTAGAACTTGACTGCCTGTGTAGAAAGATGTGACTGGGTTATACTACGACGTGTGTCTGTGTGGTATGGCACTGGACGTTCCTGGTGCTACCATAGCTGTGACTACATCCGCAGTTGAAGAACGTGTGCGCTCTTCCGGTGTTGACGGGCCTTAAATTGAGTTTGCATGAATTACATGTGCTGCGAGGCTCATACTGGTAATGTGGAACCTACTGAAAACTGGTCAAGTGATTGCAGAACTTGAACCTAATTTTCACGAAAACTAGAAATGGTGTGAGTCAGATTTGTGATGTATGTTATACCTAAGTCTGTAGACAAGTGTATAGCTCAACAGCAGTTACGCAGTTGATAAGTTGGTACATGTTTGTTGGCACTAAAATGCTTTTAAAAAGAAACACAATAAAAACAGGTCCTTATTGGTTTCTTTCAAGAAATAACTTCTCTATGAAGAATGAGATTTAACAAGGCATTCTTAAACAAAAACAACACTGCCTCTTTTCTTCTGGGCTTTTCAGATCTCTCGGCAGGCATTAACCACTTTTGTGTGTTTGCTGGCAGCTGTATTTAAGCTTTAGAATTTTTGGACAGTTATCAGTACAGCTTAGGCCTATTGTTTCCTTGGGTTGTGTGGTGTTCTTTGGTTTTTGTTTTTGTTGTTTTTTTTTCCTAAGTGACTAGCTGAGAATTGAAACTCTTTAGTCTGGATTTTTGCAGAGTTAATCCAGGGAGAAAACTACTTCTGTTTTTGGGATCTTTGACCTCACAGTGAAGACTGAAGAATATTAATGGGCATGCTTATCAAACTGATAGGGGGATAAATGCAAGCTCTTTAGGAATCAACTATTTTATCTGACTCCTTCCCAAGATTTATGTCTAGTTTAACAACATGGTCTGGAAGACTGGTAAGAAAGTTGCTCTCACAGTAAAAATAGTGTTCCTTATGTTCAGTTGCAACCTCCTGTGTTTTACTTTGTCCTGTCACAGAGCACCACTCGTAAAAGCCTGGTTCAGTCGTCTTTATACTCTCCCTTCAGATATTTGTACAAATTGATGGAATCCCCCTGAGCCTGGTCATCTTCAGAGAACACTCCCAGCTCTCGCAGCCTTTGCTCCCACGTGAGGTGCTTCAGTCCCTGTGTCACCTTTGTGGTTCTTCACTGGATTCTCTCCAGTAAGTCCATATCCGTCTTGTACTGGGGAGCCCAGCGCTGGACACAGCACTCCAGGTGTGGCCTCAGCCATGCTGGGCAGAGCAGGAGGATCACCTCCCTTGACCTGCTGGCAACACTCCTCGTCCTGCAGCCCTGGATGCCACTAACTGCCATTGGTGCAAGAGCTCCTGTTGAATTTGATGTCCACAAAGACCCCCAGCTTCTCTGTAAAGCTGCTTTCCATTTGGGTGGCCAACAGCACAATACATAGCACAATGTGAATACCTGGACACATAAACAAAATTTCTTTTACAGGCTGTTGATGGAAGAGTGTTACATTTTCTGTACAGAAGTACAGATACAGCTTGCATTACTGCAGAGCTGAATGTCAGTGACCAGAGGCTTGCATAGCAGGTAATGCATGAGGACTCGATTTATTCTTAAGCACAAGAGGCTTCATGCAAAGAAGTTCTGACCAAGACAGTGGATTGTGGATCTGAGCCTGCAGTAGCTGCCTTTCTGTTGCCCATGGGATGCACTGTCACATTGGTGTTTAGACCTTGTTTAGTAAGCTCAGTGATACTGTGCAGGTGTGGTTTAGCTAATAGCAAATGATTGCTGGGGCTGAAGAATCTTGCATTCAGTCCCACTGTACTTTTAGGAAACATTTTGGGTCCTTATTTCAAGCACAGCATGCATTACTCTGGGTGTATGGGTAGTTTTTTGAAAAAAAAATAAAATCTTCATTTACTCAGCCTTTGCTTGGAAAGGGGGATAACTGTTGGAGCATTAAGAAAAGCTATGTAAAATGGCTAGCCGTGTTCTTAATCCAGGGTGCAGATACCATGGTGATAACTGTAAATGGTGGTCATATGTTGAACTTCTAAAAAATTTCTGCTCTGTTTAGAAGTGGAAGTTCCACTCACTTTCTTCGAACAGTAGTTCTTGGTGGAGTAGAACTCAGTGGAAATAACTTGCCTTTTTCAGTCTGCAAGTTCAGAGTAGTTAGTGGTGATTCTGTCTGAAAGTGGAATACAAATGACTTGCTTATGACTATCCTTCCAAGCTTGTTAATGAATGAGTGCTTGCACTTGTTTGAGGTTGGGATTTTCTTTGTTGTTGTATTGATAATTTTCCTAATGTCAGTGAAGAGTTTAAGCATTTTGTTAGCTGAAAAATAATTAGAAGCTTCAATCAAAAGACAGCAATTTAACTTTTTCTGGTTTCAGAGTTTCAGACTACCCTTAACCCCAAACAGCAGTGAAATGAAAGCACTTTCTTAAAAAGCAATTCTAACTCCTCATTTGCCCTGCCTGTGTAATTGGAACAGTTTCATTCTTAACTCTGGGAGGGAATAGTTTTCAAGCTTGAATTTGCAACACCAGCATTAACACCGATCTGTTAGTGGGATTGGAATTGATGCTGCTTTTGCTTGGGAGGAACTACAGTATTACTTCATGAATTGTCTGTTTTCTTCTCTCAGCATATTGCTCCCTCACCAGTGTTAGTTTCCTACAGTCGTTTCTATGGTTTGCTGGAGTTTCTGCTTAATAGAAGTTGGTTGGAGATGATGTGCTGCTGCTTTGGTTCCCACAGACAGGTCTCTTCGGGCATGAGGGTACTAATGTACAGTTTACCTGGATTGCCCCTTTTTCCCCCCTTTTCCAGTTCCCCCAGATTATCTTAAATACAACAAAGCATGGGTAAAGGAGAATTGAGGATAGCTCTTGGTGAAATTTTGGTTATTGTGTTTTCTGTTCTGCATACAATAGAAAACTGCTGCAGTTTTTAGTAAGTGCTTTTAATAGGAGGTCATCAGAGAGCTCCACAGTACTTTAACCTTCTGGCTTTATTACTAGCCTCAGCTGAAATGGAGACAGTGGTGTAGGTGGAGAAGGCTATCTGTCAGGATCTGTTCTTTGCCCTTTCTTCCCTGTCCTGATCTCCCTTCCACCAACAAATGTCAAGATAGCACTTGCTGACTCTTCCAGAATGTAAATAAATCTTACGATGAATCTCCTACAACTAGATGATACTTAAAACAAAAATTATAGTTGCCAAAGACATCTGAGTGGCTACTTTCTGGTCAAATGGCAATGAATGTTTTAATGTAGAGCAGAGAATGCTGTGAAAGTGAAGTAGTTTTCAAGGGGATGGTTATTTGCTCTTAATAAGCATTATATTTTTGTAATTTCAGTTTATTGCAGTTACAGAAAGTGACAGGCAAGAAAAACAGCTGAAAAATTACATTTAAGAAGTGAAATTGTTTAATGTTCTTTTAACAGCAATTTTTTTCCTGAAAGTGGTCTCTGTTTCCACAGTCTTGTATGACTTTTCTGTGTGTAGTGAGACTTAGAAAATAAGCATTTTCATGCAGGTGAAGAGGTAACTAAATAGCAAGTGTATACTGATCACTCTTTTTGCATTCGCTAAAGAGAAGTTGTGTTTTCTGTTTGCAGTTCAACTCGGAAGTTAGCTTTTCAAATGGAGTGGTAGACAACTGATCCGTGCTCCCCTCTGCTCTCCCTTCCCTGCTGTTTGAGCAGTCACTTGTATTTGCAGAAGATAAGCAGTGCAGGAGGGATGAAAAAAAAAAGAAAGTATTACTACATTTTAACACAGCTTTATTTCCTAAAGCTTGCATATAAGGTCTGCGATTGTTTTTGTTGTCATTATAATAAACAACTTTAAGGTCTCTTTTAGATTACAGTTGAGAGATACAGGTAGGCTGTGGTTTAGATCGAAGGCTAGTGTATGGATGGAAGACTGGAAAGTAGGTGATAAAACAGATGTAGATACAGAAACCGCCTTGCAGTCAGAGTTTTAGCCCTCACTCTGAGGAAAATTTGAAGTCCAGTAATGATACAGCTTTATAGATGTTTGCAGATCATTCCTCTGAAATAAAACAAGAAGAAGGAAACAAAATGTTCTGGGAACAGGTAAGCAATGAGTCTTTGACTTTTAACTGCAGTTTATTTGCTTGACCCCATCTTAGTAGAATTCTAATATATTGTTTCCTTTGGAAATTCTCATGTTCCAAAATGGTCATCTTTTGGGGGAATTCAGGCCAAATTTCTTACTCTTTCTCCCCCGTCCACCCCCCAGCCCCCCAGTGGTGAAGATCTGCTTATGTCATTGAACATTTGGTGGAACACCTCAGGCATTTTCAGCCATTACCTCTGGATGTGTAAGGGTGGAGTCATAGCCACAACCTAATTGTCACATACCCGCTTCTTGTTCGGTGTATTCATTTAGGTGGACCTAAGCTGACTTGGAATCTGTAAAGCTGTAGCCTTGCTACATACTCTTGAGGACATCTCTCAGCAGATGGAGATAACCAGACAGGAAAAGGTCATGGTAGAGATTATATGGCTGACTCAGAGTGTTTTGTTTAGAATACATAGCAGGAATACTACTGTTGCTTTTAAGAGGATGTTAAAAAAGATTATAAGTAATAGAAAAAGACATGGAGTTGACATTGAATGTAATACAGAAGACTTCATAGTAATTTAAAATAAGTTAATATATTGTGTAATGGATCACTGAAGATTAGTAACTAGGTAGAAACTTAAAATGCGTAGGATCATGCCAGATGCGAGAAAGTATCTGAAGTACAGCCAGAGCACTCGTAGTTATTACATTAGTGACAAGTGAGCTTTGCTTATTCACGTTCCCTCCATGCCATGAACATATTTAGCGAAGTATTCATTTCACCAATCTCATCAGCACTAAAATTTTGCCTTGCATCTTGTTTAAATTATTTTAATCTAGTCATTCAAATTGGTGAGAAAATGTCTGAGTAAAGGGGGCAAGAGTAAATTATGTTGTTCCAAGTAAGTCTTAATTAGGTAAAATTCAGAGTTTTACAAGTCTGCAGTGAAGTCGCATAATAATGGAATTTAGGGATTGAAGAGCATGTTAACAAGTTTGATTTTAAATACCTAACCAAATGAGGCAAATGAATGCTTTCAGTCCAAAAAGCAAAGTTATTTGGGCCTAAACAACTTGGTTTGGCAAGGCTGTTGGTGCAAATATGTGGGTGGGGTTTTTGTTTTGGGTTGAGTTTTGTTTTTTTTTTTCCTGACAGGGAATTTGCCAAGTAATAAAACTCATTTTGGCTCCTTCTGTTCGGGTCGTCTGCATCTGCAGGTCACTGTCATTGGACACCAGTGCAACTGAGACTACATTGGTGTATTTGGGATCTGCTCTAAAAGTTCTGCAGACTTTATTCAGTTTTCTGATGTGTATTGTCAAGGTGACACTGATGGAAGAGCTCTCATCAGCAGAGGATGTAAGCAGGCAAACCACAGTCTGCTGGCTCTGACTGTTTGTGCTTCAGATCTTTTTCTCAGCAATTAAGAGTGGCAGGTTGGGCTAACCTCTGTCTTTCCTAAAATTTTTGAAACACAGAATAGAGCTCTGTGAGGTTCAGGCTTTGGTGGGCAGATGTGCTTCCATTTTGCCAGAGCAGAGACCCTGTCTTTTTTTCAGTGTCTTTAGGTTAAGAAGTTGTTATTTTGCCCAGAGATTAGACCATGTCTGATAAGGCAACTCGGAGGAAGCTGTATTACCTGCACAGTTCTCTCATTCTATGCAGGGCTGGAGGAGCAACGGGAGAAACTGGCTTGCCTAGCCCATTACATCTGACAGAAAGGGAAGGGACACTTTTTGTTCTGGCCAGCACCATCCTGGAGGGAGAAGAGAATATAATTTATAGAATTATTTTCTAGCTTAGAAATAGATATTGTTGCAATCAAATATGTAACAGCAGTTCATTAACGCTTTGGTTTTAGCTGAAAACACATTCATGTCTTCACCTTCTATAGTAGTTGCTAAGGGTGTCCCTTCCATCAAAAGCCAGCTTCCTTGGAATGTGAGCCATGGAGTGAATTCTCCATAGAACTTTTGGCATAGCTTTGGCTTACATGGTATAATTTATGCCCTTGCATGGTGACTAAATATGGTGTTAGGTTTTCAGATAAAATCTGAGGTAACCACCACCACCTAATTAAAAGACTTGCAAGGCTGTTCTTTGTAAAGATAACTTTTAAAGGTTGCATTCCCTGAAGTAACAGCAATCAAATAAAAGGGTCTGAAGTAGAGAATTTCGTTCATGACAGTCCTTGAGA
>Ga0181612_129465_pt1 | contig 20579 bp, 18 predicted proteins | sample HoacroProtozoa21_FD_119630 | JGI IMG/M metagenome (GOLD analysis project Ga0181612, IMG submission 119630) | Hoatzin crop microbial communities from Cojedes, Venezuel. Combined Assembly of Gp0051906, Gp0051904, Gp0051908
GAAAATCCAGGGTATATCAGAGTAGGTAAAGACCAAATGCGTAAAGGTGGTGAATCAGATCCCAGGAACCGCACTATCATGAAAATGTTCAATATGATCGGGATTGGTGAACGCGCTGGCAGTGGAGTGCCGGAACTCTTCTCCGTATGGGAAGAACAAGGATGGGAAGAGCCGTTAATTGAAGAAAGGTTCGGAGATGCTTCAAGAACAATCCTGACACTCTCTTTTGAGAAAAAACCGGCGATAAAAACCGGCGATAAAGGAAACTCATCGATAAAACCTTCTGACATAGAACACAATAAAGGAAAGAAAGGCCAAAAACCGGCGATAAAAACCGGCGATAAAAAACCGGCGATAAAATCAACTAATACAGAGCACAATAAAAGGAATAAATCCGCAAAGACTCTTCTTTACAATGAACGGATATTAGACTTTATGCAACCCAAACACGAATACCAGTTATCCGATTTTTGTGAGTTGTTAGGTCTAAAACGTAGTAGGACAAAAGAGATTTTGCAAAATTTGATCAATTCCAATGATATCAAGCCCATCGGCTCAAATAGAAATCGCCGGTATATCCTGATTCCGACCAATTAGTTTATTGGTTCATGGAATATGGTCCATTCAGCAATGGGACTCAAGTTCATAAAATAACTGGCGGTCCCATTAGACAGGTTTACCTTGTTGAGGCACAATGTGAAGCCGCATTCGCAAAGTCCGGCGGCAAAAAGGATGACCCAGTTCATTTTTATGATGCCTAGTGATGCCTTCTATCCGAGGGCTGCAGACACATCGTAATCTGGCGTCTCCTTTCGAAGAATTCGGTGCAAATGTAGCATTTTTCAGAAAATCTTCCGAATTTTGAACAGTCCCCAAAATTTACACACATGAAAGCAGTAGTAATCGGAGCAGCCGGCCATATCGGCACCTACCTTGTCCCAATGCTCATGGACGCAGGATTCAAGACAGTGGCAATAACCCGCACCATGTCGCAGCCCTACGAGGACTGTCCGCAGTGGCACCGCGTAGAAAGGGTGCTTCTCGACAGGGAAAAGGACCCTGATTTCATCGGAAAGCTGAAGGCGATGGACCCCGACATAATCGTGGACCTAGTGAACTTCGACATTTCCCGCACAAGAGAAATAGTCGAAGGTTTCAGAGGGAGCCGGCTTTCGCACTACCTTTACTGCTCCTCATGCTGGTCCCACGGTATGGCCACCACCCTGCCCCTGGATCCGGACGACATTGCAAAGGAGCCGATAGACTCCTACGGGAAGGACAAGTTCGCAAGTGAAACGTACCTCAAGGACGAGTACCGCCGAAGCGGCTTCCCCTCGACAATCATAATGCCCGGTCAGATTTCAGGGCCGGGATGGACTATCATAAACCCATGGGGCAACACTTCGCTGAGGGTGTTCCAGGACATCGCGGACGGTCGCGAGATCGCACTTCCCAACTTCGGGCAGGAGATCCTCCACCATGTCCACGGGTTCGATGTGGCGCAGATGTTCCTTAGGGCCATAACCCACCGGAACGCTTCCCTCGGGGAGTCCTTCGATGCGCAAAGCTCGACTCACATCACCCTGTACGGCTACGCAAGGCACATGTACGAGTTCTTCGGGAAAGAGCCGAAGATAAAATTTCTGCCTTGGAAAGAATGGTGCGAATACGAGGGTAATGCGGAAGAATGCGAACATACCTACTACCATATTGTGCGCAGCGGGGCATTCTCAATCGAAAAGGCTCGCCGCCTTCTGGAATACAGTCCCAAGTACACCTGCACGGAGACCATAGACCTTGCGGTGAAAAGCTACATCGAAAGGGGTCTTGTGAAAGTCTGAGCCAATAACCGATACGGCGCCTAACTTATTCTATCCCGTCCACAAGAAGGATTCCGTGGGATTCCATCTTTTGGGGCGTGGAAACGTCGATGTACACTCCCGCATCCATGAATACCAGGTAAGTGGCACCCTTTGAGGGTAAAGCAGATAGGCATTAGAGCCTTCGAAGGATGCGAGTCCATTGAAAGGGTGATTTTCAAAGGAGACACCCATATTGAAGGGAATCTCTTTGACAAGAGATGTCGGTCCCTAAAGGAAGTATCTTCAACTTTCCTTTCAGTGGAAAACGGTCTTTGCCTACATAAAGGGACAAAGACTATCTTATGGCCAACCGCACCTTTACCGGATAGGCTTGTGATTGCGGAAGGGATAGAAGCCATCGCCCCATATGCATTTGAAGGGTGCGATACTATTCGGGAAGTCATCATACCGGATTCTGTGGTGGAGATAGGGTATGACGCTTTTAGCGGTTGCACAAGACTGGAAAAGATCAGACTTCCGTCCGGCATTGGGACAATAGATGAAAAATTGTTTTACGAGTGTGAGAGCCTGAATTCGATAGAAATCCCTTCATCCGTAAAGGTAATCAGAGACTATGCATTCTATAGGTGCCACAGTCTTGAAAGGGTAATTCTCAATTCAGGCCTAGAGGAGATAGGAGAATTTTCGTTTGAAGATTGTTCATCTCTGGAGGAGATAGATATCCCTTCTTCGGTCGAGAGGATCTACTATAGGGCATTCTATTGCTGCGAAAGCCTACATACTGTAGGATTCCATGAGGGATTGGACCAAATTTCGACAGAAGCATTTTACAATTGCAGATCGCTTCGGAATGTGCGTATCCCCGGAAGCGTTTCCTATATCGGAGATGAATGTTTCAACTTCTGCGATGGACCGATTTCAGTTGTAGGTGACAGATATTCCTTTGTCAATGGAGTCCTCTATTCCCATTCCAATCACGACATCGTCGCTGTGACAAACGCCTGCAAATGCGTCAGGATCCCTGATTCTTTAAAGAGCATTTCGCTAGAATCTATTTACAATTGTAATTCCGTGAAATGTCTGTTCATACCGGATGGTTGCACAGGTATTCTTTTCAGTGGTAGGTCGGTGTCTCCAAATATAGGTATTATGATATACCCCGAACATATGAGCGACAAGATTTCTCACTGGTGACCTTGACCAATCCTCACCCTTCACTTAAAATTCGTCTCACATGCGACATTTTATACCCGTAAGGAAAAATTCGTTTTTTGGAGCGATTCTCAAATCGGATAATATCTATAGAAAGTAACTTACTGATAAAGGATTAGCGCATTTTTACGGATTTGCAAACTATGCGATAGGGGTGCGAAAAGTCCTCAAAAAAAAGAGTTATCGCACACCTATCAGCGCTTTTTTCTTTTATAGGGTTCACCATTCAGGCCAAGAACCGCTTGCAAAAAAGCGGCAATTTTCTCATTTTCGCAGCAACTGAATGCCACATGAAAACGCCCGACAATACCATACGACTCTCTCCCCAAGAAATCCTGATGGGATTCACGGCATCGTGCATAGAAAGCGTGGCGGAAAGACTCGGCATCGGTTACGCTGAGGCATACAAACGGATGGACTCCGTAGGCATGATTGACGGATTCATAATAAAGTACTACGACACCCTCCACACCGAGAGCCGGGAGGTGCTGACGGATAGGCTTACGGAAAGCCTGAAGAATTGGGAGGAAAGGATATGATACTTTACCATGGCGGCACGGATATCATAAGGAGTCCCCTATGCAATAACAGTAGGGAAAACCTTGACTTCGATAAAGGCTTTTACCTAACCAGTATGATTACTCAAGCCAAGACTTTGGCAAAAAGACAAGCTCGAGATAGGAACGGGGAACCAATTGTAAACGTTTACGATTTCGACAGGGCATCAGCACTAAGTCTCGGGAAATACCTATACTTCCCCGAAAATGACAAAGGTTGGCTTGACTTCGTAATCGCCAGCCGTTCCGGCAAAAAGCCTTGGTCGGAATACGATATCATCGAAGGAGGCTCTGTCAATGACAGTATCATTGATCCAATCCGATTGTACATTTACGGCTTCTCAACTAAGGAAGATACCCTAAAGCGCCTTACCGAATACAGATCCGACCATCAAATATGTATCCTTAATCAGGATATAATCGACAATTTTCTGAAATTCAAAGAGCACATCGTGTTATGAGTGAGCAGCAAAAAAAGGCGGAAGCGAGGAAGATACTTCTGTGGCAGCAGATAGGATGCATCGTAGTCGCCCTTGCTAAGAAAATGGACATCCCGTACAAGAAAGCCCTTGACATGTTCTACTCAAGCAAAACCTGCGAAAAGCTCCACAATGAGAAAACAGGGCTTTATCTCATGAGCGACCTGTACGTTGCCGAAGAGGTGGAAATGGAGTTCAATGAGGCCGCTGATGCTTGATTTGCCATCGTTAAGTCGGATAACATCCTAACATTTCGTTTCTTTCTCCTCATCCCTAAAAATAAGAAAAAATATTCCTCGGAATACGATACATATTCGATAACCACATCTTTGGTTAAATCATTTATTTTCAGAATAATGCTACGAATAAAAAATCCATTTAAAGTCCACCAAGCCACGCGATAAGTGTGCGAAAACTCGGTTTTTTTATGAGTTTTCGCACCCCTATCCAACATTTTTTTTGGTTGTATCATCAAAATTTCGTAGTTTGCGGACATAATAAGTATCGCCATGAAGTATAACAAAAACATCATTGGTAGGAAGAAGGAACAAGATATCCTCCAAGCAAGTTTAGATTCAAAAAAAGCTGAGTTCATAGCCGTGTACGGTCGTAGGCGAATAGGGAAAACTTTTTTGGTAAAACAATTTTTCAAAGATAATTTTGATTTCTATGTTTCAGGCATTTATGGAGTGGATCGCAAGACACTCCTCGACCGATTCATGAAAAGGATTCCAACTTTCTCCGGGAAAAAGCCGAAAAATTGGTTTGATGCTTTCGACGCCCTTAAGGATTACCTCCAGACATTAAAGAAGCAGAAGATTGTCATTTTCATTGATGAGTTACCATGGTTCGATACTCCGAAATCAAATTTCATCCGTGCCTTAGAAGAATTCTGGAATACATGGGCATCAGACCGGGAGAACCTCAAACTCATAGTATGTGGTTCTGCCACTACATGGATGACCAATAAATTACTGGGTGACAAGGGCGGTCTCCATAATAGGGTGACAAGAAGGATACGTCTGAAACCATTCACCCTATATGAAACCAGACTCTATCTGAAAAGCCAAGATATCGGATGGGATGACTTGGAAATATTGCAATGCCATATGGCAATCGGTGGAGTTCCATTCTACTTGTCCATGCTGAGCCCCGAAATGAGTTTAGCACAAAACATAGACAGCCTGTTTTTCAGTGAGGATGAGGGTCTAAGAAGCGAATACGAATTCCTGTTCCGCTCGTTGTTTAAGAATGCCAAGGGTTATACAAGGGTAATCGAATATTTAGCGACCAAAATGAAAGGGATGACACGCAAGGAAATAGTCCGCGGCTTACGCATAACGGACAACGGGAAGCTTACGGAAATACTGGAGAATCTTTGCAAATGTGATTTTTTGCGTAAATATTCATCCTTCGGTAAAAACAATCGAGAACTTCTTTATCAGCTTACAGACCCATACACTCTTTTCTACCTCCGTTTCGTAAAGGGATACAACGGGAAAAACGGACAGGCTTGGAGCGGAATGAAAGATCAGAAGCGATCCAATTGGTACGGATACGCTTTCGAACAAGTATGTTTCCAACACATAAACCAGATCAGATTCAAATTGGGAATCAGCGGCATAGCAAGTGACGTCTGCTCGTGGCAGTACATTCCTAAAACCCAAGATGAAAAAGGAGTCCAGATTGACATGCTTATTAACCGTGCAGACGGGGAAATCAACCTCTGCGAAATGAAATACTCCTCTGACGAGTTCGAAATGACAGCAGAAGAGATGAAGAGGTTGAACAACAGAGCTTCCACATTCAAAAGAGTATGTAAGTTCAAGGGAACGATTCGTCTCACAATGATAACGACATTCGGAGTGAAAAAGGGGAAATATTCCAATAAAATACAGAGCAATGTAGTCCTTGAAGACTTATTTAAGGCAGAATGAGTACCAAAGAAACTAAGCATCATAAGAGGGGAAGGATACCTTAACCTACATGTTTACAGAAAGCACAAAGGAAGACCATTCCATACCCGACATTATACCGCAAATTCCTTCTAAAGGGAAAAATATACGATAATTTCCCCCCTGCAAACGGGAAAAATCTCAGATTATTTTCCCGTTTTGGCCTTTTTGTGCGATAACTCCATATCCACAAGGCTAAGCGATAATGGTGCGAAAAGTCCTCAAAAAAAAGAGTTATCGCACACCTATCCCACATGAGAATTTAAGTAAACTGTTATAGGTCTGACGCTTCCGTCCGTGCGAAGCCCAAAGAATATGGTAAAGATTACCGAGGGGCGACCGTCCGAATCCAAACCTTGAAAACCGGATCAATGAAATGGTATTCTTTACCTATCTTTTCTATCAATTCCTTTTCGATCAAGGATTTTTGCAGCCTCGTCACATTTGATTTGGACCCCAGTCCATATTCCGCCAGCACTTCCGCCGATCCGAATCCGGAATGTACGCCATCGGATATGGCCCGAAGAAAATTCATCTGGAAAGACGTAAGGCCTGCCGCTTGTTCCACAAAAAGCACCGATACCTGATTCATTAACGATTGGTATCCGTTTTTGATGTCTTCATCGGTAACGGCATCTCCCGCTTCCACCATTACGTTCCAGGCATATTGCTGGACGTATGACGAGTGGTTTTCCACCTTTTCGCAGATGTCCCGTGCCTGTTGTTCTGAAATTGTTTTCCCAAAACGCCCAAAACGTGAGCAGATGTATTTCACCCAGTCTTCCGTGGGTATCCTCTCCATGAATATCATATCCCCAAATTGGTAGAATGGCATTTTCCTGCTTTGGAAAAGTTTCTCCATAGAATGTTTCTTGCTGCCGTACAGGCAGTAGGACACGTTTTTCTGAAGTTGCCAGATTCCCCTGATCCTTTTTTGGACCTCCAGGGAGTTCGGGAACAACCCGATTTGCTGAAACTCATCTATGCATATTATGATATGCACGTTTTTCTTTGTGGCTATCCTCTCCGGGAGATCAAGCGCTTCTTTCGGAGACACGGTTTTTGGTGAGATTCCAAGGGACAGCGAAAAATCATTTACAGCATCCGGACTCAAACTGATTTTCGGTGTTATCCTTCCCAGAAAATCGCCTACGGTTTTGGATATGTTCTCCATTTTCCCGGCTGTGGATTTCACGATTTCGGAAGTGAATCGCTCATAGAACTCGTATTCGGACCTGCAATCGTATATGTCCATTGTGATGATCTTGATCGAAGGATTGTCCATTCCCTCTATCACATGGTTGACAAGGGATGTCTTCCCTTGACGCCTTGGCGCTATAAGGATGGTGTTGATCCCCGCATTGAAATTCGCCGAGATCCGTTTTGTCTCCTTAACCCTATCCGTGAAGTTGTCTCCGAAAACGTAGGAACCGTATGCAAAAGGCTTTTCCATGACTTAATGATTTGCTGCGAAGTTAGTGAAAAATCCTTTGGTACACAACTTTGTGGACCACAACTTTGTGTACCATCCAATTATGAACACGGAAACATTTGGAAATAAAACAAATAGTGTGCAATCAAAAAAAAGATGCGGCACTTGAGGAAGTCTTTATGCGCATACCGAGACAGTCCCATCCTGCACTGGTCTCACTTCCCAGTTATGGTCTCCCCAAAAGGGTTTTCCAAATGCCTTCTGAAGTTCTCCGAGACCTTCTTTTCGGAAGAGTTGGCATAACAGTACTTGCAAAGGTGGGGGCAGGTGTCATACCGTCCTATGTCCTTGCTTGGAGCGCATCCGCAGAACTTCCTCTGTCCCCTGTCCTTATTTATGCGACCCTTTACGACATAGTGGTTTTCATCGATTATGACGGCTCCATGAGGTATGTCTTCAGAGGGGAAAAGAGACTCTCCCACATCATGTATGGTAACGCCAAGGTATTCCATAAGGACAGCATCGCTATGGGCAATCCTTATTATGTTGTCGTCATCTATGCATTTGCCGTGCCTTATTCCGAATTGTGAAAGGTCCGCTTTTTCGGCGCAGGTTTCCATGGGGATTTTCCAATGAGAACACACTTTTCCCAATCCCTTTGCGAATTCCACCATACTTTCTTCGTCCCACTCCCTGTAAGGTATCCCGTAGGCCCTGAGGTTATTCCTCACTTTCCTATACGGTCCTATGTCAGCGAAGCTGAACACGAATTTCTCCACATGCCTATGGACTTCCTCCCCTACAGAGCAGACCCTATCCAAAAGGTCCCCCACCGTAAGGCCGTCCATAAGGATAAGTGGATCGAACCTCCACACGACATGATCCTTTCCGTACTTCAGGGATATCCTTTTCAGCGAAGCGATCCTGTCCTTTAGCGGAGGGACTCCGCTTTCCAAACCTTCCTTCCCATAGTCATTGATGGTATATTGGATATAAAAACCAATGCCCTTCGCCTGCAACAATGGGAGATACTCCTCAAGCGGTGAAGGGTCCTTGGTCCAGAATACGACAAATATCAGGTTGTCAAACGACACCTTTGTCCCCTTTCCTGAAAAGGGATTCACCCATACGCAATATCCCGCTTCCAAACGGTCAAAAAACCACTTCGCGTAGAAAGCCGGTATGTCGGTTGCGCGGCTTGCCGAGACTATGAGAGGTCTGACTTCCGGGATCGTTTCCATGTCCTCTATGATTTCCTGTACTGAAGGGGTGTCATCCCCGCGTGGGAACGGAAGTATTTGCAGAAAAAGCTCGGTGCCGGGAATCCCAGTTCTTCGGATATTACCCCGACCGGAAGGGAAGAATACTTCAGCATCACCTTTGCCTGCGAGACCACGGCCTTGTCTATCCAATCCTTGGCGTACTCTCCGCTCTCGCTGTAGACAATGTGTCCAAGGTATCTGGGGGTTATGCAAAGACGCGAAGCGTAGTAACCCACGTCCCTGTGGGAACGGCACTCGGCGGCGACAAGGTCGGTGAAACGCCTGAATATTTCGGAAGAACGTCCCTCGGAAGAGACCTTGTCCTCCTCCTTCTCTTTCAGTATGTCCTCAAGGGTGTCAAGCAAGAGTGAGGCTATGTCGGTGAGGGTCCTGGACGAAGTCCTCCCCTGCCTTAAGAGCCATATGGAAGTGCCGATAAGGGATGAGAACCACCCCTCGGCCCCTTCACAAAGAGGTATGCAGTGCCCGTAACGTTTCCTTACCACAAGAGGCCTTTCCTCAAAACGGGAAGCCAGGGACACGAGTTCTTCGCTCAGAACGGTTCCGCAAACGTCCAAATCGGAGGATATGTGAATACTCTCAACTATGCAGCCGTCCGTCATGTAAAGAAGGGATCCCTGTTCCACGGTATAGTCCCTGAAATTCATCCTGATGGTTCCCCCGCCCCTCCTTACGAAAAGTATCCTGTAACCTTCCACGCTGCTGGGAAGTCCCGAAAGGAGGGTATCCAGTATGTGGTGCGGGGTGTGGAGTGTAAGCACTATCTTCTTCGAAAGGTAAATGTTTTCCTTCTCCCCTTCCGACATCATCCGACCTATGCTGTCCACAAGGTCGAAGCCCATTCTTCCGAGAGGTTTTTTGCCTTCTGCGTTCTTCATTGCATCAAATTTGTACGTAAAGGAAACTATTTTATCCAAAATATCCCAATTTTCTTACATAATCGTACCGAAAGAACATTTTTACATTCCGTTAGTTATCGATAATGCTACGATCGGGGGATAACTTTGCACCATGAAAAAGACATTATTCCCCATACTGGTCCTATTCCTACTGCATGCGGGGTCTTCCCTACAGGCACAAAGCCTGACCCTTAGTGAGTGCCACGCCCTGGCTCGGGAAAACCATCCCCTTTCCGGAAGGTACGCCCTTTTGGAAGAGGGCCTTTCATATGATATCGGTAACGCATCCGCCTCTTACCTTCCCCAGGTGAGTGCCATGGCGGGAGGAATGGCCTTCTCTAAAATGCTTGAAGAGGATTCAGCGATGTCCGCCCTCACAAGCGACACCGACCACCACATGCTGGGTGCCGCCCTCATCCTAAGGCAGAACATCTACGACGGAGGGGCGTCAAGGGACAGGAAGCAGATGCTGAAGACTTCCGCCGATGTGGAGAAAAGCCAGGTGGGCGTATCCCTATATAATCTGAGGAACCGCGTGGACGAGATCTTTTTCGGGATCATATCCATGCAAAGGCAAATCGCCCTGCAAACGGAGGCTTTGAGCGATTTGAGGACTCATCTCACCACCACCGAATCCCTCCTTTCGCAAGGAATCGCAAGCGAAAATGACAGGGACGAAGTGAGGGTGGCGATTCTTTCCGCCCAGGCGGACAGCAGCCAGGCGGTGCATTCTCTTAATTCCATGCGCATTATGCTTGGGGCCCTCATAGGGAAGGATTTCACTTCCCTTGAAGAACCTCCCCTTCCCCTTAAGCGGGGGAACGGAAGAAGACCTGAAGAGGATCTTTATGATGCGAGACTCTCCCTTCTGGATGCCAAGGAAAAATCCCTTTCCTCATCCCTCATGCCCAAAGTGAGCCTCATGGGAGCTGCGGTTGCACACTCAAAAATGATCGACTCCATGAAAGGGGCGAACCTTTTCGGAGGGATTACCCTCTCTTGGAGCATATCCCCGCTCTACACAAGGAAAAGGGACTTGGCGAGACTTGAGACCGACAGGCTGGAAGTGAAGTTGCAAAGGGATGCATTCCTCTTTGAGAAGAATTTGGGCCTGAGCGGTTCCACAGAAAACGAGATGGCCCTGCGCGAGGCCATCGGAAAGGACTCCGAGATCGTGTCACTGAGGGAAGACATCCTCCGAAGGGATACCCGAAGGTTCGAAGAGGGACTTATTTCAGCCAGCGAACTGCTGAAAGCGAGCCGTGAGGCAAAAGAAGCCCGTATCCTGAAATCCATCCGTGAAGTGAAGCTCCTCCAGGAGCTCTACCGATACGAATCCCAAGAAAACACCCCAGAATGACACCCATTCCAAGGACCCATAGACAAAAACAGAATTTCATGAACACATACACTTTCACAAAAAGGCAACCTTCCCGCAAGCTATCCTCCTGCGGAAAGTCCCTTGCAATAATTTCTTCTTTCATCCTTTTCATATGCGGATGCACCCAAAAGGGAGGCTCCTATGATGCAAGCGGAACATTCTCCGCAAGGGAAGTTACCGTATCGGCCCAGCAGAGCGGACAGATACTGTCCCTTGGTGTAGAGAGGGGCGACACCCTGTCTGCAGGTCAGAAGGTGGGACTGATCGACACGGTGCAACTCTACCTCCAGGCATTGTCGCTTGGGGTCAGCAGTGAAAGCTACTCCCAAAGAAGACCCGAAGTCGGAGTGCAGATAGGATCCTTAAGGGAAAGCCTTGCCGCAGCGAAAAAGGACCTTTCAAGGTACGAAGCCCTACTTCGCGACGGAGCCGTAAGCCAAAAGCAAAGGGACGATGCTGCGCTGAGGGTGTCCACCCTGCAAAGCGAACTTGACGCAAGAGTCTCTTCCCTGGGGAAGGAAAGCGTAGCGCTGGGAAGCCAGGCAAGCGCCACCGACATCCAGCGCCGCCAAGTTTTGGACCTGCTGGACAAATGCCACATTTGTTCTCCTGTCAGCGGAACGGTTATAGGGAAATACGCGGAAGATGGAGAGTTCGCCTCCCCCGGAAAACCCCTTTTCAAGGTTGCGGACCTAAGCAAAATGACCCTAACCGCTTATTTCACAAGTGAAAGGCTCTCCGATTTGTCGCTCGGTCAGGAAGTGAGCGTCACCCTCGACTACGGAGGCGGTAAGACAAGGGACTACAAGGGAAAGGTGGAATGGATATCCCCCAAGGCGGAATTCACCCCCAAGACCATCCTCACTTCAAGCGAAAGGGGCGACCTTGTCTATGCGGTAAGGATAGCGGTCCCCAATGACGGGGGCATAAAGATAGGGATGTACGCAACTGTAAAACTCTAGTCCCATGAACGGAATAAGGGTGGAAGGCATCAGCAAATCCTTCGGAGGAGTAAAGGCCCTAAGCGGGGTGTCGTTCGCTGTGGAGCCGGGACGTCTCTACGGACTAATCGGCCCCGACGGAGCGGGTAAGACCACCCTTGAAAGGATCCTCACCACCCTAATGCTTCCCGACTCGGGAAAAGCCACCGTATGCGGACTGGACTGCGTGAGGGACATGCGTCAAATAAGGCGAAAGATAGGTTACATGCCCGGAAAATTCGCCCTCTACCAAGACCTCACCGTGGAAGAGAACGTAAGGTTTTTCGCGAGCCTTTTCGGAACCACCCTTGAAGAGGGATACGGATCCATAAAAGACATCTACTGCCAGATAGAGAAGTTCTCTTCCAGAAGGGCGGGAGCCCTTTCCGGCGGAATGAAGCAGAAACTGGCCCTTTGCTGCGCCCTCATCCACAGTCCGGAGGTCCTATTCCTTGACGAACCCACAACGGGAGTGGATCCGGTATCGAGAAAGGAACTTTGGCAGATGCTCCGCTCCCTGAACGGAAAAGGAATCACGATACTGGTGTCGACCCCGTACCTGGATGAAATAAGGATGTGTCAGGAAGTCGCTTTCCTGGATGGTGGGACGGTGAAAGCCACGGGAACCCCCGAAGATATATTGGAAAGGTTTTCGGAGACTTTCACCCCGAAAGCAGACTTTGACGGGGAAAGGGACCCTTCCCAAGGGGAAGACATCATAAAGGTGGAGCACCTCGTAAAGGCGTTCGGAGATTTCAGGGCGGTGGACGACATATCCTTCAGCGTACACAAGGGTGAGATATTCGGATTCCTGGGAGCCAACGGTGCGGGAAAGACTACGGCGATGAAGATCCTCACCGGCCTTTCCACCCCCACAAGCGGGAAAGTCTCGGTGGCGGGATTCGACGCATCCTTCCAGAGTGAAGAGATAAAAAGGAACATAGGTTACATGAGCCAGAAGTTCTCCCTTTATGAAGACCTTTCGATAGCGGAAAACATGTCCCTGTTCGGAGGCATCTACGGAATGGGCAGGGAAGAAATCCGCCTGAAGACGGATAAGACCCTCTGCGAACTGGACTTCACCTCCCACAGGGACACTCCCGTAAAGGACATCCCCACGGGATGGAGGCAGAGGCTCTCCTTCGCGGTGGCCACCATGCACTCCCCCGCAGTCGTATTCCTTGACGAGCCGACGGGAGGAGTGGACCCGGGGACAAGGGTGCAGTTCTGGAAACTCATCCGAAGGGCCTCTTCAGAGGGCACTACCGTTTTTGTCACCACCCACTACATGGACGAAGCGCAGATGTGCGACCGCATATGCATAATGGTGGACGGGAAGATAAGGGCGATGGGAGAACCCGATGCGATAGTAAGGGAAAAGGGTTGCAGGGACATGGACGGACTTTTCACCCTTTTGGCAAGACAATCACAAAGGCAGGCATGACACTTTTCACGGCAATAATTCAGAAAGAGACAAAGCAGATCCTCCGCGACAAGCGGACCCTTATGATACTGCTCGGGATGCCCATTGTGATGATGCTGCTTTTCGGGTTTGCCCTTTCAACCGAAGTGCACGACGCATGGGTCGTTGCGGTAGCATCAGGCGGGGACCCCATGGTTTCCGAAATCCTCGGGGGCATCTCCCAGAGCGACCATTTCACGCTGAGCGGTGAGGTACCTTCCCCCAAAGAGGCGGAGGACCTTCTCAGGGAAGGGAAAGCCGACATGGCTATAGTCTTCTCCCCTTCATTTTCCGACCACACTTTCGACGGGGAAGCAAAGATTCAGTTCATCCTCGACGGTTCGGACCCCAACACAAGCCTCATGCGATCAACCTACGCAAAAGGTGTCATAGCCTCGTGCCTGGGGATGGACTCTTCCGGGGTGGAAACGGTGACTCATTACCTTTTCAACCCTTCAATGAAAAGTTCTTACAATTTCGTGCCTGGAATCCTGGGCCTTCTCATGCTCATCATCTGCTGCATGATGACTTCGGTGAGCATCGTAAGGGAAAAGGAAAGGGGAAGCATGGAAGTGCTGCTGGCCTCCCCCGCCAGCGCAAAAATGATAACCCTCTCAAAGGCGGTTCCCTATGTCGGACTTTCGGTTGTCATACTCGCCATGGTCCTTCTAATTTCGAAATTCATCCTGGGGGTACCCCTTTCGAACCTTCCGCTCATTATTGTGATATCGCTGCTCTATATAGTACTTGCCGTGTCTATGGGGCTTATGGTCAGCGTAATAGCGAAAAAGCAGATAGTCGCCCTTCTGTTTTCGGGAATAGTGATGCTGGCTCCCACGATGCTCCTTTCGGGGATGATTTTCCCCACCGAAAGCATGCCGTGGATATTCAGGATCATTAGCTGCGCAGTGCCCGCCAGGTGGTACATAAGCGCCATGAAAAAGGTGATGGTGATGGGAGTGGGACTGTCCTCGGTTAAAACGGAGATTGCGGTACTGTCGGGAATGGCGGTCCTCCTGGCTGCGGTCGCCACAAAATCATTCAAAGAAAGGCTTTAGGTATGGGAGCGTTATCTTCACTACTCAAAAAGGAAGTCATCCAGTTCAGGAGGAATGCGTTCCTTCCCAAACTGGTCGTAGCCCTTCCAGTAATGCTCATTGCGGTGCTGCCGTGGGCCATAAGCATGGAAGTGCGCTCGATAGGTGTAAGTGTCGTGGATAACGATCTCTCCCCCGAATCAAGGTCACTTACCGAAAAGGTGGAATTCTCACCGTACTTCATCTACAAGGGATCCGAAGCCTCATACGGGGACGCGCTGAAAAAGGTGGAGGACGGTTCCTCCGACATTATCCTGGAAATACCCTCCGGGTACGGGAAGGCCCTCCGCCTTGGTGAAAAGCCCCAGGTCATGATAGATGCGAATTCCGTAAACGGGAACAAGGGGACCTTGGGCGCCGCATATTTGAATTCGATAGTGTCTTCCGCTGGTGCTCCGGTCACAGGGGAGAAGATTTCGGAAGTGTTCCTCTACAACCCGAGGAACAACTATAAGATGTTCATGATCCCCGCCATGATGGCGATGGTGATGGTAATACTGTGCGGAGTGTTGCCGGCCCTGAACATAGTGAGCGAAAAGGAAAGCGGCACCATAGAGCAGATAAACGTGACACCCGTCAAGAAATGGCAGTTTATCCTTGCAAAGATGCTCCCCTATTGGATAATCGGGCTTTTGGTCTTCACGCTCTGCCTTCTTCTCGCAAGGCTCCTCTACGGCATGAAACCCGTGGGAAGCATAGCACTGCTTTACCTTCTTGCCGCACTTGTGGCCCTTGTTTTCAGCGGCATGGGGCTCATAGTCTCCAATTACAGCCAGAACATAGTGCAGGCGATGTTCGTCATATGGTTCATACTGGTTTGCATGCTGCTGCTGAGCGGATTGTTCACACCCGTCGAATCCATGCCGGGATGGGCCCGCACCCTAACGGGGTTCATCCCCATGAAATACTTCATGGAAAGCATGAGAGGGGTATACCTAAGGGGCGCTTCCGTTGGGGCCATAGCAAAGGACCTTGCGGCACTGTTGGGATTCGCACTCGCTTTCAGCGCATGGGCCGTCGCAAGCTACAGGAAACGTTCTTAGGAATAGATCCGGACACTTAAGCCAACGGGGCGAAAAGCCTGAAAAGATGCTGCAGCAATTTTCTCCAAAGGGGTCTTTGGGACCAGCTTCGGTAAGAGAGTTCAACGCACTGGGCGGTTTCCCTTAGGAAAAGGTCCCTGTTCACCTTTGCGGTCTCAGTATCATAAATGTAGGAATTGACTTCGTATGCCAATTGGAAACTCCTGAAATCCATGTTGGCCGTCCCTATGCAGCTCAGGTAGTCATCGCTTACGAAAGTCTTGGCGTGGCTGAAAGCGCCTTCCCGCAGGAATATCCTCACCCCCGCCTTGAGGCATTCCTCATAGTAGGATTCGTTGATAAGGCCTACGATAAAGTTGTCCGCTTTCTTGGAAATCATCAGGCATACTTCGGTCCCGCCCATGGCGGCTGTCTTAATTGCGTCAAGCACCGGTTCCGGGGGTATGAAATAAGGTGTCTGCATATAGACATACTTCTTCGCACGCAAGAGTACCCATTCGTAACTCATTTGTATTACGGGCCAACTGACGTCGGGTTCGTCGGGAACTATCTGCACAAGCTTATCCCTTTGGAGCGGAAGGTCCCCTTCAGTTGAGGGAGGAGGGGCGGACAGTCCCTTAAGCATGGGGAAATGGTCCTTCAAGGGAGTGTCCAAAGTCCCTTTTGAAGACAACCAGGAATCCAGGAAAATGTACTGCAAGGAAGCGACTGCATCACCGGTAAGCCTCAAATGGGTATCCCTCCACCTGAGGAAATAATTGTCGTTGATGTTCATCCCTCCAGTGTAGCCTATCTTCCCGTCTATCACGACTATCTTCCTGTGGTTGCGGTAATTCAGCATCGCAATGAGGGTGAGGATCCCCCTTGTGTTGGTGAATTTGCGGACCTGGACACCCGCCTTCCGCATACTGTTGTAATATGAGGGATGTATGGGGAGGTTGGCGATGTTTTCGTTGAGGAACCTTACGGTGACTCCCTCGGAAGCCTTTTTCATCAGCATGTCGCGTATTGCCTTGCTGCCCCTATCGATCCCGAAGTGGAAATATTCCATGTGAATGCTTTCTTTGGCATTGGCAAGGTCCTCCATCAGGATGTCATACTTCCTTTTCCCCTTGATTATGATTTCAACGGAGTCCGCCTTAGAGACCGAAGGGTTAACCTCACGGGAAAGGAGTCTCACAAGTGGGGCGTATTCTTCGCGCACTTGCGCACTGAGTGCCTTCCCGAAAAGAAGGTTACCCAGAGCATCGTCGGAAGATTCCCTGAAAAGGTCGATAGTATTCTTGTGCGAAAGTCTGAATATGCTTTCGTTCCTCCAATTGAATCCGAAGATTATGTAAAGGAGAAGTCCGACAACAGGGAGGAATGTTATGACGAGCAGCCAAGCGAGTTTCCTTCCCGAATCACCCACATCGGAAATGATGACAAGCGTCGCTCCCAGCAGCAGGAGCGTAAAGAAGATGACTAGGATAGTGTGCCACATGACAGGTAGGATCAGAAAGCAAAAATAGCACAAATCGCAGGCATTCGGAAAAGAAGAGCACTTTAGGAAATCTTTTTGTTCCAAATAACTGATGTGCGAGTACGGTATAGGTACACTACAAAAACACCGATTGGATTACCGAATTGGCTTACCTGACCGCCACTCCCCAATGTAAGATTGGTTAGTGGTCCTAAGCTGCGAATTGATAAAATTGTCCACTCGTACTGTCAATCATTCCTGAGTGGAGCCGCATTTTCGAATATTTTTTGTAACTTTCACAAATTCTTTTTCTGATTGCATCAATTATTCGCATTCGGAAAGTGGAAAATCACGACGCAACACAATAATTTTCAAATATTAACTCAAAGAAAGGAGAGAGTCCTGCTCCTCCCCTGCTTCTGGCGCAGGGCATCAAAGGACAAACAGAATGAACATATGCCGCTCCCAAAGGGGCTACATTAGACCCGAGTGCGGGGAGGTCGCCTTCTCCACCCAAGGGATCATCGCCGTCAGCTTAACTTCCGGTAACCGGGACGGTCAGTACGATTACGAAGATCTTCCGATTGGAACATCTTCCCTGTTTGACATCGAACCGGAGGACCTTTTAGGATTGTAAAAAACAAATTACCATGAAAACATTAGGAAAGATATTGTTCGCAGGAGCATTCGCAACGATGTTCCTGTCGTGCGCCAAGACAATAGAGACTGAAATTCCGGCTGAGGAAGTACCCGCCGCCCAAGAGACAATCCTTTCGGGAGGTCCCGTGGAAATTACGCTTGTCAACCCCGAAATCGACACCAAATTCTCTCTCGGAGATGATTCCGGAAGCAGTATACCCTATACTTGGGCCGAAAAGGGAGATACTGTAATTGTAACATACAACATAAAAAAGAAGTATCTGAAAGCCACTACGGCGACAACATCCTCGGACGGCAGCAGTGATACGGATGCCCAAAGCACAGAGGGACAAGAGGCAACAGACGAAGAAGATCAACAAACCGTGACGAAATACGAACATTTCGTATTCAAAAAACTCTCTGAAGACAATAAAACTGCGGTATTCTACAATGACAACAGCCTTCTGGCAAATACGAAGGAAAGTGTCAATGTGGGTGTCTTCTATTCAAAAAAGGGTAAGATAGAATCACAGCAAGACGGTTCCAGTTTAGGTTCAATAGATATTATCGATCAGCCAGGTCTGAAGGACAACCTTTCAGAATATGCCGTCTTGGCGAACAAGGACACCATATCGTGCGTCAAAGGTAAGTTCTCAAGCACTTGCGAAATGACCCCCATAAACCTTTTCTTGAAATTCAAGAAAGGGACGAAGGTCGGCAGCGCAACAGACGGCGGACTGTTCCGGTTCTACGTTTATCCCGACGAACCCGTACTGCTTTCATTCTCCAATAACTTATCAGAAAGCGGAATGGCATATTCAGCCGGGTACACTACGAGTAAAGACACTGTGGTGACTGACAATTCGAAAATAGTTACGCTACAATTTGCGATTACCACCAGGCTGACAAAAGCGTCAGTGAAAGACGGGGCGCTCACATCCGATTTGTACGTAAGTCTTGTCCCTACCGGTTCTTCCGTAACCCCGGGAAGCATCCACTGCCATATCGTGGATAGCCAGGTTAAAGATTTCAAGTACGAAATACCCCTTAACGGCACCCTGTCCCGTGGGAAGGTCTACGTAATGCCCGAAGATCTTACCTCGTACACTTCCAAAACGGACAAATACGCCGACAAAAAGGTGACGGTGATGGTCTATAGCGTCGGAGGGGGTAACTTGGATTCAAACGAAGACGACATTATCGAAAACTCACTGAAAAGACTATACTCCCAGAATCTCATTCAGGACGGCAAGGTTACCCTCACATGTCAGATGAAGTATTCGAAACAGAACTCGGACTCTTTCAAAAAAAATGAAACCGCAGAAAACATAATGGGAAAGCCGGGAAAGACCTACCGCTACATCCTCAACAAGGCTTCAGTTGCAAACACCCCTTTCTGGCAAAAGGTCATAAACAAAGGGATAAAGGGCAATGAGGGACAATTGCCTGACTCTTGTGCGACAAGTGGCGAAGCATATAAGGACATGTCGACAAAGGAAAACCTCACCAATTTCATAAACTGGTCCATGAAAAAGGCTCCCGCAGACTATTATGTCCTTGTAATAGGCGACCACGGCGGAGGGTACCTTCCTTACGACGGCTGCGTGACGAAAGATTCAGGGACGGCATCAACCAAAGGTGCGCTTGCCGATGACAACACACCCTCGACATTGGGAAAATACACGGAAGGCTCCGTCACTTATGATTTGGTGTGTTCAGACGCCCAACTCTCATACGAGAATCTGGCAAGCGCAATAGCTGAGAGTAACCTTAAGAAGGTGAATGTATTGCATCTCAACCTCTGCATTTCCAACATGCTGGAGGTAATGGGTGAGTTCAAGGATAAGACCGACTATGTCATAGGCTCAATTCACGAAACGAGGAGCGCATCCTATTCGCACGCCAAGATTGCAGAGTACATCCTTTCCAATCCGGACGACATGGGCACCGCAGTGAAGAAATTCGGAACATACATGTTCGAAAACATGCCTGCCGCCACCGGGATAGCCGTAAACGTGCGTGACATATGCGTAACCAAAACTTCAGGGCTTGACAAAGTCTTCTCCGAATTGAAAACCTTCTCTTCCGCACTGACGAAAATCACCGAGGCCGCCGCTACGGATACATCTGTTGCGAACAAATTCAAGAAGGCCCTTTCACAAGCGTATTCCCCTACGGCGTCAAGCGGAAAATCCAGCTCACCGTTTTACGACATAGGGTCCATTGTGGACAGGTTCGACAAATATTTCGGAAGCGCCTATAACATATCCCTGTCCAACTTCATGACCGCAATGAACGAAGCCATCCTCTATGAGAGATACGATTGTCTGGTCTGGGACATGTGCGGTTTCGACAGTGCCCTCAAGCCCTCTTGGACAGTGAATTTGGTGGCCAAGGGCGAATGGTGCACGACGGTTGCTTACAAAGCCAATACCAACATAAAGGGTTGGGTATACCTGCAGCCGGAAAACAAAATATTGTACGTTGACGACGAAAGGTCAGTAAAGGGAACGTGGAATTCCACCTTCGCTGACACCTACGGTAAGTTGTATTTCAGCACCGCCACAGGATGGGGAGACTGGCTCCTTAAGAACAACTATATTCCCCAAAGCAATCCGAATTCAACAAAGTATCTGGAATTCAGCTGGGACTCGGTGCCTGATACCGCCAATGAGGTAAGCTTTTACAATAGCCTGCATCCAAAAACAACTGAAGAAGGTGATTGATGCATACGCCATACCATAGGAAGGAACGGATTCCGTCCTATGACAATCAGTGGGCCCCCTGACAATGATGTCGGGGGCTTTTTGCAATAGCCTGGCCGTAAAGAAACGCTCCGGCACCCTCCCACCCGAGACGTGAATCCGTGATCGTA
>Ga0181612_151785_pt1 | contig 20572 bp, 6 predicted proteins | sample HoacroProtozoa21_FD_119630 | JGI IMG/M metagenome (GOLD analysis project Ga0181612, IMG submission 119630) | Hoatzin crop microbial communities from Cojedes, Venezuel. Combined Assembly of Gp0051906, Gp0051904, Gp0051908
CGTCCACCAGCACTCCCAGGTCCCTCTCCACAGAGCTGCTCTCCAGCAGGTCCACCCCAAGCCTGTACTGGTGCATGGGGTTGTTCCTCCCCAGGTGCAGGACCCTGTACTTGCCCTTGCTGAACTTCATCAGGTTCTTCTGCGCCCACCTCTCCAGCTTGTCCAGGTCACACTGAATGGCAGCACAGCCTTCAGGTGTATCCACTGCTCCTCCCAGTTTTGTGTCATCAGCAAACTTGTTGTGTTTTTATGTTGTGTGTTTATGAAATTCTGCACTGAAAACAAGGAATCATTTTGTTCTTCAGCATGCAGATATATGCCCACCTGCTGGAAAAGCAAGAAAACAGTCTATAACTAAAAGTCCAAAGGTTGGAGGCTTACCACTAATTCCCATTCAACAGGAGAAGAACACTTATAAAATCAGAGGGAGTACAGAAGTAAGTGGGGCTTAAACTTGGTGTAGAACTTCTAACAACAGTGTTGTACTTTTAAATAGTCTAGTCGTAATGAACTCTCTAGAGCTGGATAAATATAAACTGTAGATGCTCTTACTGTCAATGTCCTTTTCATTGTTTTGTCATTAAAGGAACAGTTAGGACAATTTAATGTAAAAAACCATTAACATTGTGACCTAAACTTGTGACACCTCTTTGGCTGTAGAGTAAATCAATAGTGGATTTTTATTTGTGTTTAGGGTTTTTTTGAGCAATGATTGTTCATTAGAATTAAATAGGACTCGTACCTGGAAATATAATGCACATTATTACAATGCACTTTATTACAGTTTTATTTTAAGAAGGTCCTTGAAAATGGTCCTGCATGCATATTTTACCATGTTTTTTCTTCTGTCCAAAATAACTGCACTGTTTTGGTTATCTGTTCTGTGTATGTAATGGAAAAGCTCAGGTGGAACTGTGATACATTTAAGTTGTAATTTTATTAGTCTAAATGAAGAACCAGAGGGTTTAGTTACAAGTCTTTGCAGAGACTGAGCTGTCACTACGTTACGTGCACTAGTGATATGTCTCATCCTTATCACATTAGCTTAAGATGAATTTCTGCTATCTGTGTAGAGATACTGATGCCTGTGGGGAGGACTTACTTGCCTTATTTCCAGCTGAGAAGAAGCAGTGGTAGTGGAGACACTGTTCTGCTTGGGATAACTAGTGGTAGCTGATCTGAATGCAGCAGAGAATAAGTGTTGAAACAAAATGTCTTGGTCCTTTGACTTTATGCAGTATTATTTCTTACATGTTTTAGAAGATTTTGAAGGGAGGTAGATAATACAGTATGCGTTATCACCACTTACAGAGACAGTGGTTCAGGCACAGATTGTGAAGCTGACTCAGTTCCATAGCAACCCAAAAGCAAAGGTAGAAGTAGTGCTTTATCTAAAAGGCAACTCCATTGTTGGGAGGGGGGGAATAACTCAAAGATACCCAGAAACCCACAAGTTTAATATTGATGTTGTGGGCTCAAAAGTCTATGTTGAATGTCATCTTTTTGCCCCATTATTAGAAGTAATTTTATTGTGTGCTAAGAAGATAAACATATAATACATAAAATTTTGAAAATGCTGTATAACTAAGAAACCTTCTAATAACAAATAGAATCAGAAGATTTCTATTATTTCTGTGCCACTTGTTGCATACATGGATAGTCCATTTAAAATATGCATATTTCTCATATAGAATCATGTAACTGAAATAGAGTGCTGTATACCTACAGTAAGGCTGTAATTTTTTTTCAGAATATGGAAAGACTGAAGAATGAGGAAAAAAATTCTGTTTTTCAAGCCATGGTCAAACTCCTTACTGACTCATAATAGGTTATACCTGTGTAGCATTTTGAAAGGAACAGTATGTCACAGAGATAATGGAGGATTCAAATAGATGGAGTTGCTCCACAGTTTTTTGCTGGTGATGTGCAGAAAAAGGAAAAACGTAGTTAGATGTACATATTATTATCAATTTATTAATCAATTACTTGATTATGGGGCTGATATTTAGAGGCAAACAGCTGCTTCTAATGTGAAAGTGTTACTTTTTACACTAGGAATTATTGGGAGAGAAGTATGGAGGCCAGCAGTGTAATTTATAGTGTGTGACTAACAGCTGGCAGTGGATCAAATACTAAGAAATAATATTATTAAGAAATGTGATGTGGCAGTTTTGTTCAAACATCATTTTGATAGGTATTTATAAGTGAAGCCATTCATAACTGCTGGTGCGCTAATTTGAACAACAGAATTTGGCTCCATCAGCTGAGTATTCTTACAATGCAGATGTCTGGGAATTAGAATTCCTGTATGTATTGAATCTACTGTAAAAGTGCAAAATGTTGAGTAGTAGCCTGTGTTAAGGGGCTACATGCCAATAGACAAGACTGTTTCAGAGAAGTAGGCAACCTTTAAATTTGAGTGGTGTATTTGATCTGTTCCTACTTTTATTGTATAAAGGTCTCCAGCTATACTCAGTTTAGCAGGAGAACTATACTGATTTCAGAAGTGTAGTTGGTGTTTTTTCTTCTCAAAAGATGCAAAATTGAAACCTGATATAAAAAATTCTGTAAATAGAAGATTGTTGCTCCTGACTGAATTTCATGAGTAATTTGTATCGTAATTTGTTGAGTAACAGTGAATAGCTCAGAGTGTTTTACTGTGTTTTCTGAAAGGTACTGCATGACAACTTATACTTCACGTGTTGTGTGTATATTATCACAGATAGTCCTTTAAATATTATTTTATTAATTGAATATTAATAATGATAATCTCACTGTTTTCTTGTTCATGCAAGAACATTATTTTAAATGGAAATTATTTTAAATGGAAAATTATAGCATTTTCAAATATTTGGCAGAACAGAACTCCCCACATTCATGAGTCATTGGGACAGTTCCTCAGCTGCCTTGAACTTTTTTTTGCTGAATATAGCTGAACACATTAAATATTAGGATGCTTGTTGCTGGCATAAGTCATAGCGAGAGATTCTAAACTGATAGCAGCGGTTACTGGTGGCAGCAGAATTTAAAAAAGTCTTCAGGCAAGCTAAAATCTGCTCCATAGCATGCACCAGTGGTAACCTACGCAGCACTATGAACTCTTGCGATCATTGTTGCTCTTGGACTGAAATTTTCTGTTTTGGGTTTTTTTTTCACATGTCATGGCCACTGTTGCTTCATAATTGATGGGTAGTTTTCATTCTTGGTGAATGCAAATAAAAACACCGGCCTCCTTAGTGCTAAAAGTGATATCAGTAAAATAACCCCTTTGCTCTTTTGAAGATTGTGATTTATATCATCCAAGTGTTTGTTTCTTCTATTATAGAACAGATGCTAGCTCAGGTGAAATTTCAAGAGACTGCACAAATTTAGCCTCTGTTTTATAGCTTAGGTCTCTTCAGTGTAAACTCATTTAATATTTACTGCTTTTCTTCCTACACAGCAACTAATTTGCTGCATCAACACTCATTTTTTGTAACGGGCTTATGTTTGCTGCCCTCATGAAGAAAGAAATGTCACTTTAAAACATACAAGGCAAATAAGAATGGTAGAGGAATGTATTGTATTCTGTCTGCTCAGTTGGTGTGGCGGTTGTCAGATCATTCCTTTTGTGGAAGATCCTTATAGTTCTTGAAGAAAATGAGGTCTTGGAATTCTTCTTTCATGGATGAGATCTTTGTTGGCTACTAGAAGATACTCAAAGCTGAGGGAGACTTTGGTTCTTTTTGTCTTTCCTGTGTGGCGCTTGGGCAGTTTGGCTGGGTTTTTATGGAGTTATTTATCCATAGCATATGAATGTCTCATGGAATCTTGACACCTCATATACATGAAAGCAAACATGAAAAAATACTCAAACACTAGAGAGGAGCTAGTTTAGATACGTCTACATGAGTGTGGTGGTTAGGATCAGGAGTGTGCTTTAGGAGCAAATCTTCCAGTTGTTCCCATTTAGTGTGTTTTGCTTCATACTGTGGAGTGGTTCTGGAGCACGTGAACTTGGATTGCTTTCAGATGAAACTGGAGCTGAAGATGTTCTGCAGGAGCTTATCTAATGCACTGCAGCCAATAATAGGCCTTCTGCCAGTAGCAGGAAGCTAAAGCTAGTCTGAAGTGCATTTAAGAAAAAAAAAAAAAGGCAACAACCCCAAAATAGTGTTAGTGTGAATGTTAGCTTCTCAGCACTTTTCTTTCACTGTACAGATGTGCTCCTAATGGGCTATACCACTTGTGAATTTAGATGCAGCATTTTATTTACCTTTCGTTTCCTACAGCTTAAGAACTTGAAAACAGCCCACCAGTATGGAACAGTTGCATTGCCATCAGTTTGTTGTTTTATCTGAGTTCCCAGTATGTTACTTAAAATTGCTAGCCAAAATTTTAAAAAGCAGACAGTTTTTATAATTAATTAGATGGTACTGAACAGCTGCTGAAAATGTTTATGTGATCATGTAGAATTATCTTTCGTACATTCATGTAGCTCAGTCATTAAGTTACCAAAATTACAACATTCTCAGTTCTATTTGTTTGATTTAAGAATTTAATACAGCGGATCTGCTAGAAAACATTAAAATTTAGTCTGCTGTGGTAGAATGAAAAATCAAATTGTGAATATACGAAAATGAATGTCTTCATTGTCATGGTGCATTTAATTGAAAGATTTATGTAATTTTCAGAAGTATCACTAATTGAGAAAATGTGGTCCCTAAAAATGTTTACTAAATGATAACAGCACAAATTGTGGGAATTTAAAACTATTAACTGTGCTGTCTTAGCTCTTGAGTAAAATTGATTTTTCTTTTAAACTGTTACATGAAACTAATCAGCAGAAATTGCCATCTAAATATTGTTGAATATTTTGTTAATGTGAATGATATAATTTCTCTTTGCTTGTTTGCTCAGAATATACAACTGCAATCTGGGAAACAAAAATTTGGTGAGCATCGTGAAAACGACTTTCTGGAAGAAAGAAAAAACTTGAAAGAAAAAGCATCTATTGTGGCGCAATGTTTGGAATGGAAGGAGGAAAAAGTGCGAAATCATGGAAGAACACATCGGAGCTTGATCTCCGTTGAGGATGTAGGTGCAGGGATGACTGACTTACACCAAAGACCACACAAGGCAGTGAAGAAAAATAAAAACAAAACAAATAAAGCTACTTTGGAATTAGATAACAAATTGCCATCAAACGTGATTCAGGAACTAAATACAGTGCTGCAGAAGAACAGAGCACTTCATGATGAACCCTCCAGCTGATTTCCTGAGTCTGAAGTGTTTATGTATATATATATACACACACAAACACACATATATGCACGTGTGTGTATTTTCTGGGCAAAAGTAGTCTTTTCTGATCTATGTACTTTGTACAGTGCAAAGGAAATATAATTTGTTTATATGCAGCTGTTGATGTTGTATATGTGTATGCTACATCTTATAATTTAAGATTGAACTGAGAGAACTGATTATATAAAACTCCTGGAATTCAGAAGTTTTCCTGTGCAATGTAGTGACACCAGGGTTTTGTCTATTATTTTTTTGTTGTGGATTATGTTTGATATTATAATTCTAAGCACTATAAAAGGCTTTTGCTCTGTTTGTATTCTGTGCCATCTTGTAAGTACTAGAGAGATAATTTTGGAAGGAAGACAAGATATACATTGAAATTCATACTGTTGGCCTGCAATATTTTTAATTGTCTAACACTATAAGAATGAGTAACATTTGCTTTGAAAAGTGATTTTTGCATGTAAATTTTTTTTTAATTTAAGAATAAAATTAGTCTCTGCTTGCATAGATTTGTCCTCTGACAGACATGTGAAAGAATCCAAGATAAGACAATGTATTAGTTCTTGTATCTCAAAACTGTGTTATATGGTGTACATCTGATTATGGCATCTAAGCAATGAGAGAGTGAGTACTGAGGATGACAAAAAGAAGTCTTCAAAGCAACATGTAATTTAAAAGGATATATGAATTGGAAGAGTAGCATCATGTCCTTTTGCTCAACAGGCTGCAGTAATTTTATACACAGACCTTGGTTAGCTCAGGGTGACTGTCAAAGGCAGACTTTCTATTGCTGTTTGGATAGAGCTTGCTGGGTGCTGACAAAGTTGCTGGCATCTGATAAATATTTAATATTCACGAGAAATTAATTTCCTTAAGGAAAGATGGTCCCCATGCAAACATATCTACCAGAAGGGTGCTAACACTCAGTAAAGAAGCGTCAGCTGCTAAAAGGATGAGGAGATTAACCCCTCCCTTTACCATGAAGACAAAGGTGAAGAGTACGCTGTTTGCAGGGACTAGGAAATGCTTGTGGTACAACTGTAGCACAGTTCTTCTCAGTGTGCAGAGAGGTCCCAAGGTTGAGACCACAGCCTCAGTTACTTCCTTTGCTGCATTCTGAGTATGTAGGTAGCAGTTCCTGAAGACGCATGAGGTACTACGCTGAACCTACTTTGGTTTTTAAGCTCTGAGTTCCTCAAATTGAAAAAAACAAAATCTGTTTTCAAAACAAAACCTCTGTGAGCAATGGAATTATTTGATTTCTTCAGCTGTTCTGTGGATCTTGCCTTCACTTATCCTGTGGGATTGCCTCCTTCCCCTCTGGCAAATCCCAGTTATCACTTTGGCCCGCAACAGCTGGATGGGCAAAAGGCACCCCTGTACTGAGGCTGTTTCCACGTGTTGCAGATGCTGTCTGGTTAAGCAGCATGACCAAATAGAGAGCAGAGAGCTAATGGGCTCACACTGCACCTTTGCTTCAGGGGAGGCATTAATGTCAGCATCTGCTTTATTTTGCTGCTGTCCCTTTTGTAGTCTGATTAGTCACTCTGCCACAGACTTTCACCAGCCTTTTAAGAATTTACTGGCGCTTTTAGTGTTCCTCAAGTTTGATTCGAATTGGTCAGACCTCTTAAGGTAGAAATAATTTTAAACTATTTATTGTTTATTGAAAATAATTTTAAATAGCCTTAAAATTTCAGAGGAAAAATTCAATGTAATCAATGTCAATGACGTTTGATTTTTATTAATGGATAGTTTTGAGGATGCTTTATGTTGCTACTGGATTTCTTCACATACAGAAGCAGCATGCTCACCTATCCCCTCTTCTATTTTTGGTATTCCCAGGTGACATCATATTTTTCACATCATTTACTTCTATTCTTGATTGCATTAAGCAGCTTAATTGGAAAAATAATTTGTTTGATTGAAGAAATTAGACAAATGACTCGATGTATCTGGCAACTATACTAGGAAGTGTGGGGAAAATGAGATCAAACTCAAATATTTTTTTGTAGTGTTTTGTATTTATTCTTCCGGAATGTAGCACTGACAAAGCAAGTTTAGTCATTCAGACTTTGCACTTACCATATTTGATCAGTTGTTAAATCTGAAACTAGTTTGTAGATTTTAATTTTCCCAGTGCACTATCGACTGTTTTGCTACTTTTAGTTTGTAATTGAGCCTCTTCTAATCGTTGAGGCTCTGGCTCAAGAAAGCGTATAAACCTGAACTTCAATTGTATTGACTAATGCCAGTGCTTAATGTTAATAGGCACATTCTTAAATGCTGATTTGAATTGGGGCCTAATGCCATTAGGAGAGAAATTACTTTCTGTCTGAGTCTGGACCTGAATGTACTGTTTACAGTTGTACTTTTATTTGCAAATATTTTTCAGTATTGAGTTATGGTTGCTGTATTGTTTAACTTTTTATTGGGTTCTTAAAAATGACATTTACCTCTGCTGAAAGTCTCATGCATCATTTAAGCCCCTACACTAATGAAATAAATGGAACAATGGAAGGGTTTTGTGCACTGAAGTGAATACGTCTGTGAAGAAAATGTTGTGTGTATTTTTATTGGATCTAAGGACTGCAGAAACATTTATTCTATTTCAAAAGCATACCACAGATTAAGTATCTGTATGGCTGCTATTAAAAGGCCCTAAAAATCAAGCAGAAAATGTGTATACTAAAATACGTTTAAATTTAGTTTTGTATGTGTATATACACAGACATTCATACTATGTATGTGTATGTGTGCATACAGCTGTATGCACATCCACAGGGACACAATGAATGGTGACAGTGTTAACCCAAGGAAAAATTATTTGGGAAAGTAGAAATTAAATTGGCAATGAATTATTTTAAATAGGTATCAAAGTTTTGGACCAATTATCTGACAAATCATTGCACTACACATTTCAGACTGGTTTAAGACCCGCAGAATAAATGTGTTTTGTTGCAATACCTTAATAGCTGCTGATCTTTTATTGTCCCTGTTCTATGTTGTGGAATGGTAAAGGAAGTGTAATTTTCAGGGAATAAGTGCTAATTATTTGAATAAATGCTATTTCTCTAAAAGAGGTGATAGTTAGTTTTTTTTCTCAGAAAAAAGTAAATAAAAATGTTTTAAAATAAAAGGTATGACTATCCATACGCAAGCTGTTGAATAGACTGGTAAGTGTTTAATTTTTGATCTGCAGAACAAATTTAAATGAGACAAGTATTTTATGTATGGGCTTATAACAGTGGGAATACAAGGGTTAAAACCTCAGTAAATCTCAAGTTCAGCATCACCTTCTTAGACTTCTGCAACCATCATAGGTATAAAGCTGACATGTAAGCATGTTTTATACTAGTTGTTATAATGCCTGTTTTCTGTTTGTGTGGGTTTTTTTCATATTTATCAGGATGGGGGAGGGAAACAGCCCAAAACCTGAAGAAAAATATGAGCTGGAATCTGTTCGTTTTCTTTTTTTCGTGAGCTGAATATTGGTTACGATTTTGGAATTTTTCTTCGAAATGGATCTTTTTCAGAGATACTATTTTGGGCTACCAGTTCAAAAGAGTAGTTTGAGTAATAGGTTTTGTGCCTCAGCAGAGACTGCTTTAGTGTGGGGTCAGTTTGACCACCTGAGATCTACAGCATGTGTTCAAGCAGAGCTTATCTTTACTGTGTGACGTGGGTTGAGACACAATTTCTGCATTTTAAGGTTTTGCAAATGTTATCTGAGCATCTGTCCATTGAGGGAAGGACATCTCCAAAGATACCGTCAGTTAATGAGGAGATATTTGCTGTATTGTTGATTTTTGTTTCTTCGTTGTGAAGAGCTCGGGGCTGTTGTGCCTAAAGAAAGTTGTTAGGATGCCGCTGGCTCTGTCTGGGGTGCATTCTGCTGTCACGTGTGGGTGTACCTTTGGAGTGCTCTGCAGATACAGGTTTGCCAGAGAGTAAAAGTTACGTGAATTTTATCTCACTGGTATGATGCTTCTCTCCCCTGATGCAGTGCTGGCACACTTTGTGTCCCTCTGAGCGCTGCCAGGTTACCACCAGCTCCACATCTCAAGTTCCAGATTAAGGAGTCTGGGAAAAAACTTAACACTCTCTGCTGGGGATGGTGGCCGTGCCCACAGGAGTCAGGAGGTAAGGGCTGCATGTCTCACTGGCTGAGGCACTTTGTTGTGAGCCTACCTTGTCATATCACCTTTCTGATTTTTATATCCTGTTTTCCAGTGCTAGCTGTTTCAGTGGGAGAGAATCAGTTATCAGACTGATGCTGGCATCCGCATTAGAACAACTTCAGTTGTGCCTCAGTCCAAATGGAAACTGAATTAAAAAAAAAAGAAAAAAAGTACTGACTCAAGTCCTTGTGTTTTTGCCACCCTTGCAGTTTGCTTCATGGTTCGTGATAGATTTGGATGTTGCCCTGTTTTACTTGCAACTCCACTGCAAATTGTGTCCATCTGTAGTTCAGTTACGGGGAAAAACAGTCTTGCTATTTCAATTCTACCACTGCTGTTTCTTAACTGTCTAGTTATTGTCTTTGCTGAAATTTATTTGAGAATATTCCCTTTTTGCTTTGCCGTTCACGGTTTACTCGAAAATCATGGCAATCTGTGATACTGAAGAGGAAGAAGGGTGTGGATGTCATAGTTGCAGTAGGCAACTGTACCTTCCTACATACCTACACTCTTGCATTGCAGTTCAGGTTTTTGGGGTGCTTTAGTGCTTGGTTAGCCTACCTGACCTTACTGGAGCCTTTCCTGCTTTTTGTTCTAGACCCTATTCTGCATCATACACTCTGGAACATCCTAGTATTTAGGTTGTCTTCCATACACACTCCCATTCTGCTCATTGGCTTGTGGTTTTGCTCTGCTTTTCTAATTTATGACTCAAAATTTAGCCACGCTTTCTGTTTAGATCCCATGACATCTCTGATGATTGACTTCAGCTTGGTTTGCAGGTGATATGGGCATTATGGTCAAGCCCATTATATCAAGCTTGCCTTAACCTTTACCTGAAATCGTGGTAGAGATCTTCTCAGTGTTTCCCCATAGAGAAAGGGATTTCACTGACCTTGCCAAGAGAGATAGAGGTTTAGTTGTTGACGAATGGGTGTTACAAAGTTCTGTATCCCATTTCTATGAATTGCCCTGAAGGTCTTCTGCGTATTTACATTTGTAGTCCTCAGCACATCAGAAGGCAAACTGAGAAGGAAAATGCACTCTCTTTGCCTTTTTAAATTTTTTAGTTCAGTGCCTTAAAGATCCTGTAATATGCATTGTGCCTGATAATAAAGAATGCAAATTCTTGCAAATTATACTTTTGGTTACATAAACAGTAAAGCCTTTTCCTTCAAAATTTAATTAGCATTGGTTTGTCCAGTACTACGGACTGCTTTAGAACTAATGGGTCTGAATAAATTGAGATTTGCTATGAGTTTTGTAACTTGACATTTTCTCCCCTGTCTATGTTTCCAATGTGTTCTATGTTTCATATTTAAAAGCTAATAATGTGTTTGTATTTGGCTAGTTTTGGTTTAAGTTTGTTTTCAGGGCTTTTTTTTTTTCCACTGTTTACTCATTGATCTTGTACATTGGAACTGTTCAAGCTCATTGGATGATAAATATCATAAACTGCAGATAGCAATCCTAAGGTCTTCTCAGGCTGTTGTAGGTAGAACAGTTTTCACATGAGGATCCTTACAGCCTTTTTTTCCAGGGAAAACCAGGTTTCCTAAACTTTTCTGTAGGAGAATATGCCTTGGAGTCTTGATTAAATAACAGAACGAAACAACAGTATATTTTATCCATATCCCGGTGACTGTTAGTTTAGTTCCCTTGCTGACACTTCTTGATCTTGTATAGCACAGCTTAGATGGGTAAATGAGTTTTGAAAATGGTGGCATAGGATCTGCTCTAAGAGCTAGTGTGCAGAAAAATAAGTATGAAATACTTGTAAAATAGCAAGAAATCCCACCATTAGCTGAACAAAATTTCTTTTTTACTCATTAAATAGCAAAATAGAAGTAGATTCAGGTTCATTGTTTTCTCCTCCCAGCTTTCAAAGAGAAGTTCTTATTAGCTTTAACTTTCTATGAATTTTCAATATTAGTAACTGAGTTTCATTTAGAAAGCTTGTCTTCCAAGACTTAAATCTTGATAGGGAGAAGTTACTTGAATTTAAAATATTTTAAAATACCTTTTATAAAGGTTATCTTTCCTACAAACTAGCTACCTCATAGCAGGATTAATTTATTTCTCTCTGAGTAGTACTAGGACAAATAGGTATCCTGTGATGATTATTCATCTTTTTTAATGTCAGTCATGAAAATTCAAAAGTTTCCTGTATATGAATGAATTAATAAAAATGTAAATTTAGGATATTTACTGTTTACTATTGGAATTTGTCAAAACAACCTGACAGCATTAGGCAAAATATTGCTATTGAAATTAACAGCCATGAGTATGTTGCTTACTTGAATAATATAACCTTGATTTGTTATGGTCAGTGGTGAAGTAGTTCCAGGGAATCTGAGGATTTTGCAGTTAACAGTAAATTTATCTCCTGTTGAGTCTCTTATGGCCATCTCCTCTTTCTCCAAACTCCTTGGGTTTCAAAAAAAGGCATTAGTTTAAAATTCCAAATGTATAGGCAGAGAATAATCCTGAAAATTCTGTTTTAAAAAAACAAACAAACCATGAACCCACAGAAAATAACCCTCCTCCTTAAAGTGGTTGCATGAGATTCTTCGGTTAAATTATTTATGAGAAGCGTATAACAAAACAGTGATGACACCCATGCTGAAATACAAATCAGTTCTGCAATAGCTAAATGCTGTTTGCCTTAGTATAATTCTTTCTCCATCAGGTGGGTTGGGGTGATCAAGCAATATACTTCAAATGGCTTGAATCAAGGTCAGAAGTTATTGGCAAGAAATTGCACCCATCTCTTGCTCAGGACTTCAAAGATAAATGTTCTTTTCATGGTTTCCAAAATTTTTATTTCAATTGCTATAGAAAGGTCTCAAATGTATCTCAAAGAAGTGGAATTTAGGAGTTTCTCTGATTCCCTTCCAGCTTGTGGACACTGTAGTCCAGACTTGTTAGTATGCATCTGGTTATGCATTGTTTACTGATTGTTGCTAATTACTTCTCTGCTGTAGCTTTTGGAAACTTCTATTTTAGGACTAAACTGATCTACAGAGTTCTACCCTATCTAGAATGCACAACTTGGACAAGAAAGGTGAAAACCCCTGCTCTATAAAGAACAAAGTGTTCTTCTAACTTGAGTGTATGGTCTGGCCTCTACCTGAGATTTGTGCTCCTGAGAGGTATCAAAAATCCTGTGTTATTTGTATATTTATATATTTTTGTATATTTTGCTATTTGTATTATATGGTATTCGTTAGATTTTATACTCACCCTGGATTTTTTGGTTAAGACTAATGAAATCTGTAGTCAAATATTTAACATTTTCTTTCCTTAATATATTCTGAAATGACCAACCACACTTTTAATGGACAAAGTCTATAGTCAGATTTTAATTAACTGTATCAGAGTATTAGGGTGAATACTGTTTTTGGATGTTTACATTAAATAAAATCTTCCTCTTCACAGGTACTGGAGGTTTCATGTGATTTGTATTTTGTAGCCAATCAAGCAATGGAATTCATGCAGCCAAGTATTGGATCTCTGGTAGAACATAACCTGCTGTGTTTGAAGGTATGTAACCAAGTTCTTAAAGCGTGCAGTCAGTAGTATCACACATTTGTCACTGATCAGTAACATTTTTTGATAATGCGCTTACATCACTTTGGTTTTCATAGTAAATCTTTCATTACAAATAAAAAATTAATTCAGAGATGTTTTACAAATAACATTATTTCATTCAAGTTTTCCTTCCATGCTTTGTTTTGGCTTTTTAACAGACATTTTAATAGGCAGGTACAGCACTCAGGTTTTTTTTCTTGATTGCCCTAAGCAAAAGCAATGGATAGACATGAACTATCATTGTTGTATATACCTGATTTTACCCTTTCCAGTACCTGCTTCCTCACTACCTTTGAAGGTATATTTTTGTTGCTTATTAAATAAAGAGTGGTCAAACTGTGTGCTGTTGCACTTATGCTCCCTTGTTTTTACTTAATACCTACGATGTGAATCGTCTTTAGCCTTGCCTGTTGTCAGGTGTTCAGAGCTGAAAAATAATTAGCAAAAATTAAAGGCAGGCCAGAAACCTTGTTGCCTCCAAAAGTACAGTATGTTGCCCATTCTTATAAATGTTTTCAGCTTCTTAGCTATTCTTGTCCACCTTTCTATTCCCTGATGTACAATTAGCGAGAACAACGCATAAGAGTCTATCCCATCCTTATGGCCGTACAGGATCAACTTCTTTTTCTTTCATCTCTTTTTAATTAATGACCTGTGCAAATAAATCGCACCATTTGCAATGTATGAAAATACAGCTGTATTTATTATTAGATCTTACGTGGAGGGCCAGTTTATATGCTGCCTGGATGGCAAAAATAACTTTCTCCCTTTTTTATTATCAAGATAAAATGTCTGTGAAGCCAACAGGAGGAAAAATTTTTGAATGCAAGCAAGATTATATAGGCTTTACTCTGAGAAAAAAAATCTCTTTAACTTTTCTATTTATGTACTCCATTTTCAGACATGATCTTTAATTTTATTAGGAGGCTAGAGTCCACATCACTATGTGCTTTGAATAACAACTTCTGAACTATGTACAACAGAAACTGTTTTCTTTCTCAGAATCAGAACTCTTTGCCATAGATTTCTTGGAACAAACTTTGATATTTAGATTTATATTTTAAAATTAATTGTTAAATTAAGTACTTTTGCAATCAGTTAACTCAAGTTAATTGACAATTGACTGAATCATGAGAAAGCTTTATCGCACAGACCATCTAAGATACCTAACACGTTCAGTGTGCTATACAATTTATGCTATTGGAAAAAGTGTCACGTTGCCACTTTTTATGTTCTTTTTTAAAACTAAATGTTTGCTCTTGTGTTCCCTGACATTTGTGTGCACTTTATTTTCAGTTGCAGAACTCCATATTCCAGTGGAAAAGAAAAATTTCTCATCGATTTATTGGATGTTGCTCTAAACATTTAGAGGTGAAGGAGGTGTGCTGCTTCAAAGAGGATTCAGAGTGAGGTGATCAACGGGTTTGGCAGCAATAAAAGTTCCCCAAAAGTCACATCTGCGTCTTCATGAAAAGAGTAAGGTCATTTTACTCTGATCTACAATTTGGTTCAGGCCCCTAAAGGTTAATGTCCAGTACATTAGGCATGTTATAATTGAACTGTTGAGAAACAAATTAAAATGTTAATGAACTGTCTTCCCTTTGGAAGAAACTCTAGGTTTCTTATTACCAGCACTGCCAGCATTCTTGATCTTATTGTCTAATTGACACTTAATGACTCTCTTTTGGCGTCTCTAATTTTACATAATTAATGTGCATGTAAAATGAACCTTGTAAATATTTTGTGCTCATATACCACATGGTGAATAATGTAAGCAAGCTATTATAAGTCGCTTCCGTTTGCCCCTTGTAGTTTCATGGTCTCGGACCTTTGCATTAGCACGGAGCTGTGAGGGGGAAATGTAGCAGGCAGCTCACCTTGCTGAAGCAGATAACGCGGAAACAATGAAAAAATTCTAAAGAGCAAAAAGATCAACTAGGTTCTTTTTGTTGGTTTTTCACTTACCAAAGCAGTCTAGGGAATAATAGATTGGAGAATTTTCAACTTGTATGTATTAGATTGTTTTACAAATATACCTCCCTAAACTGATTATGTTTTTAACATCTAAGTGACTTGCAGATGGCCTTTATGGCTACTTCTCAAGGCAACACTTGCCCGCACTTGTAAGTAATATCTAATGAAATTATGAAGTATAGGATATAAGATTAAAAGTAATGAAAAGTTTTTTAGCTTGTTGAAATTATATTGAGGGACTCTGGCAAGAGGAAACAGTCTTTTCAGTTTAAGTATGGGCTGATTTTCCATAAAACGATGTATCGGGTCACTAACCAGAAATTTGTTGCACATTAGTCAATCAAAAATTTCTTTTTTCATCTTTTCTACCAGTCTTTAATCTGCAGTGCAGAATGCTGGCTTAAAACTATTGTATTTTGATAACTGTGATTAAAGAAAGATTTTCTCACCTTTTTATTTTGCTGCTATTATTTTGTATTTAATCCTGCTCTCCTTGTAAGCTTTAGTGAGTTTAAAGAACTTTCAATGAGACAGGTCAGGGTGGCTTAGCCCTCACAGAAAACAGTTCTTTTAACAGTGAAGTTTTTAATAAGCTCTTTTCCAGCTGCTGCTTATAATATACAGTCTGTTTCATGGAAATTGTTATAATGTCTTCATTTTTTCTCGCTGAAGTTAGAAAGGGCTTGCTCATCAGAATTCTGCAACAGTTCTCTTTTTCCATCTCTTCATTTCTCACCTGGCACTGGAAATTACATGAAGTTTGAATCTAGGTCTGTGCAACAATCTGGCAGATAGGATGCCTTATATTGATACATTTTTTCACACTGATTCAAATAAAAAAGATTTTTAAAACAGAGAAAAACTCAAATAAATATGGATTCAACTTAATTGAAAGAAAACTTACGGAGTCCTGACAACAAGGCCATCTGTAAGCGTAAATATATGACAGTCTGCTGTTATATGTATTATGAAATTTGAAGAAAATGGTTGTCTACCAGTCTGGTGGCACACACTTTTGTACTTTTACATGCACATTTGTGAGTGAAAATATTTAGTCATTGCACTTCCCTTTGCAGTTCATCAAGTATCTCTCTAATGTTAGTGCTTCTGCTGCTGCTGTTAATTGGAATGAATGTGCGTATTAAATGTATTTCAAAGCTGCTGTCGTGACATTGTGGTTAACTTGGTGGCCGGTTTGCATTCCAAGCCAAGTGGATTGCATTCCTGTGGAATTTCTGTCTTCCCATTTCTCCAGGCTCCACCTTCCTTTGCTCTGTAGGACTACAGGGAGAGGTCCCTCCTGCCCCACTGACCCATTGCTACTGTCAGAGCAAATTAGGAACTCTGTTCTTCTCGGGCTGGGAGGTGGTCACATAGCTGAGTTACTGAAACGTTGGTGGGAATGTTATGGGGGACAAGCATTAGCAGTGATATTTTTAAAACAGTAGTGCAGGGATGGGTTACAAGGGCCTTCACTGTCTCTTCATAGTATGCTCAATTTCTTCAACATACAACAAGTGAAGGATATAACTCGTGTTTTCAGTCCCATAGAAATTTTTGACCTGTGTGTGACAGTGAGACAGAAAAAGCGTTAACCATCATTAATGGATTATTTTGTTATTAAGGACAGGACAAGAAGTAAATGTATTAGATCAAATCCCCTCCCCCTGCCTCCATCTCCCCTGCCTGCAAAACACAGTGGCTGTTTATAAAGCACTTTAAAAGAAATTTTGTTCTACAGAAATTTGGTCTCAGTTCTCGATGAGTGTTAAGTTGTGTCTTAAAGTGTTCTAGAGGAATTATTAATCAGTAGTTGAACACAGAATTATTTCAATATTTTCTGAATTATAATTTAATATTTAAAGTTTAATGAAACAAATATTTAAGTAATTTGCTAAAAAAATGCATTTTCAAGGTGTTTTATTCATACAGGTAAATCAGCACAGAACAGACCTTCAATCTAGATGAAAGTCCAATACAAATCTCACCAAAATGAAATCATGTCTTTGTTGTAGACATACAAGTGTTAAATAATTTCTTGTTCACCAAAAAGAACTTTGTATCTTAAATTACAGAAAATTACACTAGCACCCTATTTAAAACTAGTTCAAGAGAAAAATGAAATGGAATTCCCAGATACACCTTTTTTACTTCATCCCAGCAACGTAATTTGAAGATCTGGTGATAATGTATTTTAAGCTGGAAAGTTGATACTTCTTTTTTTCTTTTTTTTTACTGTATTATAGTTGCCCTAGGGCACATTCATCTCTTCTGATGCTTTACAGTGGCCTAATATGAATGAAATCTGAACGTAGAACAATCTAGGTAGGAAGCAACACTTCAGCGGGGAAAAAATGACTTAGCCTTTGGCAGGCTTTATAGTGAAGGACAGAGGCTGACGCATATTACTATATGCTGCTTATCTGATGAATATTTCCTTCTTTGTCTGCAACTTCCTAACCTTAAAGCAAGGTTTATGCAAAATTATGAAAGGCTGTTTCCACCGTGTGTAGTTACTGCCAAGAATGAATTGATTTTATGGTGAAGGGTTATTTTAAAAATTAATTTTCTCAACTTTATGCTGCAGAGGTAGAGTTCAGGATAATTGAAACACTGGGAAATTTAGACTTTCAAACAGTTCCATTCTTTTATACTGAATGTCCTGGTTTTAACACCAGCTAACAAAAATGGAACTTGGAACGTGGACAATCTACTTCTGTAGAGCAGAAGATAATTTTATTTCCTAGATTTCTCTGCTGTAATATAAACAATAACAAATGCAGATTGGTGGAGGTCCCCTGCTGCTAATATGAGAAATGTAGAGTTTATCCATTTTCCACGGCTAATCTGGACACTAAACAGAGTTAATATTTTCTTTCTCTGTTTTTTCTTTAATAGCTGTACTACTGTTGTAAGTAAATATCTTTCCCAACTACTGAATTTCTTTATCACAAAAAGGGTTAATGGATGAGATGATTGTCAGGTTTTGAACTGGAGGATTTGACTTGTTACAAAACCAAGTAATATAATCATTCTCCCTCCCGCCCCCCGACTAAATTGGTGAGCGCATTAAGTTTAAAAATAGTGTAATATGCTATAATATTAAAATTGATAGCACATGTGTTTGAAATATTTTAGAAAAAGTATGTCTAGACTTATTCTTTTATATTAACACTGTGTTGCTTCACATGTAATCTCATCCTTCCACATACATTGGCAAATATTTCTTAAGTGCAGAGAAGATCTGTAAACCTCTAGAAATATGGCACGTAAAATATTTTCAATAATTATAGCACAACTGCTTGCAGATTTCCAGGTACAGGTTGAAATGTGCATTCAGGCTATAGGCATGTTTAATACATCACAGGCATAAAATCTGTATTCTGTCAAGTCTTATATGTAAAAAGGTTTTAATCTAATTTTTCTTCATAATTAATGAACAAAGGTGAGATAATGCTGGCCTACCATGATTAGGTGTACTGGCAAGGGTGACTCATCAATCCTAACTCACCCCCATATCAAATAACATCTTGGATAATTTCAGAGTCAAAGAGAAACATTACACTATGTACAGTCTTTCAGCACACTTCCATTTTAATATTACTTTCAATACAAATTAGAAAAGGAGTCTTTCTTGGCAAGAGAACAGTTTTGCCATATTAATGCTGAGTGGGAAAGAGAGGAAAAACTGCTATTGACAAGTGAATTTACGTATCCCACCATATGGATTCTAATGCTTTAATTATATTGTTCTCTTTCTTTTTATGGCAACTTTTAGTGATAATAATTTTTCAACTAATTAAAGACCAGCTGCTACTTAGCAAGCTAGGCACCCAATTAGGAATCCAGAACCTGGTAAACAACCTTTACTGCCAGCCAGCTAGTTGAACCACCTCCTGTCACTGGCATGGAAGTCTTTTTGTAGTTGTTGTTTTATAAATGCACATTTTAGTCATATTGACTGGCTCTGCTTAATGCTCTTCCTTGAGACTAGCGCAAGAATCTGACATCATTTTCACTTATTTTTTTCAGGGCAGCCTGCAATACCTTGTGATTTTCTACCTTTTTTTTTTAAAGTTTACTAGCAATTGAAAGACTTTTTCAGGAAAAGTTTTACTGAGGAGAAAACCAGATATATTTTCTGGATGCAGAAAGCAGTTTGCCTACAAGCAGCTTCCTGCTACTTAATGATATTTAGAGAAATGATGATGTTATTTCAGATTGAAGTCTGGTTTTTCCATGCAGTGTACAGTCCATATGAATGTGGCCCGTGTTTATTCTGCCAAGTGTTGTGGACTAAATAAATAATCCATATATGTGTTGTCTTGACTTTGTTTATAAAAAGAAATCATTGCAGAACTCTTCAGGACAAGCAGCCATGAAAAAGAAGTCTGTGTAACTTGTCCAAACTGATTTTGTTCATTGGTCACTCTGAATTATATGTTGAGTTATGAATTTACTGGCAGATACAATGGGGAAAGGGAAGGAACTTTGCAAACAACTACTTAGATTAACCAAAGCTAGAAAAAGCTGAATGTAAGTTCAGGGGCAAAATTTTGGGAAGATGTGGGGTGATTCATACTGAAAGGAATAGTTTGACTGTTTCATATGTATTGCAGCAAGCCACTTTCCAGGCCACTGAAGGGACAGATTTGGTGTTGTAATAAAAATAATATGCTTCTATTTAATATACACCCTTGCTCAAATAGACGAAAATGTTTGTATGTTTCAAAATAAAATAAAAAAAGAAGTAGCTACAAAAAGAAGTTGGTGGCTTTTCCACAGATCTAGGGTTCGCTTAACTAATACTGAGAAAAAAAGCATCATTAAGAGAGCTAAGGGAAGAGTACAGGCATTTTACAAGCGTGAAACAGACACTGAGAAGTCTTGGGCTAAGTTAAAAAGCAAGTGAAGGAAAGTGTTCATAAAGGAACAACATGAAGGTTTCCATAGACTCGATGTACACAGATTTATATTTCACAGTTGTAGTGATGACAAATTAGTCACGTTTTCACAGTAGACTGACAGCTCTAGATGTTAGAGAAAGTTTCCTATACAAAGGATAGCAAATTTCTGTGGCAGCCTCTGCTTTTTTGCCTTTATTCTGGCTTTGCAGGTTTGTTCATCATGGGAGAAGAAAAGTAAGCTTCATTCTCATGGAATGAAAAGTGGATGTTTCAATGGAAATGCAACACAGTAAGTTTTAAAATTATTTAAAAAAAAAAAAGGTTGTATCTAGTTCTTAAGAACTTGACAGCTCTGTTGAAAGGAATGGCTCAGATGAAGATTTTAGGATGAATAGATGCTTTTACGAACTATGAAAACATCCATATGTTTTCAAAAGAGGGAGAGAATTGAATTACTTTGGAGATCAGTATAGATATTCTTGTGTGTTCTTACTGGAAACTGTAGATTCTAGTGTCAGGATTAAGAAATATCACAAAGTTGCAGGGCCAGTGATAAAAATCACAGTCACAAGTGTGAGATCAGGCAGCTTTCCCAGGCTCAGATTTTCAGCTAAATGCCCTTCTTACCGCTGA
>Ga0181612_146370_pt1 | contig 20569 bp, 9 predicted proteins | sample HoacroProtozoa21_FD_119630 | JGI IMG/M metagenome (GOLD analysis project Ga0181612, IMG submission 119630) | Hoatzin crop microbial communities from Cojedes, Venezuel. Combined Assembly of Gp0051906, Gp0051904, Gp0051908
CAAGGTAATGAACCTCACTCTAAGAATCCTTCAGTGCCTTGGGATAATACAATATAGGACATATTACATTGTGGGGACAGCAGAACTTTGAGCCAAACCAAGGCAAACCTTATCCAAGCACGACTAAGCCATATTGCTGCTGCATTACAGGAAGGACAAAAATAGCGGGAAAATATCCATTCTCCAGTTAGTGGGACAGCAGGTTTTGTACAATAAAAAGGGTGGGATGCTTGGTTCCCACAGCGGGTGTGCCTCGGTCAACACTGGTCTGCAGGAGCAGGCCTAAGAAGCTATAAAAGAAACAGCTGTAATAATGCATGTTCAGAACAGCATCTGTCCACAAATACCAGCCAGTGTGCACTTAGAAACTACCCACAAAGAGTTAAAAGCCCTTGTGTTAGTGCCAACTAATCTTTTAAGGTATTAACTAACAGAAGGAATGTTGGCCATCAGATCTTTATTATCCACCTGAACAAGCATGAAAAAACATTCAGATCATGCCAGTGTTTTATGCTGAATCTAGGAGCAGGAATCCCCATGCAGTGCAATATCTTTGACACGTAATTCACACATGAAGACATCATCAAAGCAATTTCTAACTGATTTGTTTCAGCAAATAAAGAGCATACAGACGAACAGCTTATTTCTGGATGCAGTACAGAGTAACTGCCGCAACTTCAGACACTCACTGCCGGGGAGTGTCTGAGAGATCCCCGTGATGGAAACAGGAATGCTGACCATGTATTTTGTTTTGTTCTTGTGCCATTAACAAGTGTTTCATCAATTAATGCACATGCCCCTTGAGACGCATTTCAACAAGGTAAAAAATAAACACACAACAGTTCTCCAGACATGCAAATACTGTGCAGTTGCATGGATACAGATTTATCTTTCTAAACATGAAGAGCACTGAAAACAGGGCATCGGGGAACTAGAAGTTATTTGCCGTATTTTGGCTTCTGCTGGAGGCTTCACCTGCTACCTCAGAGTAATCGTTCACCTGATCTGAGCTAAACAAACCCTTAAAACAGAGAGAATATGTGTCCACACAATGTCATGTATGATCCCTTCCCCTGTCAGGGAGGAATTGTGAAATATTTATGTCCTTAAAGGATCTGGAGAACTCTAGCTGGGAAAAAAAAAACACATAAGCATAAACACAAATAATAATATAGTATTTAAGCGTGTAAGAAACCTGCTGAGCAGCTGAGTACTTACCAGTTTTTCTCATTTATAGTTTTTTCTCCCATATTCTTAGTATATAGATAACACTTTATTTGCTTTTGAGAAACAGTTTCCTACCTCTAAAAAAACCCCATGTCTTAAGAAAGAGTTAAAAGTAGCAAATTATAAGCCAAATCATAGCATAACCCCATGAAAAACAATACAATGGAAATAACGCTCCCCGTAAATCTCAGTAACTCAGTATAGTATAAGCCAGTTGGTCACATCTGTTACCAGTTAGATGTAAATTTCAGATTACAGATAAAAATTAAATTGCTTTTGAAAGTTACAGGCAAAACAGGAACATATTTTACAAATAAAAGCATGAATAAAAATGATGGCATATTAGAAGAATTGGAAATATTTACAACATATCCCAGCTCCACTTCAGTTGCTTTTAGAAATCAAGCAGTGCCCTTTCTTTCACCTTGTTAGGATTAGTTTGCATTTTTCTTTGTGTTTATAAAATATTTAAAAAGAAAGGAGTAAGGTTTATAGGACAAATGCAAACATGGTGTAAAGCGATATAATTCCCATTAACTGCCAGGTGACTCAAACTGGCTTCCACCAGGCATGGATTTTTTCACTCTCCTTGTGTCAGCTGTATTCCTCTGTCCCCCAAGGGCACCGATGAATAAATATTCTGAGGTGCTTAGATGCTATTGGAATGACATTTCAGTCCCATATGCATCCTTTCATGTTAATATTTTCTATTGATTCCAAAAGCCAAACGTCTCTACATACCTACAGACACTTATATTTCCACAAAGGACATTAAACTTCATTTTGCAACATTCCCTTGCTTTGTTCTGTGTGTCATGTAGCAGGAACTTTCATGCAAAAGCAACAAAAGGCCCAGGCGGCATTAATCCATCCTGCTGATACCATGGCTCTCACTGCAAAAGCCGTGTTCAGCTAACGGTAAGAAAAGTTGTGCAGGTGACTCGGTAGCAAACTTCATGATCCTGCCATCTGCAGCTTCAATCCGAGAAGCCAGAGCCAATGTGGCAGGCTGTGCCCTCTGTGTGGACTGAGACTCGGAGGGGGAGGAGGAGTGAGATTTATAAGCTGGTTATGATGCACAACTGAAGGGTGTCCACTGGCGAGGAGCTAGTCAAACACTTGACTCAGCCACCTCCACTGTTGTCCTCAAAAGAGTGATGGACACCAGTGTCAGCAGAGTTGAAATCAAGGCAAAACTGCTCAGAAAAGGGTGATCACAGGCTCAAAATCATTTTAAGCAGTGAAACTCCAAGTTAACAAGCAGAGAAATGGGCCAGGGGCACTAACAAATTATGAATAGAGACATTGTTTTAAACAAATGTGCATGAATCAAATGAATTTTCATAGAGAGGCAGCCAGTGAACATACCTTTTCCAGTTGTACTTTTTCTTCCTTTTCTCTTCTTTCATAGTTTGTGTTTCAAATGGCAAAACATACTCACACGGTGAATCTTGGCATCCTAATCTCCGGGCCTTTGGAATCGTAGAGTGCGTGTTGTGCACCTGCAACATCACCAAACAAGAATGTAAGAAAATTCACTGTCCAGAGCAATATCCCTGCAAATACCCTCAGAAAGTAGAAGGAAAATGCTGTAAAGTCTGTCCAGGTAAAACAAAGTTGATCACAGACCACCTTTTTGCTGTGCATGCTAAGGGGCTTGGCTCAAGCCTTCTGGTCATGACGAGATCTGATGAAAATAGCAGTAGCTGTGCCTGTTGTTGTGACTTCTGAGCAGGGGTCTGGGTGTGAGGCAGGCAGAGCTGCCCGGCCAGCACTGCTGCTCACTGCTGCTGGGGGGGCTTGCTGCCTGGGGCACAGAGGTTCTGATCAGTCACTGCCTTTCTCTCTGCTGCTAGCGTGGCTTCCAACACTCATTTCCAAAGAGAATATTACAGAAACGTACACAGAAAGTTCATTACTGTCAAAAGACTCTCATCCTTCCCCCACTGCAGTGCCCACAGAACCTTCAAATCATTTTCTAGCTTGTGAAATTTGCATGGAGATAATATCATGTCTGCTTTTTCAAATAGACCAGCAGGATTCAAAACCCCTGATTATAAACAGATTGGTGTCAGTTATGTAATGTAATCCTTTATGTAAATACTAACTTATCCCATTGTTTCTATGCTGCACTAATGAATAAACTTATGTAGACATTACTTACTAAAATCAGTGCCTACAACTAGTGAAAAATCTGCTAATATGAATCTGCTGATGGTCTGCCAAATGATCAGCTATGTTGCATGTGATATAAAGGGTGAAGGAGTGTCCAGTTCCCTTCTGTGCCTTTAAATTGCTTTTCTAATCTGTATGGCCCATTTCTATGTTTGTTTCGCGATGCATTGGGTGGAAATGCTCTGAGGAAATGAGCTGTTTAGTCATGTATAGAAATCCTTCATAGAACGCACACTTCCCAAGGCTCTTGCTATCCTGGCTTACTGGGAAAAGGCACGATGTGGTGGCAGCGGGCAGGTGGGAGGTCTGTATCCAGATCCTTTTGGATAGTTGTGATTCAGAGCTCCACAGCTTTTACTGGGCTCATTTGACATGAGAACAGTCAGCAAAACCTGGCTAACAGGCTTCAATAGAAAATTTAATAGAAAAAGAAAGATACTGTCTTTTTCTTTGAGATTCTATGTGCCATTTTTTAAGAAAGCTGAACCTCTTCCCACAGTCTGTCTTGTATCTGTGGAGATGTATTAATTATTAGGCTTTTCCACAAACAGCAGTCCCAGTTTCTGAGTTGCATCATCTCTCTTACATTCTTGTCCAACTTCCAGTTACCAGCCGAATAATTACAATTTATGTGTATATGCTCTATGACTTTACCAGGTGGGCAAGAGATAATGTGCACTGTCACTAGCCCAGGCTTGCACTGGCCAGCTGGCCGCCGCCAAGCAAAATGCAAACCTTGTAGGTTCTACCCGCCCTTGTCCTCAGCAAAGCTTTAACTGGGGTCTCTTCACTCTGTCCAACCGCCAGTTTTCATTTAGTTATTACCTCTGAGACTTCTACCATTACAACAAATACACTTGAAAATTGGACAACAGGTTCAGAAATTGTGAAGAGTCTCACAGACCACATGGTTTTCTACAGCTCATTTCCTCATGCAGCTGGATTATAAATACAAATCCTGTCCTGCCACCACAGACAGGCCACCAGAACCCAGCAGAATAGAACACCATGAAGCGTCTGGGGCTTAGCTGGAGATGATTGGAGTGGCCATACAACTGAAAGTTCTACTTTTAAACTAAACCTGCTTGGCTATTAGTGCCAAGTTAAGTTCTGGAGGACTTGATTACAGTTGTAGTATGTGTTTCGGGCTTTTTGTTCAACAGAAGAAGTGCCAAGTCAAACCTTTGACAACAAAGATTACTTCTGTGGAAAAGAGACACTTCCCGTCTATGAATCGGTTTTCACGGAGGAAGGAGAAACCATCAGAAAAATTGCAGTGGAGACTGAAAAGCCACCTCAAGTAGAAATACATGTGTGGACAATTAGAAAAGGTGAGTTGAGCAAGTTCTTTCTTTACACAGTGTATCATCTTCCATTAAAATCCCAGGACAATTTACAAATCCAGGCATCCTGAGACCGCTGTTGTTCTGGCTATTTAGGATATTGCTATTACAGCCACTTCCAGCACGCTCCAGTTTTGCTGTGCAAAGACCATTAATAACACGCAAGGCTCCAGTTCTGCGAACTCCTACCTGCAAAAGCACAATGACAAACAAGTTGTCAGTAATACCCCGTGCAATTTATTGCAGAGAAATGGGTAGTAGGGTTTGAAGCAAGTGCCTGGAGGTTCTTATTTAGGGTGGACCAAAACGCTTTCCATTGAAATCAGTCTGCCCTCTGTGCCTTAGTGATGCTACACCCATGATGGTCTAGAATACGGGCAAAAACTGTGCTAAGGATGCAAACAATATCTTTTACTAGACTAACTGGTAAAATAAGAAAAAAAAAAAAGGAAAATATTCAGAAGCCCAAGCACTTCTGCAAATCCTGAACTTTTAGTATAATAAAAATTATCTCCAGCCCCCTAAAAATCCTTCTACTTGATTTACTTTAAGCAAAAAGCATGTGGTCCTCACAGGAAACCCTCATATGGTGCAGCCCTTTACATGGAAACAATACATCTATAGAATGAACTTTAAAGCACCAAACAAAGCCCAAAGCGTGAGCAGAAAAGAAGTCACAGAGGATCGGATGGTTCATAACTACTGTGTGTGTTCAAGAAGCCACAAAGCCTTGTGACGATTTGACAGTGATGCTGCCTGCTAGCTCTTGACAGGCAAAATGGTATCTGGCTGCAAAGCGACACTGTTTTTCTTCAAGACATTGGGATTTTGGCTTCTGTTGTAATCTTACATTTACTCATAGTAAGGAAGGGTTCAGCTATGTTGGAAAAGAATTAGCTAATTCTCACACCCCTCACAAACTCCGCAATCGTAAATCCACAGACGGATTTACAGGGGAGTAGCAAAAAAACAGGGGGGTGGCCAACAGAATAAAAAAGAATAGGCTGAAAATCCACGTAATTGGGTAAGGATGATTTCACAAGGTTACTTGACATGGCAGCAACTCTACACAAAGGCAGGACAGCAACCCAGGTTGAGAACAAGAGGCACATTTCTAGTAACATGCACTTCTCCTTTCTTTGCTGAAGGGATTCTGCGTCACTTCTATGTTGAAAAAGTGTCCAAGAGAGAATTTGAAGAGCTTCCTTACTTCAAGCAGATAACAAGGACAACCTCTAGTAAGTAAAATTCTGACCTTCTCAGGTTTCTGTTCTCCAGATAATCACAGCCTTGAAAAACATTCTCTTTTACTCAACGCAGTCAAACAGATGTACTAATTTTTCCTCCAGTACATGGCTCCAATATTTTATAAGTTTAGATTTAAATAATCAAAATACAACAATTTAACATAGAGATACATATAACAGTAGTTCATGCCCACGCTGTCTTAGTCTCCTGTATTTTGATAAAATACAAGATAGGCTGTTTTCTGCCCGTACTGCCGTAAGTCTGAAATATGACTGATGTCAACACAGCAGCACAATCTGGATTTATTTGAGTAACATGTTAAGTTACCCCAATTTTTTAAGAAGTAGTTTAGAAGGAAAAAAATTTAGAGATGATTAAAGGAGTTCTTCTACATACATATATGTAATATTTGAAAGAAGCCTTTCCTATGTTCTTAACAATATCTTCATTATTAAAATCTGTCTTTTAAAAGGACATGTAATTCTTCTATCACTCTTGACTCAATTTCTTTTTTGTATTTCATCCAGCGTGGGGCATGACACTTAAATTGGTTGTTGAATTATGGTTTAGACATTTTTAGTTCCCAGTTCTTTTGCATTACACGTTGTCATTATTTCTGAGGTCTCTACTTAGGCAAGGCAGTATTTTTCCCAGGAATAATATATTCTTGATAATGCAGGCTTAGTGAGAAGCAGACACCTTTTCATATAAAAAGTTTCCTAATTTTTTGCTGACAGAGTTCTGTAAGCTTGTCATTGTTATCTGTAATATAGTATTTGAGTTACCAGAACAGCAGGCATTTCTATTAACATTATCAAAAATGTATAGAAATATTAATATCCAGAAATCACAGTTTGTATTACACTCAGATAGGCAGAGTTCACAGTGCATGAAACAGATTTGTTGCTTTCCAATTTTAAATATTTTGGCTTACCATCATAGTTAAATTTTCACATCACCCTGTCATAAAGCAGAGTATCCAGCGTCATAAATGGCTGAATAAATAGGGTCAATTTACAGTACCACTTAATTAAAGAAAGGAATAATATTCTGGTCCTTGTTTATGATTTTTAACAACGTTATTTTGCATGGAATATGTTACGTGATTGTAAGATACTCGGAATATTTTCCGTGGGAGGACTGGACATTCTGTCTTTGACCATTGTGAATCAGCTGCTCTGGAGAGTGCTTGTAAATGTCTTTGAAGTTCCCTATGCCCTTTTCTAAGTCAGTATCTGTCTCCTTTGTATTTTTATTTTCAGGCCAGTGGAAAATATTTAGCGAGGGAGAAGCTCAGATCAGCCAAATGTGTGAAAGCAGAGTGTGCAGGACTGAGCTCGAGGATTTGGTAAAGGTTTTGTACCTCGAAAAGTCTGAAAAGGGTCACTGTTAAGAAAGACAGCACTGGAGGGAGAAAGACAAGAAAACTTATGAAAACTTGGATCTGCAGCTGGACTGCAGGCTTATTTTGCTTAAGTCAACAGTTGCCCTAAAAACCAAAACTATAATGCAGTAATTATTCACATCGTGCACAGCAAATTTGCTGCTTTATGTGTAGTGGTCTGTGTCAACCGTTCAAATATCTCCTCCAAAAGACTAGGAGGCTCTGTATTACTGGTGGGGGGAGGAGAAAGAGAGACTGTACTTTTCCAGAGTTGCATTTCTTTACAAGTTAAAAAGAGAAAACAGAACATTTTTATTATTATTATTATTTGGCAAGTTAGTCACGCTAATGAAAAGAAGGACACCTAATAAATGTGCAGGAGCTATGGAGAGCATGATTTCCTGTGCTGAATTTATACCATTGCTGGTGTTGAAATGACTCACGGATTTTTTTTTAGTAGTGGAGGAAAAATGCAAGTGATACAATACTTGCGTTGGAGACATAAAAACCAGATTTAAACTAACAAACTCCTAAGCAGCCTGCCTTTGGGATGATGTTTTGTAGTTGAGCAAATTGAGTCCCTAAACTGAACAGCAGGCGTTAGTGGCAATCACTGTATTTTTGTAGCAATTTGAGCAAATGTTCGCTTTTAAGTGGTTTGCACTGTTTCCTCCACCCACTTCTCTAAAAAATGTGAAGTGTTAGCTCCCTGTCACGGCCCTGGTAACTTCATTCTTCTGGGCCCTATTAACACATGGTCTTGGCTGATGAACTGCCCTCTAAAGTGACGTGGCAGTAGGTGGTGAAGTACCTGCAGTACTTTCAGAACACCTGAGGGTTAACCCTCCCAATTAATGACTTCTTAAGAGTTGCGACAGTGCTTAATTTATTTGTTCTGATTTGTTACAAACCTAATCTTCTGCATTTTTCTGAGGGTGACCTCTCAGTTCTCGTGCTTCAAGGCCAGCTTTCCCCCATGACAAACACCGCACAGCTACAGCAAGCCTTTAGAACACAGCAGCTCTGGGAAAACTGTTGTCTTGGTGAAAAACGAATCGGAGAGAGTCTGTTAAACGTAGCGTAGCGTGTCTACAGTGTGTAGAAGAAAGGTGGCTCTCATCTGCAGAAAAAGTGTTAAGTAGAATTTAAAAAATGTTTTCTCTGAAGAGTCACCGAAGTACTGCCCTGCCTCGCGGCTGAGATGTTGGATTAAAGCCCAAGCAGCAAGTGACTCTGCCTGCTTTTGCTCCCATTTTCTACGGCACAAGCAGACAGGAATACGGCTGTTCAAACCCAAGCTTTATGGAAATGGTCTGAGGCAGGGGCTGGGTCTTCCCAGGGAGTGAAATCAACAGTGACAGCAAGGATTCTGAGATTTGTCGCTCTGCCAGGGACAGCACTCTGGGCCGTACCCATTTCTAAAGGGATGAAGGTGTGGGAGAGCTCAGCGCTGAACGCAAAAAGCCCGTTGCAGGCAGAGCCTCACCATGCTGAGGAGATCCTGGCCTGGAGCAGCAGACCCTGGCAGCCCCCCTGCGCAGGGCAGAACGTAGGGCCAGGCTGAGGCATCAGGAGGGTGTCACACCGGGCTTCGCAGCAAAGAGGAGCAAGTGAGGAGGACAGGCATGAAGGAAAGGCTGAAGGGAATTTGGAAAATGCGTACAAGGTGATCTCAGGTCCTTAGTGATTTTGCCTGTCTATAACCACCCCGTTGTCCCTAGGCCTGGACAGAGAGCAGATAATATTTAGGAATACTTCCCTCCCTGCCAAGCACTCAGCACAGTCCGCTACATAACGGGAAAACACGCTAGACAGGGAGCTCCTCCAGCAACTGCGTGGATTTGCAAGAACGCAGTACTCTCACCTGGTGTCCGTAAGAACCTCGGGGGCTGGGCTGTGCCCTGCAGTGGGGCCGCTGTCCCCGGCCGTCCCGGTGTGGGGCAGCCCCTTGGCTCTCCTCAGGGGGGTCCCTGCAGCCCCGCTGCCAGGGCACCCGCACCTGGTAGCACTGATGCCATGATAGTGTGCACAGTCTTCACCAGCACCTGGCCGTCAGAAGTCCTGTACCACAGTTCATTGAAAGGAGAGCTCAGTGAACGGTCCCACCACCTTTCCACGGGACTGTAGCCTCTGCCTCCACAAATCCTGTCCCAGGGTTTGAAAGGGGCGTAGCGTGTCCTGACTGAGGTCCTAAGACCTCGCTGCGCCAGAGGTTACTGCAGGGTAACTGTAGAAGCATTTTGGCATCAGCAACACCCACTGCACGTGGCATCTACTGGGTTGAAATGTGCCGCAGGAGTGCAAAATTTTATTGTAAGTCTTCTAAGTAAGTCACGAATTAACCTGATTGTTCCTTTGGTGAAGCCATTGTGAGGAAGAGGTTCTGAGGGACTGTAGCAATCTGGTGGGAAGACCAGCAGTTGATTTCTCACCTCACGGGCATCATCTGTTTGTAGCAGTAGCTGGTGGAAAAACACTAAGTGGAAAGTGTACAGTGTTTGTAATTTTTTTTTAAGAAGAAGAAGGCAACCTGATTTTTGTATTTGTGACAGGACAGGTGGAATCCAGATTGTGTATTTATTTTATAATAAACACTTTTTAAGAAAAGCAAAAAAAAAAATCATAAGCATCATTTAGTAAAATGCAGTATTGCATTTTTCCAGTTTCTGGTCACTTAAGACAACAAAATACACAGTGTCATGTTTTTCATTCTCTTCATGGGATGTATGTCTGTTACGGTACTTATTTATGTACTTGTTGTATCACTTTGACCTGGTTTGATAAATTAATAAACTTTGAAGTTGATAATAAGGTGTTTTGTGTACGATGCTGTTTGGTCAAAACGTTTGGTTTCAGTTCCCTGTTTGCAGCCCTTCTGCTGCCACCTCAGAGAAGGCCTGAACACACGCCCAGCTGGGTGCAGTGCGCGGCAGCCTGCTGCCGAGTCGGGTACTGAGCTACGGAAGAGTCGGATTCAAGACCTGGACTGCTGGTCAGGGTGCACAGTAAGGCTTCAGCACTCACCCGCATCCTTAACACTTCAAGTGTGAGCTTGAACCACACAGACGTCAGCAGTGCACCTAAGACTCCAGTTTATCAAAAACTAAGAGATGTTCTTAGGTCATGAGCAGTTCTGACCTACTGTCAGTTACAACCAGGCTGGAGAAGCTCTGGGCAGTGCGCTCACGGGAGTCCCAGTGCACTCGGCAGGATTGTGTGGCCCTCCACAGACAAGTTCGCTTCGGTTAATGAACTGCTGCAATAGGCTGCAGGGTTTAATCCATAGGGATGGTAATCTTGCTCCCATTTAAGCCACTTCCAGACAAGGCAGGAAAAGTTCGCTGTAACTCAGCATCCACAGAGTCGATGCTGAGCCCTGACTGCTCACTACATTTGCAAATCAGACACGTAAAGCTTGCGGCAGGACAGCTGTGTCCCCCGTGCTGCAGCAATTCATTCTTTCAGGTATTCTCTCAGGAATGTCTGCGGCAGAATTTTGCAAACCAACTTACACTAGCACTCATCCGAGCTAAACTGAAAAGCTATAGAAATTATCACAGCCTGGGTAACGCAAACAGACAAGTTAGAAGGATCAGCAGGGTGCTCAAACTACCAGTTCATTTCAGTTGTTTAATCTCAGGAGCCACCACTGTTTGCTTTCCGGACTTGTTAGTAGGGCAGCAATGGTATGCTGGGGAGACGGCATAGGACCTGCAGTATACAGACTTTCTGCTCAGAGATGTGTCTGACCTTTGGGAAATACCCCATTTAATTCAGCTTTCACATACCTAGCATGATTAATTTTGAAAATGAAAGCATTGACATCCGTATATGGAATCCAACTTAAAAAGAAATCAAGCATTGACAACTGAGAGAACAGTATAGGACACTGCTTTCTGGGCAATACACATTCTGAATCTCAAAATAATTGGGGGAATGTTGATGGAATCAATCTGTGCTAGTGACTAAAAAGAGATGTTCTTAAGAGACACAAGAAAAAAGTATAAAACATTAACTCAGACACGGCTAGCCTCGTAATTAAAATGGGAGTATCAGCCTTGGGGAAGATGATTGTTCAAAGTGATTCCACGGTAAATCACTTGCAATCAATAAGTACATCAAATCTGAAAATCAAGATGGCTCTGGAAATTCTTTATGAAATTAATTTCTGTTATTTCATCACAACCTGCATAATCATCTTAGCCACCTTTTTATTTTAACCAGGTATCTGTTACAAGAATCCTTCCCATGAGGACACACCCTAGGCATGCATACCTGCTCTGCTCTGCTCTCCTCCTGTACCAGACCCCCTTTCCAGGTCTAACTATCCAAGGGGCGTCAGCCTTCCCAGTAGCTGCAGGCTGAACATCAACAGCAGTTGTACAGCTGCATTCCCATTGAATGTATTCTCTTGATTTCCTAACATCCAAATGCTTTTTAGCAGCACACTAAATCTTATTTCTCACTTCGCTACTGTTCCACTCTCATGGAACACAGATCATCTCTGACGCCACAGGACTCCACGGGCCAGGAAGGGCTGGAGACCAAGAGGAGAGCCCTGTTCACTGCTGTGTTCTTCTGAAATGACTTTTAAATATACCTACACAAGTATGAGAGAAAGCATATGTCAGCTTAATGCTCTCATCTTCACACACTCTCCATTAAAAAAAAAAGGTCAAACCATTTCACAATTCACATGATGAATACTTCCAAAATAATTGATAGCACATGAAGTATTTGCGTAATATTGGTGTGCTCTGGTGCCTATTGTGTTACCCATCTAAGATAAACGCCAAGATTTTGGAGATTTATTGTGGGACGGGTGAAAATTGACCAAGTTAATCCTTATTTCCATTTATTGCTTTTGTTTGGGGTTTGAAAAATGTCTTCATCTTCTGATCTGAGGTTTTGGACTGTTCTACTTCTTGGGTAAAGTATGTCTGCAACTACATGAATATATGAGTACGAACCCACAACCCTGCCCTACTCACATAACACCAACCCAACTGTGAGCAAGAATGCAAAGCATCCAAAGCAAAAACAAATAATTGATTTTAACCCAGCAAAACAGTTTTTAATGTAGATACACTGGATGACAGTTCAGAGTGTTCAGAAAAGGCAGTGAGCCTGTTCACTACCACTCAAAGTAAAAACTCCCAATCTGTCCTCAAATGACCTCAGCTCAAGAGGCAGAGGTCATACATCACACCAAGCTTTAAGTGCAGCTAACTGCTTCTCAAATAGCATCCACAGTTAGCTGATCTCTCCACCAAGATCAATTCTACCTCCTGTAGATTTACTTCTCCGGTTTCTCTCTTCTTTCTTTGTTTCAGGATCACAGCATCACAAAATCAGGTGGGTTAAGGCCACAAGAAATTAAAACTGCATTCTATTCCCATTGAAGTAAACAGCCAAACTCCCAATCCCTTTAAGAAGAGGTCCGTAGCTCTCTGGTATTATACTGGAATTAAGCACATTTTAGTGTGCTCTACTATTTAGTGTATACCAAAGGTACATTTTGTACTTTTCACAGCCAGATTCCCAGCCACTTCATGTTCCTCAGCCAGCGTTGTTACTCTAGCCTGTTCTTTCTCCCCTCTGCCAACAGATAGGATGGGACAATGAATCCGAGTCCTGATTTTAGAGGCATAAATAGTAGTCAAATGATGCTTAAGGTTTACGTACTGGGGTATTTTTGTTCCACATCTCTAAATGGGAAGATGAAGACTTTCCTGTTAAAACATCCAGCTTGAAATTAATATGGTATTTATTTTCATCTTCTGTACTAAAGTGTTGTGCAGCATGGCCGGGTTGTACGCTGTTAAACATGCAGTTTGAGGTAGCTGCAGTTCAGTAGAGACTGAAATAATTCCTATATAGACTTCTTGTAGTGTACTCAGGGTGGAATGGGAAATGCTGTAAAAGCATCAAACAAGAAAAGCGAGATCTTGGGCCAGTCTTTTCAATACTGAAAGGAAAAGACATTCTGCAGAAGTATTTATAGTTGCAGCTGCATAACTATCTCACAAACCAATAGACAACAGTCACCAACTAATCAATCTTCACAAAGTTCTTCCCAGAAAAAAGAAGATTTGATTGTAAATATGGTTATTCAGTTAACAAAAAATTATTCTTGGAGACACATGTACAGCTCCAAGTGGTGATATGTTCCAGAAAGCTGTGTTTTGGTATCTGAGATCATGTTTTAAATTCTGTGCTACCAGAAAATATTTCCCTGCTTTGAATGCCATATTATATATTCACATAAGTCTCACAAAATCTTTGGTTTTAGATCCAGCCAGACAGTGGCATCCTTTAAAAAAATGGTCCAATGACAGCACTAAGAAATAATAGAGGATGTTTACAATCAGAGCTGATTGTCCACCAGGTTTAACTTTGCCATTTACATCAATGCAAACCAGTTGTAAAATCATGCAACCAAATCCTACCAGTAGCCCTTCTCACTCACTTCATGCTATGTAAATTACGGTAACCAAATCTAAATAAAAAAAAAAAGTTATTTTGAGCTTCAGCAAATGTGCTAAATTTCTGGAAGTAAAAACCCTGCTGCTATTTAGTTTGAAAGACTTAGTTTATAAATTAAAGATTGTTTTCACAAGTGAGAGGAAATAAATGTAGATTTTTTTATTAATTCAGAGAACATTCAGCCTAGAGTCTCTTTTATTTTGCAATCATAAATAACTGAAAGATTCAATTGATAATAATGGTCAAAGCCTACAGAGACTTAGGAACTTACAACAGCTTTTCCCACCCTGATTTTTCTTCTTAATTCAAAAAGTCAGACATTTTTCAGAGACCTTTGCACTGATGAGTCCCTGCTGAAGAGACTGGGCTCTTCCCATGACATCAGCTGATAACAAGCTCCCAATTTCTTTATAGTCAGCATGCACTGGAAATTATCGACCTCATCTATATGATGTCCATAATGAGATCACTGTTATTAAGACAAAGCTGTCATAACCACCACGTTTGTGATGATCACGGCTCATATTAATACATAGAGTGCCTAAGAAAATGCAGTCACTAATTTACTTTTCAAGCAAGAAGCTGAGCAAACCCTAGAGAAAATGAGGAGCAGAGAAACTCTTGACAACTGCAAACCTGCATTTGAATACTAAATACTGAAAACTGGAGCTCTTTTTCCTGGCCTCTCCACCAAATTCTACATTTCTTAAGAAACATTTTGGTTTTTGTCCATGATTAAAATATTGAAAGGAGCATCTGCTAGAACGAAGCATCTTCATCTCTAGAATGAAGCTCCAGCAAAATCAGTCTGCTGGAAGATTCTTGAAGCCAAGAATCCAGTAACAGGCAAACGGGCTTCTCCAGATCTTGGATTACACAGCTCAAACACACCAGAAACTCACTGCCTCATGTTGTTCCCTTAAAATACCCCATAAATATACATAATAGTCACGATTCAGTAGAAAAAGATACAACATGTAGGATTTTAAAGGAAATTATCAGATCAAATTCTGTGTAAATCAGTCTATTTGCACATTAGAGGGACATCTGATGCAACAGAGGAATGAGCACTTCAATGTGGACAGAAGGCACAAGAAAAAAATGAGGAAAAATATGACATTGACTGTTGTATGTGTAAGGAGAAAGATTTTTCTCCTCTTCACATTTTCTTTTTAAATTGCAGTTTTCAGAGGCATTGCGAATCATTCATTGCTGCTCCTCCTATCAGCCTGTGAAATCTTGACAGGTTTCCCAACAGAGGTTCCCAGGGGAGTCTTAGCCCAGAGGATCAGTGAAGAGAGTAGAGTAGCTGTCACTTTCAGTTCTACTTCAGGGCAATGGGATGAACCCAGCAGACTAGCTTGTATTTCTATTTTGGAAAACACATCCAAAGACCTTGCTTGTAAATAAAGATTGGTCTAGTCTAATACATGAAAGGTAGGCAAGGTGAACCCCAGGATCTCTTCTGGGGCTGCCTCAATCAGGCAATGTATCCTAAAGCCACTGCTACTGGTCTATAATATGTTACCTAACAAACTTTAACAAAAAAAAGTCAAGAAATATAGACTTGCCCCTTGTATCAAAATAACCTGATTTCTGTTGAGTGTCTGCTTTCTACCAGCATCCTTCCAGTCTTAGACCTAAGGACACCTTCTTCTGGTACCTATTCTGCTCTGAAAAAATTCTGGTAAAACAACATTCTGTAATGAAAAAAGCAGGAGACCCAAAACCTGCTTCCTAAGAACTCTTGGTGACCTAGCTGGGAGAAACTCTGTAAAACCCCAACTCTGCTGCCCTGGAAATCAAAAAAGGTCCTGGCCCATTTCTGCAAAAACTTGTGAAAAGCCAGTTGCCCCTGTCAACAGCATAACTATTATTTTCACTAAATACCAACTGAGAGAGAATCCCAAAACAAAGTCGGTCATCAGGCTGGTGAGACCTCAGAATGACGTAATGTTTGACAATAAGCTTTTGACTTAAAACAGGTAGTCCAACAAGTTGAAAGTGCATTTAGTTAAAATATTTTCTAGACCAAGGGGTCTTCCTTTCTAACAAAGCTTCAGATGCCACATAATCATAAACTTTTCAATTTGAAAATTGCATAGGAGGTGCCAAAATCAGTGAGGAAATGAGAAAATTTGACATAACCCTTTCAAAATGAGCTTTTACCTAAGTTAAAATAGACTGATGTGCTCTTGTTTACATCTTAAATTTTGCCCTATAAGGTAACCACTTTGGATATGCTTATATCTCTTTCTTCCATTATAAAATCTTATTAAGCCCTCACTGAAAACACATCATCTTCCCTACCTATCTTGTATAAAACTCATTCTTCCAAAATAATAACAAATAAAACAGAGTGAAAACAAGCTAAGGCAGTGATGAAACTTTTATGAAATGAATAGGTGCTCTCTGTGCCAATACAGTCTGTTTAATCATAGCCTAACATTTTAATTATGTATATAGCTAAGCAGACTTGCTTGCATTGGCTTAATTATTGTGCATGATAATATGAACAAAGGGCCTCTGTTAAAGTAATCAACAAAAATTTTAGCTGGCTGGGTTTTCTCAAATGTTCCAAGAGCAATGAAAGATCTGATCATTAAGCATTTACTGCCCCTGAGAGCTGTTTTAAACCTGTTCCCTTCATATCACAGCTGGCCCCTTGAGAAGCCTCAAATTCTTTTTATCTGAAAGCCCTAGTAGAGCAGAACAAAAGAATGTTTCTCGTTTGGAGTGAGCTGTCTGTGTCATCTGTGTGATGTTCACTAGCAGGAGATGTCTATCTTAATGAGCTTTTGGCCAGGAATGGCGCTGCCGCTTTCTAACTTTTGTCCAGTTCACAGGCCTCCTGATGCGGGGCGCGCTGGATGTGTTAGAACTGTAAATGAGCCCCAGCAACTGCACATTGCGTAAGGATCCCACAATAACAATTAAGCAACAGTCTCTGCTGTCGTGGGCCTCTCCTGCCAGATAATTGACCGCGACGGGAGCTATGCAGAGAACCCACGCTGAAGGCGAGGACACATAACAGAAGTGAAGGTTCATTATCTTGCAATGAAAGGGAAGTTAGCACCAATGGGAACTGGGTTTTAAAGGACCAAAGGGTTAAAGCTTTCACATTTTGGAGGCATTTACCATGAATTTCTACTTTGCCATATAAACACTCCAAACCTACCCATGTATATGGTAGAAGAGAGTCAAAGAATGCTAGAAAGTTGAGCAGAATGTGTGTCTGTTGAAAAGCTAAACATTCTGTCACTGTAAAAGCTTGCCATGTAAAATCTGGAAGCTCAAGAAGACAACCAACAGCCAATGTATTACAACAACGGAGGATCTCTCTGGTACCCTGAGAGAGTTCAAGTACTTTACAGTCTCACTTTCCTCTGCAAGTCTGTGTCATCAGATCACATTTCCCACCACGCACAACCTGCTCTCACAGAGATGACACACCACAGGAGCCCCTGTCCATGCTGCATCCTGAGAGATACGGCTCACCTGCCCCACCAAGGAGAGCAGGGATGGGGGCGAAGAGAACTACAGGAGCCATCCAGTACCAGGGTGGGCATTCATAGAACTCCTGTGCTGGGTCATTTTTCAAATATCCGTTTTCTCAGTGGATATTCTTCCTTAACCAGCTATGCCAACATGTTGGTGATAAACCCAGCAAGAAAGAATTCAGGAAGTTCTGAAAAGCTGTTACCTTATTATATGAGAGGCAGATTTACTGGAAGAGCAATCGGGAGGTCTACGGCACTTGCAGGCAGCCCAGTGGAGGACGTGTTTCATCCACGTGACTGAGCAGAACCTGTAGCGCTATACAATCCCCATGGCACCACCACAGCCAATGCAATCTCACGCCCAGCACATATCAACGTGATATTCCTCCTGTTCGGCACTGTCTTTATTCCTGAAGCTGAACTCTTGTTCTGCATGCAGCCTTCTGCTTCTTGCTGTGCCCAGCTGTCTCAGCCCTGTACTGCTCACCCTACCTCTCTTCCCTTCCCATCCTGCTAACAGGCCGTACCGTTGTCCCTAGGCTTGTCAGTCCTCCTTGCCGGTCAGTTCCTCTGCCTCTCAGACTGCAAAGCTCATTTCTTTTCAAACACCTTATTTATGCAGTTGATCGTATCAGTGAACAGGCAGTGGTGATAGATGATCATTTTGAATAAACTTTTGCCAAAAAGAAAGTGCATAGCTGAAGGGAGAAAGTGCAGTTTCACACTGTACGGTGGGGAAGCACTAGTCCCACTAGACTACTCTGTCATTCAGGAAAGTGCCTTTAGGTGACAGTTAAATTGTTAACACACTACATCATTAAACAAGGCAATAATAAATATGTATTTTTCAATTCACTTTCATTAATGAAGTCAAAGCCATTCTAGAACTGATCAGGATCTTACTTCCCTCATCTACATTCTAGTACAGTCCCTGAAGCTTTTCCCTTACCTCATCTGCATTTTTCCTCATTATTTTCCACAAATTCAATTAGTTTTGCCCACCAACTCAAAAATGCTGAAGACTACCAGAGAACAGTGGGTTTTCTTCTCTCATGTTATTTGCAAGGGTTGCTGTTAACAAGTTAGCCTGAAGAATAAAAGGAGAAATAAAATGCGGCAAAACAATGACTGAAACTCCTACAACGCACCTGTGGTTTTAGAGCTGGACGTTTGTGAGTGGTTATTCGGCTTCGCTCAGATCTACCCTTCCGAGGCAGAGACATTCACTCCTGACAGGAGACGGCAGGAAGGAAGGAAGCAACGGAGATGGGAAAGAGAACTTTTACAGCTGTGCAGGTGGCAAACAGGGGAAAGGATCTATAATGGAAAAGAAAGGGTGAAGAAACCACCACACCAGTCTTGTCTCTTGCTGAACAACTAGGTCGACTGACTTTGCAAATTCTTGAGCAGTTTCCTGTGCAGTGCTTCATTGTTTGCATGCAAGCCTTTCTGCTGTGGTCTTGGCTCCCACGTTGGGCATACTTCCTCTGTAGGGTGAACCTTATTTCCAGACATACTTCCCCCACCACAACCACTAGAGGGGACTATGAAATAAGTGCAGCCACAAGCCTGGTCACAGCACAATGAGTCCCTTAAATTGTTCACAAATGTCAATATACATGGCACAGTAACGGCATGATGCCCTTGGGGAAAAGGGCAGATAGCAGATATCTACCAGTCCTACCTATATGAGCCATACTGGGCCAAACCCCAGCCTATACAGCTCAAGTTTCACTGCCGTCGAGCAGATCATCCCCAGCACATGCTCAAACAAACAAGCAAGAGATCTCAAATGTCACTGTGGTCTCACTCCAAAAATGCAAAACCCAGAATTTATATGGATCATAAGATTTCGTTTCTGGGGGTCTGAAAATATCTACAAAGCTCTGGAAACATCAGAACCTCACCAGAAACTGCATGGAGAAATATTTTCTCATACTGTGCATTTCTCTGGCCTGCAAATTCCAAAAACTGTGGTTAACTCCAGAGTTTTCTCACTGAAGTTATTTTTATGCTGTTCACATTCATTTATTAATCCTGCCATCTGAAAATACAGCTCTGTATTAGGTATGTTCTGATCTTCATTTGGAACCATTTACAGAATTAACAACCTTTGATTTGGCGGAAAACCAATCACAATTCTCTGTAGCATGGATGTGCCTCAATACGCAGCAAAAATCAGCAAGAAGTTCCCCAGGAAAGCAAGTATGGATGTGATGCAAGCGTGCCACTATGCTAAGGTCAAAAAGTTACCACCAGGAACTAGCTACACCCCAAGACCTAAACAAATCCTTGCTTCTCTCCTTCTTTGATCTACTGAATAGCAGCAAATTCAAAACTGGTAAAAAAAAAAAATCTTCTGCCAGCAGTCTTTGAAAACACTGCTGCAGGAGACCACACACAGGAGTTCCAGAGTGTTAAAAATAGATTAGAAACTTCTGTTAATAAGATAATCAGTAATTAAAACCCCAGTCATTTCACTTTTATAATGGGACAGCAAGAAACAAGCAAATCAGAACTGATTTCTGGCAGTATGCAGTGTTAGCATTCTGGCATCATTTTCCATACACACAGATCTACCAAAATAGAAACAACAACCATTAAAACAGTTTTAAAAAAAACCAACTTGCTTTCACTAGAGGTAATAACACTTCTCCCCACCCTGAAAAAACATCCTTTTATTTGTCAAGTCAGGAAAAAAGGTCATGGCAGTTTTCATAAAATTTGGACGATCTTCCGCCAGCTCTACCAGCAGTGACAAACGACAGCTGAGAGACTTACAGCCTCCCACACTGGTGGGAGGGAGAGCGAGCTCTGCACTGTGAGGGACTCACGCTTTCCTGTATTTCATTTCTGTATTATTTCTGTTTTATGTGTTTAGAAAAGCATTCATACACATAGACCTCCAGGACCAAATTTATGCCTGTTTTTAGGCAAGCTATACCTCTGTCTCTCTTGCCTGCCCTTCCAGTTCTTTCTTAACTCCAGCCTATCTGACTTCAGTTGTGAAAAAGCCCCAACTATGGTTTTCTGATAAGGAAAAAAAAAAAGTTTCTGAAAAAATTTTACTTTCATCGTGCCTTTCTCCACTTTGTTTCCTTTTCCGAACGTGCTGGTTCTGGCTGGGGTCGAGTTCGGTTTCTCCCCAGCAGCTGGCACGGGGCTGTGGTTTGGATCCGTGCTGGAAACAGCGTTGATAACCCCGG
>Ga0181612_138862_pt1 | contig 20568 bp, 12 predicted proteins | sample HoacroProtozoa21_FD_119630 | JGI IMG/M metagenome (GOLD analysis project Ga0181612, IMG submission 119630) | Hoatzin crop microbial communities from Cojedes, Venezuel. Combined Assembly of Gp0051906, Gp0051904, Gp0051908
AAAAAAAAAAATTTTTTTTACTTTGTGAGGGAACGCATGATTAACTCAAATCCTGGAATGTGGTACATCTTTTAAGCTTTGAAAAAAGATTTGCTAGGGATACAGAACAATATGTATTTACATATTATACACTTTTAGCTTTGTGCTGCTTGTAAATACTGTATTAAGATTGCATGTATACTATGCTAAGGGTGAAAGCTGCATGCACAAGTTTCCTATTCGCATCGTATTCCTGCACATATTATTTTTAAACATGGAGATGCTATCACCAAACCGAGTGTAGGGCTGATTCCCGCACACAGTCATGCTGACCCACTTGAGATCCCACACGGCCCCCAGCTGTCGCTGCGGAACAGCACGTGTTCCCATAAGCTTCACATCCTATCTGCCAGCCCTGTGGTGATATCCCTAGCACCTTAGGAGATTTCAAATGGCACTTGATGACTGTGTCTTGGCAAGCAAACCGAGGTGCAAGTGTTGGATGTCTGTATCTTAGAGTCCCTCAGCTATAGCTCATGGAAACAATCTAGCAGGCAGCTGAACTGACTTTGTACAGCACAAGAAAAAGCTTGAGGATTTATTTTTCTCTCCACAAGGTGCCAAAGGCCACCTTAAACTTAGAATATAACTTCCTTGAGCCAAATTTAGGGCAGACACTCAAATCTTCCCCACCACCCTAACACTGCAACCTCACTGTTCTAATGTGAGTGTAAGGCTTCTTAATCATCTGCTCAGTGCTCTGATCAAGAGCGCTCCTTTTGCAATTTGCAGCCTCACACAGCGAGCAAAGGAGAAAAATAAAAAAACTACAAGAAGTTCTGCTTCTCACTCTTCCCTTCTAATTCGTGGCAGCACACACAGGAACTCAGCATGAATGAAATCGGGACCGTCGTTTGAGTCCCAGAGGAACAATTAACAAAATTAAGCAACCACTGAGAGACGGCTGCAATAATTTGACTCCCAGAAGGTGTAGCCAGCATACCTTCGGTTGAGATGGCCAGTAAAGAACGATTGTCTATAACCAATTTTATTGATAAATTGGAACATGATGGGAATTGTTAATCCTTTAATAGTCTCATGCACCAGTGTATATCTTGTTATCTGTTTATCTTCTGGTGATATTCCAGCAAGTATGAAAATAGATTGTATTTTGTTAAACCACACACTAAACAACACCATAGCTCCAAATTTGTTGCTTGACTCAGCGAGTGAGACAGTATTCACCTACATAGTGCAAGGAAATCTCACAACAATAATTCTCCCATTTAACAACAAAAAAACAGACAAACTGTTAGAAAAGAAAGTCAAAAGATGTTGAAATAAGTACTCTGAAGAGAAACAGAAGTCTTGCTGTGAACTGTCCAGTTAATTTTGCTCAGTAAACTGTGCGAAAACTCTCTTCTGCCGTCCAGTTTAGCATTGTTTGGTTGTCAGATTAGACCAATTCTAATTAGAATTTGCTACTTTTCCAAAAGTTGTTTGTGATCAGTCATGCTGAAAATATTCCAGGAAGTTGAAGTTTTGTTCAGGCAAAAATCAGAAGCAAAAAGTTCCTCCGCTTTCTTGCTAGACTTGAAGATGCATTCTTACAATACAAAACCTTATAAACAATGTGTCATCCTTGTTCTGAAAGGTTGGGGTAACTTGCTGGTTAGTGTCTTGTCTTTGAGAATGGTCCCAAAAGCATTTTTCAGCCTTGTCTTGTTATAATCTAAACTATTTAACTTGTATATTCTTTTAAATCTAATGTGTTCATAAGTCCCACACTGTATTTAGGATACTTTTTCACACTGCTTAAATATTGTTTTGTTTACGTTTACATTATGTATGATTGACAACTTCATTAGTGTCCTTGTCAGTATCTTACCAAAGTGATCAGCCTCAGAACAGACCAGCATCCCAACGATCCCATTGGAGCATCTATTTCTGCCAGAGTAAGAACATTCTTTGTAAAAAATTATTATCTCATGAATGAAATACCTTCCACTTTGTCAAAGGCAATTTATTTCTAATTTCTCATTTCTATTATAGCAATTAATAAACCTTCAAATTAGTCAAGCTTCTAGAATACAATAATTTTCTAATTAGGCCACTAAAATTACTTTTGAGTAGCCAGTGCATGACAATCTGCATATTACATTTCCCGAATTCCTTCACTGAAATGCTTTCGGTATCCATGCACAAATACTATTTCCAATTTATGTATGCCTTAAAAATTCTCTGCCACAGTTGTCACCTCCTCTCAATTCATGGTTCTGCACAGCTTGAAATTTTTCTAGGTCTGCTCATCCTTGGTCCTTAGAATAAATGAACAGTGGGCTTTGATATGACTATACTCATTCAATCACCTGGCAGGTTGGTGTATGAGAAATCTGAGATAGCATTAGCCCAACCTAGGCAAAAACTCCGTGAAGAGGAAATAAGAAAACAAGTAGAGTCAATCAGAAAGATGATCAAGAAGCAATCATAGAATCATAGTATCATTTAGGTTGGAAAAGACCTTTAAATTTAATCACAGAGTCCAACCGTTAACTTAATACTGCCAAGTCCGCCACTAAAGCATGTCCCGAAATACCATGTCTACACATCTTTAAAATCCCTCCAGGGATGGTGACTCAGCCACTTCCCTGGGCAGCCTGTTCCAGTGCTTGGCAAACTAGAAGGGCACAGAAAAATAAGAAAAATTAGAGTACGAAGAAGCAATAATTATTGGGTTTAGAATACTTGGAGTTAACCAGGTGCTTGGGCACTAAGCTCCATTTTTGTTTGGACTAACTTGTGAGTAAAGGACAAAGTGAACTGCAAATCCAGATACCTGTGAAAATCAGCGCAGACTAACAAGGAAAGACAGAGGCAGAAAGAGCAGAGGAACTTGATCTTAATCTCAGAAGAGAACATATTTCTAATTTGCAAAACCTATTCTCTGTGCAGGAGAACAGCAATTGCTTCCAATCTGTGGAAAAAAAAAAGAAAGAAAAATCAGTGTCTTATACGGAGGTTGCCTGGAGCCAGGTGCTGAACAGATATCACTTTTTAAAACCGCATAAAATCTTGAGATACATAAGACAAGATGGACTTACACATCTTTGTTCACAGGTTCTAGTCATCAACAAATTTCTGTGACTATATGACTCACAACTTCCCTGAACCATAATTACCTAGATAAATCTGATTTACAAGCTGCAAAAATGGTGTTATCATTCACGTCTGTTACAATCACTCCTAATTTTCTTCCATCATCTGATTCATATTACAATATAATTGTTAGTGGACTTGATACGTCACAAGGCACATTTCACTGAGAGTTATTATTTAAAAGAAAGCAATAATTGCACCTAAAATTCAGATGGAAATCTTCAATTGATTTCACGTGTTTTTCATTATAATTGAATGCAATTTAAAATCACAGGAGTAACATTTATGACATGAATGATTTCTAGGCTCAAATGAAAGGATGAGCAGATCAACAGAACAGTTTCCAAAGGTTTTCAGGGTATGGTCAACCTAAGAACAAACAAACAAAAAAAGCTTGCTTTATCCAAAGCCTCAAATACTTAAATCACAGAGTTACGAGTTTAAAAGACTGCTTCATTTTCTATTGCTGTTTGCATTGTTGCTAATATGCAAAATAGAATAAAATCTACTGCATTAGTTTTATTTCTAAGAAATAATATGAACATGTGAACTCCAAGAAAATAAATCTAATAAATCTAATCTCTGAGCAAATTATTCTAAATAAAATGCTTATTTTTAGGACATTATAGAGGTCTTATTTTTTCTTATCAAAACATAGTTACACTACTACTTAGGCTATGGAAAATACTTATCTTTACAAAATAATAACAAGTCACATAACCAAATACAAGGAACATGTATAATATTGAGACTTCACAAAAGAGATCTGGTTCAGATCTCCTACTGATAGATATTGGTAGAGGTATATTTACTTTTTAGACATGACTTATTTCCAATATTCTACTGCGGCTTGTTGTATAGCATTATGATATTCCACAGCTAGAGATGTGTAGAGTTCTAGAAAGAAGTGTAGAGTTCAAGTGTAGAGTTCTAGAAGGAAGGATTAAAATGAAAATGTATATTTAGAAGCTATTTAACAAAGTTAGTTTCATAAAATCCACAAAAAACTTTGACTTTTTTATGTCTTATGCTTCTTTTCCCACTGAGATCATTTTTAAAGTCATAGGAAACAGAAAACATAGGAATAATTCCACGTAGCCATTGATAAGAATACTGCCACTTTCAATGGAATCACTTTGCATATGATCAGGAGTTTTATGTTTGTCTGTTTTAATCAAAATGAACTGATTTGGGATTTTGAAATTAAACAAAAAAAAAGGTTCTCGTGATTTTTTTTCTTTTTTCTGCAGTAATGAAGATAGGATCATTATAGGATCACAGGATATTATAGATTCACAGGAGAGTTCAGGCTGGAAGGGACCTCAGGAGGTCTCTATTCCAACTTCTTGTTCAAAGCAGGAGCAGCTCTGAGGTCAGACCAGGTTCCTCTGGGCTGTGTGCAGTCAGGTCTTTAAAATCTCCAGGATCAGAGACAGTACTACCTCCCTGGGCAGCCTGCCTCTCTGCCTGACTGTCCTCATGGGGAGAAAACGTTTCTCATAACGTCCAGCTTGTATCTCCCATGTTTCAAGCTATCACCACTGCTTCTTATCTTCCCACCATGCCCCATGTGAAGGGCCTGGCTCCATCGCCTGCTGACTTCTCCATAGGTACCAGGGCTGCCTTTAGGTCCCCTCCAGCCATCTGTTCTCCAGGCTGAACAAGCCCTGATCCCTCAGCCTCTTTTCATAGGACAAGCACTCCAGCCCCCAACTTCTGGTGGCCCTCCACGGAACTCACTTCAGTTTATCAGCCTCTTTCTTGTACTGCAGGACACCAAACTGGATACTGTACTATAGATGTGGTCTTACAAGTACCGAGTAGAGGGGGATAATCACTTACCTCTTGAAAGTGCTATCCAAAACCTCAACATGATTACAGAAAGTTCAGGTTTGCTTCAGATTCACGAAGTAGCCCTTTCTGATGTGTTTCTCATAAAACCACAGCATATTCTGAAAACCGAAGGAAGATTAATAATTTAGTGAAAACCATTATTTCAAAAGGCCATTTTTTGTAACTTTACCTCTAGTTTTCAGATGTGACTACTGGCTTTCCCTGCACATTTCTTCTGTTTGGCTTTCAGCCCTGACTATACACACTGATAAAAGAATGTTAGATTCCCATAGCCACCTGTGTATCTCTTGTCCTCTGCTATTTCCTCAGATGAGCCTTATAAACCAAGTTAAAGCAGCACTACACTTGTTTCATGGAAGGCATGTCTACTATTTGCCAATAACAAAAACAAAGATCCTGATCACAGTTAGCTGCATGATTTTACAATTTCAGACTAAAAAAAACCCAACCAAACACACCCCCATAAACACACCAAAATAAAAATTATAAAAGACTGAAAATCCCACCAAATAAGCTTACAAGGTAGAATATGACTTCTCTACTATGATATGAAGTGTGTATTTTTTTTTTTCCGGTGCTAAGGGAAGGTGCTTATCTTGTCAAATGATTGTAAAATAGCTAGTAGGAAATGCTGCTGGGGCACAAACATTACTTATCATCTTAATTCATTCACTGTCTTTAAATATACCAGCAACCAGAATTATGTATGTCAGTTGGCTCCATTCACAGACCTGAGTTTTGCAGAGGGATAAAATCCTGAGGAATGCTGATGAGGAGTTTCAGCAAGTACCTCATGAGAATTGTTTGATTATCTTTCTCATCTCTGTCCAGGAGAGATTTTTTTATGTCCATGTGAAAACCTTTTTGTAACCTTGTAATATTTTTCATTCCTTTGCAGTACTCATAAATTCAGACGCAAAAAAATTCTGACTGAAGAATTGCCTCATGATGATCTTGCACAAAACACAGATTTTTCACCTTTACAAACAAATAACTGCATTGAAAATGTATGTCTAGCCATCCAGTTACCTTATTTAGAAATTTGCAATTACACTCCTACTCCATAAAATCAATATGGAAAATAAGTAAATCCATCAAGTGCTTTTTCAAAGGCTTGTTTTGTTTTTAATGTGGCTACTTCAAATCTAGTTTTACTGTCAAATGTGGACCATTATGAACCAAGTACAACTGTAGAAAGAGATCAGAACCAAAATTTAAATGCATTGATATCTCTTCCTAAACTTTAGGAATTACAGCTTCCTAATCAGACTTAGGGCTAGGGTTTCCTAAACTCTAGGAAGCAAAAAGAATTAGCATAGGTTAAACAGTTAAATAGTCAACAATATGTACCACCATAGACACAGTAAACAAGCATACTACAATTTTAGCTCGCATGTTATGAACTCTGATTTAGGTCTGAGGTCTTAAAATCACCGCGAACTAAAAAACAAACAAACAAACAAAACCCCCCATAAAAACAGAACAAAAAAAGAGAGTGGAAGATCTCTCACAATTAGACCTATATTGCCAATGGGAAAAAGGGGCAGGGAGGGTTTGCTACTGGGTTTTGAGGTTAAGTATGGACTTCTGCTCTCGAGTTTTACTATACCTCTTGATTATGAACTGTTATGTATGCAAAATTCCATGAAAGACTAAGTAAAGCAAGTTATGACATTCCATTCCACCAATTTTTTTGCATGAGATGAAAGATGTGCTAGGAAAAAAAAAAGACAACCCCTATTAAATTTTAAGTTAAAGCCCTTTAAATAACATTCGTGATTTTAATTGGAGCTGCTTATGTTCTGCACTGTGTCATGTAATGTAGGAATTAAACATTTTTTATTTTTAAAGATATTATATCTTCTAGAATTTCCACATTAGGTTATGCAGAAAGATGAGATGATAGCAAAGAGAATTTTTCACTGAAATTAAGGGTGTCCCAGTGGTTGTTGAACTGTATTTTCCATTCTTTTTAAAAGTACACTGCATTTCAGACAGGGGTCTGACATATCTAAAATTCCACCATTGTTTATAAAAGATTATTTAAATTAACACATATTGCCAAGCGCTCATTTTCCAGAAGCCAGGGGCTGCTGAAAATGGAATCAGATTCCAACGAAACTTCCCCTTTTGATAAATATTAACCCCTTAAACTAGAACACTTTAACAGTGGAATGGAAATACACTAGCTAGTGAGATGGTAAGGGAAAAAGAAAACAATTACAATTTGATTTCAGATATAGTAGGTTATTCTGTTAACATGCACATGCTCATAAACTTGAGCTTTAATTCACCACCATACGTGATATGGGTGTTACATAATAACTGATAACATGGCAATTATTTCAGATTTCCTAGTTAGTTTTGTGTTGTGGTTGAAACTTTGGTTTAGAAGGACATATATAACCTTTTCTCTTGATTCTAGTTAGATTCCGGTATTCCTGCCCCAAATTCTGTTTACGCAGTGAGTAAAAATCTAGAGTAAAGCTTAGCCAAGAATATCAAGTTGTGCTTCCTTAGGAGTCAAAACCAAATTCTTAATTGGTTTGGCCTAAAATGCGAGCTACATTTGAAATCTGGCCTGACATTTTCCAACAAGTGAAAGGCCAGCCATAAAACCTGTTTCACAGCTTATTATAGAAGGAACCATTCACTCTACACCATTAATAAAGTCGGTCATGGTATCAATCTTCGCTAAATTACCATTTTTGACGTGCAGATATTTGCAAGGCAGATATCTACTCAAAGGAATGTTATTAGTTCTGGTGGAATACACCTGTGTTGTCCATTTTGCTTAGGAAGAGGACATGGGTGCTATGCAATTCACGCATATATAAGAAGTGTGAAACACTGCTTTGAAATAAAGTTAGAATAGATTCTTCCTTTTGAATATAAATAGGAACTCAGAGGACTAATGGTTATTTAAATCACCTTGATTCTCTTTGAGGAATCTGATTATGCTGATAAAATATCTTCTCGTTGCATCTTCAGCATAAGAAAGCAAGATCTTCATAAATTTGCACATCTCCCACACTCGCAAATTCGCCTTCCGTTTCCTCCAGCCGTGTTTCCTTGAAACCCCGCACCAACACCACACAATCTGCCTGCCATTACCTTGTCTGTCTCTTCTGCGGGTGACTGAATAGTCTGTTCCTCTAAGGTTCATCTACTAAACGTATTCTCTACGGTTTGGGAGGACTGTTTTCCCCTGCCTTTTACATCGAGAGATTCCTTGGCTCCAAGCTTCCCATACCGTTAACCACAATTTACTCCTCTCTTTTCTTGCTGCCACTTGAAGTCCACAGAAGTGATTCATTAAACTAACGACCCTCAGCTTCTTCTTATCAACGAACCCAAACAATTCGAAGTGGTCCACTGAGGTTGCTTTGCATAACAGTGTCCATGCATCTTCGCCAATTTAGGAAGCTAAGCACGTAGCATTAAGAGCTTTTATTATCCAAATCCATCAGGTAAACAGCGATCCTAGGACCAAACTCCAAGACAACTCTATTTTATTTTGCATAGCAACTTCTGTGAAACAGATGCTTTACTAGCAGACCAGAAGGAAAAGAATATTAAAAGCTTGTTATCACTGCAGAGCTAGAAACCCTAGAAGAGTTATTTTAAAAAGCATTTTTGCCAGAAAGGATTTTTTTACTAAGAACGTGTTGATCTCTCTTACTTTTTGAAAAGGAAAATGCCTTTTAAATTGCTAAAACATTCCACTTTGATGAGGTACAAATATTTCAGTGCCATGACTTTTAATCGTTTGAATAACTCTATCATTCCGCTAGAAATACAACATCAGTGACTTCGGAATCTGATTCGGAGAAGAGTGGGGACTTCTTCCCTCCCTCCCTTCCTCCTTTCCTCCTTCCCTCCTTCCTTCTTCCAAATCGAAATTCTCTTTTACCGCCAGCTCGATAGCTAACACTTGGCTCCTTTTTAACACAGCTCTCGGGCACATCTAAAACCCTCTCACTCCAAAACAACACCACACTGAACCTGTGCTAACTGGTCCATTACAGACTGAAGTTCTTCGAAGAGGAGACACCAAACCAGAGGAGCGCTGACATTCTCCACTGCTTTCTCATTGTCTCCTCTTGTTTACTCAGGACACCGAAGTTCCCCCCAGTTACCAGGGGCAGGGCTACACCCATCCTTGGCTGCAGCTGCAGGAGGCACGGCAGGTACCCTGGAAGTTCTATACATTGCTATGTATTTGGGTGACTGCATTACTAGCATAGTCAAAGCATCTAAAATATTGCTTTCCGCTCAGGCTGCTCACTTCTAGGATAAACAGAACCCTACACATTCTGCAGCTGAGTATTTTCTTACATACGTATCCATGGAAGAAAGAGTAATGAAAATAGCAAAAGCGACAGACAACGGAGGAAGGAAGCTGATGAATCTGCGAAAGTTAGGAAGGAATTAGTCAAACTGCATCAAACACCAACACACTTCTCCTGTGCCACCCTCTAACTGATTCATTATTTACGAAGCAGCATAAAACTTCTGCTTGTTACCTTATTGACAGCTGAAGCCACCAAAGAAGAATGCTCCCAAACCACAAGACCTGCAGATCTGCTTGGTTGTTTTTTAATGTCGGCTCAAAAAAAGGAGTTGCGAGGTTGAAGTCAGAGACAATCTCAGCAAATTATTTTATTTAAATATTAAGCTGCCATTAATCCACAATAAAAAAGGAATATTTATCTATCTTCAGACCTCTATGGATAGAACTGACATTTAATGTTTTCTCAAAACAGCAAAATATAAACCTAAATTAGATTCTGTTAACAGAACTGACATTTAATGTTTTCTCAAAACAGCAAAATATAAACCTAAACTAGATTCTGTTAACTACAATAGCAAATGGGATGAACATTGAACATCTTTTTTTAATTGTTTAACCATTTTCCATAAGCAAAAATTTTTCTTCGTCTTTTGAATATGCATGTAAAGGAAGCTTCCAGCTGTTTTACAGTTGTAAAGCCAAAACACCAAACAGAATTTGTGGGAATTTGCAAATCAGTAGAACTTCTAATTGCAATGGCAATCACTAGTAAACTTTGAACTAAAACCATTAAGTAAGGGCAAAGGAGATTTTTAGAATGGAAATTAAAACTGCTTGAAAATGACATGAGGATGTTGTTTTAAGAAGACTCAAGCCTGTGTGCCTGAAAGATTGTTTTAATTCTTTTAAGACTTGCATGACTTACTCTGCTAAGCAAAATATTTTTCACAGGTTCATCCCAAACAGTCAAGTCTCAAGGCCACTGCACTCCTGAATCCTAGAAATGAGTTCACTGGCCTAAAATTTGCAATCTGTCATGGAAAAAAGTACCAACTAGGAAAAGAATAAAATCTATTACACGAGAAAAAAATGGAGAGTAGCTATGGAGTGAAAAATCTTTGTATTCACATGCTAGAGGAAATCCTAAACATGAAATGGAATGGCTGAACACAGAGCTTCCAGTATAACTTAACTGACAAAGAGTTTTAAACAGTAAATACTACAAAATTATCCTAAAGTGTTTCCACAGAATACTGAAAACATCAAAGTTGGGGTTCTTTTATTAGTTATATTTGCATGAGGATAGAAAGTTGTTTTTTAAAAAACATGAAATATATCTATAATTGGGAACAGTCTTGCAACGAGTGTTTGAATCACCCTGCAGCACAACAAAGACCTTCTCAGCCCACAGCCCCATAAGCAATGCCAGATTCAGAAGTTCTGACTTGAGACCTTTTTTCCCCTCTTGATCATATGGTTACCTAGACTAAAAAACTGAGGATGGTGGAAAAAAAAACCCAAACAGACAACCGGTTTTATGCAGGTATGTGATACTGTTCCTCAGTCCCGCTGAACATCTGTGTCCCAGGGCAGGGGGCTGCCTATGCTAATGTAATGGCAGTGCTGCTGGATGCCGAACTGTTGACTCAGAGTGAAGAGTACAAACTTTTCATCGGAATGCTGTATACACGTACCACTGTCCTTTGGTTGCAGATAAGTCACACGAAGAGGTGAAGGGAAGGTCATCTCCTGCTGCTTGTCTTACTGAATCCTATCACCTCTTCCAATCTGCCATTTAAACTGTTTGTGTGAGCTCTCACTAGTCCTTTTAAAGCAAAATGCATTAGATTAGTTTACAGTCTTAACAGTAGGACTCATTTTGACTGAAAAGAGTTCGGATTTTCTTACAAATTCAAATTAGATGGCAGATCCAAAGGGACGGCAGTGGGTTGCTGGCACTGTGCTGCAAATCTCTTCAGTCAGCATCACTGTAGGACAAAGAACCCTCTTCTGTGTACGTTTATACGTGTACATCTCTAATTATACTGTTAAGGAGAGTACAGTTAGACAAGACAGACAAAACTGATACTGAACTCTGTCTCTCCCTCTCTGTTCTTGGATGTAGGTCCCTAAAGAGCTGATGGAGCTCTCTAAGCTGGCAAATGCCTTTTTCTTCTTCCTTTTTTGGTTGAGCTAGTTTCCTGCTAGTTAAGAGAGGAATCAGGTCCCTAAGTTACAGCGATGATAATATATTAAACAGTACCGGGAAACTCTCCAAGGAACTGGAACTGGGTTGTTTATGCTGTATACAGTAAATTGTTATAATGAACCCTGTATAGTTTTGGCCCAGGTTAAACTACCTCTTTTCCAACAGTACCTAGGAACAGCTGCAAAATCATCATGGACCAGAAACCATTCCTCATAGGCAGCTTGTATACGGCCACCAAGCTCTGGAAGGTTCAAGAGTGTGGTGGATGGGGAGGATGCTGCTCTTTGACAGCTGGTCACAGTGCCAGAATACAGTCCTGGGCAAATATGATTTGTTAGAAAACATGTAGCCCAAGGGACAGAGGTGCCTGAGAGTCGATGGAAGAGGAGGGAAGGAGTGAGTGGATGAGAATGAGAAACGAGAGAAAACGCTGTTGAAGAGGAAAGAAGGCTCTCAGCAGCAGTAAGCTGTTACACAGACTCAGCCTGTCTCATATAACTGCATCCCTGTAGATTCACCGTTTTGCTTCTCAGCTAACGTTAGTGCCAGTTACTGCTGACTGCAACAAATACATCAGTCAGCTGCAGAGCTAACATGGGGGTAGTTACTGCATGAAGGTGAAAAAGCTGGTTTGCTCTCCTTCCTTCCAAGACATGGTGTGATCACAAAGTGACCTGTAGTTTAACATTAGGGACACAAAAGCCATGCAAACTGTTGTTAAATGCTATGTAAATGGCTATAAAAAGTGTTGTAAGTTTAAAGCTACTTGGATCCACCAATCTCCCCTGAAAAAGGGAACAGGCAACTTGCATGCAGTATTCTTCAGGAGGATCAGGTCGTATGTTAGATACTTCAGCATTTTCAATTGTGGTTTCACAAGAACTTAGATGCACAATACAGATGAAGAAAAAAAAATTGAGAAAGCAAAGGAGTTTGCCACAGTAGCTATCATTAACGAGATACTCAGCCTGATTGATGTGTTAATGGAGTTGAATGGCTTAAGTTTATAACTGGAGGAATTCGAAGCTGAATCCTGTAAGAATCCCAAGGCCTCTCTTGCATCCCTTCCCTCGCTTTCAGAATTAAAGGCAAAAAATAAGGGAAACTGCTGTCTGTTAATTAGATCAGGGCCACAAAACAACACTGTTTTCCAGAAGAGGGCTTTTTATCCTAGCTGTTGCTTTTAACTTCAATTACCTCACTGATATAGTACAAGAACTCCTCTCTCTCTCCTCAGAAATGTTTCATAAGACCAGCTGGAGGTGAAATGGCTTGAAATGGAGAAGTCTTAAACAAGAGTGCTGTCAGATATATTATTTTATGCTTATCTTTGGCTGGTAGATGATGCAAGAAAAGATTGTGTCCTGTCTTTCTGTTGTTATATATTTACCTTCATCACGCTTCTCTGGGTGAATCTTGATCCCACAGGTTTTAACCATTCTGTTAAATAAATAAATAAATAACTTCCAGAGACCAACCGCTTGCTCTGATGCTAAGCGGCATCAATTGACGCACATCCTACTGCTTAGGAGCAGACCCCAGTAGAGCAGATCCATCCTGGAAAGTTGGCAAGATCCGTCCAGTTTTGTGCTGAGCAGGGTGCAGCCCAGCAGATGCACAGTGGGGTAAAGTGCTTGAACTCACTTCCTGGCCTTCTTTTACTTAGCAGTGCAGATGCGGTCAGAGCAAACATGACAGAACATCTGGAAAGAAAAGCCGGGGTCAAGGAAACTTAACAAGATGAGAACTTTCCATGGCAGTTTCTCAGCTAATTGCTCAAGAAAACACTTTTCAAAGTTGCATTCGCTTGTCTAGACTCTCAGTACTGCAATTCTGTTTGACAATTAGGATTAGCTCAGAACTTCCTGACTGGGAAATTACCTCACAAGGACCTTGGCTTGAGAATCTGATTCTAGAATGGAAGTTTAAAAAAATCCAGATAAATAAATAGCAAGCATCGAAACTAGGATGTTTGCATCAGTTATTCAATAAAACAACAAAACCAGATATTTGTAAAGGACAACTACTTGAATTGCTTCCTTCTAAGTGTTCCACACACTGATAAAAGCTTGCCTAAAGCTTCCCTGTACTTGATTGTTTCATACAATAACATGTCTTTAATTGTTCTTCAATTGTTCACATTTCCCTCTTCCTCCTTTCTCACTTGAGGTCTGTGGTCATTCAGTGGAAGACAAAAAATGAAACAAAAAAAACCCAGTCATTCATTACCAGGTTATAATCTTACAAAGTTATTTTTGGTCCCATCATGAACCGTGACATCAAAGCTTGGATGGTTTATTTTGTCCCCATAAGTCATGAGGGGGAAATAGAAGCCAGGAGTTGAAATGCACCAGTGACAATAAGGTGCTTTGAACCTGTCATAACCAGCTGCTCCAAAGAAAGGTCCATCTGCTTTGCATCAGTGATGCAGTGAGAAGCAGCTGGAGGACCTCCATAGATCTGTCCCTAATTATCCATAAGGGGCCTATTTCCTCTTTACAGTGTTACACCATATGAAGTTCAGTTGGCACAATTCTCACCTGTCCTGGGCACCTTGGAAGTGCTGTCAGTATTATTCGTTCTCCTCTGCAGTCATGATTGTCTTTCTTTTCCCTGTACTTTCACCATTCTTGTTCTTTACCTCCCTTCTCCTACCCCTATCTTTCACTTTCCTGGGTTAGGTCTCAACTCTTTCCTCTTCTACCCATTTGCTTGCATATCAGTCCCCATATGGTAGCGACCAAACATCCATTTGCTTCTGTCCAGCGGGGAAATGGGTATTTTCTACCACTTCCTTCTGTGTCTTTATCAAGGGTATGAAGTATAGTCATCCAAATCTTCACTATACCCAGCTATGCCACATCTGTGAAAGTTGTGCCTCAAACTTCAGTAGAAATTGAGTTAGATCTGAAGAGTGAAGTGTTTTTCCACAGATTTCCATAAACTTCAGTAAGCAGAATATATCATACTGTTGTCTAAGAGGGGACTCAGACAAAGAGAATGTGATAGGGATGAACAACATTGGTAAGAAAATGTAACAGAGAGTTAATAAAGGGCAATGAACAAGAGAGAAGAAAAGAAAAACAAGCTTAGGTCTTTCTGACCTAACACGAGGAACTCCAAGTCTAAACTTTACTAGCTCCCATACACCTACATAAAGCAAAAAAAACCTCTTGTGTGCTCTGGGTGGTTATCTCAGGTAGCCATGGGGCAAACAGGCCTTTTTGGTGTTATGTCTGTGTGGCTCAGGTGTGCCTCTGGTTTGCTCTTCTACAGCCTTAATACTCTTCCAGTGAGGCACCCCTGGAAAAGAGCGTCAATAAGAATAGTAGAATTGAGGAGAATCTAGTCCTTCATAACCATTTTGTATTTTGATAGTTGATTTTGTCTCATATGAGATGAGAATCCCAGAAGCAGAGGAGAGGCATCAGCAGCAAAGTGAGATAAACCTAGCTTCTGTTAATTATTCAGCTTCCACATACCTCTGTGTCCGCAGCGTTTGTGTCCCATTGCACTCACTTAAAATTACTTCTGAGGATTAAGTGGACACTCATGTCATAGTGGTTTAGCCTGGCTGGATGCCAGGTGCCCACCAAAGCCACTTTATCACTCCCCCTTTTCAGCTGGACGGGGAGAAAAAACACGACGAAAGACTCGTGGGTCGAGACAAGCACAGGGAGAGACCACTCACCAATTACTATCACCAGCAAAACAGACTCAACCTGAGGAAGTTAGTTTAATTTATCACTAACCAAATCAGAGCAGGATAATGAGAAATAAAACCAAATCTTAAAAACACCTTTCCCCCACCCCTTCCTTCTTCCCAGGCTTAACTTTACTCTCAATTTTTTCTACCTTCTCACCCTGAGTGGCTCAGGGGGATGGGGAATGGGGGTTGTGGTTGGTTCCCACACATTGTCTCTGCGCTGCTTCCTCATCAGCGAAGGACTCCTCACGCTCTTCCCCTGCTCCAATGTGGTGTCCCACCCATGGGAAACAGTCTTCCATTAACTGGTCCAATGTGAGTCATTCCCACGGGCTGCAGATCTCCATGAACTGCCCCAGGGTGGGTCCCTTCCACAGGGTGCAGTCCTTCAGGAACAGACTGCTCCAGCATGGACTCTTCTCTCCATGGGTCCACAGGTCTTGCCAGGAGCAAGCTCTAAGGTGGGCTTCCCACGGGGTTACAGCCTCCTTCGAGCATCAACCTGCTCTGGCTTGGGGTCTTCCATGGGCAGCAGGTGGAGATCTGCTCCACTGTGGACATTCATGGGCTGCTGGGGCACAGCCTGCCTCACCATGGTCTTCTCCATGGGCTGCAGGGGAATCTCTGCTCCGGCACCTGGAGCACCTCCTCCCCGTCCTTTTTCTTCACTGACTTTGGTGTCTTCATATTTATTTGTCTCTCCTGATGGAAAATGCTGTTACACATGATATTTTTCTTTCTTAAATATGTTATCACAGAGGTGCTGCCATTGCCATTGATTGGCTCAGCCTTGGGCAGCGGTGGGTCCATCTTGAAACCAGCTGGTGTTCCCTCTGTCAGACATAGGGGAAGCTTCTAGCAGCTTCTCACAGAAGCCAACCCTGTACCTTCCCCTGCTGCCAAAACCTTGCCATGCAAACCCAGTACACATGTTCATATTACTTTATTAAAGAATAAAACCTTTGTTTGAATAGGACTCCCGGCCAAGTGATTTACAAGTCCCCAAATACTGATCTTCCTTACTTACAATTAAAGCCATCAAATCCTTTTATATAATCACAGTCAAGTACTATTGATATGATTTGTCTATAAATAATGTTCAAAGTAAGACAAGGAATTCAGATTTTACTAGGAAAAAAAAGTAAACACTATGCCTGAACCCATCTCATTTATGAAAGCCTCCCTTTTTTTATGGTAGGATTCTTTTCCCCTTCTCAGCCCCTGACAACTTACAATCCTGGGCTTCACCAAAACCAGAAAGAGAAAAAATTATCAAAGTATCAGGGTTATTGCTTCCTGATGTCAGCCGTTAAAATCCTGGGTTTCTTGTCTCTTTGTAGCATACTGCCAGATCCTTTGCTCGACTTGAGATTACAAGTCTTTCCTCAGTGTTATTAGAGGATCAAATTGGCTACAAACTTTGTGCCAAGGGACAGGCAATAAACTGAGAATACTCTTTCTCTACAGATCATTAAGACATATTCAGAACTGAAATAAAATTAGAGTGCCTTAGGGCTTTAAGTTACTACAAGTTAAACTTAATTTGGTTTATGCTTAGTATCCTTAAGTAACATTTTTGTTACAAATTGTTGTCACACTGATGCCCAAATGATAGATGTTCTGAAAGCAGTCTTCTTGAAAATTGGGAAGACTTTGCCCAGAGAAAGGTGATGCATAGGTGAAGCTTTGTTCCAAAGTAACTGGGGAACATCTGACAAATCCTTTTGCTGCAGCCCTAACTTGCTAGCTATATGTGGACCATCTTTATGTTTATCCAGATTCCTGCTACTCATCCACAGCCATGCTGAACCATGGACTTGAATCTTAGCATTACTGGTCTGGGTCTCTCTGTACTCCAGTTCACATACAGATCACTTAGGGATCATGTTCCTGCTTATTCTCCATTCAGATGCATGATTCAGGCACTGAAATTGGGGACAGTAGTTACCATGGGGAGAGGAACCCATCAGTACCACAGTTAGCTTTCAGAAGTCAATATTTGGGTACCATGACCACTTCCAGGGTCATGGCTTCACCAGCATGAGCAAACACTGTGCTGCCACAGGACAAAGCAGATGTAACTGAATTACTAACACACTAGTATGGTGTGATTATAATGAAAGGATACCTGTTTTGTGGCTATTTTATGAAGAAAGTTCTACCTTTACTAGTTACATTGCTAATAAACAAGCAGAAATTATGGACTTCTTCCTGGACTTATCTACAAACAGATGATCTCATCATCCATTAGAATGAGGTACTAACCTTACCACAAAAAATGAGGCTGTGCTCATAAAATTTGAGATGACATAGACATGAGAGGCATCACAAATATAAGTTTTTTTAAAAATTCTTTATATGAAGAAATTCATGATCCAGGGGACCACTGCAACAGTAATGGAATGAAACATTGAATAGAACGAAAGTTCCTGCATATAGAGATGAAAACCAAGAACTTTTACCAATAAACTGGACTATTATCTTAGGAGACTACTTAGTCATCTGTGAAAAGAACAGATAAATATACAGCAGAAACATCTTTTCCAGAAAAGATAGGATGTTCAAATTGATGGCAAAGATTATTCGACAGGATTCTGTATAGTCCTGGTAATCCCCCTGTTAAGGAAGGTGAATTCAAACTGAAAAATTAAGTGAAGAGATGCAAAGATGATCATGGGAAAGGAGATCTGTCTTACAGGGGTGGCTGGACTTGCTTTTTTGCCATTGCAAAATGGAGGCTGATAGGCAATAGACTTGCTTTCTATTAATACAAAACAGACGTAAACTTCTTGGAGGGGAGTGTAAAAATTAACTCTTCTGAAGATCAGTTCTGGTGTAAGAACAAACGTATATAATTGGACATGGATAAATTTCTAAAAGGAATCAGAAGGAATTTTCTGAACATTAGAGGAATTACATATTGGAGCAGCATCTCAGGAAGAATTATAAAGGCACAATAAAATCATCCTGGTGTAAAATGAAGTTTAATCAATTCAAGGAAGTGATTACACAGCACAAGAGCACACAACACAAGAGCACACAACAAGGGAATAATAGAATTTTCCTGTATTGCAGTTCCAGTGAACAGGTGAACTCTAAGCCAGATCCAATCTTAGAGCTCGTGTATCATCTAAGTACGTAATAGGAGTATCTCCTTGGATCCCACATATGAGGTATATAAACTACAAGTGAGAGATTATTGTGATCTTAAGAGTCTGATCCTGAAACCAGAGACTCATTCATTGACATCAACAAGGATTTCTGCAGATTTATTTGCAGAATTAGCAAAGATTTAGCGAAAAAGTGCTTATATATTGGTGAATGTAATATATTCTGTGTTATTTTATGTGTTATTGTGATACTATAAAACTTAGAGTGATTTCAAGTGGGAATGTAGACAGTTGATTCCTAGATTCCCTTTCTGACAGTACTGATTTGGATCAGGTTTCTCTCAACCAGCTTAAAACACCTACTAGTTAGACTGATCTCCCTTACAATTCATTACAGAGAAACTGCATGAGATCAGTTAATCATATCCTAAACCAAACATCTAAGATAGATCAGAGAAATCATTTTAAAGGTGCTTATTTCCCACATTTACTGGGAAAAAGAAAAGTTCATGGTGACTAGTTCATGGTTGAAGATCCAATGCCAGTGAAACAAAATCCACTTTTCCAGTTTTCCATTGGTTTTCACTAAGAGCTGCATGAGGTTCTTTACTTCTGAATGTCTTGCCATGGGCTTTCACATAGCTCATATCTTTATTTTTCAGCACAGAATTACAAAAGTTGTGGCTGATGCAAATGGTTTAGTGACTCTTCAAAGAATGAGCCATTTACAAGGATCTGGATATCACTTGAAGCTGAATAAGCTTGCAAACTTGCAGATGCATTTACATGACCATTTACATTTTTTTCTGTGTTTACAGAGAATTTTCAAACCCCATTTACCCTCAAGGTTAAGTATTACAGATGTATTATTAGGATTTTTTTCACCTTGTAAGCTCTAAGAACAGGAGCTTGTTGCCAAATCAAAAGGAGGACCATTCTCTTCTGGTACTTTTATTTGTAACAGCTGTTATGCCTCCATTCATGTTTACATTTCAAATGACTGATCAGATATTAAGTGCAGGAAATAACTTTCTGTGCCTGACTGTATCCTCTCTCCACAACACGAACAGCAGCAGATTCTAACCAGGACTTGGCTACTTTCGCAGGCTTCACGTCACTCCTAATTACCCTGCTCATCCAGCTGGCAACTCAGGCAAAAACAATGTAAGAGAAAGGAAAGACAGGAAAAGAGCCTGACAGCTCTCAAAGCAAATAGTGTCCAGTTCCTTTCTTGTTTCAGACTTCCAGAAGTGTTTTTCCTACAATCTTTAAACAAGCAGATAGTGTCTTGGTCTCCACTTCTCAGTAGAAGTCATTCCTTGACCTTATTTGCTTCATGTGTTGACAGTGTACCACACAGACCAAAGCACTGGTCCTACTACAGGGACCCAGGCTCTGTCCCCTCTGCAGCAATTTGAAGGATTGCTCTGAAAGTCAAATGCTACCAGAAGAAGAGCATGTGAGCAAGCTCATTAAGCATTGCAAATCCTCTGCAATAAACCTGGTGTTCTTAAAAATGTCATTCTGTTTGCCTTTTCATGACTTCATTTTTCTGATGCAGCATGTTGCCTTATTTGAGTGGGCTTCACTACACTGTTCACAATACACGTCAATGAAACCTAGGGGTCATGTGTGTTTTCCCTGAGGGACCACACAATTCACATAGCCAACAGAACCACTGTGCCAAAGGAAATTACTGCTGAGGGTTCCAGTGGGTGCTGCAAGAATATTCTCATTTTCTAGACTGTACCTAACACATAATGAAACATAAAATGAACTGCATGGACCTAGCAAATCTGATAAACTAAGTAACAGCGATTCATAAGACACAGTTAAAAGATAGATCTGAAGAATAGCTGAGTGCTTGTTTTCAAGGGCAACTGAATAAGTTTATCAAGCAGTCTGCTTAGTCTTTTCTCTCTCTTTCTCTTTTGTCTTCCTTTTTCTCACACACATAAACATGGCTATGTAGATGTATAGTGCTGTTTTTCAACATGGCTGAAGAGATATACAGACACATATATATAACTGGTCTCATATAGATAACGCAAATGTTGAATTTTCAAATTTCAAAAAAAAAAACACTTAAAATTCAGACCTTTACAAGCTTAAAGTCTCTTTTCCTATAAAAATAGAAGCTAACTAACCATGCTTTCACAGAGTCACAGAATCACAGAATGGTAGGGGTTGGAAGGGACCTCTGTGGGTCATCTAGTCCAACCCTCCTGCTGAAGCAGGGTCACCTACAGCAGGCTGCACA
>Ga0181612_136830_pt1 | contig 20566 bp, 13 predicted proteins | sample HoacroProtozoa21_FD_119630 | JGI IMG/M metagenome (GOLD analysis project Ga0181612, IMG submission 119630) | Hoatzin crop microbial communities from Cojedes, Venezuel. Combined Assembly of Gp0051906, Gp0051904, Gp0051908
GAGTTTAAAAGAACTTGTATTTTTTTTTTCATTTTATTTGCTAATTCTTTTCTCTGAGCTATTGTTTCTCTTCCACTGTTGATGACTAAAGGCCAAAGCCAGACCAGGTGTGAGAGGGCACCACAACACTGAAGTCCAGTCCCTTTCTCCATGTTCAAATCTAGTGCAGGGAGCAGGGTCCCTTACCCAGTTTTAGATGTCATAGCTACTGCATAAAAACCAAGGAACACACAATAAATACATGGAACAAATTAAAGCGAGAGGGCAGGGCAGGTATGCACTTCTTTAGCCGTATAAGTATTTTAGTTTCCATTTTAAACAAATTCACATATATTACTAGGGTCACATCCTGGCAGAGGAGGTTGTATTTGCTGTGAGCAGAGCTTACTGGAGCCTTGCCACACCTCGGGCTCTTTCTTCTCCCACACACAAGCCAAAAGCACTGAAGACCTTTCTTTCCTTGTTCGCTAAGCAGTCCTTATAGAAACATCTCAACAACTCCTTGTGTGAAACGCTGTTTTCCAGCTCAGGGAAACTATCCGAACAGAGATATTCAAGATACAAATCAGTTAGATGGCTTTTAAAAGCTCTTGAGTTCATCTGTATCTTAACCAGTCCAAGGTCATGTCCCTTAACCCCTGGCTAGCCTCGTAGAGAATTTCCAAAATCTGCTATTTAGTGGGGAAAAAATTCTGACTCAGTCTGTTTTTTGGTTATCTCCTTGGCAGGAGACACATCCAGTCTCATCTGCTGTAACGTGCTCACCACTTGCCAGCACTGCAACCTGGTTCAGGCAGCAGCACTGAAGTCCCCAAGCAGAGCTGACAAGTATAAATAAGGGACAGTTGTCACATTTGGTTACAGGAGGGCAGCAGAGAGGAAGGTTGCCTGCAGCAAGAACAGCCAGGCTGAGACAAACTCTCCCATTGTTTGAGGTCATCTGGTCTACAGACTGTTTCACATGAGAAAATTAGATTATTCCAAACCAACATCTTTTGAGTATATTTTTTTTAATCCAGCATTAAAAGGATGGAAGTAATCATAAATCTGGAAGCAATCACACACACATCACTTAGAAATGCTCTGTCTCAGTGCAAGAGAAACAGAACACATCAGTGCTGATTGGCCTGGGGTAGCTGTCCCCCCACCAAGCCCACGTCCCAGACAAGTTAAATGTTTCATTAATTAGGCGCTAACTATGGTTAAAATTATGAAAGCTGCAAGGATCACTCCTCTTCCTTCAGACTAAGCTGATTAAAAGCAGGGCTCCCAGTTTGGGCTCTCAGGGTCACTCCGTGTTGCTGGTTTGCATTTGCTGAGTTTGGGGTTTGAGTCAGCCTGGTGGGGTCTGTGGGGCAGAAAGGGATTTGGATTTGGTGCCAGAGCAGGGGGCAAATGGTTGGAGCAGGCTGGAGAAAGGGGACACTGCTGTTAGCATGCTGTGTGTCAGGGATGCGCGCACACCCAACCACTCTCTTGAGCCTGCCGTAAATCCCTGCTGTGTATGACTAGAAACCCCACCAGGGCAAACCCCACCTGATCCTCAAAGCAAAGTATCTCCAGAGAAGGTCCCTTAGGACATACACCATGTTCTTTAGTCCCACACAGAGAAGCAGCAGAAGTTATAGCCCCCACCTCCAGCCCCCACAGAGCGAGGGACGCCTCACAGACACCCGTCTCCTCCATGATTCTCCTGGATCTGGGGCACCATCTCCAGCTCCTCCACAGCTCTGCAAGGCAAAATACAAAGAAAGACAATGATCCAGCCAGGGAAAATCTAGGTTGGATAGTGCTATCTTTTTCCATTGGAGAGGCTGAAAACTCCTTACTCCACCCAGGCTGTTGGTTTTTGGTGTTGACCATATGGAGAGCTGGCTGGTTTGCATCACCTTTCACCTAAAAGGGATCAGCATGGGGATGTCAGGGCCATAGTCTATTTAAGAAGCAGAGAGATGATCTCCTCTATCTATCCATCCAAAGTGTTGTCAGACCGTGATATTAATCAGAAAACAATGGTTTTGGCATGCTGTTCTATCAAGAAACAAAAGCAAACCTGGCCACTGAAGGCAAGCGGTGAGGGAAGCACACCAGAAAAGAAAACAATGGGGACATTCTGTAGTAACCACAAAACACCAAGTTTTCTGCCATATTCTGTTTTCCATAAATATAGGCCGTGCTTCAATGTAGCGCAGCCAAGAGCTTCTTGTATGAATTCAGCCTCCCTAACCAAGAGCTTTAATTAACTATAAAGAAAGTTACCACGACAGACAATAACAAATGCAAACTAACCGCGCTAAGGTACGTTCTAGCACCTTTCAACAAACTAGAAAATCAGAAAAGGCTGCTGAAAGGCAGCTGCTTCCAGGCAAGCAACCAGTATCTCGTTAGGTGTAGTGAGCAACGTGCAGGGAATAGCTGGGGGAAGGATGGAGTGTTGCCTGCCTTACAGCATCCAACACTTCAAAAACTGGTTAAAATAACTGCAGTTTTGCTCAGACACTTCCGCCCAGGTTAACACCTTCTCCGTGTTTTGGGTTTTCTCCATTTGTCATCTGGCTTCTGAGTGTGAGAGGTGGCTTGGAACATATTAAGCAAGTTTTGTTCCTCACAAATCCAGAGGGCTGAAAATTATGTTCTCATAATAAAAAGCTGAAATTGTCGCATGATGACTCAACTCCAGGAGCTAGGGTGCATTTATACATAACAACAAGGAGGTTGGCATTGAGATCCAAAGAGCTGGAAGGTCTCAGGATGCCACAACCAAGCAGGATACTGGATAAATGTTGTCAAGCCCCCAAGTACTGGTCCTTGGTTAGCAAACGTGCTTCCTCGAGAAGTACCGAAGGATGAATATCTACAAGTAAGAAGCACCTCATTTTTAGCTTGGAATAGCAGGTATCAGGGAGTAACTTCCCAAAGCAGTGAATTAACATTATCTAAGGGAATGTGCTCACCCACCAGATCTCCAGGACTATTCCCTCTGGGCAGCAGAACTGATGTACAAAGTTGTAAGAAGGAACTTCAGATTATCAACCAGCCCTGCAATATGATGGTCCACCTGATTTTTTAACACACGCAATATGGAACTGAAAAAACAATTCTTAATTTTCAATCAAACAAAACATTCCAAGCAAAAATCAACCACAAAATATTAAATTTCTATTATTCTTCTCTCCTTGAAGCACAAGCATGTTTAGATCCATCTCTAAACAAAAGTTCCAACAAAAATGTTGGAGTCAAAGCAAAGCAAAGCTTCATCTTGAGAACCTTGCAAAGAGAGGATTAGAGCATTATGAATTATTCTTCTGAATTACTGTTAGCTATCATCTTCCCTTGGCTAAAGCACCTGAGAAATTTGGTTTAATTTACAAGCCTGTCAGAGGGACTCACATCCACATGTTTTTCTTTTCTGCTAATAAAATACTTGGCCACAAACATTCACCCAGTTCACATCCCAGCAACTCACCAGCTTTGACCCTGTTTAACTCATGAGAGCGGATTCCTTCCTAGTCTGAAGTGGGGATGGCTGGAGGCAGGAGAGATACCAAATAAACAATGTTTGTAATATTACCCCACAGCAAAAGGAACTACGAATCATTATTTTAACTCTCCCACTCTGCCAGGGAACTTCATCAAAATGTGTGACCTTGGTAATCATATGCTTTGGCACCCTGCCAGAAACAAACAGTGAGTTTAAAGTCAAGTAATTGTTCCAATGCTTTTTTTTTTTTAATTTTACTGGCATTGATATCTTAATGCTAATCTAACATACTTTTTGTCTCTAATATTAACATGTACAGATATTTACAGAAAAAACAGGGTGAGTTATACTGGAAGGGAAGATGCTGGAGTCACACTGCTGAAGTTCAGCTCGTAAAGAGGAAAAAGAAATTCCTAATGTTATTTCCGCTGGAATAGCTGCTAAATTCACTACTAGCAGCTTTCCTTGCTGAGAACAGTATCTTCAGCCTGGTTGCTCCTTCTGAGATCCTGGCATAAAATTGCCGTTGATTGCAAGGAGCTTTTTTCTAACTGAGAATCTGCACCAGGAGTTCCATCATGAACCTCAACAGCTGTCCTTACAACCTACCTAAAATCCAGCCTAAAGAACACTAACTCCTGGAGAAAGCAACAGCTTTCTCATTACCATGTATAGAAAGGGAAACATACTTTTTCGTTGACTGCTCGGTAAGATCATACAGAGTTTGGTATCTGGCAACTAGAGATTCTCTCCCTCCCAACAACAGAGCACGCAAAAAAATAGTAGTAAAAATCCCATCAGACTGACAGATCGAGAGCTCAGTCTCGCGCTCGGGAGGCCAAGCCATGGAGCACTCCAAAGTTTTTCCATGTAGATGTGTCAAAGGCTATGTCTGCCTCGTGTGTTTTTTTGCTTAAGAGCGCAGTTCAAAAGGGTGAGTCTTGCTGTGATTAAAGCCCTATTATCTTTTGACGAGACTTGTGGCAGGCTTTCTCAGTAAATTGATGGGGCTTTGTGGTTGTCATAAGTACTCAGAGGGTTCCATGGATACATTTGATAAAATAAAGGGAAAAACATTCAAATCCCACCCCAAGCTTTGGGGGTGCGGAGCTGATTCGGGCAGAAGCACAATTGCTGGTTGGCAGAAGTAGCAACATACCACGAGTCATAAAAAAGGCCCAACCGGAGTCATCAGGCAAGAGGAAGGTGGGGGCAGCAAAGCAGCTTTTTGGCCAAATAACTGTGCGTTAGGATGTGGGTGAACCACTTGCTATGGCTGAGAAATGATCAGCAACTCTAGCTTATGTGAATGAGCCAGCACAGAAAGAGGTACAGTAGCAGTGATGGTGCATGGATGATAGCACTCATCAATAGACAGATAAATACAGGATAGTGGAGAGGTTTTCTTTTCCCCATAGCCTATTCTTTTGCTCTTTTGCACCTGTAACTGTCTATAACACAGTTGTCTACCTCCTTCAAGCATGGGAGGGTTTAGACCCTCCCAGTCTGGTCATTTTTTGAACAAGTCAATTACTGCTTTTCAATGAGTGAAAAATAAAGTACAGGACAAAGACTGTTCTGAAATCTTTTCAGTCAAAAAAAAGGAATAAAGGCAAAGAAATAATTTTGATGAAATAGACCCTTTCCATGTTTCTTAAATGAAATGTTTTATCCCGAAAACCTTTGCAGTTCATGTTTTGATGCTTCTCAAAGTTAAACTCTTCAGCTTCTTGTTTTGAAAACAGTGGTTTTCTTTTCATAAAAATCACTTCATAAGCCTTGAGAAGGATAAATAGCCTGAAAATGAAAGACAACAGTGCATTTTCAGTCAAACAAGAACATGCCTGGTTAACCAAAAGGAAAAACTTTTCAGGGAGGGAGGTATTGTACTACGTTTCATTCAAAAATTTCCACAAGCCTCTTTCACTTCTCCCCCAGCTTTGCTTGTTTTTTCCCAGTTTGGCCCCAGAACCACCACAGGTCCTTCATGCCCCATGTCTATCAATTAGGGGCTCCTCTCCCACATGTTGAACTTTTGAAGAGGGAAGGAGGGCAGTCACTGGAGCTGTCCGGCAGTGAGGGGGACAGGCTATTCCCATGGTGGGCAGGAATGTGGCAGTCCAGGAGCCATCCTTGGCTGAAGCCTGGAGGAACTCTTTGTTCAGGAGAGAGACAGACAGCTTCAGCATGGTCTGGTCTGGTCTGAGTTAAGCCAAAGTTGAAGCAGCCAAGATTTCCAGTGACATCCCTCACAAAGGAGGGCAGAAGAAGGCTGACTGAAGCTGAGGCTCATTGCAGTGGAGGGGATGCAGATACATACGTATATAAATGATGCTATATTCATCTGTATGGTGCCTACATGCAAGATTGCCCTTTGGGTTTCCTTTACTACCAAGCAAGATGTAGTCAAGATATTGCTTTCTAAGCATGATTCGTCTCTGTTGATGCAGCTTTCTCAATCAGGTCAGCTGTACGGTGCCGTAAGTGCTCATTTCTGTAAGTGGACAGTGACAGGGGATGTAGGGTGACTAACAGTAGACACTAAACCAGGACTAACTCAGTTCCCACCCAAAAAAAGTGAGGAACCACTAATCAGACCCTGAACTGGAAACAGGCTTCAATAACTCTGCCTTGTGAATGGGGCAAACAGCGGATGCTTTAGACTACCTGTAGGAATAGGGGAACTAGACTTGTTAGATGAGAGCTTTATTCCAAGATGTAACCCACAGCACAGCAAAATATGGGCACTAGTCACAATCCCTGCTCTTACCCTTGCTCTCAGGACAGGCCCTTGGCCACACAAAGGGAGAAAGGCAAAACTGGTATCCCAGTTTAAACGTTTGAAACCAGACCAATTTAAATGACTAAGAACAAAAGGCAGGACAGAGGCCAGGATTAACTGGAAAGAAAATGGCATGGGGACAGGTATGGATCAAATGCTTGGTAACTGTTTTATCTGCTAAAATGTGCTTGATAGCAGTGGAGGAACCAGACCTGAGGGGAGATGGACATGATAGTCTAACTATGACACATATTGTAGGAGGATTCCCTAACCCACTGGTTAACATATTAGGCAAACTGCTGAAATAACCCAAATATAGGCTTTGTGACCTTAAAAAAAAAAAAAAATATCCTGTAGGTTTGCATTTGTAATAAGTCATCTGGCTGCTCTCTCCTCTCTGAAAAATTTCCATTAGCCATATTTCAAGGCGAAGCAAAGTAGAGCTCTGCAGACAGCTACCAGAATTGCCCTGCGATTTCAGTCCCTTCGGGTTACCTCTCATCCAATGTCTTTTCGTCCAAGCAGCACAACACGGCATTGCGTGTGATGAGGGTTATTGCATCAGCTTAAACTCTCCAGCCTGGTTACGAGTCCCCACGACAGGTGCCAGGGGGTTAGCAGAGGAACGGCTGCTTGCTGTGTCCATCTGCGTCTTCGGGAAAAGTAGGTTAGGGGAGTTCTCCCGGATGGAAACGCATATTTTTGTTGCAGTACCCATGACATTGCTGGTTAGAGGGGGATTACCAACAGCCTGAGACACTTAGGAAGAGGCTGGGAACGCTGCAGGAAAGCTGGAGGTTCCCTTGTCCCCAGAGCTCGGGTCCAGCTGAAAATGCCAACTCCTTTTTGGTAACTTTACTATAGATACTGTGACTTAAAACACAGAGGAGCTTGCTGCATCGGATGCAAGGCTTTCTCCGACAAGGCAAAATAAAGATTGTAACTCCTGTCATTATTGAAAATATAATGGTCTCTAAATCTCTCTAAATACAGTTGATATGAGACAAATCATAATGAAGAAACAAATTCTGTGGCAGCTAGAGGAGCCTTTTGTCGATTTCACCACATGGTGGCAATAGTAGTAAAGGTTTCATGCAAAAGATTCTTCTGGAAGCTCCCAAGCCATTTGAACTATAAACTGGGCTGCTGTTCAGTCTACCTGGTGGTATAATATAGCTCTCTTTTTCTGTGTGGCCAAATCAACTGTCACAGGTCCCTTATTAGACATTGTGTCAACTTCTCATCCTCATGCGTCTGGTGAGGACTACAGACAATTCTGATATTGCTTTGAATATCTTCTTCACTTCTTTTTTTCCCTCCCACCTTTTCCTGGTCCAAAATACATAATTGCAGCTTCTGTGAAATGTTAATTCACAGAAGGTTATATTCTCAGAATTGGACAAATTGCAACACTGAAGTTTTCTTTAGCAAACAAGGGAGACGTCAAAACACAAGGGTTGCCTAAATCTTCCAGTAAGGTCAGATATTTGTCTACCAGTTTAATTGCCAGCAGAAGGAAAAAAAACCACCAAAACCCAATCACCAAACAGTATGAAAAAACAGTATTTTAGAGATGAAGTCTGACTTAGTCTCTGAAGTACTGCTTTGCCATCTCTTCCTCCCAAAAAAAGAAAGGAGAATAAATCCAGAGTCAGTTGCTAGTGGTGACTGACCAATATTGCAACATCATTACTAGAGGCAATAACAAGCTCCTATCATCTTTCATTCTGTAGAAATACAATTTCGGTGCTGACATTCACGCACCTCCGGGGTGGAGCAGGGTAGCCGGTTTGCACCAGGCACAGTGTGCAGCTTTCACAGGGAGGGGAAACAAGCCACAAGGAACAGCAAGGTGCAGGTCGGATTTTAGGGAGTCAAAAAATTATGCATACTGTGGTTTGTCTGAGAGACTTTTGCCCCTTGAAACCATTCAACAGCCACGGTGAAGGGCTCCCAGAGCACTCACTGTAGTCACACTGGTATGTCAGTTGTTGCCTGAGAAGAAGCGCAGAGCAGGAGCTCTCTCTCATGCAGGAATCACAACATGACAGCACACACACATAAGTTAACACCCCATGCCCGTGAGAAGTACCAGGGATTTATGGCCCTCCCAGGGGATTTTGCTGCTGCTGCAGCCGTGCTCCAGAAACCCCATGCAGCGTTGTCTGCAGTGCTGGATCAGCAGCGGCATTTCCTGGAGCACCTGTGTTTTTCTTGGAGGTCTCTCATCTCCATACTGACCAGACCTGATGTTGCTTATCTTCAGTGATTAGATCAGCTCGTATCTCCAGGACTGGAAGGAATGATATAAAAACATACCATCCCACACCATCTCGAATGACCTGCCAGGAAACAGTTTATTTATATGTCCCAGTCACTCAATCTACTGTGTAGATATGTGGAAGTAGACAGGTGCAGAATTAGCAGGAAAGACCCCAGTAAAGCTCTTTAACCCTGCTGTCACCTATTCATGTTAACAGAGAGGGTCGCACACTCCACCGTGTCACGCATGACCACCTGACAGCTGCCCAGTCTCCTTTGCCACTGCTCCAGCGGTGGCCACGTACACCCTGGCTAGCAGAATATGGTTTGTCACACCTTTTGCTACCATCACCTTCTGGGGGTAACCAAGGTGCTTGGGTGAAATAAGATGTCACCTGAGTCAAGCTTTTAAAAATGGCCGTTGAATAAAAAACAGAACCAGTTATCAGATGATGCAGGACTGTGTATTAGTGCTAAGTGCTAACACTTACTGCTGCCTTTGCTTGGAGGCAAACATGTGAACCACCAGCCCAGACTGGACCATCTTGGGCAACACCCAGGACATCACTCCGCCATGACCATTCACCACTTCTCTACCAAAGCCCCCACGGTCTATGCTTCCTTCCCCAAACAGCCCTGAAGAAGTCAAACAGCCACTGTAAACTGTGATAACATCGCTGAAGCAAGTAGGACCGTGCCAGTCTACCTCAGCTGAGCACTTAGTCCAAGCATCCACGACTTTGTCATGCATGATGCAAAGCCTTCCTTGCAGTAGCTGTGCCTGCACATGCTGCTCGGGCCATCCGGCAGCTCTGTTTCAGAGACAAAGCTGTCTGCAGTTCAAATGTTCGATGCAACAGGATTCCAAGAAAGGAGCCATCAGTTAAATTGATCTCTATGTCTGAGGAGGAATCTTGGCTGAAATCTTTCCCTGCAAGTCCAATAACAACAGCACATCAGTTACTCCAGTGGATTTCATTTTTCAACCCTTTAACATGTAATTCCTGGACAGATGCCCTAAACTGAAAGAGTAAAACACCCCGCTCCCGGATACTTGAATTGCATAAGAGTGCATGCCCACTGCTAAGCCATATACAACTAGTTATTTGTACTCTGCCTGAGACTGCCACAAAGCCTGCAGTCTCAAGGGACCAGTATTTTTATGTTGGTTTTCCTAAACAATTAATATAAATCACTCAGGAAAGACCAGAAAGAAATAGTGCTGCAATCTCTTACTGAAACTGCCTCGTTTAACCGTGTTAACAATTATCACATATTAAAATAATATGTAAGAACTGAAACTCTGGGGTATGCCTTCAGGATTTTATGCTTGCTTTTAAATAAAGAGAGGCAAGATCCTACTGGGCTTGGACATCCCCGGAGACATCCTTTTTTTCAGAGCTTTGGAGTCTTTCGTCCTTGCTCAGGACAGAACAAATCCCTCAGGCACATCTTTTCTGTGTGCCCTTGGTCTAGTATTCGTGCTTTTAAATGAATCCTTTCTTTCTGCAAGGGCTGCGAATATCCTGGAGAGTCTACACGGAAAGTGTTCAAATAGCAGGAGAATACAGTAAGGCGATTTAGTGGGTGATTATCTTATATCACACTTTAACAGGTGTCTGATAGTCTATTCTTCTTTTAGCTAACTGAACAACACATTCAAGGAAGATATAGACCTTAGCCCCATTTCCTCCTTAGACACCTTAATCATTACTGTAGGAACCCATATAAATCCACCAAGGAGAAAACCAGCCAAAAGTTGCAACCCACATCACACACAGAGTAGCTCACCAGGCAGACATAGTAGGAGCTGCCTCACCCTTTCCCAGGGAGGGCTAGAAAAAATTCAGCCCCCAAAACTGGATAGGAAGGAGGAAGCGAGGGTTCGGCTGCTGTGCCTCCTTTTTTTTTTTTTTTTTTGTATATTATGTCTTGAACTGGTGCTTGTAGGAGCAACAGTGTCTTTGTATGCCTGGAATATTTGCTTTACAGTCCTTCCAGCGCCCACCAGTGCTGTGAGTCAGCAATATGTGCCCAGCTTTTGCATCCTGACAGAAAGATGATGAGGGTCACACAGCCTCACACTACCCACATCTGGGGCTGTCCTAAGCAGCACCATTCAGTTATGTGTCATTTAAATCCGGCCTATCATATGCTTTATTGGTGTGTATAGATCATTAGCTGTGCTGTTTGTCTGCTTCACAAATGCCTGCTGGTCTTTCAGTAGGCAGAAGTGACCCCTTCCAAAAGATTTCCCTTTTCATACATCAGACAGTGTTAAGCAACATCCAGTCTTCAGTGTTATATCCCTTCCCAGTATGCAAGATCCTAATGAACACCTTATCTGATTGACCATCACACAGGGCATTAGAAATTCCTAATTTGGGGGGGCATTTCTCTTAGTTTTGCTCGTCTCAGCTGTATTTGACAGAAAGTATTTCAGGCAGCAGGAAATGTTTAGATGTATTAGAACTGCCTTACAGTAAATATGTTCAGTTAACATAGTGATAAAGTAAAGGAGGGTCAGGCTGACACCAGGAGTGCATGGTGCCCAGTTATTCCCATTGTTCACAGCTGGTGTCTCAGCCAGTTCCTGCAGGGACAAGGGACATGGCTGTGAAACCTAAACAGGGTCAGTGTGCAGATAAACCTGATTACCATGTTTCCCCTGAACAACATCCGCTTGTTAACACAGTTGTAACTGAGTGCATGCCAGCGCACACTATTCTCTATGACGCTGTGAGTTGTTCTACCCCATGCCTTGTTCAGCTGCAGAGCCCGGCTTCTCCAGCAGTTCCTCCTTGCTCCAAAGAAGGAAGGTAGAAGCTGCTGAACAAAGCCAAGCACAGCCCACAGTTCTGCTTTTTATCTTGCTTTTGAAGACTTGCTGCTTAATCTCTTTCTGAACAGGAGCCAATTCCAAGAAAGCAGGACAGCAAGGTCCTTAGGACAAGATGATGGATGGAGCCATCGAGTTCAGAGCACTTTGTTCAGCCACTCAAGTTCTTTCTTTAGATAATGATAAAGTTAACTGGATCAATTTTAGAGCTTTATAACAGCAGAATGACTACGGATTGACAAGTCATGAAGTGGATAACCCACTTAGATGTCATCAGGCTGACACAACACAGACTGTACCTGGTATATCCAGTTCTAGTATATTTTTATTGAACTGATTATCTTGTAGATTACATGTCTTGAATAATACTAAAATAATGGCTTACCTGTTCAATGTTATCCTGGTTTTATTTTCAATATCACCTACTAACCAGGCTGACACTAAGGCTTTCCTAAGTCCATGCCAAAGCACCCATTAACTACTATGAGCTGATGCTTCTGAGAACAGGAACAAATCCCCATGGAAGTGAATTAGTGTAACTCCATTAACTTGAATGGAGCTTTATTTTCTTACAGCAAGGAAGTAGCTCCCTCCTTTGGTTTCTGAATTAGTCCCACATGTAAAGCAGCACTTCTTCAATGAGTTAAAAGGATTCCTTTTGTTCTGACACAAAATTGACCACAGGGAAATTGCAGAGCCATGTCAGCTTACATCGGACTATGAACTCCAGAGACACTTTCTCTGTGCCTTGCTTCTCTCCAGCATGCTTTTCTAGTCAATGTGAAACTAGGAAACCACAAAAGAAGCTGTGGAGTGTATTATCCTTGCAACTTGACCAGTATTTACCTGGAAACCCAGGTATTCTTCTAAAAGCAGATAGCAGTCCATCACTTTAATGGTATTTTCAGCCCTTACCAAAATAGACAGGGCTAGAGTGCTCTGTCATTTACACGATTTTTATAATGGCTTAATTTAAATGAATAGAGGCTCTTGCCTCTCAGCAATGGAAACAAGATCAAATTTGTGTCCATATAATTTTTACAGTTCAAGGTAAACTTATTAATTTAGTCTGCAAATGGGCCAGGATATTCTTTGGCGAGGGCAGTGCTGTATAAAGGATATGCAGTGATAGCAGTTTTGATGTCTGGGAGTGAGCCAGCATTCCCCCTCATATCAGCACTGTGGTTCTCTCCAGATCCATCCATTTTTTCCCTTTTCTTGGTATTTGTAGTCTTCTCAAAGATTCCATCAAAGGTGACCATGGAACACAAGTTCACATTTTCAACAGACCAGTCTCTGAACATGAGATGTCAAAAGAGATGCAGATGTGAAAAAAAAGTTTTGTGATCCACCAGTTGAAAATCTTGAAAATTCCTAACCATCGAAGTGTACTGGTGGGAACTGCCAAGGATATGATGCAGAGGAGAGATGCTAAAGGAGCCGTGGTGCAAGATAGAGGAGAAATCCTTGGTTTTGAATGAAAGCACTGTAAATTGTGCTGTAAATTGTATCATTTGTACAAGTTTGTACAACTTTTCATCTTTAGTTGGTTCATTGCTTCCGGAAGAAGAAGCAATGGAGTGAAACTTTGATGTTGTTTAACAAAGCAACCTGTGTGTGTGAAGCAGGGTGAGGTCTTGGCTTTCAAATTAGTTCCTGCCATGCAAGGAAATCCAAGAAAAAGCAATCTTTCCCAAATCAGGGAATTGCTGCTGAATTTCCAGCCCTGATTCTGCAAGAGAGCTAACTGCCTTGGGGTAATTTTATACAGCTGCCCTGACTACAACAGTCATGTTACAATTCAGGCCAGTGAAAGTGAGATGAGACCAAGGCTTGCTGAAACCCTGTACAGACACAATTCTGCTTATTGCTTATGCTGAAAAGAGAGAACACGGCAGATGCGGTGCAACCTTCACAAACTAAGAAGGTATAAAATCAATATAATGAAATAGCATGGGCGAATTCTGATCCCTGTCACAACAGGAGAAATCTGGAAGCTGAAGCAGAACTGTAAAGGCAGCATGTTGCTGAAGGTCTCCTTTGGACTAGACAGTTTCAGCTTCCCATCTCACTTGCCCGCTGAGTTTGTTGTGATGTAAGTCAACACCTGAACTTAGTTCACTCATTTGTGCTCTTTCCAGCCTTAGAGCTGGACAAGATCGCTGTTAGTGTGCTTGTTATTATTTCTTGGTTGTGCCTCTGATAATTTCATAAAACAATACTGAAATTAATGGATCAATCCAGAAAACAGACATTTATGTATTTTAGCAGCCTGAAAAAGCAAACAAATATCACAGTTAGCTCGGAGACCAACAGAATAGCTTGTCTGGGGCAAACTGTTATGTTCCTCTTCAAGTCTGAGAAATTTCATTAAAATTTTATTTTTTTTAATTGGAATTAAGGATGGTGGCAAGTGTTAAGATAATTGTTCTGACTGGAAAATCAAAACATTCTGTTTTGAAGGGTGCTTTTTCTGAATGTTTGTTTGTTTGCCTCAGCAGGAACAATTCAGAAGAAATGAGGCAAATGCACAAAATGATTTCATGTTGCTGAATCCAAGTTTTTTCCAAAAAAAAAAAAAAAAAAGGCAGCTAGAGCTTTTCCCAGCCCTACTTCCAAACTATTACAGAAATTAGAGTGAAATGGTACTGATTAAGATGGGGGGGGGGCAATCACCCTTGCAGTAACTCTATCCAAGGAAACAGATTTACACGAGAGCTGACTCTTGGCTCTTGGTATTTATAAAGCCTATAGTCTTCAGCGGTTCATTTTCAGAACATTCTTCTCCAATGACATGAGGGTGGAATATTGCAGATAATGGCCTCAATGTTTATAAAAGACAAAAGAAGCAAGATTTACTCAGACAACAACATGCAGCCTGGGCGATACTGAGGTGTGGATGCAGATGGGCAGTAGGTTCACTGCAGTCTATAGCCAGCTGCTCAGAAGAGCAATGTCAACACATGTCTGATAGCGACCTGTCTTTTGCTTTGTCTTCCTCCTCTCACTTCTTTCATTATTTTTGTTTATTTGGTATGTTAGGTCCTTCAACTATTAATTTCAATGTGTCATTATCCCACATCTGAGAGGTTTCACCATTTTGCCAACCTCTGGCAGCTCCACTTCCTGCGCAACCCTTTTAGGGTAGCCAGGAGCCAAACTTCATATGTGGGAGTGAATGAGAGGACACCCATATGAAAAGCCCATGAATCTTTCAGACAGCGGCATGTGTCCTTCCAAAGAGTGCACATGGTTCCAAAGGGGATGCAGAGGAATTAGTGTTATAACAATGTGTTGGTTATGGGAGTTAAAAAAAATATGCATAGCTGGAAAATACTCTCCCCCATAAACTGGAAAAATATCAGCTATTGTGGGCTATTTGCCAAGGATTCAAATTCTCATGAACAAGCTCCTCTGAGCTCATTTGAAAGTCCTCGTGAACTCTGCTGCCATTCACTCGTTAGGTTCAGGATGAAAAGAAAGTCTGGAAGCTACTGAGAAGCCAGAAGGCTTCCAGCCCTCCCAAATCTGAGCGTGGGACTCAGCCGAGCTCTCCCCACCCCACAGAAAGCAGAGGACATAACGCTTGGGCTCATTCTGTCCATCCTTGTGATAGAAGCAGAGGCAGGAATCAGCTTGCTTTCGTTTGCAAGCTTTCACAACATGAAAGGGGTTGGGAGAATACTAGGTGTCTGTATCCATATTTTCAAGTAAGCCCAGACCCAAGGCTGCCCTCCAGTTCCAACTTGACAGTTTTCCACATCACACAAACACACAGCGATCTGGATGGTCTGATCATGTTGTGGGTTCAGTCCATCTTCAGGTCTTTAAGCCCTTTTCTTCCTGTGTCCAGCTTTTGACAGAAGCTAGAGTTGGCTATGTGCTTTAGAAGGACATGGCTCAAGAGGCTGGATGAAGTGAAAGCCTTTGCCAGGTCCTCACAGCATGGTCAGAGTTGAGAGAGCTGGGCTTGCTGTTCTGCAGAGTTTGCTTTTATGTGTATCATAAGGATGGGATCCCGTTTGTGTCCTGTTGTGTGCCACACTAGGGTCATTAAAAATTTGCTTTGGGTTTTATACGTATTTCACTTTGCTTGGGTGTCTGTCTGTGAGTGTAACTGCACTCACAGCTGTCCTCATTTGTATCTGGAGGTTGGGAAGTGTGCTGTGGTGTAAACCTTTGAGCATGGATGATATATGTTACCAGCCATAGGCACATGTGGCACTACGTGTAGGTAGGTGTGTCAGCTTCAGAGAACTGATTCAAGCATGCAAGCTCCCTTAGGTTGGGAAGGAGTGTCGGACCACCTGCCACAAAGTGCTTCTTCGATTTCATTTTAGATAAGGGCATTCTAAAGTTAAAATCCAAACCTTCATAATGATGATGAAAAATGAAACTAACATTGAATGCTCACTGCCATTCCTTTTTTTTTTCCCCCACAAAGACATGAGCAAGATCTTTCTAAATTAAAAATAAAATATGATACCTGGGCAAGAAGGAAAATTCAGAGGTAAGGCTCAGCCTCATGACCTCCTTTCTGTGCAGCTGAAGAGTCAGCACCAGGACGTGACTCAGAGACAGTCTGTGGGCTTGTCCATAGCTGTGCACAGCTGAGAAAATAAAAGACCCTCAGCTACAGCAATAACCCAGACAAAGCATCACCTTTCCACCCACCTCAGCAGCCAAGGGTGTCACTGATTTCTCCAAAGCCACAGACCGGAGTCCAGTGTCACCCCCCCCCCGATCATGGCAGTGGGACATGCAGGTGGCAGTAGCACACGCCTCTGAGATGTGCTCATAAAGTCAGTCACCTACTGGTTTTCTCTTGAGTAGATATTCTCAACTCCTGTTGCAAAAATCAAATGTAGTATGTGTTTTCCCCGGTGCAGGATGAGACTGGGCACCTGAGGGCACGGCTGAGCCTCTCTGAGTGACCCTGGCTGGGCCGTTGCTGTTGCTAGGGCAAAGATGCTGGGGAAGGGTTTGTAACATCCAGAATTCATTTTTGGCTGCCAGTGTCCAGGAAGGCAGAGATAGGTTGGGGGATTTGTTTTGGTTTGTTTAAGAGAAACATTCTTTTAAGTGATTTTTCTGAAGGGCTGCTGATAAACCTCGAAGCTAAATTCCAGGTTAATGGAGGAGGGGAGGTTTGCATGGGAGAGCGTGAGTTTTGGAAGAAAACCAATAAAGATCAACCTGCTTCAGCCACATATCTCACATAGGCTTCCAGAGAACCATTTCAGGCTGCTGTCTGCATAAAGGAGGTTTGATCTTTCAAAACTTGCTTTGTCATAATCACCTTCACAGTTTGCAAGGGAAAGGGTGGGTGTCAGGAGGATGGGGCCAAACTCTTTTCAGTAGTGCCCAGCGACAGGACAAGGGGCAATGGGCACAAACTGAAGCATAAGAAATTCCGTCTGAACATGAGGAAGAACTTCTTCACTCTGAGGGTGACGGAGCACTGGAATAGGCTGCCCAGGGAGATTGTGGAGTCTCCTTCTCTGGAGATATTCAAGACCTGCCTGAAGAAGGCCCTCTACAGCCTGCTCTAAGTGACCCTGCTTTGTCAGGAGGGTTGGACTAGATGACCCACAGAGGTCCCTTCCAACCCCTACTGTTCTGTGTGATTCTGTGTGATTCTGTGATGTCTCAAGATTCAGAAGCTAAGGTTTAGCTTAATGATTTTTATCTGTTTATTTATGCATTATAAATGAGGCTCGGGAAGAGCCAGAATGCCTATTACATCACTAGCAAGCTGTAGACTTAACAGTGCTCTTACTGTAAATTTGTAGCACTGCTGCTAAACATTTCAAAAGCAAAAATCCACAGACTATAAATAGATTGTGCTTCTGTGATGCAGACAGACACTCCCTGGGGACTACTTCAATACCACTGAACTCGTTTTAATTTAAAACTAACAAAGACATGACCCAGGATTTTCAAACCTTGAAGTCTATTATCTAGACATTAACCAACTGTTCCTCTACTTCTCTGTTGCTTGCTTACATTTTATGCAACAGATTAAATTCAGCAGAGATATTTTCCCCCCAGAAAAAGTACTTCTACTTTGATGATCTATTGTCTAAGCTCCAAAGGAAGAGCTCTGGGTCGTTTGATGCTAACTATAAAACCAGCTGTGGAAACAACCTATCAGTGCTAAGATGATAATCTTGGTGCTATTAAGCATTTGTAGGTTAAGTCAAGGAAATGACAAGGAGGTAGTCTCATCAACCAGGATAATATTGTAAGATTCAGAGCCATTTTAGTGGCCTACCAGTATATGCTTTAAAAAATACTTTGGCAATCACAAGTATGGGTCATCACATCAATAAACACAGTGTCTCTTGCGTTGTTGTTCCTGATGGTAACTAGGTCTGTGAGGCCTATGATCTGTGGAAAACTGCAGGTTTTGGAAATGCCTGGGAATGTCTGTGTGAAAAAGTATGTGTGAAAAGTATGTGGTTTTTTTCTTTTAACCTGAATCTGTATTTGCAATATTCTCCTCAATTTTTTATCACTCTCCTATAAAAAATAATAGATTAAATACATAAATCTGTGCAGCTCTCAGACAATGGATTAAATATGTAAATCTGTGCAGCTCTCAGATACTTTCCCTCCTGAGCCATGGCAGCAAACAACAATGAATTTGCCTGCACTAACCACTTATGTTTTAAACCTGTATACTCATGAGGTTGAAACACAGCTGCATGTATTCTGAAAGTATTTGACCAGAGTCTAGTTGGGTTTGAACTGACATAATTCCATTGTAGCCAGTAGATCGTCAATAATAATATACATCATCATTTTGACATTATAACTCTTCTTGATTCTGGAGTTACCTAATTTAGCGAACTAAAATTAGACATCACGCTGTGTTCTGAACATGTGTTTAGATTTCCGGGACACCTACAAACTTTCTAGTACTACTACTCAAATACTACAAATATACATAAAAATAAAAAATCTTAAACTAAATTCTTTTGTGCACAACATGGAGAAAGATATCACAATTTGGAATTACTAGTGTTCTAGCTTCAGGTAAAGTAACTGTCTGCTCAAAGCTAGTAAATATGAAACATGTCTATTCGACTTGATTTTCTCTTTGATGTCTTCTTCATTGTCTTTTTATTCATTAAAATTACTGTGAATTTTTTTCATGGTGTACTATGTGATGATATCAATTTTTAAACAGGTCTTTTCAGTGCCTTCCAAGATTCATTATATTCAGATTGGGTTTACAATTAAAAAATCAAAGAAAGAATAAAGTGATTTGAAAAAAGAAAAAATTAAGGTGAGATACTAGGAAGATAGATGGCCTTCTCTGCTGTGGATAGCAGGAGCATAAAAAAAAAGCTGAAAAATATTCATATCTTCTTTCTTGTGTCATAAAAACATTTACATCACATTGTAATAGCATAACTATTTCAGCTGTATATGGACAAGGAAGTTGCTGTAAGTTACAGCCACAATAATACATTCTACAAGTACAGGCAGCCTTTTTCTGACATAGATAGAGAGTCCGATGTGGTATGGGAACTTCAAGGAGTTTCATACTGCTATTCAGTGTGAAAAGCATAATGTTGTAGTTTAACTAGTTTGACAGAAATATTTTTGATTGCTTATGTAATTTTTTCTTGCTGCTGATCAAATCTTGCACAGATTTGATACTCTTGGATGCACGGTGTGAATTGGTGATGTAAATCATCATATCTGTGGTAAAAGATTATCCATGTCTTAGTTGTTGTCGGAAGTCTTCATGAGTTTACATCCAGCTCAAGTCATCACATACATTTATCATACTCAGTCCATGGTTGAAAGAAAATGAAAATATATCTTGTATGGATAGATTCATGGTTATATTTTAAGGCTTTTACTGGAAATTAAATTCTGATGTTCCTCTTCATACACACAAACACGCATACACATGTGTGTATATATATCTGTCTATTTTACAGAGTGATAAAGATCTTACAGTGCTGGATATGTAACTTAACATGAGTAGTATATCACCTACTTTGCCACTGCTTTATCTGCTCTAGAATTCTTTGCCTTTTTTTCCTCTTAAAAGTTCAGGGAACACATTTACCACCAGAGATGTAAAGGAGTTTCTGACAGTGGTCATTCAATGAAATGATATATTAAACGTTTCATTCCCATTCTGACAACTACAGTATACTAAATCAAACCTCCCCACACCTTTTGGAAGGGCTTATGAAGCCTTTTGAAAAGGCTTTCAAAAGAAAGAAAAGAAAGAAAAGGTGGTAAGAACCACCTCAGAAGGCTCAAGCAGAGCATTCAGAGACAGCCATATTACACAAACACCAAATTAAATTGACTTAGAATGTGTTCTGCTCCACATTTTACTTCAGCAGAGAAGCTTCTCCAAAGTTTTGTATTGCATGTATACTCATTGCATTGCAAGTGTGTTCTTATGAAAATCTTACTGAAATTTAATCTACAATAGATATTTCAGCATTGATCTAAGTTGCTTTCCAACATACAGATAAACACACTTAATAGAATTTTCTCTGAGGAAGCTCTGACTCACCAACAAAGTAAGGCCTAACTGTGCTGCCAAACGTTGTCATACACTCGATATATATATGATCAGCTTTAAGAAAGTATGGAAGAGTTCCAAATAGGATCCAGTAACTTTTATACTGCTGTGATTTTTAATCAATATTTGTAATGGGTGTCTGACATCTCTTAGCGTATGAGCAATGGACGACAAGCACAAGGGTTAACATACGTGTATTTTTTAAAAAGTTTGATAGCATGGAAAACTCATATGAGTGGCTTCAAACAGCATGTATAGAGTATGACTTCCAGAGTATTTTAAAGTTTGGTTCACAGTTTGCATGTAATATCTTTCATTGGGGCCATTTTTACAAAGTAACTTCTAACACTGCATTTGAGAATGTCTTAGAGTCCACGTACAATCTCGTTACTAGGGGCAATAACAACAAAAATATGGCACTCATGACAGTGTCTCAGTTTGTTATAGTTTAGTGGCGGCCGGCAACAAAAGCACCAAGCGGTTGCCTTGCCGCCCTTCCCCTCCCCCCCCGCCTCCAGCCGGGGTGCAGAGGAGAATAGAAAAGAAACAGGCAAAAACTGCTGGGTTGGTGGGTCGGGGTAAGGGCAGGTTTGCCGCACAGCCAACAACGGAAACCGAACAAAAAACAACAAACAACAGGAAAAA
>Ga0181612_174930_pt1 | contig 20565 bp, 9 predicted proteins | sample HoacroProtozoa21_FD_119630 | JGI IMG/M metagenome (GOLD analysis project Ga0181612, IMG submission 119630) | Hoatzin crop microbial communities from Cojedes, Venezuel. Combined Assembly of Gp0051906, Gp0051904, Gp0051908
GCTGCAGATTTACCAGAGACCGAGAGTCATGAACCTGTACATTAGCACTGCCCACTGAATTGCACGCTTGAGACACGTGACACTGACACTGCCCAGTGCCCTCAACCTCCATACATTTGAGGACTGGCTAGAGAACCTCTCAGATGCATAACAGCACAGAAATTAATTAAGGAAGAGAGGTTCACAAAAATACCGGGGGGTGAGAGGGAATCGTCATGAAAAGGCTGTAAGATGCTAACACGTATTTTCCTTTATTACACTGAAAACATAACATGTTAAAAATTAAAAGGTAATAATAAAATTCTAATGCAAAAAAATTTGAGCCATAACATAGTGGCCAAGATTCTGCTTTCAAAAGCTGTGATCTCCAGAACATTGACTTCTTACAAATAACCTTTATGTCTATTTCTACAAATTACCATGCCAAAACGGGCAATGTGAACGCTTACTTTCAAGCACATGAAGCACAGTAGATCTGCTAAACCTAATGTGTTAACTGTAATTATGGGCTGGCAGAACTGAAGTAATACAGCAGGATTTACCTCCATTTCACACAGCTTTGCCCGACAGCACTATACACGGCAACAGGGAACCTGAAATACTTCTACATGGATGAAAGAACTATCACATGAGTAAACTGTGGGAGAGGTGAGCTGACAGGTGACATACAGACTGTAGTTATTTTTATTGTGTAACTCCAAACTGGAGGCAATACGAAAACATGGCTTGCAATAACCAACCTTGCCACTCCTAACCTGTATTTTTTCAACATGCAGTATTTCTTAGTCATCTAGAAGAACATAAATTTCACATCAATCTAACTGGCACATGCTATATCATAGTAGGTGAGATGATTAACATCAGAGAGGTTTATGATCAATATATTCTGACAAGCTGAAGCAGATCCTAAGAAATATAGGGTATTAAAATTTAAAAAAATCTGTAGATTAAGGCTCCTTTATCTCATTTCATCAGGACAAAAATCTTCCTTCCATCTTCATATCCCCCATTATGAAGTTCTCAATGTTTCATTTTATAGATAATCAAAAAATCCTATCAGAGTAACACTGGTCTGAACACACACTTAGATAAATGTATATGAAAAGGTTTATATCTCTATTTATCAACACAGTTATGAACTGGGAAGCTGCTTTAGGAAATAACTGTGATAAATTTTAACTCCTCTGTAGCGGGCAATCCCAGGAGATTCTGGAGGCAAGATTTCAAAATAGTGTTAAAATATATGATTAAACTAATACCCTGATCGGTAACATGAGATTGCATATATCTGAGGCCCAAACACCAGATTCCACATTCAGTCACTTAAATCCCTCAAATTGTTTTGTGTATTTGTCAATCAGAGCACATTAGCACCCTCATGTAAGCAGCTTCTATAAACAGACACAGAATACCTCAGTCGTGTTAATTTGCCCCTTGAAAAGCAGGCAAAAAAAAAAAAAAGAAATGCATTCTGTGACTTAATGCATACACATCATCGAGTCATAGAAAGTTCATTTGTAGATGAAAATTTTTTTTGAGTCTTGAAAACTGAAAGTTCAAAGAAAATCAGTTACAGTGACAGAAGCACCGAAGACAACTAAAAAACCCCCAACTTTCCTGGAATTATTATTCATGCAGCTAGAGGGAAAAAAAAAGAAACTACACAACCAACCAACACACACGTCTAAAGGGAGGGATGATACTTGAGCATGATGGCAGAAGTGAGGAGAAAAGATCGTTTTCTGTAGTCATAAATTGTTCACACTAAGCATGATGGTGTAAAGTTTCAAGATGTTCAGGTTAAACAATTAGGCAACAGAACAAACTACCCAGGGAGGGGGCCAAGTCGAGGGTATGAGAGGTTTGCAAAGATAGGGTAGATGAAATCCTAGTGGGGATTAGTGAAGAGGAAGATGCACAGGCTTTGAACTGGATGACCTAAAGGATCTTCTCCAATCCTATCATTTATGCTGCTATGATTCATCCCAAGGAGAACATTTTGGACTCTTATGAATTACTGGCTGAGTTTCCTGGATACTATTGTACATTAGTCTACTCTGAAGCATGCATAAAACTAAGTCAAAATTGGCTTTGAAGTGTTTGATCTACAGCATTCGACACTTCCCAGTCTCTTTTTTATACAGTGACTCAGAAAAAGGGCTGTTGTAACAAGACAACAAAAGTTATTTTGAGTTCAGATTAAGTTAGAGAAGGGAGGCACCAATTTCTTCAGCTATTCCCACCTGAAAGAGGAAAAAAATACCCCATCTCATGGTCTGATGGTTAATATTGCTATTTCTAGACCTGACATAAAACAGCCTTAGAACAAACTACGGCTTTAAAGTAACTGGTTTTCATAAAATATTGGATCCAAAACTAAATGTTCCGAATGACTAAAGTTAATAACTCTTACTGCTTTTTTGTTGAGACAACAGACTTTTCCCAGCACCTTCAAGTCACATTTCTGTAAACCGTAACAATTTTCTTTTTAAGAAGTCCATCTATTCACTGCTCATAGTTTTCATTACCATTACAAACTGCTTGAGGAAATATATATGGCTTCCTTTTTCTCAGCATATAATCTTTATTCCATGGATACAATCCAAAGGGTTTTTCAGAAAGTTTAAGAAAGCAACAGTATCTTGCTTATCCCAAGCAAACTGACACAGTCTAGCTTGCAGTGCAAGAGGGATTAGTGTAAAATCATCAAGACTAATGCCGTGCAGAAGAGTGATCATCATGATGGACAAACTACGAGCTTTCCTACATTGCTTTAATGGGAGAAACTGGACTTGGGCTGTATTCTGTATCACTCTGTATGGAATAATAAGCAGAGAGTGAGCCTTACCATTGCCTCCCAAGTCACCGGTGAGTCACTGATGATTGCATACATAATTTAAAAAAGATCAGTTTTTTATCTGAAACAGGAGTGATGGTAGCTGAATGAGTGGGAGGCATGGACCGACTCAGTCATTAAAGAATTGTGTAAATCAAATAACTTTGCTTTCCATTTACGAAGTAGTGTGAATGAAAGGACTTCATTCAGTGAACTTTTCTTTGTCCTAAGGGACCATATGTATCACAGGATAGATAATGTGAAACAGTTTCCATCACTCATTCTTAAATATGCCCCCTACTAACTGCAACTAACCTGACAAGTCCAACCTATGTAAAGCTATCAATAATTAAGTTTCTAAACTGGTACAAAATAGCACGGGTAGAGGGGGCAGCTCTTACCTTGGGGGTAGCAGGGTCTATTCCCACAAAACTTAAAAAACCTTGCTAAAAATCTTCCTTTTGTCATTCTGAGTTAATAGTGACATGTACTAGCAGTGTAACACAATGGAGGTAAAAAGGACGTAACAACGACAAAGGCAACATTTATCAAGTGTCCACGCTTTTTTTTTTTTTTAATTAACTTTTAAACACCTTACAAAGTTCTTGTGCATTCACACCCTCAGGCAGTAGCCCTCAATGAAATCCCTGCAGACATGGGCCTGGGGCAACTCAGGCTGACTGTGAAAAGGGACATGTTAGGAAAAGCTACAGTGTCCCTTCCAAGGCGATTTCTTTGTTTTGTTTCTTTGTTTTCCAAAGTATCCTTACCATTAATTTTATACTGATAATTAATAACTTACGCTGTGCTTGTCTTGTATTATACTGTTATCCTCAACCATTACATTATATAGCATACACACACACGTACCCATACACATCCCCACTATAAAAATTTTCTGTTGAGAACCCCAAGACCTAAAAAGCATTAGAGATGCCACTAACGGGTCGAAGGAGTGAAGTAGTAGGTTGGATTACTGCCCATTTGGGTAAGGTAAGGAGGTGTGCATTGGTTCGCAGTTCCTGGGATTACCAAGTACTCAAGCTGTAAATGGTAGAGTTCAGACTCCTACATTTACAGTGCTGCTAAGTTTCTATGCTTTCTTTAGATCTTTCTTCTGCTTTGTATTTGGAAAACGCCTAAGACATATGAAATGTTTCTCCTACAAAAGTATCAAATTTGAATATCAGCAAAAGCATCCAGTGACATGACCAAAAACTCCCAAGGCACACAGCTGCTTCTCCTAATTACCCTGGTCACATATATATACACACACACAGAGCTAGAATAAACACCTTCTGTAAGAAGCAAGGAGCTACCAAAACACCGAATCTAGCTTACATACAGGTATCAAGAAGGAGAGAAGAACAAGAAGAATGGGATGCTGGTTAGTTTGAAGCAACGTAGAGCTCTGTAAGCAGCACTCTCGTAACAGTACTCGAAGTTCCATTTGGGAACCCAGAAAAAAAAAATCATCCAAAAATATTACAGAGAAAACTGAATATACTCGCAGAAAGACAAGGTGCTTAAAAAGCAGTTACCTATCTGAAATTAAGCTATTGATCATTCCTGTGGGAAATATAGTTCAATTAAGCCAAAATTTTGGATGAAAACTGCCTATTTTCTCCAAATACCTGGCTTATCACAACCGCCTATCAAAACCTGGACATTTTTCTACGAAAGCTTGCAAATTTTTTGAGAAATGGTTGTTGTCCTTTAGAGATGATCCAAGCAGTCACAAATGACACATTTCAGCTGGAACAGGTATTTCTTGCTAGGAAGCAAATCCCTAAAAATCAGTTTGCATTTCAGCAGCCAAAACTCACTTCTTTCTAATTAGCTATCAGCCTTTATTAGGGTGCTAAATTAATTCAGTGGCTTCTAGGGCAAATACATACAATATAAATCTAAAACTTCACTAATTATGGCCAAACAAACATCAATGCTTCAATTTACTCTTCGTCATGCTTATATCTTCCCATTCACTGCAACTTAAAATCCTACTAAGCTTTTCAGAAGTGTTTGGTCTTTAATAATATGCTATCAGAAAAGGAAAAAAATATATATTTGGGCCACATATACTGAGATTAGACAGATGATAATCTATTAAAAATAGGGTCTTTTTTAAGTAGACGTAACTCTTTGCTTTTTCCCCGGGGAGAAGCAATGCCATAGTAATCAGTCTTTTGCCTGCTTGATTTGTTGTGCTGTTTTATTGCCTTCCCAGACAGACAGACCCACCAGCCAGCTGACTATTAACAAATCCTTTATCTTCCCAGACAAGTGATCACCGTGACAGATAGGCAAAACTCCAGGGGTAGGTTAGCTTTAGGGCAAGATTTGCCACTATTTTCACATGAATGGCAGTGAATCCTACTCCTGGAGACAGCTACACAGTGTCTGCTTGCAGGAGGATCTAAGGCCCTTCACGGATATGAGATAGAGAGATATATATATATATACTCCTATAGGTTGGCTGCAGCTCATAATCGACATCTGAAGATCTACAACCTCTCTGTTAGTATAACTTCAAACATCTCTCATCCACCAATGTAACTCTAATACTGAGCAAACTTTTCAGCTGAGATGATTTTCCTTAGAAAATTGCAAATGCATGTCAACCAAACCGTCGGTTAAATTTCTGCTGAATTTGTCAAATCGATTTGGCTAAAAAAAGTAAATAATTACAAGATTTTTGATATTTTCAAAATATTTTGAATTTTCATTTCACACTGAAGTATTGCAAACAAACTTTCCTTGAATGTAATGTTGGGTTTCTTTTTTTAAAATAAGTTAGCATATACAAAATCTAAGCGAAATACTTCATTTGAGGAGAAAGAGAAAACTGAATCAATCATTGGAGGTTGTTCCAAAATAACAAATTTTCTAACTTTTTTACTTCAGGTCAGAAACTTCAAAACCAAAGTTATTCACAGAGCCCTACTCTAGTTAGTGTATACCTGTATCTTAAGTCAAAACAGTGGCTATTCTTTCAATATGCATGACATAACTGTCAGAATGAAGCTTTCTACAAGTTTAGCTACAATACATGCATGCAAAGTATATGCAGATTTATCCAACACCAGCTTCAGTAAAACACAGAATAAAAAGTATATTATGTTTATATGTGGGAAAAAAAACACCTTTTTATGAATAATAAGTCTTACATTCAGGGTCTGTGCTGTGCATCTTGAGCAAGTTTAACTTGTATGGCTGTGGAACAACTTAGTACCATCACACATAAACATTAGTTTCTCCAGGAGAGGTTTCCAATATTTTCTTTACAGCCTCCGGTACACATCAGCCTATGGCTCCTCAGTACCAGAAAGATACAACAAAACAGAAGAAACTCCAAAAGGAACAGTGTAAATAACTGTGTGATTTTGTGGAAAACACAAAAGAGAGGAAGGAGAGAAATAAAATCGCCAAAGGCAAAGCAACATGAGGAATTTAGTGCAACAAAGAGATATAAAAGAGGATCAGAAAGATGAAGTCAAGGAAAGGAATATTCCAGGCTGCTTTAATGCCATCTATTCTCCCAAGGGAAGTAGTGGAAGACACATGGCTTATGACATTCACAAATTAGTACCACAATGAAGACAACAGTCTGGTGGTGTCAGGGAGATGGTCAAGCTGATATAGCAGGAGATTTCCATTTCTAACTCCTATTATCATACAACTGAGCTGAGGTGCTACAAATTCCTAAGTGTTTTGTAATAGTCAGAGAAACATCAGCTTTTGCTTACCATCAAGTATTCAGCAACTGAACACTCTTCAATATGTTGTTCTTTTTAACAATGGAACATTACAGCGCAAATGATAAAATCATATTCAAGATTTCCACGGATTCTTCTGGAAATAACATACAACAGGATTTTACCATTTGATGTCATTTTTCCTTTGGAGTCTTGTGGGAAAAAGACATTGGTAGAGAGGCAGGTTTGAGGAAAAATGTGTTTTTTTTAAAAAAAAAAAAAAACAAAGGAAAAAGAATACTTTTGTGTAATACTTTCCAATCTTGAATTTCACACATTCCTTTTAAGCTACAGTATATGAGAAAAATGCTCTAAGAGGTTTTTTCCAAATGCAATCTTTTGATAAATCTCTGTGTTGGCTTAAAAGCAAAAGAACAAAATAAAAACAGCCTGTATTAAAGTAACAGATGAAAATTCTTCTAAGTGGACATATAACTCGTTTCTATTGCTCACCAAATATCTGCATCTGCTTGTGTGGTTTGGTTGGGGTTTTTAGGGGTTGGGGGGGGGATTTATTTTTTTATTTATTAACATTACCTTTGCAAATGCCAAGTACGTTTTCTGGGGGATAGAGGGGTAACATAATAGCAGTTTGTATTTTTTACCTGTTACTTATTCTAAACTGTCTTAGTATCTCTCTACACCAAAGGCCTGTAATGTAATGCTCCTTATTTCCATGACTTTTTCACTAACATCAGTCTTGTCTCCTACAAACAGAAGTAGAGTTACCTCCTGCTACCCCTTGACCTTAGTAGTTACAACGGCAATTTCAGTACTCACAACAAAAACTGTAAAGCTACTCAGATCTGACGATCCAGTCAGAAATTCCTTAAGGCCCAAATCTGTGCATTTCTGAATGATGACTAGGAAGTTCTGGGCCCTCCAACCTCATATCAAAATCAGCAGAACCAGAGGGAGAGCAGCACTTTGCAGGACCGAGCCATAGAGTAGTGGAAGCCAACACCTCTGCATCAGTTTTAAATGTATTACGGATTTTCTCATGGGTTCAGGAAGCAATAAAATCTAAATATAGTCAGATTGCAGGAAAGCAATATAGCTTTCATCATTATATGATTCTATGGTTTTCTGTGACTCTAGGGAAAATATACTCAACTTTTATAGACAGGCAATTCAGTATTATTACAAATTTTCAGGAGACGTGACTGCTATGAGATTCCCACAAGAAATGCAGTTTATGTTCAAATTACTGTTTTCTATGAGGACACTACTCAAAATAAATTTGTCATGTAAATGAGCTGGTTTAATTACAGCATAACACAACTAACTGTCCTAGATCACAGGCTTTTTACTGAATCAGACACTAACGATGCTAGGAAGAGCAAATGATTTCATTCTGGTGGTCATGTAATGTTAAGTTTATTTCCTCATTGACTAATACGGTAACTGCCTGACGAAAGCAAAGAAAGCAAAGGCAGACATGCTAAATCAGAAAAAAGTATCTAATAAGGTAAACAATTTCCAGCAAATACACTGAAATACAGTGAGGAGGAGATCCTTTGTTGTGCAGTGTTTCAATTTATCACTCACTTGCCAGTTCTTTCCAAGTTTGGAAAAAGTTTAAACAACATCAGTGGCTTAGAACATTTAGAAACAAAATCCCAAATCCCAACATAGTTAAAGGGTATGCCACAAATAGTTAAAAAAAAAAAAAAATCCTCTATTTAAGGTCAGGTACTGCGAACACTTGCTGTGGTTTATACATAAGTAATTACACTGAACTTAACGAGTCCTACAGGAATTCTCAAACACGTAAATGCTTGCAGAAGTAGAACCTGGTTTTCACACTGTATGTTTTTTACGCTGCTAACTGATTTTCTCTTTTCATTCTAGTATGAGTAGCATAATACTATTAATTAAATATTATCAATTAATGCAAATAAATTATCTCTCAAAGTATGAAAGTCAGGTTTCTCAGACTCTGTAGTTGTACCTACACAGCAGAGAAAGAACTGCCTTTGGAGCTGGTTTACCTCCAGTCTGCCTCTCCTCCACCTGAGACAGCCTAAAGACAGTTCAGCCATGCTTGAAGTAATCCACCTGACGGAGGAACCTCACAGGCTTCTTCATACTCCAGTTCAGCTTAGTGCTGATCTTCCATACTTGATGCATGCAAGGTCCACAAACCTGGGCTTGAAGACAGCATCTAGGCCACCATTATCTGTCCTTCTTTATGTAAGCAACAATGTACGCCTCCCCAAGAGGGTGGACATCCAGGTAGGTTTTCACAAGGCACCCTGAAGTCAGTAAAGTCTCCTCAACAACACAAATCTGCTCCTACTTAACAGCTTGTAGGACAAAGCTTTAAGACTTATGTTTACTAGTTCGGACAGTAGCCAACTACTCATACATGACACTTAATCAGCTTCAATTTCAGCTCAGAAAATAGTCTCCAATTACTTCAGCATATGATCAACTTGGAACTGAACGCACCATGTGTGTGTTCCAGCTACTGATATAAGTTGGGTACACGCACAAGCACTGCCTTAAAAAAGAACCTAGGTATAGCCTTAAAGGCTTTCCTAAATAATGCCCCAGAATTCTCTGATACTGTAACACATCAATTCAACCTATATTCCAAAAGTGGCGATATCAATGCATTTATGTATTTCAATGTTATTCCTGATTTAACCTTGCTAGAATATTGCTTTTGGAAAAAAAAATCAGAAACATGACAGTGGGTTTGTGTGTAACTTTTTCTTTTTATCCTCCTTTCTGCCTCTTCAATTTTGCTAATGATCTCAAACTCTGGCATAAACAGTGCTGAAACAGAAAATAAAATAAAAATCTACATTCATGTTCTGGATGAAAAACAAAATGCTAATGAACAATGCTCATTTAGTAACAAAAAGGAAATGAGGTTTTTTCTTAACATCTTTTACATTTTACCATGCACATGACTTGGAAGTAATGTTGGCATGGTTGGTTTTTTTTTTTGTGGGAGGTTTTAAGTCTAAAAAGAACCTGGTGACATCACCCAAGGAAATATCTAAACTGTATATTATCTTTAACTCAGTACAATTTTGTTTAAAACTTTCTTAGGAAACAGATGCTTTTCTGCCTCCAATGCATTCTCAAAGGAGTCTCTGCATTTACACATGGCATTTCTGATCTCTCACTGAAGGAGAGCTTTACATCAAAGGTCACACAGAGCTCCAAAAGCTCGACTAGAGCCTCTCTAGGTGATAGTCTGGGCAAAAATGTAAAGGGAGATTTGTTACTGAGAGAGATTCTGTTGCAGCCAAAGTGAAATCTAAATACAGTAGATGGAGATTTATCAAAATGTAGATTTAGTCCCACTGTGCCTGCTTATTATCTGCTTCTGCTAGGATCTTGCAACAAGCTAGATGCTATTGATTCTCTCCCAGTGTGTTTGCAGTTTAGAGGTCTTGTTGCTGTAATCGGGGATTTTGTTGGAAGAAAGGCAATATACATCACATGTAACATGTTTTGAAAAGAGCTGTGAGTTACAGTATAGACAATTTTGCCTTTTAACCCTTACTTGGAACAGTGTGCAAGCATGTTTTCCAATCTCTTCCATGAAGTCATGGTCTGCAGTCCATGAAACCACATTAAACAGGAAAATAAATATCATCCTTACAGTGTTTTCAGCTAAAGCTGCAAAGGGATGATCACCTCCAGGAAACGAGCTAGCAGAAATGCAGGATTGTGAAAGTGTGAAAACCACTCGTTCAATGCTGCATGAAAATGAAAACTGGAGGGTCAACTTGTAGTTTTACCAGTGTTAGTTTAAACTACAGATGATGAACAACAAAACCAGTGTGCAACAAAGGTTCAAATACACTATTTAAAGTAGCACCTACCCTTATTCTCCTGCCTTTTGGAAGGCAGTGAAACAGAAGTACTTTTGAAATCTGTCCAGGTATTAGCATCTCATTTAATGGGTTGCAGTAATGACTGTGAAGTAGTTCAAGACAGACAGCTCCTTTAAGCATGGTGGAATAGTCTGCTGGCTCACACTTAACATGGCCAGATCTTCTCCACCCACACAGGAGAATTCAAATTGTGCTGTCAGAAATAGTATTTGCCTGAAGGATTCCATACGCATTACCAGTCTCAGTCCCTGTGCAGTAGCTTGGAAAAGGATGACTAGTCATTTTAACAAGTTACAGATTTAAAAAGGAATGAGCTATTCTCATATCTATCACACATCATGCATGAAATGACAAGTTAAATAACTTCATGTTTGTAAAACTAAACTGGACCATGTTGAGACACCTGTCTTCAGAGATGCTGCAACACCCATTCAAGCCAAGACTGTTTTGAATGACTTCCTAGAAATACTTCTAATACTTCTTCACCTTCCAAATTTCAGGATCAAATTGTTCTCTTCCTTCTTTCTTTCTCTTAAATCTGATCTAGAAATCCCTTTATCTGGCATATGACGCCATCTTCACATGACAATACCCATATCTGGCACATTTCAAGCCTCATCTGTTTTTCCAGGCTCTTCCAGCAGAGACAGAAATATGCAAGGAGGATGATAAAGTCTGAATACAGTTTGAAATACATCACTTATCTTTGCGAGATCTTTCTGTGTCATTTTGACACACTAAGCTCTGGATATGACTTGATGACACACTGAGCTCTTTTAATACACTGAGCTTTACGGCTGGACTCGATAATCTTAAATGTCTTTTCCAGCCGACATGATTCTATGATAACTGCAATCTAAAACTTTGGGTGGAGACTTCTGTACATGTGAATAAATAATTTTAATTAACTTTAATTATCTGATGGAAATAATACAAGGCTTTACCGTATCTTCCTTAAAGGCATGTGCTTATTTGTCCACAAAGTACATCACCTATCTTAATCAATGGGTATTCAACTCGCGACAGGATGACTGGCATCGGGCTTCAGGGTGGGAGCAAAAAAGCAACCCACAAAGCTCAACGGGATTATGAGTCAACTAAAGTCATGAGTCAAGAGCAGCCTGTTGCTGATTGACTCTGCCTCACCAGTAGGTGTTACTTCAGCCATTAATGCAGATTGCTGTATGGCTGCAGGGATATGCATGCCTGCCAAGGTACATAAAAAATATCCAAACCAAACTAAAATCTGCCAGATTCTGAAAATATCATGTAACACACTGCTCTGTATCTGCAACAGCATCCAAAGTAATGTTTGGGAGAGCTGACCATGACCACACCCATCCCTATGTCTGCAATATAGCCTGAAGGTTTTTCACTGACGACCATTCCACCTAATCAGTCAAAGCGATACTTGGCTATTTGATTGCTGTGATTTAACACAGTAATAACAATAATCCAGACTGTGCTTAAGCCACTCACAGTACTTCCAAAATTGTTTATTAGCCTTGGCTTCTGCTTTAGTAGCTATTTTCAACATCCTTATTACTGAAGTTCCTCCTCTGGCACCTCTGAGAAGGCCAAGGCTGTATGAAAAAGGCAGCCTTACTTTTTGTTTGACCAAGTATTTGATAACTGCACAGTTTATTTATTTAACCTCAGCTCAGGCTAAAGCCGTCTAAAATGCCCTGTGCATTGTAACTTTTGGTTCAAGGCAGAACTGCATACAGAACACAGTCTCCTTCATCATAAGTCAACTGCAAGGCCATCATTTAACAATCTCATCCTTCTGTTGCAATCATATTCTGAAAATTCAGGTCCCCATGCTCAACATCTCTGAGCAAAGTATCAGACATATCAGACTGAGGGTTTCTGTCATGCTTTCACTGAATCTTATCTTTGAGCTAGTACTTCCCAACTGGTAATGGAGCCTGTTTCTGATGACCCTAAGAATGGGAAGGTCATCACTGGCAGTCTATTCTATCATATTCTTTCAAAATAAAACACTTTCCATGGGCTGGAATGACTTCTTTCTTAATGTATTAATATCCTTCCTAACAATAGAATTCACAGGAATTGAATGCATAATTTAAGACTTACACCCAACAGAAGTCAGCATTTTACCAAGCAGTCATTAAGATTAGACAAAGGACATTTCCCCTTAAAAGCAGGTTTTGTTCAACAGGCAAGGCACAAGAGCAATATACAACATAATAAAATGATTTGTCTATTGAACATAAAATATCTCACATTTGTTTTCTTTAAAACGATACACAACTGTTTAATGTATGCACTAGTACTTTTATCAATGCTTCTATAAACTTATACAACTTATTTTGTCTACACAAATACTGTACGTGAAAGGCAGAAGTATGCAGCCTTTCATCTATACACGATATGAAAGAACATCATTTCTCTAGGAGACTTATCTCGTAAAACCGACGCTTAGAAAAGCAGTGCAATTGAAAGCAGTTGGGACATTGTACAAGGGTTTCTCATCATTCTAAGCCTACAGTTCAGCTCACTCAAATAACAAAACCTCTATGCTTATTCAGTCTTGTGCTTCTCCTAAAGCTAGGCCACTCAATGGTGCCAAATAATGTGTTGTCCAGCTTGGACTAAATTGAGAACACTAAGCTCATTTTTCTAGTAAACTGTGCTGTACTTGTACGATTTCTACATTACAAACAGACATTATCTATAGGAAAAGAGAAATTAAAACTTTCTAAAGTCAGCACTGCTTCCTATTTCTTATATTACTGGTGAAATCTTAAGTGTAGATAAATGTGATTGAAACTTAAAAATAACATTATTACCATGATGTACATATACCCACATGATCATATATAATTAAGTAATTGTGTACATGCATATATTCCCTCTGCCAAATTCTACGCCATCGCTATTACTTATATTTGATCTGATAGCTGGAAGACACTCCTCAGACCATTTTATTTAAAACTGTTAACAGTAGATAGCATCATCCTTTACACTCATTAAAGATTAACAAGCTGCTAACAAAACTTATAACACATTCATTTTTTGCTAACTTAAAAGTAAGAGGAAGATAAAAGGGTAACTTGCATCTCATTATGTTGAATTGTAACAGTGAAAAAGAAAAACAAAGAAGATAAAGCAGGGGTTTATACAGTACATCTGCTGATAGCTGAACTTGTTGAGATAAAATACAGGCTATAAATCAACTTGAAATAGTTGGAAGTATTAAAAAGACCAGGTAACTTTCTGGCGTCTTTCATTCTTCCCACCTCACATTATCTATTTTCATAATAATCTTTTACATTTGGTTTGTGGCTGGTATCAAACACTAAAATGAGGAGTGACAGTAAGAACAGCTTTTTGTCTCTGAAATCTGACTTGCCAAGGAGTGGACCTGTCAGCCACATTTGCAAAGGCAGTTCTTCTGAGATCTGTATATAACTTTGAAGTGCCAAGAGGCCAGAAAAACGAAATCAGATTTTTTTACGTCTGACTGTCAGTACTTGTGCTGGACGAATAGATATACTCTCAACTGTGCAAAGTCTGTGATTACAACTCTGTTCTGGAAGTGGAACGCTTGCTTTATGGAAAATGTTGGTATTTGCCATAGGTTGTCATGCTCAGCTATATCAAAACATGGAAGTATAACAAAGAATGAAACTTCTCACCAAGTTTTAGATTGGCAATGTCACCGTAGAACAAGTTGTGGTTATGAAGAACAACAGAAATGACAAAGTCTAATTTCCTGTCCTGATTCCTGTTCCTGACTTCTGACAGATTTAGCTATTCCCTCTCCCACAGTCTGCCAGCTAAATGCACCTATGTCCCCTCTCACCTTATTTCACAGTATCCTCAGCTACCCTTCACATCTACTGATTTCCTCCTAAGCAAGAGCCACAAATTAGGCTGATTTTGAGGTAGGGGTGTACTTACTCAAGATCACAAACGCAACAGGTAACTGTCAAATTCCTGTTTGAGCCTTCCCCCTACTAAGCTGAACCTTTCCTTTACACCCAGCTGACTTCTATGAAATTTGTATGAAACCATGCATTTTTTGAGATGTTTATCTCGCTTTAAAACGCATCAGAAACTGATCACAGGGGTTCAACAAGGGTAGGGAGAGAAGAACAAGAGGCAGCCATTATACTTACATAAGGTTTCAAAGCAGATTAAAAATGAAAGGTATTTTTGTTAGACAAAAAGTAACTGGCCATAACCGGACATTTTGAAATTATAATTTTGGGACATTCCAGTTCAGCAAATCCCAATGTCCCATTTCACTATGTCCAATCGGTTCACGTCAAACAAAAATAGATGTGTTTTCAGCTTGATTTCCTGCAATACGTCTATGTCTCACAGATATTCACTGAAGTTGTGTAAAAACCTTCCCATAAACTAATTCATCACAGGGGCATTAAAAAAAAAAAAAAAAAAAAAGGTATTGTTGATTTTCCCCGGATAAGAGTAGCTTTAGATGAGAAATTTTGGAGAACCAAAAAAATACTCAAAAATCAAAAGCCCACACCCTGACATTTAATTATATGCTATACTAGGAAAACAGTCTATAAGGAAGCATTTCTAAGTTAGAGGCTTGCATTAAATTTAAAAAATAACCCTATAATTTTTACCACCAGTTGGCTTTATAAAATGCCACATGTTAAAAACCAAACATAATTAAAAAAGCAGGGTGAACTCAATACCTCTAAAAATGCCTTCCTGATTGTAAATGTTCTGTAGAAAGATGGTGCTGAACACTGCATCATTTGAAGAGATAAAGAAAACGCCCTTCAAGTGGAGATGCCCGATTTTACCCCCGGGTGTCTGTGGAACAGAGCACGGGGCTCATTAATGCAAGCTCTGTCCCACACAGGTGTGATCAACACGCCGGCAGGACCCCAGCAGATACCTCCACTTACGGGTACAAACTCCGTGCCAGCACTGGAGTCTCCACCGCACAGCCTGAGCACAGCTCTGTCGGCGACTAGGAGAGCCGTAACCCCGCTCCACACCCTTCTGGCCCCGGGCCTCTCTCAGGGAATAGAGAAGATTTCTATGAAACTGGTGGAAATCAACTTATGTGGTCTGCTGCCCAGTGAATCAAGGAGAGGACAGGAGTCCACGGAGCAAACACTTCTCAGTAAGGGTTTACAAAAACAGGTGCTGATTTTCAAAAGGTAATAATCAGGGTTTGGGGAGTTTTTTCTTCACATCTGGTTCTGGATGAAGCACTGAATGAAGGGCCTCATCTTCACAAGCGTAAGAATGATGAGGGATTCTTTCAGCTGGTACCACACAACCCTAGAGTGCACCACCAAAGGGACTCTTTAATGGACCAGCAGGGAAAGGAAGACGTGGTAATGCGCCTGGCACATGCACACAAAACACCTCTGTACCAGGGAAACTCTCCACTGGGAACCTACCAAAAACCTGCTAGCACTAAACCAAGCAGAATATGGCTATTTTAGAGGAATACTGGGTATTGTTAAGCAGCCTTTAGAATGCTGCTCCTCACTGGGGCACACCACTCCAGAAAACACAGCATGGTAACAGGAAAACGCATGCCAGTAGCCTTCATTGCTCACAGATTTTAAAGAACAGAAGGACTTAGACTATGATGATGTCAATACAACCATCTAGTCAGATGGCTGGAATAATACAGAATACAGAATTTCGTCCAATAGTTTACTCAACAAGCCCTTAACTACAAGTTGAGCTTTTTGATGTAAAAACTTCAAGTGAAGAATGAATCACATCTGTAAGGAAGTTATTCCTCTCTGCCCAAAATTTGTCCTTTATTTCTACGTCCAAATTTTTCTTGCTTCTGCTTCCAGCCACATACATGTGCAATACATCGGCTCTAAAATCATTATCTGGTTTTGTTCATCTCTACTTTACATCAAACAAAACACAAGAGGAAGTAAAAAAATAGCTGTAATATGCACATTACAGAGCACTTAATCTCATGTCTAGTGTCATACAAAGTATGAGATAACGATCTTGAATATAACACACATCGTCTACTGGAATGGTCATTGCTTGCATAGCGAGTTTGATTTGCCAGTACTAGCAGGATTAAGTCTCGGTTAAGCACGTATCCAAGAAAACTAAGCCCAACATGGAGAGATTCCCCATTTGTCAGGGAGCACTTGCAGAACGAAGGAGACAGAAATGACACTCACGACACTCCGCGCTTTTGCAGTTTCAGCAGATTTTTCTCCACAGGATACGTAATAGTCTGGTGGACTTTTCTCTCTTTTTTTCAAAGTATGTTTGAAAGCCAGATGACTTATGCAAAAAGCTTTGTTTTAATAAATCATTCTACTTCCAGATAATTTTATTTATAAAATAACAGTACATTTTTTTTAAAACAAAGGCTATAACTATGGAATAGTAGCTCAGCCCTTTGCTACATGTCAGTCAGTGGAAGAGCAGAGTGGAGATGCTGAGGGTCTTGGCAAACAATCTGTGTTATTAACTAAAAATTTGTATTCTGCACATTGAAACTCTATACCAGAAAAGTCCCTACTGATTAGGACACTGATGTTTTCTTCAGCAGAAGGCACTGGCAGACATACTTGCCCAGAAGCCTTCAACTTGAGTGTCATAACATAGTAACAATGGTGGAATAAGCTTCTTGTTAAGAAAGATTCATACTTTATCAATAAAGAAGAAACGGTGAAGCTCAGAAAAGCAGTGTGGAGAGAGATGAAGATAAACTGCACATTTGTTCAGTGTCCTAAAAAATGCCATTTGAGCGCAAGGTAGGAGAAGGAGTAGTTTGGAAATACAGTTGCACCAAGTTGCATCAGCAGTGTAAGAGGCAAAGAGAAGACCACAGTTTTATGCTATTTCTGACCCAGGGGTGTTTCTCCATCATCTCTGATGAGACCAAAGACACTGGCTGATGTCTGACCAAAGACTTTGGCTGGTGGTGAAATCTTTAGCCAGGTTTTCAAGATTAAATGGCATATGGGAACAGCGCAATGCAAGCCAGAACAGAGTGTTCTGTGGGATACTGGCTGACCTGAGGCAGCCGAATCCATAGTGTAAACAAAGTTTCCGAAAAATATCATTTTACCATGTTCACCAACAAACCAAGAATAACAGGAACACAGTTACATCGACGTCTACGTCATCTTTTGCTAAAGCCTCGAGCCCTAAAGCCATTCCTGGCAACCGCTCTGCAGAAGGTGGTATTACTAAAGACAGCAGCTCCGTAACTGAGACATACACAGACACCAGGACCAGGTTCCCTGCTCAGGTCATCCAGCTGAGAATCAACAGGCTACTGTTGCTTTGTTTCTAACCACTTCCTGACTATAGTTTAGCTATTTAGTCTTCCACCGCCTGGTTTGTATTTGATTTGCAAAAATAAAAATAAACAATCTCCCCTAAGGAACAACAAGAATATCGCACAGTATGCAGTTTGTGACCAAAGAGGCTAGGAGCTGAGGCAATACATTCTCTGGTACCTAAGCCACAGGTCAGACTGGTTGCCAGCTAAGCCAATATTTCTGGTTTGAAGCATCTGCTGAACTCTCCCAAACAATAAGAAAGATTTGTTCCATCACTGAAATAGAAAACCAAATTTAAGAACGGCTGTGTAAATAAAGTGGAAGCTCATTCAAAACCCAGAGGCCAGTTATTTCTAGAATATAAAGAAAATTAACCTAGGAAGAGGCCTTAAAGTTTGAAGCTATAATTCTACCAATTTCCTTCACTATGAATGTATACAGAGGAATAAAAATGGCTCTGAAATATAAAATTTAAAGAACACGATTTTTTTTCAGATGTTTCTCTCTGGATAGAACTAATTTTTTTTTTACTGTTAATTTTAAAAGGCACCTGCTGAATTAAAAAGCTGTGATTCCTATTTTTTTCCTAGTAAATAATATTCTATGGTTCATTGCATGTAATTGCATATAATATTGTAATATCATAAAGATTTTGTAAACAAATCAACCCATTATAGCATTTTATGGCTATCTCATCGCTTGTAATTTTAATTTATCCACTTTTAATTAACTTTGGGATTAGTTCTTCCTACGCAATTAAGCTTCAGGCTTTAAGTAAAATCTACATTCCAAATGCCTACTTAAAAGTTGCTTACATAGCATGTTTGCTTAAAAATATGACTTGTCCATCAAGCAAAGCTGAATAACAGCATTTGAAAACTCTGTGTAGAACTTAAATTCTCAAATCAGTTCAGGGTTACCCAAATGTCACTGAAATTTAATTATCATTATGCTCCTTAGCAGTCTTTAAGCATGGCAATGGGAACCCAAAAAGAATCAAACCTGCACTTACCTTCTACCTCCAGACAGTATATAGCAAGCATGGTTCATTCCCCTTGCAAGCTGTACAGTTAACGCTCAGTTCTGGCAGTAGGGCAGGGTGGGAATAGAAAAAAACGCTTCTGTTGACCACCACCTTATTTTCTTACACCCCAGACAGGCTACACATTCGGTTCCCTGTCTACTGATTCCAGTTCCCAATCAGTCAAGCTGCATAGAACAATCTGTTCTCTGGCAATGACCACACTTACTTTCACATTGAATGGAGGGGGGGGGGCAAGACCCAGTGACTTGCAGTTGTACATGTTCATATGTTGCCACGTACCATGGCACTAAACCACAGAAGAACTTACACCTATGCTTACATTTTAGCACGTACATGTTCCTGTTTACTTCTGGGACAGTACTCACAAGCTTAAAGTTAGGCATGATCCAATTTTTTAGAATAAATTGGGTAACTCCGGCTTCCCATCTCCTTCTATGCCTTCTATTTCTGCCTAAAACCAAACTTTTTGAAATTTTTTTCTTAAAAGGAAAAGTACTTACACAAAAGGACAGGAATGGTATACATAATCCTACTCAGGCCAATAGCCACCTTTCGAGAGTGATCCAAAGTAGATACTTTGGTAGTGTGCATAAAGCAGAGGGCAAATACAAAGCAATGTCCACCTTCTAGCACTCCGCAGCTGGAAAGTTTCCTAAGCTACAGATCAGTTTTACACCTTTGGAGCCAGCCGTTCTCAACTGATTTTTCTTGCATAAATTCATGTAATCACTGAACCCATTTGTACTTTGAGTTTCCACATCCTGTGGAAAGGTGTTCTACAATTTATATGCCATGTAGACGGGTATCCCTTTTACATTTTTGCAACCTGCTGCCTGATACTTCACTCAGTGGTCCTACTTTTGGTATTTTGAGAACCATCGAACAATTCTCCCCAACTCCACGCCACTCAAGTTTTTCTACATCTCTGTCATATCTTCTCATGTCTCCTTCACCTCTCTTCTATTTTAGAAAAGGCTACCATGAAGTACCCGGTCTTTAGCTTAAATTTTGCCCTTTGGATCTGTCTCCTCCCCTGTCTTTGTTATCCCTATGGATTATGACCAGCACCTCCCCCCTCCGTTTACTAGCAGATGCTCTAAGTGTCTTGATAAGTCTATCACCTCTGCACACCAATCTCCTACCTTGGGTAGGAACTGGTCCCTCTTTAGTTAAGTGGTCACAGCTGGATAAACTAGCTGTTTTCCCCCCAAGCAGACTCTGTTCCAAAAAGACTTCCAGTCACGTACTCTTCCCTCCTGCAGCAGGCCTGGGAGGAGACAGCACAGGTACAGACAACCCTTCTGCTGGCAAAAGGCCCCACTGTTCCAGCAGGTGAGATACACACGATACCAAAACGGCCAGACTGCTTTCCTGCACCCTTCCACCACTGCTCCTCAGATGCCAAATTCCTGCCAGCAGAATGTCCTCATTCATGACTGTCACAAGTACAAACAGGACTCACAGAATGAATGGATTCATAACTGAACCTAATCCCCAAACTGCAAGAGAAGCCATTTGAGTAATCCCCTTATCTGTCAGGGCTGTGTTCCACTTCCCCTACATGTTCCTCACCAAAAAGGGCAGAGAGGAGTAGTTCAGTTGTGGGAAGCTACTGGCATGGAAGGAAGCTCCAGCTGAGCTTATAATGGAAACCACCTGCCCCTTGGTTATGACAGAACAGAATTTCTCATTATATTCCCTCTATACTACTTACTTACAAGACAGGAGGTTTTCAATGTCACATTAAAAAAAGAGAAGGCAACTTAAAAGGATAAATGCATATGAA
>Ga0181612_112654_pt1 | contig 20563 bp, 15 predicted proteins | sample HoacroProtozoa21_FD_119630 | JGI IMG/M metagenome (GOLD analysis project Ga0181612, IMG submission 119630) | Hoatzin crop microbial communities from Cojedes, Venezuel. Combined Assembly of Gp0051906, Gp0051904, Gp0051908
ACGACGGGCTGCATGTCGTTTATGAATCAACCCATCCTGCAATATTCCCGCGAAATTCGCTCGGCAGTGCTCCTCGTGCACGGCGAGAAGGCTCACTCGCGCTACTTCAGCGAGGACGCCTATCGCGACATGAGCAGCCACACGCAATATCGCGACAACAAACAGCTGCTCATTGTGCCTGGCGCCAACCACGTCGACCTATACGACCGCAAGGATGTCATCCCCTTTGACGCCATCGAGGCATTTTTCAACAAATATCTTGTAAAGTAATGTGAGTAAAATGGTTTTTATTTGCTATCTTTGCCATGTTAACTAAAGAAGGCAATATGGAAAAAGTCGTTCAACTGGATTGTCCCGACCGATATTGTGAGCTCTACGGGCTCGAGAACTACAACCCGCTGGTGAGTGTCGTTGAGTTGCAAGATGCGACCAACGCGGTCGACGATGTGACTAACTTTGGCTTCTATGCCATGTTTCTTAAGCACGAGAAATGTGGCGAGATGAAGTATGGCATGACGCGCTACGACTACGATGAGGGCACGATTGTGAGCATCGGCCCTGGGCAAGTGGTGCGTTGCCAAGCCCCCGAGGGCACGCGGCCACGTTGCACGGCGTTGCTGTTTGACCGTCGCTTGATAGCTGGCACGCCGCTGGCGCGCAAGATGAACCGCTACACCTTTTTCTCTTACAACAGCAACGAGGCGTTGCACATGAGCGATGAGGAGCGAAACACCATCATCGACTGCATGGAGAAAATCCGCATCGAGAGCAACCAAGACACCGACCACCACAGCCGCGACATCATTGTGATGACCATCGAGTTGCTGCTTGAGTACTGCATGCGATTCTACGACCGGCAGTTCACCACGCGTCAAATCACCAACCGCGGTGTCCTCGAGAAATTTGAGACCTTGCTCAGCGAGTACATGGCCAGCGACGCAGTGCACGAGACCGGCTTGCCCACCGTGCGCTACTTTGCCGACAAGATTTGTCTCTCGCCCAACTACTTCGGTGACCTGGTGAAGAAACTCACTGGCAAATCGCCCCAAGAGATTATCCTCGACAAGATTGTGGAACTGGGTAAAGAAATGCTCATCGGCACCGACAAGAGCGTGGCCGACGTAAGCTACGACCTCGGCTTCCAGTACCCCCAGCATTTCTCACGCTTCTTCAAGAAAAAAACGGGCTCAACCCCACTCGAGTACCGCAACGCTAAAGCGTGACCCCACCCATCACTGGACTTCGTCACTCTTTTGCGCCATCAAATGGCGCTTATTGAGAATCAGTGAGTTACGGGTGATGCAGGGTGACGCATTGAATAAGTCAAGATAAAGCGATAGCTGTTGTTTTAGGCAACAGCTATCGCTTTATAAGGTGGGTTGATGGTGGTTATTATTCGATTACAACCTTGTTACCTTTGTTGATGTAGATGCCGTGGGTTGTGGGCTTTTCGCTTAGCTTGGCGCCTGTGATTGTGTACCATGCGTTGTCGTCGATGGTGGCGTTGTCGTCAAGATGGATGGTTTTTATGCCATCGGTACCGGCTGCCAGGGTGTGGCTGCCTGCGGGTATTGAGGTGTTGGCTTCAACCAGGGCATCGTTGTTGTCGAGGTCGTACATATCCTTGCCAAGGGTGGGGATATATTTGCTATCGCCTTTGAGCTTCTCGGGGGTAATGAGGGTGTCGATTGCGTTACAGTTGTAGAAGAACCAGTTTACATCGGTTTCCTTGGCATCGTTCTTCGACATATCCCAGCCTCGAAGGGAAAGATATTTTAGTTTTGATTCGCCACCGAACATGTTGAACATGCCTTTGAAACAGATTCCGTTAGAGGTGTCAAAAGCGCTGAGGTCGAGGCGTTCGATGGAATAGCAGCGGGAGAACATGCCATAGAATGTGGCAACGTTGCTTGTGCTGAAGTTGTCCGAGAAAGTGACTTCTTTTAATGAAACGCAACGCATGAACATATTGCCCATGTTAGTGGCATTGGCTGTGTTGAAGGTGCTAAGGTCCAACGAAACCAGAGCCGAATCGCCACTGAACATGCCATAGAAATCGGTAACATTAGAAACGTCTAATCCGCTTAAATCCATGGAAGTGCAGTTCGAGAAGTTCATAAATAGGGAGTTGCAGGTCTTAGCAACCACGGTACCTTCCACGACTACCGATTTCACAGTGCTGGTGAGTCCATACCAAGGAAGGTCTAAATAGGAATATTCTTTCCACTCGGCAAGTTCACCCTTGTCGCCATTGGTGGGTTTGAGCGTGAAAACGCCGTCGTCGGTCAGTTGCCATGAACATGTGCCATAGGTTCCCCCTGTCGCGGCTATCGCTGGGATGTTGAAAGCTGCTATAGCTGCTATAGCTGCTAATAAAAGTATATTCTTTTTCATAGAGGATGAATTCTAGATTGTTAAAATAAAATGTGCTTACTTCTTCTCGGCGTCAAATAGTTCTACCAACTTGATGCTGACGGGAGAGTTGTCGGCATTAGTATCCATGATATCCGACATCATGTCCCACCACAATTGCATATCGGGGTCGATTTCGTCGTTCTCTTGACTAGTACGTCCCTTGAAGTACTTTTGTACGGCATAGAGATAGTTGGTTTGCTCGTCCCAGTAAATGCTGTAGTCGTAAACGCCATCTTTGCTGAGGAGGTTTTTCACTGTTTCCCAAACGAAATCGGCTTGCTGTCTCTTTCTGATTTCATTTTCGTAGCCAGGGGTGACGTGCAAGCGGAATGCATAGCGCTGGGCATCCACCTCGCCACTGTCGTCATTATTAAAATCATTGAGATACATGAATTCTTCCAACTCTACATAAAGGGTGTCTCCACTAATGGGCTCCAGATATTTTGTCATGCCCTCCCACCATTGCTCGGTGAGCGTCTGGAAAGACGTTCCCTTGCAGTATTTGTTGACAACGAAGAGGTTGTTATTCTCCTCGTCGAGGAATACGCTGTAGTCAAACACGCCTGATTGCTCGACCTTTTCTTCGATCGACGACCAAGTGTCTTCGTAATACTTCACAAGAGAATCCTTGCATCCCTCTTTCAGGTGCATTTTCAAAGCCTGCCTCACCGTGTCGCTAGCAGTGTCGGCAGCTGCCGCAATGCATGGTGTAACGCATGCAATGAGAAGCGCTAAAAAAATTTTCTTTTTCATAGACTAAATGATTTATGTAAATGTGATGTTCTTTCTAATTGGCCTTGCAAAGTTAATCATTAAAACTAAAAACGCAAAAAATATGTTAACCCAAGTTTGCTCTTGAAAAAATTTTGAGTCAAGTTGGGGTAAACGAGGCATGCACTGTGAAGTGCGTTTTTTGTCTCACGTAGGCAGGCGCGGTTTATATAGCGAAAGCGGGCTCGCTTGTGGCGAGCCCGCGGGTGAGAGGGGATGTTGTGGGTGGTTTAGAACCACTTGAGATAGGCGAAGTCTTGACGGTGGGGAAGGTTCTTGTTCCACGGGTAAACGCGGAAGGCGTACTTGAAGACTCCGCTGTACTTGATGTCGTGCTTGAGGTGGTAGGTGAGGATGTCACCGTCCTCGGCAACGACTTCGAGGGGATAGGCCTTGTGGAAACGGGTCTCGCCATCGGCTTCCTTGTAGACAACGAGTTCGACAGCGATGCTGCGGCCGAGTGTTGCGGTGTCGATTTTGAGGGTAACCTCGGCGGGGGCGGCGCCAGTGATGGAGCGGTCACCCTCGATGTGGATTTCATCGACGAGTTTCACGCCATCCCAGTGTTGCACAACGTTTTCTTTCCAAGCGACAATCTCGCGGGCGAGCTTGTAGTTGCTGGCCTTGAGTTTCTTGCTGCGAGCGGCTTGCGGGTTGTAGAAGCGCTCGAAGTAGTCGTGCATCATGCGCGACATGGTGTAGTTGGGCGCGATGAATGCGATGGAGTTCTTGATGTACTGAATCCACTCAGGCGAGTACCCCTTGGAGTTCTTAGCGAAGTAGAGGGGGATGATTTCGTTCTCGAGCATCGAGTAGATGGTGGCAGCATCGAGTTTGTCTTGCTGTGCTTGGTCGGTGTAGGTGCGCTTGTCGGTGAGTGCCCAGCCAGCGCCCTCGCGGTAACCTTCGTACCACCAGCCGTCGAGCACCGAGAAGTTGAGCAGACCATTCATCTCGGCCTTCTCGCCCGAGGTACCCGATGCCTCGAGGGGACGGGTGGGCGTGTTGAGCCAGATGTCGACGCCCGTGACGAGGCGCTTGCTGACGGTCATGTCGTAGTTCTCGAGGAAGATAATCTTGCCCAGGAATTGCGGCATCTTGGAAATCTCGATGATGCGCTTGATGAGGTCTTGTCCGGCACCGTCGGCGGGGTGAGCCTTGCCGGCGAAGATGAATTGCACGGGGAATTGCTCGTTATTGACAATCTTAGACAAGCGGTCGAGGTCGGTGAAGAGCAGGTGAGCGCGCTTGTAGGTTGCAAAGCGACGGGCGAAGCCGATGAGCAGTGCGTTGGGGTTGATTTTGTCGACAATCGACATGATGCGGGTGGGGTCACCCTGGTTCTTGAGCCAGTTGGCGGTGAAGTCACGTTTCACAAACTTGATGAACTTCTCCTTGAGTTGCATACGCATGTTCCAGATTTCCTTGTCGGGAACGGCGAGGATGGGCGCCCAGGTCTTGAGTTCGTCTTGGTGATCCATGAAGTCGTCGCCGAAGGTGCGTGCATAGAAGGCTTTCCACTCGCTGGCAGCCCAGGTGGGCATGTGAACGCCGTTGGTAACGTAACCCACGTGCGATTCCTCGGGGGCATAGCCTTTCCAGACGCCTTGGAACATGCGACGCGACACCTGTCCGTGCAACCAGCTCACGCCGTTGCTCTCTTGGGTGGTGTTGAGTGCAAAAACGCTCATCGAGAAGCGCTCTTGGCTGTCGGGGTTCTCGCGGCCCATGTTCATCAGGTCTTGCCAGGTGATGCCGAGCTTGGCGGGGAACTGGTTCATGTACTTGCCGAAGAGGCCTTCGTCGAAGTAGTCGTGGCCAGCGGGCACGGGGGTGTGAACGGTGTAGAGCGACGATGCGCGCACGATTTCAAGTGCCTCGTTGAAGCTCAGGCCCTCTTCTTGCACGTAGTCGACGAGACGTTGCAGGTTGAGCAATGCTGCGTGACCCTCGTTGCAATGATAGATTTGCGTCTTGATGCCCAGTTGCTTGAGCAGCAGCACGCCACCGATGCCGAGCAAGTACTCTTGCTTGATGCGGTTCTCCCAGTCGCCACCATAGAGTTTGTGAGTGATGGGACGGTCGAACTCGCTATTGAGGTCGATGTCGGTGTCGAGCAGGTAGAGCTTGATGCGGCCCACGTTGACGCGCCACACGTTGGCATAGATGATGCGCTCGGGATAAGGCACCTCGAGAATCATCTGCTTGCCAGCCTCGTCGAGTTGGGGCTCGATGGGGAGTTGGTCGAAGTTCTGGGGCTCGTAGTTGGCGATTTGCTGTCCGTCCATCGAGAGTGTCTGTGTGAAGTAGCCGTAACGATAGAGGAAGCCGACAGCGGTCATGTCGACGCAACGGTCGGAAGCCTCCTTCACGTAGTCGCCAGCGAGGATGCCGAGGCCGCCCGAGTAGATTTTGAGGGCGTTGCACAAGCCATACTCCATGCTGAAGTAGGCCACCGAGGGGAGGTCCTTGCGCAACGGGGTGTTCATGTAGTCTTGATATGCGGTATAGACCGTGTCGATGCGGTGCATCATGGTGGCATCTTGCAGAATCTCGTCGAAGCGTTCGCTTTTGAGTTTCTGGAGCAACATGACGGGATTTTCGCCCGTTGCACGCCACAGGTCACGGTCGAGGTCGTGGAAGAGGGATTTACCCTCGCTGTTCCACACCCACCACAAGTTCTTAGAGAGTTCCTCGAGCTTTTTGAGTTTGCCGGGGAGTTGCGATTTGATGGTAACGTTTCTCCACTGGGGAGTGTTGGTGTTACTAACTTGAATTTTCATATTATAAAGAGCTTGTTAAGATTGATTGCTTAATATATAATAATGTGTGCCACGACTAAAACTCGTCGGGGGCGGGGCGGCGTGCTTGAGCCGCCTCGAGGGCGAGGTCGTAGGCTTGAACGTAGGCATTGATGAAGTTGCTCCACACGGCCATGGCAGCGGTGTCGCGGGCGGCGCGGGTGAGGCGTCGCACCTCGGTGTCGGTGGCCATGTAGGCGTTGAGCATGCTACCGGCGACAGCGTGAACGGTGTCGTGGTAGTTTGAGTCGTTGCGATGAAGGACGCGCACGCCCGAGTGCTTGGGGTCGTCACCGCGGTTGTCGAGCACCCACTGGCCGAAGCCGGCGAGGTCGGTGGTGATGGTGGGCACGCCGAAAGCGATGCTCTCGAGCGGGGTATATCCCCAGGGCTCGTAGTACGACGGGAAGGCGGTGAGGTCGAGGCCCGACAGGAGCTCATAGTAGCTCATGTTCATGATGCCGTCGTCACCGTTGAGGTACGAGGGGACGTAGATGACTTTGAGCATGTCATCGAGTTCGTTGTGCATGCCCATGTCGTTGATTTTACGATAGATAACGTCGCTGTCGGTGTTGTGCAAGTTGTGGGTAATCACGGGGTTGAACAGGCGGCCGCAGTTGCCCTGCTTGAGGGCTTGCTGCAAGTCGCCACGTGGCGTGCTCACCCACCCTGGAACGAGCACCCAAGCGACGATTTTGCGTTGGAGCGAGGCGACGCGGTCGATGTTGCCGCGCAGGACGTTGATGGCGTCGAGGTAAGCATCGATGCCCTTGTTTCGGAACTCGCAGCGTCCCGAGGTGGCAATCATCATGGTGTTGTCGTCGAGGGTGTCGCCGGTAAGCGCTTGAGCGACATCGAGCAGGCGGCGGCGAGCCTTGCGGCGGGCGCGAGGACGGGCAGCACCTTGCGGCACGAAATCTTGCTCAAAGGCGTTGGGTGTCACCAATGGACGGCGCTCGAGCAGTTGCTCACACTCACGGGCGGTCACCTCGCTGACGGTGGTAAACACATCGGCTTGATGGGCGGCGATTTTCTCGAGCGAGTGCTTCGACTCCATGTTGAGTTCTTGCGCCATTTGGTCGCCATGATAGCCAGGCATATAGTCGTAAAGTGGCTTGCCGTTACCACTGATGCTGCGGCCGATGCTTGTCGCGTGGGTGGTGAAAACGGTTGCCACTTGGGGCAAATGTGCCTTGACGTAGAGCAGGCCCATTCCAGTAGTCCATTCGTCGAAGTGGGCGATGGCTTGAAGAGTTGGCTTTTTCTCTTGTCGATTATTGACAATACTCTCGATTACCATTGCCGAGGCGAGTGCAAACATGCAGGACTCGTCGTAGTCGCCGTAGCCATGCAACGAGTCGACCTGGAAGCGGTTCCACATGTCGGCATAGAACTCGTTTTTGAAGGGGAAAAGTGAGTGATAGTCAACGAGTACCACGAGCGGCTTGCCGGGAACGTTCCAGCGCCCTACCCTAACTTTGATGCCCATGGGCAGCGAGGCCTTGCGACGCCACGCATCGAGCGGCGTGCGCCCCTCGACAAAGAAAGGTGACGGGTTACTGGCGCTCCACAAGTCGGGGCCAATGAATATCACGTTGTCCTTATAGAGTTCCTGAAGCGTGCGGGCTTTGGTCGAGAGCACGGCGTAGATGCCGCCTACCCTATTGCAGACCTCCCAGCTTGTTTCGAACAACAAATCGAGCATAGATGAAATTACCTATTAGTTGAAAATCAATGATTTTGCGGTGCAAAGATAATAAAAAAAATCCTATCACTCCTACCCTATCCCATGATGAAATGCGCCCCAACGCAAGTCAATCACAAAAACCCACTGAAAAGCAAAGAGTTAGACAATTTCTTAAAAACCCCAAAGAAAACACAACATTTCCCCTATTTCAATAGCAATCAACACGTTAGCAAAATGTGCAAACGTTTGCGAAAATTGTTATTAACAATAACGTGTGAAATTATACCCGCTGGATATCGTAGTCGATGATGCCACGATGCTTGCTACCTGCCTCAATCGCAACGGCATAAACCTCGCGGCCGGGCTCTGTAAACGCAGCAGCATAATCGTTGGTGGCAAGTTGCGCTTTTGCCGCCTCGAGACCGCCATTGGTTTCGAGTTTGAGTTCAATGACCAACGTAATTTTGCGGAAGTGAGCCACGAGGTCGATGATGCCCCCGTTGACCTGCTTCTCCTCCTCAACATTGCAGCCGGCAAGGTAGAACGCATGCTTGAGAATGAACCGATAGCGGTCCTCGAGCGCCTTCTCGCCCTTCCGCGCGTAAGGCGTCTCAGCCACAAGCAGTTGCAAGCGCCTCATGCACTCCTCGATATCACCTTTCCCGAGCGCAAGCCTCATCCTGCCCACAGAGCTCTCGACGTTATTTTGTGTCGTCTTTAAGGCATTGGGTAGCACGATTTCATAAAGCGCTGTTTTTACCTCGTTATTGGGGATGCCGAGGGTATAGATTTCATCATCGTAACTCTTGATGGTGAGATACCCGCTCTGATACAAGAAAAGTGGGATGTCATCGAGCGAGACATCAGCATTGTTGAGCGTGCGCTTATTGAGGATGCACCCTTCGAGGGAATCACCATTTACATCGTTGCGCTGCAAGGCATCGTTAAGTAACCTGCTTGCTCCCGATGAGGCCCAGTAATTGTCTATATTCCTATTAGCGAGCGCATTAATTACACTATAAGGGTTATATACAGCAGTTTCGGGCGTAGTGTTGGGGCTAAAGTGATAGCCATCGTACATGTGCTGCAGTTCACCGAGTGTACGCTCAATATCCCAGTTATTTTCACGGCCCAATGCCTCGATTTCGGGCATAAAGTTGTCGAGCAACTCTTGGTGTGTGAAGCCGCAAACGGTGGCATACTCAGGCATTGCGCTAAGAATCGCGATGTTGTTGAGTGTGCTGAAAAGGCTGAGCTGTGTAAACTTGGTAATACCAGTGAAGAAGAGGCACTTCAAGTGTTTGCTGCCCGTCTTGAGCGTTGGGAAGAAACTGCGATAAATGGCTACAACTTTGTCGTGCTCATCGTTATCGTAAAGCGTGCGTTGCAAGGGTGCATCGTATTCATCGATGATTACCGCAAATTTCTCGCCTGTTTGCTCGTAGGCTCGCTTCATAAGGGCAAGGAAGCGGTCTCCAATTTCTACCATCGCTGAATGGCCTAATTGTTTTTCGTATTCGCCGAGTGTACCTTCAAGATAATTTTTGAGTTGCTGTGACGTTTCTTTTCCACTAAAGTCGAAGCGGAAAACAAAATGTTTTTTCCACTCTTTCTCTAACGACATAATTTTCAAGCCCTCGAAAAGGTCTTTGCGGCCTTCCAGGTAACATGCTAGCGTGTCGCTCAGCAAACTTTTTCCAAAGCGGCGTGGGCGACTTAAAAAATTATTTTGGTCAGTATTTGCGATTTTCCAGACGAGGTCAGTCTTGTCGACATAGACGTAACCCTCCTGACGGATGGTCTCGAAATACTGCATGCCTTTAGGTAGGCGACGGGGTTGTTGCGGTTGTTGCGGTTGTATCATCGTTGCGGCATTTTCTACGCTGCAAAGATACACATTATTATGTTAATTTCAAAATATATAAAAAGGAACCGCGGGCGTGGTGGAGGGCCATGTCCGCGGTAGCGTGTGTATGTGTTAGGATTAACCTAATTTAGGGGCGTGTGATGAGGGTTAGAGGACTTCCTCGTAGGAGACGTCTTGGGCGCCGTCCTTGCCGCCGTTGTTACCAGTGTTGCTGGAGTTGTCGGGGCCGGGTTGCTGCTGGGCAGTGGTGTCGGGACCGGGCTGCTGAGCGGCGCCGCCAGCTTGCTGGTACATCTGCTGGAAGAGGTTGTTGAGCTCGGTTTGAGCAGCATCGATGGCAGCGATGTCTTGCGCCTTGTGGGCGTCTTTCAGGCGACCCAGAGCGCTCTCGATTTGGCCCTTGAGGTCGGCGGGCAGTTTGTCGCCAGCTTCCTTGAGGGTTTTCTCGGTTTGGAAAATCATCGCGTCGGCTTGGTTGATTTTGTCGATGCGCTCCTTCTCCTTGGCGTCGGCAGCGGCGTTGGCAGCAGCTTCGTCCTTCATGCGCTGGATTTCGCTGTCGCTCAGGCCACTCGAGGCCTCGATGCGGATGCTTTGCTCCTTGCCGGTAGCCTTATCCTTGGCCGAAACGTTCATGATACCGTTAGCATCGACCTCAAAGGTGACTTCGATTTGCGGGATGCCACGCGGTGCGGGAGCGATGCCATCGAGGTGGAAACGACCCAGCGTCTTGCAGTCCTTAGCCATGGGACGCTCGCCCTGGAGGACGTGGATTTCAACCTCGGGCTGGTTATCGGCAGCGGTCGAGAAGACTTGGCTCTTGCGGGTAGGAATGGTGGTGTTGGCATCGATGAGCTTGGTCATCACGCCGCCCAGGGTTTCGATACCTACCGACAGAGGCACAACGTCGAGCAGGAGGACATCCTTGACATCGCCACTGAGCACACCGCCCTGGATGGCAGCGCCCACGGCAACGACCTCGTCGGGGTTAACACCCTTAGAAGGCGTCTTGCCAAAGAATTTCTCGACAACTTGTTGCACAGCGGGGATACGGGTCGAACCGCCCACGAGAATCACCTCGTTGATGTCGCTTGCGCTGAGGCCAGCGTCGCTCAAAGCCTTGCGGCAGGGCTCGATGGTCTTCTGAATCAGGTCGTCGCACAGTTGCTCAAACTTAGCACGCGACAGGGTCTTAACCAAGTGCTTAGGCATGCCATCGACTTGCATGATGTAAGGCAAGTTGATTTCGGTGCTGGTCGAGCTCGAGAGCTCGATTTTAGCCTTCTCGGCAGCCTCTTTCAAGCGCTGCAGTGCCATGGGGTCCTTGCGGAGGTCCATGCCCTCGGCGCTCTGGAATTCCTCGGCGAGCCAGTTGATGATTCGCTGGTCGAAGTCGTCACCGCCCAGGTGGGTATCACCATTGGTCGATTTTACTTCAAACACGCCATCGCCCAACTCGAGGATGGAGATATCGAAGGTACCGCCACCGAGGTCAAACACGGCGATGCGCTTGTCGCTGCGGTCCTTGTCGAGGCCGTAAGCCAGTGCGGCTGCAGTAGGCTCGTTGACGATACGCTCGACCTTGAGGCCAGCGATTTCGCCGGCTTCCTTGGTGGCCTTACGCTGTGCATCGTTGAAGTAGGCCGGCACGGTGATAACGGCACGGTCAACTGTCGTACCCAGGTAGTCCTCGGCAGTTTTCTTCATCTTTTGAAGAATCATGGCCGAGATTTCTTGCGGGGTATATTGACGGCCACCAATCTCGACGCGAGGCTGGTTGCTGCCGTTGTTAACGACCTTGTAAGGCATGCGGTTCACATCGTTCAGGACGTGGTCGTAGGTTTCGCCCATGAAACGCTTGATGGAGAACACGGTGCCCGTTGGGTTCATGATGGCCTGGCGCTTAGCCGGGTCACCGACGAGACGTTCGCCATTGTCTTTAAAAGCAACGACCGAAGGAGTGGTGTTGTGACCCTCGCTGTTGGGGATCACTACAGGGCTTTTGCCCTCAAGTACCGAAACACACGAGTTAGTGGTTCCGAGGTCTATACCAATAATTTTTCCCATAATTCTATATTTTTTTGTTAATAATTCAATGTTGATTGCGGTGCTCATGGTTGAGCAACCACGTGAGGAATTGCAAAACGCGTGCCAATGCGCGGGTAATGTGGTGGCAACTGCCATCGCTCTGCCACATTGTCACGGTCGCATGGTGGGTGCTGACGTGCTTTGTCACCCAGTGCGCGTGAATTTTTGGGATTTTTTTTATTGCAATGGTGTGCTATAACAAAGAAAAGTAGTAATTTTGTGGGGTTTAATGAAGACCTGAATAAAGTCATTCAAACAACTATAACGCTTAACTATTTAAAAATCACAAAATTATGCAGATTTCGCACATTGAACACGTGGGAATCGCCGTTACTTCGCTTGAAGAGGCTATTCCGTTCTACGAGAAGTTATTAGGTTTCAAGTGTTTCGCTATCGAAGAGGTAGCCGACCAGAAGGTAAAGACCGCGTTTTTCCAAGTAGGTCAGACCAAGATTGAGCTGCTCGAGGCAACGAGCGACGAGAGTGCAATCGCCAAGTTCATCGAGAAGAACGGTGGTCGTGGCGGCATCCAGCACATTGCATTTGCCGTTGAAGATGGCGTTGCAAACGCACTGGCCGAGGTACAAGAGAAGGGTGGTCGTGTCATCGACAAGGAGCCGCGTCGCGGTGCCGAGGGCCTGAACATCGCCTTCCTGCATCCCAAGACGTCGTGTGGCGCATTGGTAGAACTGTGTGAAAACCCCAATAAGAAATAAAAAACATAAAAAATGAGCAAGCAACTCGAAAAAATTCAAGAGCTGATTCAGAAGCGGACTCAGGCCCGCCTGGGCGGTGGCGAGAAAGCCATTGCTAAGCAGCACGAGAAAGGCAAATTCACGGCTCGGGAGCGCATCGACATGCTCCTGGACGAGGGCAGCTTTGAGGAACTCGACATGTTTGTGCAGCATCGTTGCACCAACTTCGGGATGGAGAAGAAGTCATACGATGGCGACGGCGTGGTAACGGGTCTTGGAACCGTTGGCGGCCGTTTAGTGTATGTATTTGCACAAGATGCAACGGTATTTGGTGGCTCGCTGAGCGAGACCATGGCGTTGAAGATTTGCAAGGTGATGGACCTGGCTATGAAGCAGGGTGCACCGGTTGTAGGTCTTAACGACTCGGGTGGTGCCCGCATTCAAGAGGGTATCAACGCCCTGGGCGGTTATGCCGAGATTTTCCAGCGTAACATCAATGCATCGGGCGTAGTGCCTCAGATTTCGGCAATTCTGGGTCCGTGCGCTGGTGGCGCTGTGTACTCCCCCGCCCTGACCGACTTCACCATCATGTGCAAGGGTATCTCGTTCATGTTCCTCACTGGCCCCAAGGTGGTGAAGACCGTCACGGGCGAGGATGTCACGCAAGAGCAGCTGGGTGGTGCTTCGGTACACGCCAGCAAGAGCGGTGTGGCACACTTTGCAGCCGAGAACGAGGAAGAGGCAATCACCATTATCAAGCAATTGCTGAGCTACATGCCGTCGAACAACATGGAGGAGACGCCGCGCGTTGAGTGCAGCGACCCCGTCGACCGCGTGGAGGATGCCTTGAACCAAATTATCCCCGAGAGTGCTAACGACCCCTACGACATGTATCAGGTCATCAGCGCCATCGTCGACAACGGCGAGTTCCTCGAGGTACAGCGCGACTATGCCCGCAACATCATCGTGGGCTTCGCTCGCTTCAATGGCCAGAGCGTGGGCGTTGTAGCCAACCAGCCTAACTGCATGGCCGGTGTGCTCGATGTGAACGCCTCGCGCAAGGGTGGACGCTTCGTTCGCTTCTGCGATGCCTTCAACATTCCACTGGTAACGCTGGTCGACGTACCGGGCTTCCTGCCGGGCACGGGCCAAGAGTACAACGCCGTGATTCTGAACGGTGCCAAGCTGCTGTATGCTTACGGCGAGGCTACTGTTCCCAAGGTAACTGTAACGTTGCGTAAGAGCTATGGTGGTAGCCACATCGTGATGAGCTGCAAGCAGCTGCGTGGCGACATGAACTACGCATGGCCCTCGGCCGAGATTGCCGTGATGGGTGCTGCTGGCGCCGCTGGCATCCTGTATGCCAAGGAAGGCAAGACTGCCAAGACCGATGCCACTGCTGCTAAGGAAGCTGGCGACGAGGCTAAGGCCAAGCAAATCATGGACGACTACAAGAAATTTGTCCAGGAGAAAGAGGATGAGTACAACAACCTGTTCTGCACGCCTTACAATGCTGCCAAGTATGGCTACATCGACGACGTGATTGAGCCGCGCAACACCCGCTTCCGCGTAATCCGCGCCCTGGAGCAGCTGCGCACCAAGCAACTCACCAACCCTGCCAAGAAGCATGGTAACATTCCTCTGTAATCCTGATTTAGTGTTCATTCCCCAATTATGATAAACAAACGACAACTATTATTGATACTGTCGGCTGTCATCGTGTCGCTGGGAGCCGTTGCACAAGGTCGCCTGAACATGCGTATCAACGAGGTGATGGTGCAACAAGACAGCGCCGCTGGCAAGCCCACAGGATGGGTTGAGCTCTACAACTCGTCCTACGGTAGCAATGCCATCGAGAAGATGTTCATCACCACGATGAAACCCGATGAAATCTTCAACGAGGCCACCTACGCCGCCGTTAAGGCTGCAGGAATTGCTAACGAGAAGGACCGCGACGTGGTGCTGCGTTATCTGGCCGAGGCACGTCCTGGTGAGTGCTACGTTATCCCCCGCGGTGACGAGCGCAACACCAAGATTTCTCCGCTCAATCACGTGGTATTCATGGCCGATGGTGACAGCACTGCTGGCACGTTCCACTTGCCCTTTACCTTCACGGCTGGTCAAGAGAACTATGTAGCGCTGTACGACGTCAATGGTGACCTCGTCGACGAGGTGACTGTTCCTGCCACGTTGCCCGTGGGCAACAGCTATGCAGTGAAAGCCGAGGGTCGCTTGCCCATCAAGGGCGCTCATCCCGATGCATGGGAAGTGCGCGATGGCAAGACCCGCGCCACGGCCATCACAATGGGTAACTACAATACCCGCGAGACCAACGAGAACATTGAGAAATTTAAGGTTAACGACCCCTACGGTCTCATCATTACGGTGATTGCCATGCTCATCGTGTTCAGCGCTCTGGTTCTGCTGTACTTGTGCTTTAAGTTGTTTGGCAAGTTTGCCAAGGGCAAAGGCACCGAGGAAGCCGCTGCTGCCGCTGCACCCGCAGCCTCGCAGCTTGCTGCCGACACCACGGCCAGCACCGGCGGTGACGACGACGAGATTGCAGCCATCTGCATGGCGCTGTTCCAGCACTTCAATGCTCACGACACCGAGAGCGGCGTGATTACGTTCACCGACCGCGACAACGTCACGGCATGGAACAACAAGGCTGGCATGATGCGCCCGTTGCCTCGCAAGCGTTAAACTCATTACACATCCCACTAAAATTTTAAACATCAATCAATTAGCATTATTCTCATGAAAGAGTATAAGTATAAAATCAACGGTAAGGACTACACCGTAGCCGTTGGAGAAACGCAAGACAACACCGTGGAGGTGAAAGTCAATGGCGTGAGCTACAACGTTGAGTTGCCCGAGCAGCCCAAGGTAGCTCCCGTTAAGCGCGTGGCCCCGGCCGCTGCTGCCGCTCCTGCTGCAGCACCTGCCCGCAAAGCTGCCCCGAAGGCTGCTGCCGCCGCTGGCGACTATGTGATTTCATCGCCGCTTCCTGGCGTGATTAAGGAAATCAACGTCAAGGTTGGCGATAGCGTTAAGGCCAACGACGTGGTATGCATCCTCGAAGCCATGAAGATGGGTAACGAGATTCACGCTGGCAAGGACGGCGTGGTCAAGAGCATAGACGTAGCCAAGGAAGACTCGGTGCTTGAGGGTACGACAATCATGATAATCGGATAAGCACTATGGGCGTATTTGATATTATCAAAGATAATCTGTGGCAGTTTTGGCAGTTCACGGGATTTTATAACGTGGACTACACCAACATCATCATGTTGTGTGTGGGCCTGCTGTTCATCTACCTGGCTATCAAGCATGAGTTCGAGCCGATGTTGCTCGTACCCATCGGCTTTGGTATCTTGATTGGAAACATTCCCTTCCAGCCGGGTAACGAAATTGGCATCTACGAGGAGGGCTCGGTGCTCAACATCCTGTATCAGGGTGTTCGCCAGGGCTGGTATCCTCCCCTGATCTTCCTGGGCATCGGTGCAATGACCGACTTTGGTTCGCTCATTGCCAATCCCAAGTTGATGCTTGTGGGCGCAGCAGCGCAGTTTGGTATCTTTGGTGCCTACATGGTAGCGCTGGCCATTGGCTTCCTGCCCGACCAGGCAGGTGCTATCGCCATCATCGGTGGTGCCGATGGTCCCACGGCTATCTTCCTGTCGTCGAAGTTGGCTCCTAACTTGATGGGTGCAATTGCTGTGTCGGCCTATAGCTACATGGCGCTTGTGCCGGTGATTCAACCGCCCATCATGCGGCTGCTCACGACCAAGAAAGAGCGCGTGATGCGCATGAAGCCGGCTCGCAAGGTGTCGCAAACCGAGAAGATTCTGTTCCCCATCTTCGGTCTGATTCTGACTTGCTTCTTTGTTCCGTCGGGTCTGCCCCTGCTGGGTATGCTCTTCTTTGGTAACTTGCTGCGCGAGAGTGGCGTGACCAAGCGTCTTGCCAACACTGCAAGCAACGCGATGACCGACATCGTGACCATCATTCTGGGTATGACCGTGGGTGCCTCGACGCAGGCCTCGCAGTTCCTCACTGCCGACACGGTTAAGATTTTCTTCCTGGGCTTCATGGCCTTTGTCATCGCCACCTTCTCGGGTGTGATGTTTGTGAAGATTTTCAACTTGATTTTGCCGAAGAGCAAGAAGTTGAACCCGCTGATTGGTAACGCTGGTGTATCGGCTGTTCCTATGGCCGCCCGCATCAGTAACGAGCAAGGCCTGAAGGCCGACCCGAGCAACTACCTGCTGATGCACGCCATGGGTCCCAATGTGGCTGGTGTGATTGGTAGCGCCGTTGCTGCTGGTGTGCTGCTGGGCTTCCTCGGCTAATGTAAGTCATACACATTATTATATTAGAGCGCGTGCGACAAAATCGTCACGCGCTCTAATTTTTGTTTAGTTGCGGGCGTTGAGGGGCGCGGGATGTGGGGATATTTTTGTACCTTTGCACTATGAAACGTGTGAAACCGATTATCTACCAGCTGATGCCGCGGTGGTTCACCAATGCATGCACGCATTGTGAGCCGGGTGGCAGCCTCGCAGCCAATGGCGTGGGCAAACTCAATGACATCAACGACCGTGTGTTGCAATCGATTAAGCGTCTGGGTGTTACCCATGTGTGGTACACGGGCGTGATTGAGCATGCAACGTGCACCGACTATAGCGCACAGGGCATCAAGCCGTGTAACCCTCATGTGGTGAAGGGCATGGCAGGGTCGCCCTACGCGATACGCGACTACTATGACATCGACCCCGACCTGGCCGTTGACGTGCAGAATCGAATGGCCGAGTTTGAGGCACTGGTAGCGCGCACGCACGCTGCTGGTATGAAGGTGATTATCGACTTTGTGCCTAACCATGTGGCTCGCGAGTATGGCAGCGATGCTTGTCCCGCTGGCGTGAGCGACTTGGGCGCCGATGACGACAAGGGCATGTTTTTCTCGCCGTCGAACAACTTTTATTACATCACCGACCAGGCGTTTGCGCCCGTGGATGTGGATTTAGGCGAGGGCGAGGGTCGTTACGAGGAAATGCCTGCACGGGCAACAGGTAACGACTGCTTCCACGCCAGCCCGTCGCGCAACGACTGGTATGAGACGGTGAAGCTGAACTATGGCGTGGACCCATGGAATGGCAGCCAGCACTTCTCCCCCATCCCATCGACGTGGCACAAGATGGCGCACATCCTGAAATTTTGGGCGAGCAAGGGCATCGATGGCTTCCGTTGCGACATGGTTCACATGGTGCCGGTGGAGTTCTGGCACTGGGTGATTCCGCAACTCAAGCACGAGAACGCATCGCTCATTTTCATCGCCGAAATCTATGACGTGAGCCTCTATCATCGCTACATCAACGAGGGTGGATTTGATTATCTGTATGATAAAGTAACACTTTATGATACACTATGTAATATATTGAAGGGCAATCAATTTGCGTCAGACATTACAGGCTGCTGGCAGACGGTCGATGGCATCCGCGAGCACACGCTCAACTTCCTGGAGAACCACGACGAGTTGCGCATCGCTTCGCCCCAAATGGTGGGCGACGGACGGCTTGCGATTCCAGCGGCGGTGGTGAGTGCCACGATTTCGGGATGCCCGTTTATGGTCTATGCTGGGCAGGAACTCAACGAGCACGCGACCGATGCCGAGGGCTTCAGCGGGCGCGATGGACGCACCACGATATTTGACTACTGGAGCGTGCCGTCGGTGCGTCGCTGGTATGACCTGGGGCAGTGTCACACGACCCACCTGAGTGCCGATGAACGCCAGTTGCGGCGGTTCTATGCTCGACTGCTCAAGTTGTGCAACAGCGAGCAAGCCATTGTGCAGGGCAAAATGTTTGACCTCATGTATGTCAACGGCGACACGCTCGATGCGCGCTACCACTACGCCTTCCTGCGGCATCATGGCACGTCGACGTTGCTCATCGTGGCAAACTTTGGCGACAATGCAGCACAGCTGAACGTGCGCATTCCACAGCATGCGTTTGATTATCTGCAACTTAGCGAGGGCGCAGTGACGCTCGACGACTTGCTGGGCGACTGGCATGGCGAGGGCACGTTGCAGCACGATGGCACGCTGGCGGTGGCTGTGGAACCCCACAACGCCGTTATCGTGAAGATAAAAAAACGATAACAATTCAAAAAAGAATGTGCAACATGCATTGGGCGTGAAATAAAATCAGTACATTTGCATCAACGTTTCAAATAGCATCTCATCTGTTAAAGCCATTTCTATGAGTCAGTTCAAAGTGTTTTCGGGGACTAAGTCCCGTTATGTAGCCGAAGAGATTGCCCGCGACCTGGGAGTCGAGTTGGGTAAAATGAACATCCAGCACTTCGCCGACGGCGAGTTTGAGGTCTCGTTCGAGGAATCGGTGCGAGGCGCCGAGGTTTACTTGATTCAATCGACGTTTCCCGACAGCGACAACTTGATGGAGTTGTTGCTGATGATTGACGCGGCCAAGCGTGCTTCGGCCAAGTCGATTGCAGCCGTGGTGCCCTACTTCGGATGGGCTCGCCAGGACCGCAAGGACAAGCCCCGTGTGTCGATTGCCGCTAAGCTGGTAGCCGACTTGCTGGGCGTTGCAGGCATCAACCGATTGATTACGATGGACTTGCATGCCGACCAGATTCAAGGGTTCTTTAACGTTCCCGTCGACCACTTGTATGCCTCGTCGGTATTCATCCCCTACCTCGAGAAATTGAACCTCGACAACATGGTGATTGCGTCGCCCGACGTGGGTGGTGCCAAGCGTGCCAACAGCTTTGCGAAGTATTTCAACGCACCGCTGGTGCTGTGCCACAAGCATCGCGCCAAGGCTAACGTGGTCGAGACGATGACCATCATTGGTGACGTCGAGGACCGCAACGTGGTGCTGCTCGATGACATGGTCGACACGGCAGGCACGATTTGCAAGGCTGCCGACCTGATGAAGCAGAATGGTGCCCGCTCGGTGCGCGCGTTTGCATCACACGCCATCATGAGCGACCCAGCCAGCGAGCGCGTGATGAATAGCGCCCTGGATGAGCTGATTTTCTCGAACAGCATCCCGTTTGACACTGAGAAGTGCCCCAAGGTGAAGATATTGAGCATTGCCAGCCTGTTTGCCGACACGATTACGCGTGTTCACGACAATCGCTCCATCAGTTCGCAATACTTGATTTAAACAACAAGGACAATTATCAACTAAAATTATACGACCATGACCGAAACAATTCAGAAAAAATTGAGCGACTCGGCTGCGATGCGGTGGACCGCGTTGTTGCTGCTGGCGCTGGGCATGTTCTTTGCCTACATTTTCATGGACATCCTGTCGCCCATCAAGGACTTGATGCAGTCGACGCGAGGATGGGATTCCACATCGTTTGGAACCGAGGAGGGCGCCGAGACGTTCCTCAACGTGTTTGTATTCTTCCTGATATTTGCTGGAATTATCCTCGACAAGATGGGTGTCCGCTTCACGGCGCTGCTTTCGGGCGTTGTGATGCTCATTGGTGCCATCATCAAGTACTATGCCGTGACCGATGCCTTTGTGGGTAGCAGTCTGGAAGCATGGTTTACCAATCACCTGAACTACATTCCTGTTTTCCAAGAACTTGGCATTTCGCCGTTTACTGCCGAGATGCCTGCGTCGGCTAAGTTTGCTGCGCTGGGCTTCATGATTTTCGGCTGCGGTGTGGAGATGGCAGGTATCACGGTGAGCCGTGGTATTGTGAAGTGGTTCAAGGGCCGTGAGATGGCGTTGGCCATGGGCTCGGAGATGGCATTGGCCCGCTTGGGCGTTGCCACGTGCATGATTTTCTCGCCGTTCTTTGCTAAGTTGGGCGGCAACATCAGTGTATCGCGCTCGGTAGCCTTCGGCGTTGTGCTGCTGATGATTGCCCTAATTATGTTTATCGTTTACTTCTTCATGGACCGCAAGCTCGATAGCCAGACGGGTGAGGAAGAGGAAAAGACGACCCGTTCAAGCTCAGCGACCTAGGCAAGATTCTCACCAACCGTGGTTTCTGGCTGGTATCGCTGCTGTGCGTGCTCTACTACAGCGCCATTTTCCCGTTCCAGAAGTATGCTGTGAACATGCTGCAGTGCAACCTCACGTTCACTGGCGTTGAGGAAGGCTCGTTCTGGGCTGGCGAGAGCGTGACCATCGTGCAATACATCATCATGCTCATTGTGGCTGTGACCGCATTCACCAGCAACTTTGCAAAGAAC
>Ga0181612_132855_pt1 | contig 20559 bp, 12 predicted proteins | sample HoacroProtozoa21_FD_119630 | JGI IMG/M metagenome (GOLD analysis project Ga0181612, IMG submission 119630) | Hoatzin crop microbial communities from Cojedes, Venezuel. Combined Assembly of Gp0051906, Gp0051904, Gp0051908
GCTGCCCAGGGAGGCTGTGGAGTCTCCTTCTCTGGAGATATTCCAGACCCGCCTGGACACGGTCCTGTGCAGCCTGCTGTGGGTGACCCTGCTTGGGCAGGGGGTTGGGCTGGGGGACCCACAGAGGGCCCTGCCAACCCCTGCCATTCTGTGAAATGTTTCTGTGAATGGGGACACTAAGGAAAAAGTGATCAAAAAAGCAGCGGAAGCGATGATATTGTCCAATGTACAGGCTACACAGCAACGAAGAAGAAACCTATAAGGTGATCAGACACAGACAGTACAAACCAGACAGAGAACACTTTGGAACTTGCTATGACTAGGAAAAGTAGGATTTGTTTCTCTTTTTGGATTTAAAAAATAATTAAAAGACAACTGATATTGCTCTCAACTTTGCATTTTTTCAAACCAAACTACACAAATCATCTGCTTATGGACCCCAGCTTGTCACGTATCTCTAGGACCACTTTCACCAATTAAGTCCTTTTCTTCTCAGATTTCTGTCCTTGGAACTCCTTTGGAAATGCTAATTGTACTGAGTTAAGAGGCATTAATCAGTCACAGCCAAGAGGTTGTGTTGGACACTCAATAGCTGAGTCTTTCTGGGGAGAAAGAGGAAAATGTACCAGCAGCTTTCAGCAATCTGGAATCTCTTCCAGAGCCCATCTTTCAGATACACCTGGAGTCAATGCACAAAGTAAGAAATCTCAGAAGAGTAAGGTGGACCAAATCCTTGACTTTGAACAGGTGGATGCTTCTGCACGCAAAGCTGGGGGTATTGTCCTGTGACAAGCAGTCTGAAGACAAAAAAGTTCGTCTCCATAGAGCTTTCATTTCAAAACAAGAGGTGTCCATAGGTTTGGGGTTTTTTTTTTTACCTTCTGTGAGACTAAAAGAATAAACTATTAACATCAAGAAGTGCACAAGTAAGCCTCAGCTATTACATCTAGACTTAATTACAGGGAAAGTGGGTTACAACAGGTAAATGAACAAAAATTATTTGCTGCACTTTGGGTTTTCCTGTGGGAAAACACGACACTCGCACAGTCAGCCTGTGATACGGCGTATTAAGCAAGCCAGAGGAATGAGAGCACTATACTGCAGCAGTAGCGTATCGATATATTGTGTTCATCCATTTTGTGGATTTCAAGTTCTGCATACCCAGCAGGGCTCAGACCGGGCTTCTCTTCTTCCGGAGTGGTGCCAAAAAAACATTCTCCACGCACAGATCTCCACCTGGACCACACAGATGTGCCCAACTCTGCTAGCCCTCTCCATCACCCCTTACTTTCCGTAGTCCTTGGAATTAAACTGTTCCAATACATTTTTCATTCTTTCCCTCTGTGGAAAGTAAAAAAACTTTTCTTCCTTATTTCTTCATTATTTTATCTTTCTTTACGGAAAGCAGCTTCCCCAGCCTTCCTTGTGTGCTGTAATCACTTCTCTTGTTCCAATGTACTGTCTCGCATCTCCCTATCTCCTTGCCCCTTCTCCGTGGTTTGATCCTCTCCCTTTCTTTCTCATTCTCTCTTTCTGTTTCCTACCATCTCTGTTCCCAGGCTCCACTCCCAGTCTCAAGCAGAAGGGTATAATTTCTGTTTCCTGTTCTCCTATTAGTTATGCCACTGGTGAATCATCCTAATTGCAAAGAACAACATACTCCCCATCATTTGTGAATTTGGTTTACAAATCTGATTGAGTGATAGGCATAAATATTACGTAAAATGAATATGCAGAAATTAGCTAGCCACTAAACACAACACTATGGCTGTTCATACAGATAGAGAATATCCGGTAGGAAATCATGGAGCAGATATCCCGGTGTCCTGTTTCATAGCATCAGCCACAGTTTACAGCCAAAATGAATTTTGTTTCTACAGATAACTATTGAAATTGTCTGCTATTTCTACAAATGCAGATATCAAAGTCTTAGTAAATCTGCTGGATGTTTAACAGAAATGGCAATCATAACAAATAAGAGAACTGCTGCATGCAATTGAGATTCTTTTCTAATCACAAGTAAGGCTTGGCTAAGAAGGACAGCTTTCTCATACACCAACCTAGTAAACAAGTATCAAAGCAGTGATGCATTAAATGATAAATATGGAGTTACACTGGACACAGACTTGTGCAAGTCCCCAGTAAGCCAAAGAGGGTGACACAGGTGGTTCAGACTTCAACAACAGAGCCAGGACTCCCACATTGCACTGGGCAACCTCCATTCACTCACTGGCAAAATGGGGAAAACGCTATTTGCTGTTCCTTCCAGGGATAGTGTTAATTAATTAATTCTTAATTAAGTTTGCAAAATACAAATATCCTTGATTGAAAGACACTGTAAAAGGGAAATTATTATTAGGAGGATTGGAACTCTTGCCTGGGGAAAACCTTTGGGTGTATTTTCTCATTAATGCTAATGGAAATTAACAGCTTAATGCAAGCCAAGCTGAAAATAAGATACTTCATATTTGCATCTTAACTACATTTGCTTCATTACTTATTTAGGATCACTGATACATGTAGGAAGGTGAGTCTCAGCACTTTGAGATATGAAGTGCTCCTATATGCACAAATATATCCAAGTGAAAAAATACATGCAATTGTTATGGCAATACTTTCCTTAGAGCAACAGGCATGGTAGCATGCAGGAATGTGCCCTTCCAAATGGACATTTTCTAAATGGACATGCCAACCTAGCAGAGAACAAGAGAAAATAATCAGGAAAGGCCAAAGACTATGTCCAGGAGAAAGAACTGGAGACTGTTAAAAAAGGAAAAAATGAGAGGCACATGTGGCACCTGCCTTGAACGCCCATCCAAAGCCGCAATTCCGAGAGCCTTTGCTACACCCTGGATATGTCTGGGTATCTTTAAGACTTTGGCCTTCCCAAACACTAACAGGTTTTTGCTTTGGTGGCATCCAATGGCCTGTTCTGTCTTGACAGCCCAAGCTGTTCGGCACCCAGCCCACAATGTGTCAGACGCAGAGCTGGCACCTCCTGCCTCTGGCTCCAGTGACACCGGGCCTGCTGGAGAGGCTCTCGCTCGCACCGAGGGACAGAGCAAGCAGTGGTACCAACCACCGCAAGGCCCGAGCAGAAGAGGAGAATCAGCTCTTCAAGTCTCACGTGGAGGGAGCTGCTCAGGAGAGCTGTCAAGCCCACTCCTCTCAGGGGATCAGGCACACCACCCCACAAACACACGGGTTCAGCCTGTCCTTTCCACCCCAAGCAGAGGAGATGGGGCATGGGGAACCTTCCCACCCCAAACCTCAGGTGTGCAGCCTAAGGCTAGGCTATCATGGCAGCTTCAATCTTAGCCTTTCCCACAGCCCAAAAAATATATAATGGCATCATACAGAAGAGCTTCAAAAGAGAGAAGGGAAATAGCTCCATCCCAGGACACCACGCAGCCCGACGAGCCTTTCAGCTCCTACCTGACGAGACGAGATCGTATGATATGCAGATGCCTTCACTAGACAGGCAGGTGGGTGACCAGACCAACAGTTGAAAGTCTGTACTCCTTGTGCCAGTCTGAGCTCTCCGTTTGCATTTCGAACATCAAGTCACTCCTGTCTTTGTCAACCACCTTCCTTTTGCTCCCTGGTCAGGGGCATCCCCTAGTTCTTGTACCACAGCAATCAGATACAACACCAGTTAAAGAGAGAAACCACCTTTAAACGTAAAGATATTTGTGTTCCCTACGCTGAGATGTTGCTTGTGTATGATAAGACCATAAGCACTAAGAAACCTATGAAGTTTTCATGAGCATTGTGCTGAATACTAAGAATAAACCAAGAATCTCAAGAACCATAAGCACTAAGAAAACTATGAAGTTTTCATGAGCATTGTCCTGAATACTAAGAATAAACCAAGAATCTCAAGAGAAGCCTCCAGAGCTTCCTTTCTACAAAACACACACTTTCAGAGTTACTTAGTAAAAACACCTGAGCAGCATTAGATCTTCAACCACTGACTGAGGCTTTTATTTTCCTTTCTAAAATGCAGTAATTCACAATATATTTTTTGTTTATCTGTAGTGTATTTTCCATTCTATTTTCATCCCAAAGAATGAAGGGCAAAATGGTGCATTATAGGAATCAGGGAAATTTAGAATAACTTGTGGCCTCTTTGCTTAATAACTTCTCAGGGTATTCAAGGGTTAATGTCTTCTGCATTTTCAATTACGATAATGATAAAAGCTGAATAAGTCAGAGCAGCATATATCTTTTACTAAGGTATAATTCCAGGAAAGTCACATTTTTGTAAGAGCGATTTACCACACCAATTTATGCCTTTCCCTTCAATTAATCTGCCTGAAAAAGAAGTCGTTTGTTTTGATAAACATGATAATCACCAGATTTTGCAGACTGAGATAGACACTGATAATTGCCAAAAGAATCACTTGTGCAGCCTCACCCAAATGCACGGTTATCTGTTCTTTGCTAAGAAAATACGCAAGCCGTGTATGAAACTCTGGAGCAGAGACACAGTCGAGCACAAATGTCTTCCATTAACAATTCTCTGTAACTCCTGCACACCATGCTGGGTGACAACAGCTGGAGGCAGACCCCAGGTGCTGTAGGATGACGTGGTTCACTGACCCCGAAGCAGCAATGACAACAGTTTCTTCTAAAGCACGGCAGAGCTTGGGACAGATCTGCAGGAGACCTCCACGGGACACAGAGCAGGCTGAAGCATGGCCTTCTGCAAAGAATTAAGAGCCCCTCCCTCCCGGCCCCATCTTTTTCATACCTTCCTAAACCATGGACCTGGTATAAAGACACCGTGTGCAGGACAAGAGGCTTGCTTCTTGCCTCCCTGAAATAGGAAAGCTGGCTGGCAACAGGTAAGCCTGAGGCCCTTTCCTCTCCTGTCAGCTCCTGGGAGGGAGACTGCGATGACTCCCGCTATCAGCCAGCTCTGTACGCCTTGCAGCTCTTACACCATACAGCTACAGCTGCAACGAAGGGCTGCAAGGTGTCTCCTCCATCACGTAGCCTAGGAATCATTTTCAACAACAGTAAAGGAGGGAGGAAGAGGGCTTTTAGCCTGCTTTTGGCTTCCCTACCCCTCCATAAATCCACATGCAGCTTGGGAGAGCATAAATCCATTGGTTCCCCCGGGTGCAGAGCCAGTGGAAGCATTCCTGCGTGCCAGGTGGACACCCCCATGAGCAAGCACTTCCAGATGACATATTGACATGGTCTCTTGATACACTACTACTGGGATTTATCCTGCTCCCCCCCCGCAACAGCGAACACCTGCAGAACTTCAAGCAGAGTGAAATATCATCTGTCATCATGCTGACCTTTCAGTGCCTGCCCTCTTTCTTGCATTAAATCATGCTCTGCAATTTTGTCCAGAATCTTTTGGGAACCATTTCTGTTCGTGAGGCAGTTCACGAGTCCACTACCCGCACTGGGACAGAGGCTCATATCCTGCGGTGACACTGCAGCGAAACAGAGCACAAATTTTCAAATGGGATTTTTCAAACCTGTTGTCCATCTGTGTGCCCAAACAGGTGGAAAATATGAGCTAGATTGTGCAAACCAACTTCCATAATGCCATACTGACTTCTGCCACTTGAAAATTTGTCTCTCCTTTCCGAGGAGCACAAGTGGGCAGTAACATTCAAAACAAATCTTCCCTGCTATCCTAAATCTGCACAAGATGCCTGTATCAACTATTATTATTCTTAAATGTTTGGCACAGTAATCCCAGAATTGGTCTGGGGAAATATTTGCAGACAAGAAGTTTACCATATGAGATCATGGGGGTTAAAAGACCATTATTTGTATGAAGCCACTCTGTTTCCACTCAATATCGTAAAAAATAGTGAACAAAGAAACACCCAAAAGAAGGACTTCATAAATAGAAGGTTAGCATTTTATAGGGATTCACTGTGCCGAGCTGCAGTTTCACTTTACATGTTAAAATAATTGTTCCTGCTATATATTAAGACCAAACAAACACAACAACAAAAAATACAAACCCCACCACTCTCCAAGACCAAGGATTAGCTACCTGCCTACAGCCGCTCTTGAGCCTAAATCACATGAGCTGATTTATAGAGATCTCTTTCCTGAGAATCTGCGTAAGAATTAATTGCTTCCCAAAACAGCATCTGTAATTAACAGTGGTGCTTGATTTGCTTCGACGCAATACCAGCCACAAAACGCAGCCCTCTCTACCAAACCTTCCAAGTAGAAAGCTGTCGAGACTGCAGAGAATGGCAGATGAGAGGAGGCAGTGGGCAGAAGCTACGCCCCGTAAGAGACCCACTGCAGACTTGTTGGGGCAGAGGAAGAAGTCTATGGACAGACAGAGTTGCCACCAGTAATCCCTCCTCATTGCACATGTATTGCCTGCTGTGAGAAAGAAAAGAGGTTGCAAAACCACCTCTGCCTTTCCCTCCTTTCCTCTCACCATCGTAAGTGCCCCCAGCTGGGGATGAGCCTCTCCAGGACTCACCTCTTTTTACAGCAGCTCCCAGGGAAATCCGATGGATTTTCCCTTGGGTAGAGCCTGGTGCCCAGCCTGGCAAGCACTGCATTAAACCCTGAACTGGCAGTCAGCAGCAGCTGAGGAACACCAACCCACACAGAGCAGGACCGAGCCAGAGAAGCAGGGATTTGGAGCAATGAGCAGGTGTTACACAGCCAGTTGCCTTTACTACAACTGGCTGCACACACAATTATTACCAAGCAACTGAGGACCAAGGGAGAAACATCTCTTGCCCAAGAATGACTGAAGAGAGGAGACTCCTTGGTCTCCTCCTGGAGAGCACAGAGCAGAGGTGCTTAAGTGAGAATAGCTAATTGCTTGACAGATGGTAGGACTGTCTGCTGGTGCACAAAAGACTGTTTGTTCTACAACACTGGTCCAAAAATATCTCAGTCTTTCTCTTTTGGGAAAGAAGAAAAAAAAATTCAGAACAATTGGAGAGACAAAGTCTGCAACTGGCATACATTTTTTAAAGAGAATCATGAAAGATGCAAACAGGAAGACAAGTCATCCCATACCACAAAAGCACCTCAAAACACAATCAAGAAAGTACACGGGTAGCCCTCTCCATTTCCCAGTATTTTATCACCAGTCAAAGAAAGCTCTCAAAATTCTGGAGGTGAAAAAAGATGAAATCTCAAACAGGTTTTTCCTACCTGAGGCATCTCCAAGGGCATCATGAGTGGGCTGCTCAGCAAGGGGAGGCGAGCCAAGGATGGTGACAAGCAGGCGGGCACAGGGCAGCATCGCCCGCAGCACTGAAGGGAGCAGAGCAGGCCCAGCAGCAGCAGTCAACCTGCAGGGAAGAGGCAGGTCCAAGGTCAAGTGAGGAAGTCAATTTAGCAAGACATATCTGGGATTGGTAAGGTGTAAGGCTAAGCACAGGCAAGGACCTGGACTTAAATGCAGCTCCTGAGCCCCGACCAGGGTGTGTCCCAGCTCAGTCTCACACAGCTTTGCCCCAGCAGCCTGGTCCCAGATTACAGCTGCCCCATATCAGAGCTGATGTGGACACTGCTCAGGAAGGCAAACGAGAACACATGCTGGTGGAAGTCGGTGAAACCAGCATGAAGTATTTTGATTCTGAAAAGGAAGAGAAGCAATCCCCTTCCCTCTTCCTACTCCTTTAGGAGGCAGACTTCTGAGGGGAGATAATTAGAAAGTGAGTTTTATCCATGCAAACCTTTTTGCGTAATTCCTCGGTTTGACAGAAAGCTGCTGGCAGGAACAGTGGTGGTGGAGAAGCTGCAGCGTGCCCAGGCCAGCACCATCAGTCCTCAAGCACGCTGACAGCCCTTCAAGGTGTAAGTTGCAAACATGGTATTTTGGCTAACGAATCAGTGTAGCTCACTCTTGTCCCTCCTTCCCCTGCCAGCGCTCCAAATCCCCACACTGCTACTGCAAAGCAAAAGCTGCCCCAACCCCAGCGTGCCTCCAGCGGCAGCTCCGCTTGGCAGATACCAGGGGCAGGCAGGCTGCAGCGTGCCAGAACCAGCAGCAAGCGGCACGTCCGTACCTCACTCCGTGGTTTGCCTTATTTCATGTGAAGGTTCTGCACAGGGTTTGTGAAGGATTCAGAAGAGGAATAGATCTTTAAAAAACGATCAGCTGTTAAGAGTCACACAGCTGCGATCATAACCTCAGCAGGTAACCATCTATAACACTTTTTCCTGATCATCTTGTAACGGTCTATAAACACACACTAGTCATGTTATAAAAACATTAGACATTTCTTTCTCATTTATTAACTTATTATAAATGGAAATCTTGCATAAAAAGGAACTTGGTAATTATTCAAGTCTGCAAGCTTGATTTTCACTTTGCTTTTTTAACCACCACTTATTTTAATAAAAGGCACATTATCTATTTTGCCTCATTTCTTTTGAGCATTGAGAAATGTTCAGCTATATCCCCCTTCCCTCCTGCACAGCGGTGCAAAGCAGGATATAGCACAGCACATTAGAGACAGCACTCGCTGAGGGAATTGTTCTTTCTCGCTGCTCTCCTCGGAGAGAAAACCGCTGGTCCCAGAGGTCTGTGCTGGGAGACAGCTGGGAAAGGCAGGCAGAGGGCTGCAGGCAGGGGCGAGAATCTACTGAAAAGGTTATCAAGTCCAAGGCTGCGCCTTGAAGACTACAACATCTCCACTCAGTGGGGATCTAGGGGCAGGTGGTGGCAGCTGGAGTCCGCAAAGTGAGCAAAGGCACAGAGAGCAGCAGATTAGCATTCGTGATCCTGGTTTCTTGTAGATTCTCCAGAGCTTCCATATTTGCTGGAGGACCCACGTAGGCTGAAATCACTGACATTCTGTGAGAATGGACAAGGACCCCTCTCAGTGTCCTTGGTGATACTCCATGGTGAAATGTCCTCCCTCACCTTCTTCACTCGATTTCCACCCATCTAACCTGGCACCTCATTAAACACTTCTTTTCCTGCTCGACAAAGGTGGCTTCCTTTGCCACCATGAACAGCAGAAGGACTTTTACAATGAAGAGATTCCTCTTAACAGGCCCTAGAGCTGATGGCTCCCAAGTGGAATTTTTGGACAATAGTTCATTCAACCACTTTCATCCTAGCCTATTCACATTCCCTCACATCTACCTTTTAAAAATCCAATATTTCTGTGCTGCTGTCTTTGAACATTTTCACCTCAGTACCTCAAACAAATCCAATGGTATAATGACCATTTTCTCTCACATGAAGGGTCTATCTTTTGTCACTTGCTGTTCATTTCCAACCACTACAGCTTCTGATCTTATTGATTGCTGAAGAAAAAGCAGCAAGAAAACAGTCTTGAAATAAGCACCTGAAACATCCATGCTTCCCCAGTCATTCTGTAATTCTTATTCCAGTCAATAGCAGGGTTGTTAAAAGCCTCCCATGACTACTGTGCTAGGTTCTTAATGAACCTGCAAAAACACTGGGTGCTCTGCCCTCCCTTTCTGTCCTGCAGGTCTGTTATAAGCTCCTCTTCTCTTTGCCCACCATTTTTATTTTTCTCCTCCAGTTCTCTTTATTAGAGCAGCCGAGTCTGTCTAATCTGTTTGTACTGCAGACCAGCTCACGCATTGCTGTTACCCCTCCTTTCCTATTGAATCTTCTCCCTTCCACGGGCTCGGTTCTGAGGCAGCGGCAGCGCCGAGCACCTGCTGTCAGCAACGTGACCTCTGCACGTGTGAGTATGTACGGCACGCAGCGGAAGCGCGTCTTTGCTGGGTTGTTTTCCCTCCAGTTGCAAACACTGAAATTACTGCTGTGTTCATAACAAACCCTTTATCACTGTAAGAAGGAAAATATTTTAAGTGCTTTAAGAAGTAGTGTACACTGTACAGAAGTTTGATCATGCTCTGAAAGAAGGCTGGTGGTTCTTCTACAGTGCGATTACTCACACAAAGCATTCAAGGAATATGCTGGGACTTTTCTCATACATGGCCAAAGGGAACTCACAGCACGACCTGAACTGTTTCAAGTGTATCAAGTCATTCATATCTGAAGTCTGATACTTATATACATATCAAGCAGCATCCTTCCAGGAAAAGAACCTTCACTGATTTCATGGAGACTACTCAAAGGGTAAATTGCTACTTCAGGTCAGTAGGCCCATCAAATTTTGGCTCACTCATGAATTTCTGAAACTCTTTGCATTACTTTTTCTTGTGTTTAAAATATAACATAAGGAGAATAGCAAACCTCAAACATTTTTTCTCTTTGTGAGAATGCAGTATGTAATTTTATAATTTCAGGTTAATGATTAAGATTCATAATTATTTTCTATTATAGAAAATCAGACTTTATTTTCTTATCTTCAGATTTGAAGTTAAAATTGCTTTAATAATGAAATCCACTTTTCATTTGTATTCCATTTCTTCTGCACTCTCATTAATGATTCATAATTTAAGAATCGGGAGTGATTAATGGCTGGCTACACCACATAATGCTGTTAAGGAACAATGATGCAATTCCGAAGGTTTAGAGGCTCCCCTCATTCCACGTGACACACGTTAACCTGCACTCAAACTAATCTGCTTCATCCAAATTCAGGAGGCAGCAGGCTACGGTCCAAAAAATCCCACTGGAACTTACAGGAACTTACTAGAGGAAAAGCCCAGCAAATATCGTGATACAAAAGTCAAAAAGAAAAGCAGAGAGAGTGTTAAGATTTGCCAGCAAGCTTAGGAATCCAGCCCGGGCCCGCAGCAAAGTGTAATACACTGCTGCACTCCTGTGCGGGAAGGACCGATGACGGCCATCGTGGCTTCTGCCTACCCCAGAAGGAGAAGCCGCAGCAGCTGGCCCCGGCCAAACAGGGAGTTACTTCCCCACATTTTCAGCTAACCTGTGTGGGCTCAGTGAGATGGCTGAAGGGCTCAAATGCTCATCTCCTGCTTACCTTCTCCTTCACGGCACTTCACTGTCCGCTCCTCTGACAAGCAAGTCATTTTCTCTCTTCCCTTCTCACCCCGGTGATAAGGCCACTCCATGTGGATGAGCATCACAGGGAAGCAAAGGAACATCTTCTCTTCCCCTATTGTCTGACTCAGCTGAACGGACAACCTATGTTTTGCCTTCAGTTGTGCAGCCTAGATGAATAAAGAAGTTCGATGGAAAGCTGAATTTTCAGTTTTTCAACCTGTATCTTCTTGAAAGGGCAAATTAAAGAGTTCTAATACTGTTCTGTATGCTTTGCAAAAAGGCCGTCATTGCAAAACACTAATCTGGTGTATGCTCTTGATGTAGTGCATCCGGCACTGTGCACGGAAGCCCAGTGATTGATCTTCACCCCTTCCCAGTGGAGGGATGGGACGACAGAGGTGCTTTGTTAAGGACATACAGAGCAAAGATCCAGCAGTATCTGCGGGATCTGACAGACAGCGCCTACAGCTTTTGTCTCATGGTTCCCGAGTCTAGTTGAGCTCAAGCCTCCTCGCATGTCTAACAGAGAAATAAAGTGGAAGAGAGCAAGGAGTGCTGTGAAATATGAAGTATACAGCTGGAGAGCTTCTCTCTTAGACATAAGAGTACCCTACCCTCAGCACAGCATCCTAGAGCATGCAGAAAGAAGCCGCTCCCAGCAGAATCTGAGATGCACAGAAGTAGCCACAACGACCTTTCCTGGTTCATCAAGGATATTTTGATGATGCCTTATCATTTGACCTTAAGATCAAATTATAACAACTTATAATGCAATTTACAGATGCAGGCCCTAAAATGCAGCATCAGCACATTCAAGCCAGTGCTGCTGAGGGGCTCTCTGCGTTCCTCCAGCACTGCATAAAGCCACCTGTATGCTCAGCTTTTCCTAGGGGACTTGACCTACTGCTGCAAAACCAGCCTTAAGCCCAAGGCCACTGAATTTGCAGAAGTGAGGTCTGCAGCTCTGAGGAGTGAATCTAATGATCAGTTCTGACAAATCTATACCCAGACACTGACCACTGAATCCACCGAGGGGGTTAGGGTGGGGTGAGGGTGGCCAGGTCAGGGGCAGATTTTGCTGCAGTGCTTCTATCAAAGCTTGGTAATAAGGAAGGAATGGCTAGGTTATTATATACATATTTATCATGCAACCAAACATACTGCAGGTGTTACTAGTTGCACTGCACTCAGCTGTGTATAAGCAGTTTGAGATTCCACAGCACTTGTTTTGCTTACCATATTCTTTATCTCTACCGACTGCCATCCTAAGAAAAATACAGATGATCTCTTATCTCCTCACTTTCCAATGTCAGTAGAAGCGTTCTCCTCTCTCCCTAATACTCAGACTATATATAAACTTTCCATGAGCAAACACCAAGCTCCAGAGTTTTCCAGACACCTTTCTTGTTAAAAGCTTGCCCACACGGATGGTAGGAGAAGGCGGGCCAGGGCTGAATCCAGTGTTGCACTGAAATAATGCACTGAAGAAGCTAACCTTGACTTGCAAAATAGTGGTGGTGATAGGTAGTAAAAATTGAGGTTATTTGCCTTATTAAGGATTTACAGAGCCAAGAAATGCAAGTATATTGGTAATTTCTAAGAATACCAGCCACAGGGGGAGTATTGCCTCACTATTTTGGCTCTCTAGACAATAAGCAATGACAAAGTCCTTTGCTCAGGAGACATTTGATTCAGTTTTTGTCAATTTAATTTTCTGGGAATTAAGAAAACGATTAATTTCTTATTTAGTTTTCATTTAGCTCCTATAGGAGTTGTCATTCTACCACCACTTTTGCTAGAACAGGGAAGACAACTGTCTTCAAGATCTACTGCTGTGTACTAATTGATGACTTAAAGCGTCCCCCATCACCTCCCCAAAAAATGAAGAGAAATGATGTGTTGAAGTATTGCCTTAGTGCCTTCTTAAAAGTGCTGCTAGCTAGGAGATGAAAAGACAACTTGATTAGCATCCCCTGAGATTCTGCAAATAGGCACACAATACATCAGCCACACTGATGAGGATGAGCCAAGTTTGAGTGTCATCACGGTGAGGAGCATCCTATCCTCATAATTCAAGTGGGTAAAGGGGATTCATTCAGGTGATCAGCTCATTTACTACTGCATCTGCCTGACTTCACACTACCCTTCACATCAGCGATCGTACAGCCAGGAAGGGCTGCAATCACTGAGATGTTCCCTGCATAACTCAGCCTTTGTGTTTGCTCAGTTCTTTTCTGCAGCAGTTCATAGCTTGGACTACAGCAGTCAGATTTACTCTTCAAACTGCCAGCAGTGAAGAGCTCAAGCACACTTTTAGAAAGATTTTTCCGGGTATTAATTACCCCTACTGCTAAATATTTGTCAGCCATTTTTAACTTCAAAATTTTTAACATGTCCAGCTACATCCACTAGATCTTGGGTCTTCTCATACATTTACTGGTTGAAATGAAATCTGTTACCAAGACTGGATCCTCACACAGCCACTCAAGGAGAATATCGTGCTCCTTTTCCTCATTCCACTCCACTTTCTGGAGTCATAATTTTGGAGGCACAATTTCCAGTCCTTTCGGTGATGTTCCCATGCTGCCGCCCCCACCCTACCTTCCCCTGCCAGGAGAAAGCCCTGCAGGCAGCAGAGGAGCGACCTCGCAGCTGCAGCAAAGAGGCCGAAATGCCGTGATGGCGAGCAGGAGGCGGCGTTGGCCTGAGAGGTGCCCAACGAGAAGCGAGGCATCCAACGCCCCCAAAAGGGTCCCTGGGACTGACCCACTCAACGCAGGGCCCACCTCTGGTGTTCCTCCCCCAGGAACAGCCCAACAACCCGGATTCACTCCCGGTTCCGACCCTTCCTGACGCAAGTCCTGAGAGCTGTGCACGGCACATCCTGCCTGCACGGGCCCGTAGTTGGAGCAGGCAGGGAAAGCCAAGGAAGCTCCTTTGACTTGGGCAGGCAGAGAACTTTTTCTCAGGAGTGGGATTCCCAAATATCAAGCAATTCTGTTTAACTTTTAGATTTTGGGGAAAGAGGGAACAAACAGAAAGCCTCTGTCCACGTTCAAACTGGTATGCTGCCTTCTTTTTTCCAAGGCATAGAAATATACATTTTGCCATGTTACAACGTGCTGCTGTCGCTTCCGCCTGCAGCAGTGATCTGGCCTTTCAATTATTTATAGCTCCAGAGCTGCCATGACATCTGCAAGCTTTGGTCAGTCACTTCAGGTTGTCTCTCAGGTCACTGAAAAAATATCGCGGGATCTCCCTACCAGCACGGTAATGACTTGGCTGCTCTCAGAGTTCAGCGCCTCCCAGCCAGAAATAAAACTTCACGGGAATGAAGGTCATCTTGTACCGTTTCTCAGTCAAAATATTCCAAGGTACCAAGTAAAAGTACATTATACAAACATTATTAATTTAATCAAATAAGCTTATAATACTATCAAAAAGCTAGTCTAACAGGATCCATTTTTTCACAAGCCATTACCAAGCAGTATTAAAGAACTTACATATTTTAACCGTTTATTACAAGATTTATGTATTTGTCCTCCTTTTGTTTTGTCGGAGTCTGATATCAAGTTGACTTACATTTACTTGAATTTTATTTACATAGATAAATCCATTTCTGCTTTTCGAATTCTGAAACATCAATTTCCCTTTAGTGTTTTGAAACTCTCTCACGGTTCTAGGAGTTTTGAAAAACAAAGCACCGCCAACAAACCCCAAACAAATAGCCCCATAACATCAGTCTTTGGCAAGCTCCTTTACCACAACAGGATGCGAGTTAACCTACATTTGCCGAACTCAAGAAGTGTAACTTCTGTGCTTGAGGTTTAACACACTCTTCATTGTGAGAGATGAAAATGTCACATTCTCACATGAAAAGGATACATCATCTTGCCTTCCCTCAGTTAGAAGATGGAAATATCTGCTGAAAATTGCCTCTTCTATGCTCTCACTAGCAGCGTTACCATTCCGAGGAACGGACTGTAGTAACTGCTACGTATTTCTTGTGTTTTAATACACCTTCAGCGCCCCCAACCAGGTCTTCCGATTGTCCTGCTGATGACTTAGACTTCAATTTTTGTTACTTCTCCTCTCCCTGAATTCCCAGTAACTGGTTTATGACCCACCATCTTCCCCTTTGTTCCATTTGTTCTGTCTCAGACACTTTTAAAACATTTTTCCTTTCTAGTTACTTCACACTGCCCCTAAATCAGGCTCCTGGTTTCTCAGTGATAGTGGCCCTCTTTTTGACTGTGATGTTTTGGGGAGCTTGTAAGACCAGCTAAACCAGTTCCAAACCCCTCATGTGCTCTGCAGTTTTACTTCCAGCTCCTTACGACTGTGCCTCAAAATTATCTGCAGTGCCATGAAACCAGCAGTGCTAAACCATCCAGGGAATATCCTTTGGTTTCGGACTTGCAGATTAGAAGTGGGATCCAATCACTGAAAATATCTGTTTTACACTCACCTCGGTTTCACAAGTGCCTCCCCGCTGGACGCCAGACTTTCTGATTTTTATGCTGTCATTGAGAATAGTCAGAAGCGGCAAAAGTGTTTTAGCACCAGCAGCGTGAGCACCACTCCGACTGAAGCCTGCTAGGAGTACGCAGCCTCTTTCACCACCGACATGACAGATGGCTGCCTGCGAAGCTGGCCAACTTGTTTTCTAATGCCAGTGGGAGGGCTGTAGCAGCCATTAACTAGTACTCCATCTTCTGCTCCCTCTGTTAGGACACTGATTTACCAGCATTCATGACAATTTCTTTCAAAGTCTTGATGACTCACTAACAGGGAGGGTAATATCTGTATTAAGCACGGCTCCTGCTTCTCTTTTGCCCTTTAGGCCCTTTCTAAACAGAAAAAGGATAGGAGTCTCGGCAGCCGAAGTCACCTGGAGGTAATGTGCCTTGTGTACTGCATGACTGCCTGCATGCTGCTCTACAGCCAGGAATTTTAGTGTGTATCAGCAATTGTATCAAACAGAGACTGGAGCAACAGGGAGTTTTCAGGAAGCCCAGAGGAACTGAGTTCAGTTATCTGGGGTATCTAAGTCACTCGGGCTCTCTTAAAAGTCTCCAGGTGACTGCCTAGTGAAGGAGCACAGCATCTGCCCCCAGAGGGGTACCTGCAACACAGAAGGAAAACCTCGCTCCAAGACCAGAGTGGGCAGAGAGCCTGCAGGGGTACGCCTGCTTCCCTCTCAGTGCCAGCGCTCTGCCAGCCCCTGATCCGTGACAGGGATTCCTCCCGGTCCCACTGCGCTGACCATGTTCTTTAGGGTACAGATCAACTCTCTCCTCTGTGAACCCCATTGACTTTGCAGGCTGGTTGAAGGTGGGAGACCTGGATCTGTATTGGCAGCCCTTCCTCCATTCTGGTGGTGATGTTTCCATGCCACAAACGGGCTGGGCAGATTTACAGAGGGACAGGGAGCACATCGCAGCAGGTGTTGCCGTAGCGAGCCTGTGCTTCCTCTGCACGTTACGGCAGGGTTTGCTCAGCACACACAGAGAAATAGGAAGATCTGCTCAGCTCTCATGCAAAGACAAAGCTGGTGGACAAGGGATGGGTTCCTTGGGCTGCTAACACGGTTCCCAGTGGAGAAACTCCATGTCCAGTGTCCTTCTAAGGGGATTCCCCATCCTATGTCATCTTGTACTTCTTTGTCTGGTTACCTTTGGTTTCATACCCTAAAGTCAAATCTTTACACCTGTGATGGAATGACCACGTATAGTCCCTTTGTGCAACAGAAACCTCTGGCCCAACCCCTCCTAAGAGTCCCTGCAGCCTCTGAGGCAGGGAAGGATTTAGAGTCACACCGTAATCCAGGCTGGAAGAACCTCCTGCTTCAAAGCAGGGTCCACAAAGAGATCAGATGAGGTTGCTCAGTGCTTTAGCTGAACTGGGCTTGAGCACCTCCAAAAATGGAGACAGCACAGCCTCCCTGGACAACAGGTCCCAATGCCTGACTGTCCCCGTGGGGAAAACGTTCCTTTTTATATCCAGTGAGACCCTCTCGTGTCTCAGTCGATGTCTGTTGTCTCTTGCCTGCCATGCACAACTGTGAATTGATTTGTGAATCTTACAGCCACACACACGCAAAGTGAGATGGGGAATGGAGGAGGGATGGAAGGAACAGGGCAGAAGACACCAGGGATTGTGCAGTCTCCATAACAGCGATCCCTCTCCAAGGTTAGTCCCCCTCAGCACCCCGTGCTTGCACTCAAAGTCTGCAGGGGTGCTGGTATCGCTGCACTGCTCATATGGCAAGGAAAAAAAAAAGACACACAGAGGCACAGCCTTGACAAAGCCTGTCTCAGGGGGGAACCATAGTCTCATTTACAAGCAACCGATTAAACAGATCTGCTTCTTCATTTACTTCATGCATATTGACAAAGGCATTTTCACAATTCCCCTTGAAGAGACATGAATCTTTTTTGCAAGACAAACACTAAGCACCATTTTAGAGCCTCTCCCACTGAGCATCATCTTCCTATAAACACATTAGCAGCTACGGATTGCAACGAAGCAGCAGAAGGACTGACAGTGAAAGGATCCAAAGGGGGTTGCTAACTCTTCAGAGATGTCCCAGTGTTAGATTTTTCACTTTGACATTGCACTTTATAATCTTCTTCAAAGATTACTATACACATGTACATAGTTATTTATAACCGCATCCATTAATCACTGCTAACTGCGGCACGCAGCTCGCAGCCCCAGCACGCACAGCTCACTGTGCTTCCCCCACGGCTGTGAAGCAGCAGCAAGCAGCCTTGCAGTTAAACAAGCGATGGCTGTAACATGACAAAGTGGTGCGAGACAGGCCATTTAAAGTCACATTTAACATTTCAGTTAGCCTTACCACAGGTGGCAAATTCTCCTTTGCATTATTCATAGTAATGGTCAAATTTAAAGGGGAATGACAAAACTAGGAAGAAAAATAGGCTGTGTTCTTGAACTGAAAGACAGCTAGAAGGAATTTCTTTTCAGGGTGTGCATGTTTCTCCCCTTTTATTTAATTAACAGTTCGGGGTACAGCCCCGGCGTGGCATAATGCCTATGGCCTGAGCTAAGGGCAGAGAGCAGTGCCGAGCCAGGCCTTCCTGTGCTTCTGAATTCCTCACTGACCCACCTCTAGCCTCTGAATATCTTTATGAGGATGGAAGGGCTCCGGTATCCAACAGGGGCAACCAGAAATGGTGGCTGCCGGTTCTTCAGGAAGCTCAGTCCATTTCACAGCGACCTCTGCCTCCCAGCCCATGCCAGGCTTTGTTAGCGAGCTGCAGTCACCACTCCCGTCACGTCTGTGGCACAGCCCAGATGCCCTGGTGGCAGTGAACGTGGTGCTTCACACTGCGCTCCGTGCCAGAGTCCCTGGTGGCAATGACCCATCCACCAGGCCTCGGGCGGCTGCGCAGTGATGGGTGCACACCATCCAGGGGACCTCGCAGCCACACTGTCCCGTGCAGGCTCACAGGCCCTCGGCAAGAGAGCCCCCGCCCCCCACCAATGTGCCTTTCGCAAAATTTTAATCATACAGAAAGTCTGAAATTGTGGTTTTGTAGAGAGGAGCTTCAGAAACCTTAGAAAACCAGTACAGAAGCCTAGTACTTCTGTTGCTGCCACCAGAACCTGTAATCTCCTCTTTCTGTCAGCAGAAAGAGGATTTGCATCCTCATGTCCAGCCTGCTCCTACAAATCTCCACTGACTGAAGACTCCGTTGCTTTCCTGTGCGATCTATTGCAGCACACAACTCTCCTGCTTGATGCTTTGCTCTAGCTCTCCCCTGCTCTAAGCCTCAGACCTTTTATCGTTCGCACAGTCAATATGCAGGGCAGTTTATCTGTTGTATTCAGAATCCTTACATACATGAAGATTAGAGACTTCCTTCAGTTTTACCTTTCCTGGATTTTCAAATCCCAAATCTACCCTCATCAGCTTACAGCATCTTTGCATTGTTGGCTTTATCCAAAATAATTTTCATGGTCACAGTCTAATCTGCAACAGAGAGAAATGCCCACTCCTAAACCATCATTATCATCAAGTTCAGCAGAGCCAAATGGCATTGTGCCACTTCCTCCTGCTGAGCTGCAGAATTTTCAGAGTACTGAAAGAGGCTGACACGTGCAGGTAATGGGAAATTACCCCAAAATTCAATTACTGCTGTGTGCCACACCACTTTTTAGACCTGCTGGCTAAGCACCTTGCCAGCAGTGAGGATGAAATGGGTCTGATGACATGATTCATTGACATTACACTGGGTTTTGGATCCAGAAATGTATTCATCAGTTTATAAGGATAATATTCACAAGCACAGACCATCGTCATGACGACTTCCCCTCTCTTAATTACGTTCCTCTGTTTTGTCCCAGAAGTACTGAGTTGAGCCTTCTGTAATTAGCAAGAAGCACAGTACATGTATTGGTTTTACTCTCCTAAGCATTACCTAAGCCATGCCATAAATTTTATTACAGTGGAACAGCAAACATCAGACATGGCAATGTTTGAAAAAAAAAAAAAGTTATTTTGGAGAAGAAGAACAAACAAGATCTAAGAGAATAATGTTCTGTAGATTACAAAAACGTGTTTGACTGTACAATCCCAGCTGAAAGCTATCAGGTACTGCCAACATACCCAAACCAATTACTGATAAAGCTACTATGAAGTATGGATTAGTAAGAACTTGGAGAAACCATCTTGGCATGAAAGCTCTCCTCACTCTTTCTCTTTCAACGCTTGCCAGGGAAATGAACCCATGGAGATGTAATTAAAAGCAACAGAAAAAAAACTTCTAGGAGAAAAACCAGCCATCCAACCAAACAAGAAGCCATATTTAAATCTGTTACGTCAAACTTTACAAAGTCATTTTTCACTCCTCTCTCCTCCAGGCTGGTCTCACAGATAAACAATTGAAATTAACGTAGCAATATCACCAGTTTTTCAGACTTTTATTTCATTTCAGGTCCAAAAGACAACAGGGTTCACACGAGTTTCTGTGCCAAAAGATACTCATTTGCCAAATGGCATCCTTGATAAGGAACCTCCCTGTAACAATTTCAATGCATTAAAAGGTACAGAAAATATAATTCTGCATTAGCAGGCGACACTAGCGAGGACCTAAAACCTCTGGACAGTAGAAATGTAGATTTTCCTCTGGTCAGATGTCAGTGTAGTGGTTGTTCTCATAACATCTGCTCAGGATAGATGGCCGTATTTTGGAGCATCTGGAACATTCAGACCCTGGACTAACGTAATGGCCTTTCAACCTAGCAATATAAGATTTACTACCTGATAAATTCTTCTGTGAATTGTAGTAAAAGGAGGAGAGTAATCATAACGTTCTGGTGATCAGATTTGCTCTTTTTTTTACCTACAAATACAGACAGCTGTAGAAATATCTACAAATTTGTACAAAAATTTCAGGACTATTGTACTGTGTAAGCTGCTGATCCCGAAAGATTTCCCCTCTGGGAGAACTGCAGTTGGACAGTCAAAATGGATTAATATATAATTCTTTCATCTTGATTTTCTGCCAGAGGGAGTGAGTAGAAGTTGCTGAGAAACAATTACAGCTCCTCATGTCTTTTATCAAAACCACGTATATTATTTATGTTACAAGTATATTATTTATGTTATCAAA
>Ga0181612_176293_pt1 | contig 20558 bp, 6 predicted proteins | sample HoacroProtozoa21_FD_119630 | JGI IMG/M metagenome (GOLD analysis project Ga0181612, IMG submission 119630) | Hoatzin crop microbial communities from Cojedes, Venezuel. Combined Assembly of Gp0051906, Gp0051904, Gp0051908
AAATCACCTGTAAATGAGCATAACAGTCCCAATTGGCTAATGACATTTTCTGTTCAATAATCTTGATATTGTTCCAGATTCGACCAATGTTTTGTGTCATGCCTCGTTCAGATCCGATTTCTTATTGTACTTTTCCTGTACGTTAAGACAGAAGTAGTCACTTCTGTCATCTTAGCTGGTTAAGTTCACACCAGTAGTATTGTATTTGAGTATGTCTGTAGCTTTTGTTTTCCACTATTTGTTGGGGATTGTTCTGGTGGTATCAGTCATATGGAAGAACAAGGGAATGGCTGTTTCTGTGTTTCTTGCATTGCCTTGGATACGGTGGTTTACAGCAAGAGGTATATAGGTATTGTAGGCAGTACCTGGATTCACAGGGTGGTTTAGGCCTGAGTCAGAACTCAAGGGTTTTTTTAAATACCTTTTGCTTATGTTGATAAATTCCAGATTTGGTTTAAGTGTCTTCTAGCTCAGGCTGAAGCTTAATGGGCAGTCCAGTATCAGCAAGGTGTGTCAAGGTTTGTGCATTGACAGTATGTCTAAATATGCTCATTTAAGACTAGCTCGTTTCAGGCATTTTTAAAATCAACTAACTGTGTTAACTTTGAATTTTCTTGCATCCCTGTACCATATATATGCTTAGCTGTGGTACCAAACCAGATATAAATAAATCTAGTAGTTAGCTGCTTCCAAAAGGGACACCATCAATCTTTCTTTTCATGGGGGCATTAGTGGTCATCTGACCTAGGGGTGAAGTGGTTTAGAAAGCTAAACCAACGTGAATAGTAGTGTGGTGGTTGCTTATTTGTTGATGGTTTAGTGTTCTGCCAGTTTAGTGTATTGAATTCATTCTTTTTATGATCAGACCAATGGTAACTGGCACACATTAAGTGGCTGGAGCTTGCTGCTGAGTGCAGGACTGCTCCATTTGGCAATATTTAGCCAATACATTGTCTTAGAGAAGCTGTCAAACTACACCCTTAGACAATTAATTTTCTTTGTTCCATCAGCATACAGCTGCTCCCTCATGCTCAACCAGTAACAACCACCATCACGATTCTCATGCTAATTTATTTTTTCTGCTGCTGATGAGAGGGGAAAATGGAAATTACCTCACTTTCTGCTTTCATAAGCTTGCTTGTCTGCACTTATCCAAGGAGGACTAGGGGAAAACACATGTAAATATATCAAATATGAGTGAACAGTGAAGGTACAACAGAAAAACTAAAGCAAGTGCTTGAAACCAGGGACCAGTATGCCAGGTACAAAGTATGAGAAAGGATAACAAATGTTGTTACAGAAACAAGTGAGGAAAAACAATATACCAGTATTATTGGAAAACAAGGAACCTGATGGTGCCTGAACACCTGCAACTACAGGTGGAGGAAGGGAGTACGCAGCTGTTAACAAATCACAAGGGGAGGTCAGCAGGCCAATTGATCTTCTGGGTCCTCCACTACGACTTCCAGTTTAACAAGTCTGTTTACAGTGGCAAAGGAGGGGGAACATGGTGTCCTGAGAGATGCAGAAAGCAGAAGTGTGCGCTCAGTGGAGCAGGGGTGGTCTTCGACCACACAGCCTGGCACACATACTACATTTTATCTGTGGCATTACTTTCTTCTGCTAAATGCTTGCTGGAGGCCAGGGTCTGACCCGTCAGAGACTTCAGGTGCTTAGCACAGGGCTGTGCTACGTGCATTTGTTTAGCAATGTCGTGATGCTAGTCTCCCAACTTCACACCACCCATGCATCCTCTAAAGAGGATCCTTGATTCCCTATCTCCTGACTGGTCCAGAGATGACTTGGGCACTGAATTAGAAACGTCATTGCTCTCTCCTCTGCTGCCCCTTTGTGGCGTGTATGTCAGGACTGAACCACCAGTTTATTTTACCAAGGTTGAGCTAGATTTTTGTTAGTACACTTAAAAGAACTCTGAGATCTTGATTCTACTCTTCCCTCAGGTTAGTTTCTGGAGGGACAGGAGTAAGGCAAGGTGCTTCTGACCAGCAATGGCAGCATCTTCAGATTCAGGATTGTTACAGAGAAGACTGGGTCACATGAGAGAGAGAAAACTTTACATTTTTGCCACTTCATAGGCAACCCTAAATGCTGATTGATCTGCGTTCATCATTGCTATACCAGAGCAGGGTAGCAACTTCTTTGTCTGGAGAAAGAAAGCCTGCATCTGTATTTTTGGTGGTTTGGTGTTTTTTTTTTCTGTTGCAGCACTGGCTGCTTGGGCAGGAAGAGCTTTCAAGCATGACAGTTGGCAAACCCACAACATGACAGAGTACCACAGATGCTTCCTGCTGCTACCATTTAGGCTTTGTCTTGAATATTACTTGTGTGGCTGATGCACACAGAAAGATGAAGGGGGTACTAGTAGTTTCAGACTCTCGGTTTGATTATTAAATACACTATTCTGTTTGCATGCCTGCAATAAGTATAAAATGAGACAGCTAGACACTGGTCTGATTCAGAGTAAGCAGTGTAGTTACACCTTGTGAAAAGCTTCTTTTGAAATGATAAAAATAGAACCAATGGGCTCTATTCCACTGATAAGGCATGCAAGAGTAGTGGGTCATTTTGGGCGTAGAAAGTCCAAACTGCAAATACCTTCCCCACTCCATGCCTTCTTTTTTTAAATTCCCTTTCCTCTCCTGCAGGAAGGCTGCATGCATGCCTTGCTGGATATGTGTCAGCTTGCTTTAAGACTTCTTGTAGGAGCTCTAATATGATTAAATTTTATGCTGATCTCAGCATAATGACTGGTTTTGTTTCAGAGAGCAAGGACTTCTGAATGGCTGAACAGCCCCTGTACTGTACAGTGCAGCTTTTGCAGACGCAGTAGCAGCAATTGCACAGGAAGCATGTTCCGACGGCTTCTGCCCCTTCACAACTAACCTGGGCAGTTTTTCTCCAGTATGTTGTGAGGCTGCAACCTTACAAGTATTTTCACACCACACAATCTCTCCAAAGGAGACAAAATATTAAATTAGTGCTAAAATGATCACAAAGCTGCCTGTTAAAGATGGTAGCACCTAACATACTCTGTGCACTGCTTGCATTTTTTGCATCAATTCTTCTTCAGAAATTCAGTTTGCTGGCTCCTTCCATTCTGGTTTAAGAGAATCCATCCTTAACTAGACTTTGTTCTGAAAAACACAGCCTGCTGTTAATAATAACAGCTTGTTGTTGCACCTGTAGAACAGACAGGGTGTGCTTTGAATTTCCTAGTTGTTGTCAGAAGGGGGTCCTACATGCTTGCTACAAGAGCTGCCTTCAAGCTCACGCCTGCTGCAACGAAGTTTTCCTTCCGTAGTATTGAATATGATCCTGGAACTTATGTCTTCATCAAAAGCATATGACTTGCAGACAGGCACATTTTATTGTGACACATCTCTTAGTTATGTTAGCCATATTTAATTTTGATATTTTTAACAAAAAGCACTAGATTACGTTTCTTACATCAGTTTACTTAGAACATTTGGGATTCTAGTCTTGTTCTGCTCCCTCCAACCTACCGTCAGTTATGTGAAATCATACAATGATCCACGTTAGTTGTCAGATTTTGGTGTTCAGATTCACAGGACAGGCCCTAGTAGACTCTCCTGTAAACTAAAACAAAAAGTAAAAAGAGGACTGAAGCGCTCAAGCAAAAGCATGAACTGAGAGAGGGTATAGTGTGCAGCACTCCTGACGTTAGTGCCTCAAGCTGGAGGAGCCTGCTCTAAGCTACACCCTTTTCAACTTTCATATTCATTGTTTTTGCTCCTCTCACTCCTATCCTGTTAACCGGCTTTGCTTCCCTTGACGCTTTCAGCAGCCTCCTCGCTGCCTCTGCTTTATTTCGCACCCTCCCATTTCACTTCCCGCTTTAACTTCTTTCATCCACAGTGTATCAGCTGTTGCTTTCTCCACCCCTAGTTACTGGGGCACTGGGAGCCACAGAGGGGAGCACCTTTCTGCTCGAGTTTTGCTGTGCAGAGAGCAGCCTGTGCAGCTGACAGCACCTGACAAGCGTGTTTCGCAGCAGCAGCAACGCTAGCTCAGGCAGCAGCAGTTTACCCAGGAGCTGTTCCAACGTGGTTCACCATTTGGTCACACAAGCTGTTGAAACAGCACAACTGAGGGGACAAGGGGTAGCCTGAGCCAGCATCGTGGATCATCAGCACCGTGAAAGGCCCAGTTGCAAACCGATGGCATCCCCCTGCAACCAGGCAGAGCAGTTTGCTCAGAACAGGTGCAATTTTCAGTAATATTTTGCTGGACAACGGACAAGGCTGACTATATATATATCTAGCAGGTTGCAATTCGTCCATGCTTTCCACTGGGAAAGCACAAGAGATCCCCGGCACCAGCAGATCCTCCTTGACAAGTGTCAAAGTTTTTTCAAAAGCTTGGAGATGGTAGAATACCAGCAGCAATAAGCATTAACAGAAAAATAAACACTTCCCTCTCCAATTTAATTCTTTGAAATGGCTAAGCCCTTTTATTTCATAACATTACTCCCCCCCCGAAAGCAGACTTCTTGAGCTGTATAATTTCATTAGGATGGTTAGTAGTTAAATGTATTTCTCAATGAAGTTTCCTCAAAGGCCCGATTTCTAAGTTGCAGTACAACCATCAAGCCTTGCAAGACTGAAACTAGGCAAGAAAGCCGCAGGAGCACTTGTCTTGTATTTGGTAATATCCCAGACATAGTCAGTTTGGAAATAATTATGTATGGCTTAACTGTTGAACTTGCATTGATTCTGTGCACAACGTTTCAAACTGGGTTTATGACGGCATACAGGAGTATGTTACAGCATTTCAGTCCTTCTGACAATGATTGTCAGAGATCAAGCATGCCTTTGGAAAACAAACATTGAGAGTCTATCAGTTGTGCTGACTGCCTGCTGGGACAGTAATGAAGAAAGCCGACGTAAAGTAGTATTCTCAAGTGGTATTTTATCAGCTCACACTCCCCATCCAGCGATCAAAAAGCCTGTAACGCTTCTTCATTCAAACATATAAAATGCTGATTGTGTTGGCTGGTATTCAAGCTGACACATGATCGTTTAGCTGATATTCAAACTTCCACTGTTTGTAGCCCTCTTGGGAAACGGTGAAGTCAGTGAGATTTAAAGCTGTAACAATTGTATTCAAGTATTGACATACCTGCAGAATGGCAATAGCCCACGCTGTTTAAAAATGGCAGTTCAGAATACTTTTAACTTTGCTGTAGAATTTAGTTCATCTTTTATTGAAACATTAATACCTTTGAAATGAAACACATTGCAATATACTGGCCCTACAGAAGAAAAATCAAATTATTTCTGCACCTTTAAGGTAGAGGGCCAGAACACAGTTTATTAAGATTTAGTGGTGAGGCACTCCCCCACATCTTCTAAATGTACTTAGTTTAAATCTGTTTTAGTTTCAGAAGCAACGCATTATTTATAACAAAAAAAAAAACAGGCTATGACAACTGTTTTGCAGAAAACCAGCTATTTTTTCAATAGTTAGAATGTCAAATTTCTACTTGAATCATCTCACATTACTTTAACATTTGGTCAGCCAGCCAGCCAGCCAGCTAGCTTTACTCTACAGCTTATATGTGGAATAGTTGACAGAAGCTTTTTCTTATTACATCCTTTTTAAGACCAGAATGGCAGTTTTGTAATGTCAGGCTTCCTGCATTAGCATTTAAAGTTATATATGCAATTATCTGAGAACCAGTAAAAACAAACTCCAAATCTGACATAACACTAAGTCCTCCAGGTGTGACAAAGTATTTCTGTAACTCAAGGCAAAAGAGGGAGCATTTGTATGTAACAGCAGAACTGACACTGCATTTAATTTAATTTCATAGGTATTTTGATCAATTAGAAAAAAGCCTATAACACCACCACTCTGAGAACTCGGGTAAGGAGAAAAGTCAGCTTCTCAATTCCATTTAGATTACAGGCTTTTATGAATGAAAATATATTTTTCAGTGCTCTTTATTCTTGATCACCTAGAACAATAATATAGATTCCATTAACTTTATATGACTGAAAAAGAACTTTCTTTTTCAGAAACTGATCTTAAACACGTGAAAACAGAAAAAAACCCACAGTAGCTTTGACAAAAAGGAGCAGGATTTTGCAAGAGTCTTAAATAGAGAGCGGGGCAGTGAAACCACACATGTCTACTTTTCATAATAATAAGTCATCTTTTGACTTTCCTTAGAAAGAGCTATGATTTTTATTCTTTATACACCTGAAAGATTTGAAGGAGCCAAATAACAGAGTAAGAAATCCTCTTCTTCCTTGAGGAGCAGCTGCTTTCCACAGGTCTGCAGCAGAACTTTCTGAAGATCACATTAAAATCTGTGGGCTTTCCTGTGAATTACAGACTGTTACTTTCAAGTGGCTAAACATGCCTGGCTTGTAGCATAAAACACAAATATTAGAAGGCATAAGCAAAGTGTAACAGATACCTACTGAAGACAGTTTAAAAATAGGATCGCAGGATAATTCAGGTTGGAAGGGGCCTTGGGAAGCCAGCTAAACACCTGCTCAAATCAGTAGAACTTCATGAAGTTTCATTCAGATTATTTCATGAAGCATCATTCCTTTAATGCCTGCAAAGACAAAAAGGCTGTGAATTTTCCTCACTAAAGAGTTATTGTCTGCTGAATAGTCTCCCATGTCCACAAAAGAATAACTGAATAAACCGTTAGTTTGAACATTTGAATACTGATTTAACCCCATATCCCTCTTTACAGCTCAGAATATCTTCCCAGACAGCTGTGTGCACAGCTGCATTACACTGTGATGGCATAAGCTCAGGAAGCAGGGGAAGGGGCAGCGATTAGAAGCCACACAAAATCTATGCAGTTCAGCACTGAACAGTAACAACTAAGCTCTGTGTTATTTCTCCTGCAGGTTCCCTCCTAACAGGAGATGAGAAAATGAGAAAAGCTGAAGTCCAGTTTACGCTTCGCTGACCTTTACTAAGATTCATTGGGAGTAAAAAAAAAAAAAAAAGCCATGGTATCTGAAGCTTCCTGCAAGGAGCTTTTCATTCACGGCCAGTAACTTAATTCCTGACCGTCTCTGAAATTTAAGAATATCACCACTGAAGACTTGATTAGATGTTAGTTTAAGTTCAGCTCACTAGAGAACAACTCTAAGAACTATAAAAACAGATAAGTAACATTACTTGCACTAAGCTTCATGTTACTTACATTAGCCATAGGACAAACTTTTAATTCTTTTTATTCCATTTTCAACTTGTAAGAAGAAGGTATGAGATAGAGCTGCTAGAAGAAAGAAGAGAAAAATGTATGCTTCTATTTAGTAAAAGATGCTTCTACAGAGGAATGGAAACTGCAAGTTTTCTTCAATGCACATATGCTATCCCCTTTCTTCTGCACCTAATGGCTCCAAAAAAGATCAAAGCCACTGGTGATATTTTAGACAACCTGAGTTCCTCTCTTGTAAGAAGTCCTCTGGGATACCTAACAGGCCAGCAAGCATAGGATATCATCTTGCATGCAACAGCTTAAAGCCTGAAAGTTGTAGTATTTTAGATAAAAAGCAAGCAAGGTAGAGTTGCTTATGGTTAGTCATACAATTTTGGGAGTACTTTTTACATGGTAGCATCGTTCAGTGCTATTGCCTAGACCAATGCACAGGAGAGTTCCTTTGACAAGATGTATGGAAAAAACAGACAGCTTTTTTTTCCCCCCGTTAGAAAAAAAAACAAAACAGTAGAAGTTCCATTTCAAAGTTTCGAAGCCCAGAAGAAATATCACCAGAATTGCTTAGCTGGTTACTTAGCAGATCAGGATTCCAGATGACCCATCATGTCTTTACAGAACATAGCTAAAGTTGCTGCCATTTTAAGACATTAATTTTTGACTTTTCCAGTCTGGTATCATTCAAAAAGGTTTACCATAGCAGAAGTGATCCAAGCTCTGCTATCACAGTAAGCATTACAGCAGGCAAATATCAGTAAATCCATTGGTCACGTCACATTCTTTCTTGCTTTGGCTCAGATTTGATCACTCCTGTGACTGATTTCTTTGCTGAATTCTATCTATGCGTACAAATAATATCCATGAGGCTAATGGGGAAACCCTACAGAATTACATCTCCTGCTCGAGAATTTCAGGATACAGAATGGCTGAGGTTGTCAGGGACCTCTGCAGATCATCTAATCAAACCCCCAGCTCAAAGAAGGGTCAGCTGTAGCAGGTTGCTCGGGACTGTGTCTAGTTAGGTTTTGAGTGTCTCCAAGGTTGGAAACCATAACCTCCCTGGGCAACATGGTCCAGCATCTGACCACCAGCACACTAAAAAAAGTGTTTTCTGGTGTTCAGGCAGAATTTCACATGTTGTAACTTGTGCCCATTGCCTCTTGTTCTATCAGTGGGCATCACTGAGAAGATTCTTCTTCAATTCTAACCATCACACGTGTACAATTGTGCCAAATTAGACCCCTATACAGCTGAAGAGCTTAATGCTTGTTTTGGGGGTTAGGTGAGGGGGAGGAAGAGGGGCTGTTCAGCAAGCGTTTGCTACCTGTGGCCAAGGGATCTGTGCAGCACAGCACAGCCTGTGCCTGCTCATGTTAATTGTGTCGTGGGTTGATCAGTCCTACCACGTACAGGGGCATGCAGGTCAGAATCACTACGCCTGTTCAAGTAAGTAGATATTTTATTATATAGCTACCTTACGTTGTCTTTGCATTTATTTTCCCTATTAAGTCCTCATAGGCTTTTTGTGTGTACTGTCAAAGTCCTGTCCTTAAGACTTTTTACTAGAAGTGGGTCTTCAAGATATACCTGACAGAAGTCTACTGGAAAGGCATAATAGTTTTGAAGTTTCCTGCCCAAGACCCAAATTTAAAAGTGTTGTCCTAATTCTCAGCACCTGTGCATCTGCAAGCATGACCACAGTCCCACTATGTGTAGAGGTGGAACCTTGTCTATATAGCAAGGTGCTTTCATACAAGCAGGCACAGAGGCACGAAAGAACATTGAGGGCTCAGCTAGGTAAGTGGTTTTCATGAACTACCTGGGAGAAACATTTGGTCTTAAATGTTCATTCTCTGCTGTGCATTCTTATGTTCATTCACTGTTCATTCCTAGTCTAAAACCTAATTCTTCAAGCCTTCACATCAATTATAAAGTGGAAGGAACACATTAAGGGCTGTGGCACACCAACAGCGATGTTGCACAGCGGTTTTCTGGTGTGTTTACTGATAGTGGGTGAAGAAGAAGGCAGAAGAGCAAATTGTCAGGCAGAGTAGAAGGATGATAAAGGATACAAATGCACAATTACACCTCTTACTCTATCTGTCCTTCATTGATTCCCTACAATAGTCCTTGACAGACTGGAAGGGAGAAGAGGAGGAAGAGAGAAGATACCAAGTCGTAGGTCATATCCATACTACTGCCAGATTTATTAGAAGACAGCCTAGCTGATTTGGTAAAAGGAAAAATGCTATTCATTCAATCCTTTTGAATGAGGAAATTACTCATTCAAAAAGGAGTAAGCCATCTTTTTGGAAATTAAAATACATCAGAAAGTACTTTTTCTAGAGTATTTTTTTTTTAATTTAAAAACACTAGAGTGCTTTTTGAATGATGGTACTTAATGAATTAGACTGTTACACTGATCAGAATATTAATGACCAATACATGGCAAGTGAGTAAAGACATACCTTCCTATCTTTAAAAGTAGTGTTGTCAAAAGGCAAATCCTATTGCTTCTTACAAAAAAATATTAATTCTAAGAGCTCCCAATTTCATGTAACCTATGTCTGACCCATGTATCCTTTGACAGGTCCTATGATAAAGATCTGAATGTTCCAAATTGATAGTTTTGCAGGTTCCTTCCTAAAATGACACAAAACACTATGCAGTAGCTGCCACCACAGTATCAAAATAAGCTCTGTACTTCCCTGCATTCATCAGCCAAATAGTGGTTGATCTTCAGGAGATCCAAGACTAGATTAGGTCATAATTGAAGATGCTTTATACCTACAGCCATCAGAGCAACCAACTTGTGGAAGAGGGAAAACGTCAAGTTAAATCCTGTATTTGTAAAACTGAAATTGTCCAAGACAATTAGGGTTTTTTTTGTAGAGTGTTTTGGGGTGTTTTTTTATTGTAGTATCTTAAATCAGAATTTTTGGGAGGCTGTTCACATGAATTTTAGAAGCATTTGAACTGTACACTCTGATTCTCTACAGGAGGCTCTGAAAGCTTGTGAACAGAAAAAGCTAGTATTCGCTTTGTGCCTTAGCAACTGTCATATAGCAACGCCAAGATCACGTCTTTGCTAAAGAAGAAGACGTAGAAAGTCTTCCATATGATTGTACTTACGGTCTTCCAGCATACTTCCGCTTCATACCCTGTAAGAGAGGCAGCCTAGGAAAGCAGGTGAACTTGTTCAGAATACTGTTAGATACTGCTAGCTTTGCAATGAATCAGAGGGATACAGAATGCATACTTGCATTTCAGCAAGCAACTGCTGCTTCATAGTTGGATTGACACTTGTCACTACACCAGAGTTCAAGATGCCAGTTGATGTTCCAGTATTCCCGAACATACATTCCCATCAACCAAAAGCTGTTAGTTCTCAGAAATCCCCTTGCTTCTCCTTTTTCCAAGCTTGAATTTCCACCATCTTCCAGCTGGGGCAAGCCAAGTAACCCTCTTCAGCCTAACAATTTTATAGATTTTTTGAAAACTAGGAGATGTCAGGTGCACATAATAGTTGTAAAGAGTTATAGAGGAATTCATTAAATCTTGAAGATCGGATATGGCTGAAGCAAGCTACTGCCCATCTTCTGCAATGCTAGGTGTCCTTATCTATCTTTTAAAGGAATACACCCAGAATCCTAAGAAGAGCTGAAGTGGTTGTATGTGGACACCAAACAGTTGTATGTGGACACCAAACAAAGTCCTCTACCTGCTCCATACAGTGCAGGAGAAACCTGCTTGCTTCCTTGCAGCTGTGCATGTTTTGGACATAAACTATGCCAATCTCTTCTTCTTTTATATATAATCTCCTATTAATGCTGCTGAATTACTATGAAAGTGTAATAGCCACATCCAATTTGTTTCCCCTACTGAGGAATACTCCCCGGTTTGTTAAATTTGCAGTGTAAGCATCAACTCTAGGCTTTATGTTTTGCAACTAGGAAGGTGCTGCTGCTGTCTAGTGAGCTACCTTTTTCATGACATCTTCTTTCAGGTGTTTAAGCCCATCTCATAGTTTTCTAAGCAAATCCTCATCCTAGACCTCACTTTGAACAAAAAGGACAAGTAGTACCTGTAGGAGGCTTTTGGTTTAGACACTGTGTAAGCCATATCTCCTTGATGGATGCTGCAATCTCTTGAAGACGGTGGTTAGGTAATTCTGTATCCAGTCCCCAGAAGAAGATAAGAAGGAACAGCTCTAAGTCTCTTGATTCTGGCCCAGAATATCTCATGGCATGGTCCTGAATATCAGGCCAGTTCAGGCTGGAGATAAGTCGGAGTTGGACCCTCCATGCTGGCCAGGCTCATCCAACAAAGTTAAGGTATTTCAGTGAGGGCTTGAAATCTGTAAGATCAGAAGATATGCACTGCATGGGGAGAGGGTGGAGGTAGAAAAAAAGCAGGAGCTCTTTAGAACCAAGTATTTGCATCAGAAAAGCAATATGGACAATAAGACATTCTATTTTAATTTATGCAAGGCTTAATACGAGCTGGATTCTTCCAGGGCTCTGCAGAGGCTGGCACTACTGGCAGTAGAAACTGAACTTAGCAGGCCTTTGAAATATAGCTTCCCAATACAGTAGGCTCTGCATGAGTTATCCTTCTATGAATATTGCATTTGCTTGCTTACTTTGAAACACGTTGGACAACTTCCTGCTATTTTAAGAAAGTCTGAGAGCATTAGTTCATATTTTTTGGCTGCTTACACTTGCTGCAGAGCCCTACATTTACCCATTGGTTTGGCATTAAGGCATTTGTTTCCATTATTCTCTTCAGACTACTCCATGAGGCAGCATTTTCCTCTCCCTGTTAAAACCAACACAGAAAAATGAGTCCTCTTATACAGCAATTTTCACCCCTCCCTCAAAGCCAAAATTAGGTGTCCTAACATTTTTCTTATGCACAAGTATAATAGACATCCTACCCAGGATACTGAATTTTAAGCCACTTCAAATAGTAGTCAGTCTAAACCTGCATTTATGTTAAAGTTACTATTGCTTGATCATAACACCATGTACGCCATGACCTTCTGAAAGGCAATGAGCCTAAAGTCGTAGGAAGAGCTATTTTATAAAATGGGCATGCATTTTGGGTTTAAATCAGTACTGTACTGACATTCAAGAATTTCAGTCCCCATACAGACTGAGATGAACAGCACTTTTATTGATTTCAGTTACAAGAAGAAAGACAAGTAAACCTTACAACCAGAAAGGCAATGAAGGCCTCATGAGCTTAATAACCACTTCATAATCTAGGCAACATGTTATGACTTCTTGAAATCACAAAGAAAGCATACTCCCCTCTTAAACAACTTTTCCTTATTTCTGTATGGACATTTCCTGTAAGAACAGCACGCCAAGGTTAACAGAATCAGGAGGGACCACCGATGTACAAAGCCTACATTCACCCTCTCCCACTCCCCCTCAAAAGGCTTAAGTGCAGACTTTATTCCAAAAAAGATAACACGCAGTCATTAGCACAGCTAAAAGAGAGGGGGAAATATTAAAGTCTGTTTTCAGATGAAGTCAAATGATGATGCGTTAATGAAGTTAAATGAAGATACTTTATCAATGGCAGTGTACATGGGTAAAGAAACTCTCCTCATTTTTAGCCAGCGCTTATCTGACTTTTGTAGTAGGGAGAAAACAGATCGCATAAAAACTGATCCCCCTACCAAGCACTCTAGGCAAGAACCATGACGTAAGGGAAGTGCTAGAAACGTGGGAGAAATTGCTATACAGTGTCAAGTGCAAAACCCCCTTGCCTAGAATTCAGTGTATTTACTTAAGTACAATGGTAAAGATTGAATTCAGGAGTGGTTGACAGCGGGATACAGTGCTACAGGTCGAACACTAGCCACTAAAGGACAAACCCAAGCATGCCTGTATCCCACCACAAGGGAGAGATATGCTTGAGCTTCCTAACCTGCTAGTTTCTGCAGTTTGCTCTAGTATTATCTCTCCCTCATTACCAGCTTAATTCCTGCACTCCTTTGAAGGGACCCCTTTAAAAAATCTCCAAAAGTCTGGACTATTTGGCAAAAAAATTCACTTGCTATTTTGAAGAATACAGAGCTGGAAAATAAAGAAAAAAAAAAGTTTACAACTCATCTCTTCAGTTGCTCTTCTAAGCAGTATTGGACCTAGAAAACGTGAGGAAGTACCAGATCAAGTACTGTTCCAGCATCCTTTGCTGTTTAAACAATACAGTTGAGGTGAAGTGGACCATAACTTCTTCAGTCAATCACTAGCAGGTCAGTTTTGGTGCATAAGATATTAATCAACTGAAAAATGTATTTTCACCCATGCTATATGTTAGTTCTCAGTTTCCCCTCACTTAAGTGGTCAGGGATATATTTATTACACAGTACTCACAGTAAGTCTTGGAATTTCAGTCAGACCTATTCAATCCCAAGGAGCATCCTTTTGGCTTAGTGAAGACTTTTGATTACCTTAGCTTACATTCATTTTCGAGGCAGCCACCATGATTCAATTTACCCAAAGTACTATATTTAGTGGGGCTGTTACCATCTTGAAATTGCAGTTTAAAGTTAACCAGTAATGCAAAAGAGTACTTTTCAGTGTTTCCAGTGAAGGAGCTGAGAAAAAAAAATCTGTAAGAAACCATTGCTGCAATTTTATTTTAACAAAAGGGCAGATTTATTCATGTTTACAAACAAGTTTCAAAAACAAAAAGGAGAACATGTATGCTACCCACTAACAACCTTTCAAAATGCCAACAGCCCTCATGCTGCATGAAGGATTCTATAGATTAGAAAAAAATCACAGTTCCACTCACAGTTCACCAAGACAGCACTAAACTAACATGTTTAGACAAAAACAAAGGACTAAGATTCTGATGTATTTCAATTTAATCCATTTTGCCCGATAACAGAATTATTTCAAGCAAGTTCCATCACATATTGATGTCCTGCATTAAACAATCCTACTAAGTTCTGAACAAAAGTTATTAAGTTTCTCAAAATTTTTAAAAATTAAACAGTTGTTTCAAAACCATTAAGTAGTAAATGTATTTAAGAAACTAATTAGGACAGAGGCCATAACTTCATTAGAACACCACTGCTCATGTTTTTACAAAGCATTAGTGTTATCTATTTGGCTATTAGTATTAGCAATTTATCTACAATATTTAACAAGGTAAATTGCAGGCAAAATTTAGTACAGTTTCAATAGAAACACCCTTTTCCTGAAAATACAGCAGTATTTGAAGGACTAGTTTTTTCGTTTTTTTTGTTTTTTTCCTCTGCATCATTTATAAGGAAGCTTCCCATCTATGAACAGGAACAAAAAAAAGTATCTACAAACCTTGTAAACAGATCTGTATCATTTATAAACATAAATAATCCAAATTATTAACAGCCAACAGCAGAAATTAAAGTATCAATTCAATGATCCAGGGCCTCCTTGCCCTTCCCAGCCTTCCCCTCAGAAAAGGATCATGATAAACTAAAGCTCTGCTAACACACTGTTCAGGACCATTCATAAGTACAACAGATGATCCACAGGTCACTTATGCCGAGTTACTGTTTATCTGTCAGAGTTCATTATTACTCCCACCCCCAGAAAAGCACCCTCCAGTCTGGCAGAAAGCTTTTTTTTTAAAAAAATAAATCTACATTCGTACAAGTGTGTCTTCTGTTGAAGTCCAAGACAAGAATACCATCTTGTCCATCATAATGTGTGAAAAGACCCAGTTTCAATTTCTTTACAATGCAGCTAGTGTGTTAACATTCAGCTTACAATCAGAGTGATGTTTCCAAACTATGTAGCGGGCTCCCTGGGGATGAAGAGGTAGCAGACTTGTTCATGTCTGTTGTAAGGTGAATTCCACTGTCAACCGCATTGTTATTTTTATTGGGAGAGGGTGGGGGACTAGAGTTGCGTTTTGTTGGAGCATCATCTTCAGCATCAGTATCATCAATAAGGGGAATATGAGGCTCGGAGTCTTCTATTCTAAACTCAGGATGCGTCATAAAATTGTGAATTGAACTTCGTGTCTCAGGTTTCTCTAGCCCCTCGTACAAGGAGCTACGAAATGCATTCACCACTCGGATCTGTAAACAAAGAAAAAAAGGTGGTGTAAGTGCTGCAGATTTACTGGTAATGGCATGGTTCTTATGAGTTTGAATCCACAAACAGGTAGACATGAGTGAATCGAATTTGTATGTGATGCAGTGGAAGTTGCAATAAACTGTAAAAAATGAAGAGCATTTCAGGAGAGCACTGCCAGTCTACACAGCAGGAATAAAAATTGTAGAAGTACTGCAAAAAGTTGAAGGGCCTAAAAATTCAGACATGGCACTAGAATTGTTCAATTATTTAACATGGGCTAAGCATTTTTCAGAAGTGAGGCCAACGATTATTTACTTATTCACAAATTAAATAAATCTCAATGAGTGTTTTATTGAATACTTGGGGTATGGGGGGAGGGGAGAGGCTGAAAATAAGTTAGAGGATAAAAGGGTTACTAATTCTCATGCTAGGAATTGGGATGTCAACTGACTATGAAAAAGCCAAGCAAGTGTAAGCCAATGTCACAATGACTGGACATTTACAAAGAGTCATGCAAAAAAGGATACCACTGTAACAGCTGTAAATATTCGAGTATATACCCATTTACCACACTAGAGAAAGTTTCTTACTGAAGAGTGCTTTGGAAACTTAAGACCAGAACTAGGAAATCAAATACTGTATTGTACAACTAAGTAGCCATGACAGGTTGTAATTTTGAAGAGGCTATTCAAGTAGCACAAAGTATGAGAAAAGCAGGTGATCAGCCTTTGCTTGAGTCTTCAATTTACATAGAATTCATGGACAAAATTCCCAGGCTGAGTATTATTTCAAGTCCCTCCATTTTTCAAATCAGAAAACTAAGTTTACAGAATTCATAAATAGATGTTTTGGAATGAAATTAAGACAGAATAAAGTACAGCTTCATTTTGCAAATTGTGCATGTCCAGGTTGATTTGAATTTAAGCTTTCCAAATTGTAACTTGAATGATGAAACCACTTGCCCACACCCCTTTTCTCCTCCCATGTCCCACGTTTCCCTGACCAACTACAGGAATTCAGGATTCATTTGTGAACTGATAAAACAAATAAGGTTAGGCAGAAGTCAGGGACCACTTCATCCAACATTTTCCTCAAGATACAGTTTCTCCCTTCTATTAGCTCTCTCTTCAGGTCTCAACATCTCTGTTCTGAGTAAGTCTCCGGCAAAGCACAGTTTCATTCCTAAAGCTCCTCTGCCGTATAGCAAGCACCAGAGCAATGCTGTAGTAAACAAGAACTTACTGTTACAAACAGCAAGTCCCATTTAAAAAAAAATGTTGTGTTTTTTTTTAGCACATCCAAGATTACTAGTTTCAAGCTAAGAAATATGTCATGACTAGTGCTTCCGTAGAGTTGCTCAACAGTAAAAATAAAGTGACTTCCAGGTGAAGGAATGAAGCTGGAAGATCAAGCAGACCAGGGGCAGAGACTTCAAAACAGCTAAGACACATCAAACCACCTCACTATTAACACAGTGAAGGGCTCCCAAAAAGTGATGCTTTATCAGAGTTGTTACCACAGAGTCACTGCATATGATAAAGTCTTAGGTCCTGACCATGTTCTTTGACCTCCAGAAATAGTGTTGTTCCCCCACCCCTACCACCTCAGAGCACTTGCACAAAGAATTTTACTCAAAAGCTATCATGTCCCCATTTTTATACTGCAGGTACATGGCTGGGCCCCGTTAACCATGGAGACCACGGCGGGGGCACGTGCACGCACAGGGGAGGACATAACTACCAATAAAGGGAGGACAGGGAATAGTGTGAATGTGCTTGAGAAGTACAAAGATTAGAACAGCAGCTAGCACTTTATTGTTCGTCATAAGATAAAACTGAGCACGCTGTTAAGGAGTTGGCTGTTACAAGAGCTTTAAACAAGTCCAGCAAGCTGTCTAAACTCTCTCAGCACTTACCAAGAAAATCAGCGGTGACAATGCCAGACAAAGTTTGCAACGCCTTTATTTGGCATGTTGCGTCCCACTGTGCCACTGATTTGTGTAGCGAAATGAAATATGACTGCCTCGTGGGACTGGTTTTTCATGACTTACAGATGGTAACTTAGAACATAAGCAGTAATGGAAAACAATTTTTGGCTTAACAGGACAGCTGTAATTATCATAAGAATACAAGCATACCCACAATAAAGGCTTGATTCCCATGCAAAATGCATACTAAACAAGTGGTCTAGACAATCCTATGAACCCATGACCCTCAGAGTCCAGCCATGAATGCAGAAAGCAGACTATCAGCATGCTAAGTTATACTTAAAAAGGGAAAATCTAGCGTTTCAAAGGCTTTATGCTCAACTACTCAGGATAATTAGATGAGAGATGTAGCTATAAATAAATTGCATAAGTGAGGACAAAACAAGACAAATTTGTTATATGTAATTTATACTGTCATCAGGCCTTCCTCATATTAGTACCAGAATAGCAAGGAATGCAGTAAGCACTCCAAATCCTCCTAGCCAGATGGCTGCTTAAGAGTTGCAACCTCACTTCATAGGAGGAGCTGAACTGTTTTCCAAACAGCTCCAAAAGAGACACACGATGAAATAACACATCTGCTTCTCGTTAATACATATTAGTTATCAAAAGTTCTTCTACTGGAGGATGTAGCAGAAGACTGTACTACTTAGTGAGGATCAAAAACTAGTTCTCTGCTATTGTAGCTCCATATCTGCATTGGTCATTTGATGCAATGAGATGCTGCAGTGCCCATTAGATTCTGCTCAAATGGCAGCATGGCATGAAGTTGCTCTCTAGAGAATTCTGAATGTCTAATGTTCTTAAGAGTAGTTAGGGATACAGGTTACTAATTAGCATTTTAACAAGGAGATGCAATCCTGGGCATCCTTATTGTTAAATTTACTTTTCATTTCGTGTTCTTGAGGCATGCAAATTTGTGACCTAAGCTTCTCAATACTACTGCAAGGTAGCAAAATACCTGTCTTGCCAAAGGAGAACAAGTACAGAGGTAAATACTTGTGCAAGCTTACGCAAGAATTCTGGCCAAGCCGGAGGGGGAGGGGGGGAATCAGAAGAGAACATTTCATTTAAGACAGTTCCTGAAATGAAGGGTCTTCATCCATCTGGTAATCTGAAAGTTTAAAAAGCACGGGGGGGAAAGAAGCCCTCAGAGTTACTTTAAAAAAACACAACGATTTAACCAGTCTCTAGGAATTTAGAACATGGGAATTTAAACATGTAATATATAATTAAGATGGAAAACTCTTTCAACAATAGATACTAGCTATCAGTATTCAACTACAGCTGTTATGCATCTTCAAGCTCCAGAGTTGAAGCCTGTGTACAGGAGTACTTAAATCTCTAGCCTCTACAGACAGGAAGGCTGAAACTGAAATGCCACTTAGAGCACAATACAAAGAGGGCAAAATTAAGGTGAGACAAAAACTTCACTTTCACTGATGGCTTATGAACTGCTGCCAGAAGAACCTAGAAAGGAAAAAAACCCTTCAAATTTGAATGAACGTTTCACTCTTCAATGCTCAAGCATTTTTTTTCCTTTTTATATTAGCTAATTAAATGTTTCTTCTGACTTGTACACATTTTAGAAGCCTTGTTTCGCCACCTGAATCCTGATGTTGAGAAAGTAGTGTTATTCAGTAAAAAAGGGTCCAACAGAAGCAGAGATTCAGAAGTTCCTTACAGGCTACAAAGAAAATGGATTTAGTTCTTCATGTGCTAACTACATTCATATTTTTAACATACCATTTGCTTTTCCATCAGCTTGTTTCCTTAGATATAATTTATGCTGCAGTGCAAGACATCTATTTTTATTGCCCTGGGTCCGTGATTATGCTGTTAATTCACTTATTCAATGTAAGTCACCCTAAGAGGCATATACTCGAAAATTTACAACAGTTTTCCCAGTTATCTTAAACATCCCCCTGTACACGAATGGATGAAGGCACAGGATGTGCAGGCTCACAGCTTTCACATTAAAGTCTTTTGTTGAAACTGTTCCACCTGTTCTCAGCCCTCTAAGAAAAAAAACGTCTTGAGGACTCCACTTTGTGGAAGAGCTCTATAAAAGCCTGAACGATGATTTTAAGTACTAAGGAGAAAATGAGAAACGTTAGGTACATGAATTAGGAAATGTTAATTTCATGCACTTTAGGAACACACACTCACACCCCACAGTAGTAGAAGCAGTAGTAGAGGAAAACACTACATGTGTAGGGGTAGAAATATTTGTTACATCATGGTGCTGGCTGGCGATGGAGGGTTGCCGCCTTAGAGCCCCCTGAATGGTACTTCCACTCTGGAAAGCATTCACTACATCCATCTGCAAGGAATCAGAGATTGTGACAGCTTGCTCAGCAAGAGAAAGAGACAGAGACAGAGAGAGAGAGAACAAGAGAAAGGACCATCCCATCTATAACACACAAAAAGTAAAGAAAAAAGGCACTTTTTTTTTTTTAATGGAGCAGATACACAAGCAAGAGATGCATTTAGAGCTGAAGAAAACAGAGGTTCCCTGAGGGATTACATTTTCATCCGTACCCCCTTTTGATACTCTCAGTCACACCAGTTAGAACTGCCACCTTAGTCAAAGGATTGGAGATGGAGAGATTTCCCTCATAACACCCACTGCATCCTACCTTTTTCAAGACCATACCTGAGTTTGTATCCTGTTTAGGCCCCTAAACCACAAGATCTGACCGCGACGTAATTCTCTCTCAGCATGATCAATCTCCTCTACATCTTCTGCTAGTTCTTCTTCAGGAATCTCTTCCTTTTGTGTTCCATGACCAGCTTCTTTAAGGAATTTCAGGCGGCTGGTTGGAATTGTTGAAATCAACTAACGGTGAATAAAAAATACAAATCAGGATTATTCTTTAAAAAAAAAAAAATATTGTAATACCAGACTTAAGGCTTAACATAATATCCTGCATACAATTAGCAAAGTTGAAAAAACAAATTATGTAAATCGGATGACTGTATTAATGTGGAGCAATCGCTCCAGCTGAATAGCTGCAAAGCTGTGAATATCCTCACCAGCTCAACTGAGGTGTGAAATTAAACTTGGACTACAAACCTAGCAAACAAGATATCCTTGCTAGGGACAAAGAATTCTACTTTAATATTACTTGACTATGCCAGGAAGAAGCAGTACCGAAGCTACGAGAGCCATTCATTCTGTAGATTGCGCTTGTTTCTAGAACTTTCAGAGCTCCATCAGTTTGATGAGCATGATGTACTACCTCAAGCGAGAACTACA